>MJGMD1__coassemble_1818_pt1 | contig 107030 bp, 89 predicted proteins | sample MJGMD1__metabat2_low_PE_010 | metagenome-assembled genome bin MJGMD1 | reverse complement strand
TTATTTAGACTCAAAAATATTTATGCGTAGTTCCACAACTTTTCGGGGTGATCCAAGAAGAGCGACCTTTTCGGGGTGAACTATGATAACAAAATACAAAACTTTAAAATAAAACAGCCAGATGAATTATTATAATTCATCTGGCTGTTTTATTTTGTGGTGGTGCCACCAGCAACCGAAAATCGGTTTGTATAGCACTATTTCTCAATAAGTTATATCTTCATTACGATGTTAGTCCCTTGAATAAGGTTTTCACAACTTTGCACCGTTCAACACAATTTTGTGTCTTAGGTTCGATTTCTGCGTGCAAAGGTAGATATTTATTTGGAATTATCAATATATCCAAGAAGTTTTTTTAGCATTTAGTATATTTTCAAATATTACATTATCTTTTCGGGAAACGAAAACAAGAATATTATCTATTGAATAACAGGTATTTACAAGAAGTATATAGAATAATGGGTAACGATATAGAAACGAGCGTATTTCTTTAATTTGCCTTATGTTTCCACTGTTTCAATACTCTGCTACAAAAATAGTTATATTCCTTTAAATGCCAATAATGTCTTTGTAAAACTACAACTTTATTGTAGTTTTGTATAAGCATGAGATTAGTAAAAATATCATCTCCTAACAATATCAAACATATGAAGAACTTCAATGCACAATACGGTAAGCATTCCCGATTGGAATTATTAAAACATTTCATCTTGGAGCATGGAACTTATATCGAACTCAAAAAGGGAGAACAGTTCTCTGTTCAGGGTAAAATGAACCGCCGGGGGGCTTATATTGAAAACGGCTTATTGAGATATATCCATGTGGATGAAAGAGGAAATATACATATAGTAGGATATACTTTTTCAAATGAATTTGCAGGGAGTTTATGTACATTCATAAATCCCGACCGACCGTCATTAGTCACTATTGAGGCTGTTTGCGATTCAAAGATTTACTATCTACCGTATTCAACGGCAGAGGAATTCTTTACGACAAATGCCGAAACCATGCAAATAAAGTGTACGCTTGTCGAACAATCATACTTGTTGATGTATCATAGATTATTGGATATGTACTGTAAAACTACGGAAGAACTTTATCTTGATTTATTGAACAGATGCCCCGACATTCAAGAGCACATTACGTTGAAAGAAGTGGCTTCTTTCTTACAAGTCACACCTGAAACAATCAGTCGCATCCGCCACAAACTGAACAAATGCATCCGTTGCAAACTGGAGAAATAGCCAATCTTTAACATCCATTATAGCGGGGTCTTGACAATTGTCAAGACCTTTTTTCTTTATTCTTCCGTATTTTGCCATTTCAAGAAATCAATGTTCAATTACTTAAAACAGCAATAAGATGAAGAAGAAAATTACTTTTCACATGATGTTTTCCGTATTTATTATCTGTACTCTCTCGTGTCTAACAAGTTGTAGTAACAACGATATTCCTATTCCTGTCTTTACCTCTGAGGCATTGGAACAAACCACTTGGTAAGCACAAAGAACTGTGTACAATACCAAAATTAAAGAAGATGTATTAGCGGATAAGGCTTAAATGAAGTGTGGATGCGACTAATCAGATAATTTCAAACGTTTGGAAGACAGCAATATTTTTGTTATTTTTTTTATTTCTCGCCCGTTCAGTCAATGCACAAGTACAAAACGGGTGGACTCCAAACGATTCTGTCCGATTGACCAAAATGCTGAAAGGAGAAATGCCTATCCATATTGATGATGCTTTTAAAAGGGAACTGGAACAGTCTATTATTGGTCATTCGCCAAAAGACGATAATAGGTACTGGGATGATTTTAGGTTAGATATTGATTTTAAAGAAGATTTTCCGAATGTAGTAAATATTGAGTGCGCCACAACGTTTCACTACAAATTAAATCATAACAATAATCTATTGAATGGAAATCTAAAATGCAAAAGCCTTATGAGAAATAGTCGGATAGATAAAAATCTCCCTCTTATAAAGATTCAACAAAAAACAAACATGACTATTCCTTTAAACAAGAAATTACATTTTAGTGTATATGGAAGCTATACACTGGACAAAAAACGTAGTGTGATACTTCCGGCAACTTCTATCCCTTATAAGGTAGGAGCAGGATTTTCATATGAGATAGGTAAACATGCCATTATTAAATCCCAAACGAACTACCAATATAACATAATACAAAAAAAATGGGAATGGTTCTTTGGTGCAGGAGTTTTTTTTACCTTTTAGTAGTCTTGTAATCAATAAACTGAATTCGTATGATGCGATTAAATAAAATAATAACATTGACATTTTTCTACCTATTTTTAGGTTGCTCTCAAACAGTCGCTTGGGGGCAAACGATTAACGGAAAAATAATAGATGACAAACAACTGCCTATAGACGGTGCGACTATTATTTTGCAAACAATGGATTCGACTTATATAGGCGCATCCATTTCCAATGCTGACGGCATATTCGTTTTTAAAAGCCAACAGGAAGAATACCGATTGATAATACAACACCTTTTGTATGAAACAAAACAGATGACAGGTAAGGGAAATGATGCCGGAATTATTCAACTTCAACCTAAAGACTATGCTTTGGATGAAGTTATCATAAAGGCGGAACGTCCTTTTGTAAAAGTGGAGAATGGACTTTTAGGATATAATCTTGCTGTTCTTACCCAAAATCAACTCGTAAACAATGCGTATGAAGCATTGACAAAAATACCGGGAGTGCAAGAAGACAGAGGAATACTAACTTTGGCTGGAGCAGGAAAACTGACTGTTATTCTAAATGGGAAACCTACCACAATGGATGCCGGACAGCTTGAAACAATTTTGCGCAATACTCCGGTGAATCGTGTAGAAAAAGCGGAAGTGATGTATAGCGCACCTCCTGAATATCATGTACGGGGAGCAGTCATTAATCTTGTTTTAAAGCATGCAAACGATTACTCTTTTCAGGGGGAGATAAGTGCTGACTATAAGAACCAGTACTTCAATGACGGGGGAATGAATGGAAACTTTCGTTTATCAACTCCCAAAATGGCTTTTGATGTAATGTACGGAGCAAATAACGTAAAAAAGATAGAATACATAGACCTTGATTCCAAACATACGCTAAAAGATGAACCACATCATATCATACAAAACGAACAGTTACGTAGTAAGTACTGGAAGCACGACCTTAGAGTAGCTTTTGAATATAACTTCAACAACAAAAACAATATCAATGTAGCATACACAGGCAGTTATACCCCCGACCAGCATAATAACAGCCGGACATCAGGCAACTACCAAACCAGCAATGTGGATAAATATGTTGACAATCAAATGCACAATATTACATTGCAATATCATTTGGGGTTCGGAATTGAAATAGGTGGTGATTATACACATTATACTTCCAATAATAATCAAAGGCTATACGCAAATTATCAAGATGGAAATCAGAGTTGTTTCTCTATGGTTGGCGGACAAAAGATAGATCGCTATTCTATCTATGCAGACCGGAAACAGTCTTTACCCAAAAGATGGAATCTGGGTTATGGAGTTTCCTACCGATTTGCTAAAGACATTGATTTCCAAACTTATGATAAAGTGACAGGTAACATTCAAACTCAAAACACATATTCCAATCTAAGAGAACAAACTACCAGCTTTTATGTATCATTGAGCAAAAACTATACAACAGGTACGTCTTTATCCGTTTCTGCTACGGGAGAATATTATACGATTGGCAATTATCATAAATGGGCAGTTTACCCACAAGCATCATTGATTTACTTTAAAACACCGAAACATATGTTTCAACTTTCATTATCTACGGACAAAACTTATCCAAGCTATTGGGATATGCAATCTTCCGTCAGTTATCTTAATGGATATACAGAATTATGGGGAACGCCGGGGTTGAAACCGATGACAAACTATAACCTGAATGGGAATTATATATGGAAGCAGAAATACATCTTTGGTTTGTTTTTCACGTACACCTCAGATTATTTCACTCAAGCCGCCTATCAATCGACTGACAGGCTGGCACTAATCTATAAAAATACAAATTGGAACTATATGCAGGTATGGGGCGCAAACATCATATTGCCTTTTAAGGCAGGAAACTGGCTGGATTCCCGATTGACCTTAGTCGGTATGCAAATGCACCAACGCTGTGATAATTTTTTCGACATTCCTTTCAATCGTAAGAAATGGGTATTTAGCGGCACACTGGATAATACGTTTAAGGTAAATAAGAATTTGTCTTTCGAACTGATGGGAAATGTACAGACGCCCGTCATACAAGGGACATTTGATATAGAATCTATTTTTAATCTCACTGCCGGATTACGGTGGAATTTCGCCAATGACAAATTGAGCTTATCCGCCCGTTGCAATGATATATTTGATACGGGAATGCCTGCAACACGAGTTCGTTTTAAGGAGCAAAACTTGAATATGAATAGCGGATTTTATTCACGAGCATTTACTCTACATTTCAGTTATCGCTTTGGTGGATATAAGAAAAAAGAGGTAAAAAAGATTGATACATCAAGATTTAGATACTAATTCAAAAATGATATGAGAACATTGTTACTAATTCTGAGTGTTTTATGTTTCGGTTCATGCAAAACGTCATTGATTACCTATCGAAATGGATATATATTTGACAAGCAAGGTGAAACGATTGGTAATTATACTAACGGATATATTTATAGTTCAAAGAGAATACTTAAAGGATATTATTCCAATGGCTATATTTATGATGATAATCACAATATTATAGGGAATTATGCAAATGGATATGTGAAAATGAAAAACAAAGACGATTAATAATATAATTTCAACACTACATGGAAAGTGTATTACAACAGAGATTTTTCCGTTTATTATCGGAATACTCGCAGCGTACAGTTTCTGTTTCCGAGTTGGCAGAAGCTATCGAGGAATTGGCTACGCATGTAGCCAATTTTAGTATCAACGAACAGGATTATAGCGTATCACTGCGTTATTTTTCCTTTGGTTTGCACCGTCTTAAATCGTATCGTGTACGGTTTGAGCAAGAAAAAAATGCCCTATCTGTATCTAATTGATGAAGCGATAGGACTTTTGAACACCGAAATACGCCTTATCGAGTGGCATATCAAGTACCCGGAACAGTTACAGCAACCCGTCAACAAACAAGCCCTTTCCCCTCTTTTCCTCGCTGACAAGACTACTCTTATCAACATCATGGAAATGGTCAGCGGTCTGTTCCTCTCCAAAGAAATCGTATATCAGAACGGCAAGCCCGCCTACCTGGTGGATTTGTCCAAAGCCTTTGAATGGCTGTTCAACATCAAGATAAGCGACTGCCACCAAAAGCATGAGGACGTGATAAAACGCAAGCCGGGTAAAATCACAGAGTTTCTTAATGGACTGGCAGAGCTTATCCGCAAGGAACATGAAAAGAAAGGGTACAGATAACCAACGGCTTATGATTTATTTATAGGGGATTCCATTAGTTCCCCCGTAATTTCTTTGCGCCTGTTTTCTGAACTTTGCTTCATCAATCGATTGACAGACCATAATGTATAATCAGAAAAATGAAGCAATCATGTATATAGAGAATGACGATTTCAGCGTATGGATGCAGAAGCTGTACGCCAAACTGGAAGAACTCTGCAAGGATGTACGGGTACTGCGCAATGCCGACAGGGTGCTGCCCGAAGATGACAACCTGCTGGATAATCAGGACTTGTGCCTGCTCTTCAAGGTGAGTATCAAGACCCTGCAACGCTACCGGGCTATCGGTGCGCTGCCGTACTTCACAATCAGCGGAAAAGTGTACTACAAGGCTTCCGATGTCCGGGAGTTCATCAAGGAGCGGTTCAGCGTTACCACGCTGCGCCAGTTCGAGAAAGAACACTGCACAAAGAAAAAGAAGTGAATTAAAAAGCCGGGGCGGTTCTGCTCCGGCTTTGCTTTTGGTTTATGGTTTGCCTAATTTGTCGGCTTCCTCCCTTAACTGCTCGGCTTGTTCGTTCAACAGTCTTGCCCGTTCCAACGCTTCTGCCTGTTTCCTGCTGCGGTATTCAAAGCCTTTCACCGAATCGGTCAGGCTTCGGATGAAAGCGTTGTCCCGTTCCCGGCTGAACTTCGTTTCCAGCAAATCAAGGCTGCTGCCGTCTGCCTTTCCTTTCATCAGGATATAGCGGTATTTTATATCGTTGTCCTGTAACCGATGCATCCGTTCCGTAAAACGAATATTCAAGATTAGCGAAGTGATACAGATAATAAAACCTGCTGAAAGAAGAAAGAACTTGGGCTTCAGGTAGGGAGTTACCCGGTATATCAGTTTGTCATGCCATGAAACGGGCGTTGTTTCTCCGGTCGGTGTATCATCAGCCGGGAACAACACCTTTAACCGCTCCTTGAAATATCGGTGCGAGGTCACGATAAGCCCCTTTATATCTTCAAGGTCTTGTTTTTGGTTCTCGGACTGCCCTTTTCCGATACTGCCGATTTGGTTTAGAATCTCCTGCGCCATGTTTTCAGTAATGCCGGATTTACCTTGCATTTCCGAAATGCGCTGTTCGATAACGTCCAGTCGGTTAATCGTTTCCTCCCGGCTGGCTGGCGTTACCTGCTTCTCCTGCCGTTCTTTCAGTTCCGTAACCATGGAGAGAAGCCCCTCCAAAATTAAGTTATTTTCCATGTCCCTATAATTTTAAGTGTCGTTTCTTTTTCTTCTTTTTTCTTTCACCGGGATTGTCGGGCGTTTCATCAGCCGGAGAGGACGGGGCGGAGAACAGACCGCCCAAGTCTGCCAGTAACGGACTGTCGATTTTGCCCAGTGTCTGCGATAGCTCCTGAACAGGTGCGGAAACCGTCTGTCGGTTGCTTTCGGTAGTGTTCAGCCCCGCATCCCCGAAACATTTATCCAGCTTGGAGAAACTGAAACTGCGGTCTATCTCCGAACCCTTGAACGTGTATTCGCCTTTGGAAAAGGATATGCCCTGTACTTCGCCAGTCTGTCCCCTGTACTTGAAATGAATCCCGATACCCTTTTCTGCCAGCCGGGTTTGTAACTGCTGCCAGTTCCTTGATTTCCCGATTTCATCCTTTACGGCATTGTAAATCTCGTATTTGGATTTGTCCGGCTCTCTCAAACGGTGCTGCTTTACATGCTCCTTGCCTTTAGCGAAATAAAGCCCGTGTTTGGTTTTCAGCTTCTTGCATACCTGCTCGTTGCGGTACATGTCGTTCCTGTCCGAAATGGTCTTGCCGTTGTTGTCTATGCGGTTGAACACGATATGCACGTGCGGATGTTCCCGGTCTTGGTGGCGCACGATGATGTACTGCGTATCGGTGATTTTCATTTCACGCATGTACTCCTGCGCAAGCTGTACCATTTTCCCGTCTGTCAGCTTGGGTGCGTCCACCGGGGAATAGCTTAGCGCAATATGTCCGACTGGCTTTTTCAGGTCGGGGTTCATCCCGGCTTGCAGTATGAAACTGCGTATGATGTCCCGGTTGCTTTCGGCTAACACTCCCTCCGCATGAAGCAAAGCCGCCTGTTCCTTGCCGAGTACATAGTTCACGCAGCCTTTAAATCCGCTTCCCTTTTTTATTTTTCCAATCATCCGACAGTTGGTTTATGATTTCAACAATCCTGTTTTTGAGTTTCACCAGTTCCACGGCTACCAGTGCGAACCCTCCGGCATTCGCCCGGTGCGCCAACTGGTTGATGTTGTTGGCTTCGCCCGCCAGCCTGCGGATAGTGTCCGCATCCTGCCTGTTCAGCCGAGGCGTTACCTCTGCCGAAACGACAGCCTGCCGGACGTACTCGCTGACGTGCAGCCCGGCTTCGGTGGCTCGCTTCCTGATTGCGTAGAACTGTAACTCGGTCAGTTTCGTGCTGACTACCCGGTTCTGCTTGTCTATCCGGCTTTTTGCCGGGCGACCTCCCGGTTTGTTCCTTGTCCCTGTCATACGTTTTTGCTTTTAGGTGGTATCTTAAAAATTGCGACCAACGGGAGAAATTTTCTTTGCTGTCAAGCAAAGCAAGGTGTTTCGGTCTACCGAAACATAACCTTGCTCTCCCTAATCACACAGCCTGCCGTCTGTTCATGCCGCCAGTCTTGCAGGTCACATCCTTAGCCCTCTCTTTCTTTTTTCACCCGGATTTTGTCTGTTATCCTGCTCCGGCTGGGGCTTGTCGGTAACTGTCAAGTCTTGGGATTGTTTCACTTTAAGGCTACGCAAATAGTCGTTCAGGTCATTGTGACCGCTGTACAGGTGTGATGCGTCACGTACACGCCATTTGTATTCCTGCCTTATGGCTTCAACCGCTTTTCTCCCGGCTTCGTCATTGTCAAGCATACAATGTATATGCCCGTAATCAGCCAACGGATATAAGGCTTTATCCGTGTTGGCGGTGGAGTTCAGAATAACGTAGTCCTGCCAGTCGGTGCAGGGCATATCCGGGCTTTTCTGTTGCCGGATAGTGAGGAACGAGAGGAAATCCAAAAATCCCTCGAACACGAAACAGGTATCTCTCGGCTCTCCCTGCTGCCGTATATGGGTGATGTCTTTCGATGTGCTGCCCTTGAAACGGGGATTGCGGAGTTCATAACCTCCTGAATCATTCCTGAACGCCAGCGCAAAATAAGGCTTTCCACCGATACGGTAATACATTTCCTGCACGTATGGGGCTGCCGTTCCGGGAGAAATCCCCCTTTCCTGCAAATAGCGCATGAGTGCCGGATTCTGTAACGGCTGTATTTTGCGTATTTCTATCGGGCTGGCTGCTTGCCTTTGCGTGTCCCTTTCGGGCAAGTCTTTCCCGTGAAAGGAAAAAGAGGCGGTGTTGCCCTGTTCCAGTCGGCAGATAGCGCCGTAGGCGTTGCACCCGTGCTGCTTCATCACAAGGTCGATGAGCGTCCCGCCCTCGCCAGTTCCGTAGTCACACCACAAATTGGCGTTGTAATCCACCTTGAAACTTGGCGTGTTGTCCTCCCGTAAGGGGCTGCGGTACATTCCGTAATTCCCTTTTTCCGTGACGGGCTGGATTCCCAAAGAGTTCAGGTAGTCTTTGATACTGATATTGTTGGCTTCCTTGTAGGTCATAATCTTTATTTTTTGATGATAAATTGCAGTAGCACAGTAAGAAGTCAGTAAGAAGAAAAGTTACTATGTTTCTGCGCATAATTCTTTTTCTTTCAGCGGATTATCCCTTATGCAGTAAGATAAGTAAGTTCTTTCTTCAAAAGAAGATAGAAATATAACCTTGATATTTTCTGCGTTTTTTCTTTTTCCAAACTTTTCCAAAAGTTTACGGTTTTATCTTACTGCTTACTGCGCCACTGTTAAATGTTTGATATACAGACTATAAAGTAAAAATACATCTTGCTGTGGCGGTTACTGCGTTGCAGTAATAACCAATCGTAAAATGACCGTGCTAACCGTAATCGTCATTTGTAGAGGATGCCGGGACTGGCTTTATTCTGTACCCATATACCGAATAATTCTGTTTGTTGATGCGTTTCTGTACCCGTTTGAACCCGGCTTTACGCAACGCTTCCCCCAGCCGTTTTTCAGATAGCTGCATGGCGCATATATCCCGTAAACGTGCCAGTATTTGCGCTGTTGTCATAAAAAAATGGGGTTCTTCTTCCTCTGTCGGCTTCTCAAAATATTGCGTCAGCATTTCAAACTCGATTGTCTGCACCTCAAATTCCGCATTGTTCAGGTGCAGTTCTCCAATCTCCGCATCATTGAACCAGTAGCGCACGCCCTGACGGTACAGGTACATGATTTCGGAATAGACGTTATCCATGTGAATACTTTCTGCCGTGGGCTTGTCTATGTGCAGCACCTCGAACGGCAAAAAACGCCTGCTGCCTGTCGGGTCGGTCAGGAACTCGTTGCCGTTCACCGAAGCCATGAAGCTGGCGAGGTGGGGGTATTCCTCTATGTAAACGTCATACGGTCTGCGGTATTTCACCGCCGGGGTGGTGATAAGGTTCTTCAATGCGTTCTCGTTCTGCTTGTTGAGTTCCTTTAGCTGGTCGTCAATGTTGATGAACAGGTATTCGGCTATCAGTGTCAGGATGTCTTTGCCCTGCGGGTCTATCTTTCCGGTAAACAGGTAGTTCTTAAGCGGTGTCGGGCAAAGGGTGTCCAGCCACCACGATTTGAACTGCCCTTGCCTGTCCCCGGTCAGCACCAAACAAGTATGGTTCTGACACCCCGTGTCATTCATGGCGTTGGCTACCACACCGATAAGCCATTTCGTGAAATATTCCTCCCATTTGCCGGGGTTGGCTACCTGTACCGTGTTCAGGAGCCTGCCGATATGCCCGTGTTCGGTTGGATTGAGAAGCGGCAGGGCGTTGAAGTATTCCCGTATGGGATGTACCTTTCTTGCGAAATCGCTTTCCAGTATGGTACGGATGTTCTCGGCAGAGGTGACGATACCAGCGGTTGCGTCCAGCCTGCGCCTGAACGAGTTCAGAACGAATTTTGTAACGGGCTGGTACAAGCCCGAAGAACTTGCAGCCCGGTATTCCGTCCGGCTCTTTACGGTATTGAACCGGAAATCGTACAGGACGTTCAACAGGCTTTCAATGCGCTCGTTCTTTGACTGCCAGCCCTCGATATGCCGTGCATCATCACTTCTTTTCTTTTTCATCGGGAAGTCTGTTAGAAGCCGGGACATACTGCTGCTGCATCCACTTTTTGAGTTCCTCCATGTCAAAACGCAGGGTACGCCCACGCTTGACACACGGTATCATCCCCTTACTGGCTAAGTGGTACAGGTAATTGACCGAATACCCGGTTATGCCGCTGGCAACGGATATTTTGACTAACACAGGCTCTTTTCCGTCCTGCCGTTCTTCGGGCTGTACGCCCGTGACCGGGGCAATCATCTTTTCGATGTTCTCCAGCCGCTTGAAAATTTCTTCGAAAGGATTGTTCATAGGTGCTTGTTTTTTGAATTAGCACCACAAATAAAATAAGAAAAATCGGTAAAAAACAAAGCGTTAGCCGTTTGGAATCGCTTTGCTGCGCTCTGCACCAAATTAATGTCGGCAAATAGAAAACGGCTTTGTGTTCATTACCTTACTTATTTAGTAAGTGGAGAAAAAACAGGTTTTTTGTTATCGGTTCATTTCTTTCGTGTTGTTGTTGGGTTGGCGGTGGACATTTTCAGACACGCAAGGTCATTTGCGGACAGGAAGAAACAACCTGTCATTCAGCCTTATATATTTGCACCAGTGAAGAAAAACGGAGTATTGACAAGAATAAATATATCGGTTATGGAAATAGTGACGATTGAAAAGAAAACGTTTGAACTTTGGAAACAGAGGTTTGAAAATTTTGTGGGGCGTGTGGATGCGCTCTGCGTGCCTTTGCGCAGGAAGCGTGACAAGTGGCTGGATAACTGCGAGACCTGCCGTTTGCTGAATGTTTCAGCCCGGACGATGCAGACCTACCGTGATACGGGGAAACTGCCTTATTCGCAGATAAACGGCAAGATTTACTACAAGGCTTCGGACGTGGAAACATTTCTGCTCGACCAAGTAAGGGACAATTCTAAAAAGTAGGCGTATGGATTTGATAACGAAAGATTCCGAAACCACGCTGGTGCTGTTTTCTTCCCTTGATAGGGTACTGGAAAACGTGGAGTACGTGGTAATGAACTATCGCCCGGTATTGAACGGTGAACACTACCTGACGGGCAATGAGGTGTGCAGGCGGCTTTGCATCAGCAAACGGACGTTGCAGGATTACAGGGACACGGGGCTGCTGGGGTACGTGCAGCTTCCGGGAAAAATCATCTACCGGGAAAGTGACATCATGGATTTGTTGGAAAGGTTCTATCAGAAATGAAATCTTGAAAACATGAAATCTTGTTTTATTGATGTCTTGCTTTCTTGAAAGATTGAAATATTGAAGTATTGAAATATAGCTGTCTTGTTTGCTATATTGTTTGATTGATTGAAAGCCAGCAATATTGTGAAAAGAATCAATATTGCTGGCTTTCAATTGAATTTACAGTTTTAAATAATTGCATTTATATCATATATTTTACTGATTTTTATTTGAATCATGTTGCTTCTTCTTATTATTATCCTGTTCTATCCTTGTAATATTTGTTGATATGTTTTTTATCTCGTGTTCTAAACTGTTTTGACTATTATGTATATTAACAATTTCTTTTTCAACCTTTTCTTGGTTATTTAGAAGAGTGGAATAAGAAAATGTGTACCAAATTGTAGCAATAGCCACAAGCCCAATAATTGTCCATATATACCATTGGATTGGTAATTTTTCTTTGATGTCAATTTGTATATCTTTTATGGAATTCATTATCTCTTTTTTCGCATCATCTATCTTCTTTTCCAGTTCTCTTCTCAAATCAGTATGGGCATTTTCATTTTGAGAAGTGTAATTGGAAAATTTGTCTTCTAATCTATAGTAATTATTCCATAAGTGCTGACCAGTTGATGTTTCAGGAGAATATACTTCAGAACTACTTACTGTATGATTTTTATTATTGGAATATTGAGAATCTGATTCAGAACTTATATATTCAGAATCAGATTGTCTACCTCTTTTTGAATAGTTCTTGATTTTTTTAAAACTGGAACTTAAATCATATTCACTAGCAGCTTTATTTGAAGACGAGAACTGGTTCTTTCTATTTGATTTATAAGTCCCCATATTTAAAAATCAGCCAAATTAACAAATAAATCTTTTTCTACGGATAAGGAAAGGGTATAGATATCTTTTATTAAACTTTTGTCATTTATGTTTTTAAGTTCATTTGTCAAATAGTTATCGGTATCAATAGCGATACCAACATGCTGTACTCTATCTTTGTTCCTAAACTCTCTATCATAAAAATCATCTTCTTGATTTAATGGACCTATTTGATACATTCCATTTTCATATACTAAATTAAATAAAAAGTCTTTCGCTGGATACTTATCGATAAAAAATTTAGATGGGAATGAGTTTTTAAACTTGTTTAGGATTGTATTATAATCACTGGATTTAACTTTGTATGTTCCGATAATTCTACAGCCAATCCTTTTTATAACCAAATCACCTAAAGCTGTTGTAATTGCATTGTATATTTTTTCAAATTTTGAATAAAATTCCTCTATAGAATTAATTTTGTTAGATATAAAATTAAACCGATTAAAAGTTACGATAATGGTATTAGAGGTTTCTTCTTTATTTTCATGGTCTCGTATTGTTACTTCTCCTTGTCCAATTTCCCAATGAAAAATGTTGAAAGGTTTAGCTTTTTCGATAAGTTCTACTATAGCTCCTTTTTTATCTAACATTGATACTTTGGGCTCAAATCGCAATTCGATAATAAATTTCCGATTTCCGATATTTTTACTGTCTATATTATCTTTCATGTTTCTTAAATAATAAATTGTCTGCAAAAATACAAAATTATTTTGTGATAAGTAAATAGAATTTGCCTTCTCTATTTGCTAAGTTGTTTCTCTACGTATTGCATATCCCTTAGTATCGTTTGGTCTAATACCTTTGCGTAGTGCTGTGTCATTCGGGTAGATGAATGCCCCAGCATTTTAGCCACATTCGGCAGTGACACGTTGTTAGCCAGTGCGATAACCGATGCGAAACTGTGGCGGGCTGTGTGCGTGGTCAGGTTCTTTTTGATTCCGCACAGGTCGGCAATCTCTTTCAGGTAACTGTTCATCTTCTGATTGCAGGGAACGGGCAACAAAGTTCCTTTATCCATGCAGTAGGGGTTATCCTTATATTTTTCAAGTATCTGTTTGGGAATGCTCAAAAGCGGGATGTTACAGAGGTTGTTTGTCTTTTCACGGGGTTTCACTATCCACAGGTTGCCGTTGCTGTCCTCTGAAACGTGTTCGGGGCGCAGATTATACACGTCTATGAATGCCAGTCCGGTATATACGCAAAAGATAAAAACATCCCGTACCAGTTCCAGCCGTTCAATCCTGAACTCTTTCTGCCATATCCGGTTTATCTCGGCTTGGCTTAGGAACTGTTTGTTTACCTCCACCTCGTGAAACTTTATTCCGGCAAACGGGTTCTTTGTCAGCCACTCGTTGGCAATGGCAAGGTTTATCACTTTCTTGAAGCATTTCATGTACCGGATAACGGTGTTCTGTGCGCAATGTTTCTCCGTCTTTAGGTATAAATCGAATTTACGCACCAGTTCCCCGTTTACCTCACGCAGTAGTATATCATCTACCTTGTAGTCACGTTTAACCAGTTCCATGAGGTATTTAAGGCAGTTATCGTAACGTCTTACGGTAATATCGGCATAATCCGTCCCGATTAGCTTCCGGCAGTTGTCGTTATGCTCCTTGAACACATTATACAATGTCTTGAAAGTCTCGTCCTTTCCCTGATAGCGGTTCACTATGGCACGTGCGGAGATAATCTTTCCCTCCAGTTCCAAGTCTTGGTAAATTTGATAGAATTTCACACGCAGGGCGTCAATGTAATGGTTAAGTTCTACGGAGTTTCGGTCTTTGCCTGTCGATTTCTCTTTTTCCTGCGACCAAAGTGGGACTTTTACGCTCCGCTTTAGTTGAAGTTCCACGTATAAGCGGTCATAAGTGACACGCACACGCACGGGTGCTTCCCCGTTTTTTAACAGTTTGCTACGCTTGATGAAGAACAACACGCTGAATCTTTTTCTTTCCATACGGCTCAATTTTTAATGATACAAAGTTAGGAAATCGAACCGAGAACCCTGTTATGTAAAATAGCGCAACATGCTGTAAAAGAATGAAATAAATACCTCGTAGTGGAACATTTCGGGCTTTTAAAACCAGTCCCTTGAATAAGGACGTATAGTTTGCTCCAATCCCACTGATTTTGCCTGTTCTTGGAAATGAAAAATCCCCGAACTTCTTTGAAATTCAGGGATTTACATCGTTTTTCATTCTTAAAAAGTGGTGCCACCAGGAATCGAACCGGGGACACAAGGATTTTCAGTCCTTTGCTCTACCAACTGAGCTATGGCACCTTGTTTCGTTTAACGGGTGCAAAGATAGAGACTTTTTTTGTTTTTGCAATAGTTTGAAAGAAAAAAACTTGAAAATTTAATCGTTCAGGGAGTTCCAGCCTTGGGCTTTCAGTTCGACTTCGCCACCATCACGACCAACTAAATAATTACCAAGTTCGGGTTTCGTAATGTGACCGATGACTTTAACTCCTTTCATTTCAGACACTTTGTCATGGTCTGTCAAAGGAACAGTGAAGAGTAATTCGTAATCTTCACCACCATTTAGAGCTGCAGTGACAAGACTCATGTTAAATTGTTCAGCCATGATCGCCGTTTGATAGTCGATAGGTATACGATCTTCATAAACCCGGCAGCCGACATTACTTTCTTTGGAAATATGGAGTAGTTCGGAGGAGAGACCGTCCGAAATATCCATCATGGCTGTAGGAACGATTCCGGCATTATGTAATAATTCTATGATGTCTTTACGTGCTTCGGGCTTTAACTGGCGTTCTAATAAATATTCTTTACCGGAGAAATCGGGAGTGAAATCTTTTTCTCCTTTAAAAACTCTTTTTTCCCGTTCCAACAGTTGCAAGCCCATATAAGCTGCACCCAAATCTCCGGAAACACAGATTAAGTCAGTTTCTTTCGCTCCGCTGCGGAATACAACTTTATCTTTTTCTCCTTCCCCAATACAAGTGATGCTGATACATAAACCTGTTAATGAAGCGGATGTGTCTCCTCCAACCAAATCAACTCCATAAACCTCACAAGCCAGTTTGACTCCGGCATAAAATTCATCCAGGTCTTCCACTGAAAAACGTTTGGAAATGCCGATAGATACCGTTATTTGTTTAGGCCACCCATTCATTGCATAAATGTCGGAGAAGTTTACTACAGCTGATTTGTATCCCAAATGCTTCATCGGGACATAGGTAAGGTCAAAATGGATACCTTCCAGTAGCAAATCGGTAGTAACAAGTACCTGTTTGTTTTCGTAAGAGAGAACGGCTGCATCATCGCCAATTCCCTTGATTGTACTTGCATTCTTCAATTCAATTTTGTCAGTCAGATGGCGGATTAAACCAAACTCGCCTAAAGTTGCTATTTCTGTTCTGTTACTCATTTTGTATTTGCGTATAATGCTGTTTTTTGTACGTTGATTATATGTTTTTTAATTAATTCGTCAAAATTATTCTCTGTATAAAATTCGATAGCGATGGGCAAATAATATAAAGAACGTTTCCATCCCTCCGGGATAAATGGTGTACTTTTTAGCCGTGCCGCATCTTTTTCCGTGACAAGAATCAGTTTATCGGGCGACTCCATTTGCTCATAAACCGCATCTAATTTTTTTATATCGGACTTATTGAAAATATGATGGTCCGGAAAAGTTGTGATATATGTTTTGTTGGAGTATTTCTGTGCTTCATGAATGAAGTGGACAGGGAAAGCTATTCCGGATATAAGTAGTATGTCATCCTCTTTTTTTATCTCATTGTGTGTGAGCGGACGAGCCAGATCCGGGAATACAGGCTCAATTTCTCCGTATGAGATTCCTGTAAAGAAAAGTTGCTGGTTTGCCTGAAGTTTCATATTTTTTTCGATAATACGGAACTCGATGGGTTTCATCTCTTTTTCACATTTGGTTACAACAACAATGTCTGCACGTTGTATGCCATTTATTTGTTCTCGTAACCGTCCGGCAGGCATAAGTTTGTCGTAATAAAAAAGACGATGGTAATCTGTCAGGATAATCGACAGTGACGGGGTTACATAACGATGCTGGAAAGCATCATCCAATAAAATGACTTCCGGTTGTATATCCTGAGGCAAACTTAACAAATTTCTGATGCCTCTGCGACGATTACTGTCTACAGCCACCAGTATTTCCGGAAATTTACTTTTCATTTGATAAGGCTCGTCTCCGATGTCCCGGCTTGTACTTTGTGCATCCGCTAAAATAAATCCTGAAGTTTTTCGCTTATATCCACGGCTAAGCACGGCTATGCGATATTGTTTTTCCAATAAACGAATCAGGTATTCCGTATGTGGAGTTTTTCCTGTTCCTCCCACTGCAAGGTTCCCGACACAGATAATCGGAACAGAATATTGCTCGGAGGGCAGTATACCCCAGTTAAAAAGCTGATTTCGTATTTGTATGCAGATCCCGTATAACCATGTAAACGGCACCAACCATGAATTTATTTTAACGTCATTGCTCATTGGCTTCTTTATTTATAAGTTTTTTATATTGTATGCTTACGAAACGGGCAGATAGATTTTGAGGATTAGTTGTATAGTCAAGTGTGCTTCCCTCTATGCCGGCAATGCCTATCTGTATGAAAATAAAAGCGGTAATGTCCAATCTGGCTGCTATACTTCCATTCAGTGCCGAAGCAAACATCAATTTAAAAAAATGTTTCATAATATGAGCGAAGAACTTTATTCAGACTACAAAGATAACATAACTTATTGATGCGAATTTAATTTAGATTATATTAATGTAATAAAGAGGGATTTATAACCTTCGGCTTGCTAATGGGACAGTGGGATATTTGTTTGTGGAATCAGCCGTTTTACTTCAGTTTGCCGGTATTAGTATATATGAAGGGAATTCTCTATCTTTGTGGCTTTTATAATCGTTAGCACAAATAATTATAGATACATGGCATTTACCAATAACGTAATGATTGTTCGCCACGGTTTGATGGCGAAATTAGTAAAACTTTGGAAAGAAAATCGCCTTTTAGGGGAAATTGACCGTTTGCCAATAGAATTAAGTCCTAAAAAATCAAAGGTAATAGGTCGTTGCTGCATTCACAAGGAACGGGCTGTATGGAAGTATAAAACTTTGCCGTTGTTAGGGTTTGATATGCAGGATGAAGTGGACGAATTGACCCCTTTGTCAGAATATGCCAAACAGGCATTGTTGCGTTCCGAAAATAAAAAAGACAACCTGATGTGCGTGGTTGATGAAGCATGTTCTTCCTGCGTATCGGTGAACTATGAGATTACTAATTTATGTCGTGGATGTGTGGCCCGCAGTTGTTATATGAACTGTCCGAAAGATGCGATCCGTTTTAAGAAAAACGGACAGGCGGAAATAGACCATGATACCTGTATCAGTTGTGGAAAATGCCATCAGAATTGTCCTTATCATGCAATTGTATACATCCCGATTCCTTGTGAGGAAGTTTGTCCGGTAAAGGCAATCAGCAAAGATGAGTATGGCGTGGAGCATATCGATGAGAAGAAGTGTATCTATTGTGGAAAATGTATAAATGCATGTCCGTTTGGTGCTATTTTCGAAATCTCCCAGGTTTTTGATATTCTTCAACGGTTGCGTAATAAGGAACCGATGGTTGCAATTGTTGCTCCCTCCATTTTAGCCCAGTTTAAGGCTCCTGTGGAAAATGTATACGGGGCGATTAAAGAAATGGGTTTCCTTGAAGTGGTTGAGGTAGCCCAGGGTGCTATGGCTACAACCCAGCATGAAGCGGAAGAATTAAAAGAAAAATTAGCGGAAGGCCAGCCTTTTATGACAACCAGTTGTTGTCCTTCCTATATCCAGCTGGTAGAAAAGCATATACCGGATTTGAAAAAGTATATTTCTACTACCGGTTCACCGATGTATTATACGGCACGGATTGTTAAAGAGAAATATCCGGATGCCCAAATCGTCTTTATCGGCCCGTGTGTAGCGAAGCGTAAAGAAGTTAAAATGGACCCTGCCGTAGATTTTACCATGACATTTGAAGAAGTCGGTTCCGTATTGGACGGCTTAGGCATTAAGATAGAAGAAGCACAACCTTTCTCTGTTTTATTCAATGCCGTGCGTGAAGCACATGGTTTTGCCCAAAGTGGCGGTGTGATCAATGCGGTAAAGGTTTATTTGAAGAATGAGGCTGAGGATGTTAAAGCTATCCAGGTGGCGAATCTGACTAAGAAAAATGTCGCTCTGTTGCGTGCTTATGCAAAGACGGGTAAAGCACCGGCACAATTTATAGAAGTTATGGCATGTGAAGGAGGATGTGTTACCGGTCCGTGTATCCACGGTGATAAAGCTACCAGTCAGCAACAACTGATGAAGGAACTTACTAAATTCTAAACATAAATGAACAAAAAACTCGTTTTACTCTTTTCGCTGGCGGGAGCATTACTTTTTACGGCATGCGGTCCTCGTGAAGTTCCGGCGACAGGAGATTATTCCGTACAGGTTTTCGCCAAAACGCCTGTACGTTTTGCTCCGGATATGTATCCGGCTGCTTATAATGTTCCCGGGCCGGACAGTATTTATCATCTTATGAACGGACGTATTATCCTGAAAAAGATAACATTGCCGGATTATAAACGAACCGTATCCGTTAATTTGCAGGTAACGCTCGCATCAAATGGTGACCGTTGGGATAAATCCGGTTCCTGTTTTGTATTACCAAAAGAATCAGGCATAAATTTATTGAACATTGCCCGTGGAGAAAAACAGTTCCCAGCAGTGGACAGTACGAAACTTGAAAACATGATCGGTATTATAGCAGGTCCCGATTATAAACCGACTGTGGAACTGATGCGTTTTATGACTCCTTTCGGTGTCGGGCATTATAGTTCTCCGGACGATAGCCTGACAAAACACCGTAAGCCTGTTTATATAGACCAGTGGGCCGACAGTGTAAACTGGGAACAGGATATTACGGATTTGTATCCTTTGTTGGAAGGAGAAGCATATGTGGGTGTTTTTATTGATACCTGGACAACGGAAGGCTATGTGGTTAGCATGAATATCGATGTCACAGAGTCGAAGCTTGCTTACGACCCGATGCAACGCCGCCATGTGGAGCCATTGATGAATACGGTTTATTATGAAGGACAGACATATCCGGATATTTTTGCACGCAAAGATGTCTCTACTGAGTTTGAGGTGCCGGATGGTGCCCGTAATGTACGGTTGAAATATATCGTTACAGGACATGGAGGACATTCCGGTGGTGATGAGTTTGTGCAAAAAAGGAATATTGTTTCGGTAGATGGAAAAGAAGTTCTTAACTTTGTCCCATGGCGTTCGGATTGTGCCTCTTTCCGTCGTTTTAATCCGGGAACAGGAGTTTGGTTAAAGCAGCGTCTGGCTTCTTATATCGACAAGGACGGGTATTCGGAGAAGATGGTGGAGGAACCGTTAGGATCTTCTGACTTATCCCGTTCCAACTGGTGTCCGGGTTCGGATGTAATGCCGGAAGAAGTGGAGCTTTTTGATATTCAACCGGGAAAACATACATTTACGGTAAGTATTCCGGAAGCTCAGGAAATAGATGGGAATAAACTGAACCATTGGCTGGTATCGGCTTATTTGGTTTGGGACGAATGATTAATATAATAGGGACAGGTTGAACCTGTCCCTGCGATAGATAACCGATAAATTAAAATATTATGGATACACTACTGCCTTTCTTCCTGTTATGTTTTACTTCCTTTTTTACATTGACGAACCCGTTGGGTACAATGCCAGTGTTTCTTACCATGACGAATGGTATGAGTGAGAAGGAGCGTCATACGATAGTCCGCAGAGCTACGATTGTTTCTTTTATTACACTGATGGTTTTTACTTTTTCCGGCCAGTTCCTTTTTAAGTTTTTTGGCATATCGACGAATGGTTTCCGTATAGCCGGAGGCATTATCATTTTTACGATTGGTTTTGATATGTTGCAGGCGCGGTATGCGAAGGCCAAGCTGAAAGAAGATGAGGTAAAGAGGTATGTGAATGATATTTCAATCACGCCACTTGCCATTCCGATGCTTTGCGGTCCGGGAGCCATTGCAAATGCCATTATGTTGATGGATGATGCAACTACTATGGCTAAAAAAGCAATACTGATAGGGACGATTGCTCTGATTTATTTTATTACCTTCTTGATATTGAGGGCATCAACCCGTCTGAACCGTTATATGGGAGAGACCGGAAATAATGTAATGATGCGTTTGATGGGACTTATTCTGATGGTTATTGCCGTAGAATGTTTTGTCAGCGGATTCAAACCGATTATGATTGATGTGTTGAAATCGGCAATGGCTTTATAAATCCGTAAACTTTCTTTTCCCTTTGAGATAGAAGGCGGCAATCAGGCTTTTCTGATAGATTTCCGGTATATTGCTGAGGGTCGCTTTCTGCAAATTTTCTTGACGGACCGGCAGGTAAGAATCTCTGAGTTTAAAGAAAGACTGCCGTGCATTATATACCGCTTTCGCATTGGAGATGTGTCCACAAAACAGAAACTTTGTTGCTGCGATATAGTCCAGGATGAAACGGGCACGCATGGCTTGCCTTAGTTCCTTGTCCGGTAGATTTTTATATAGCATCAACAGGTTATTCCGGAAATTCAGGAATGTTTTACGCGGACTTTCTGCATTAAGTGTCCCTCCTCCCAGATGGTAGACCACAGACTCCGGTGTACATACAATCCGGTATCCGCGTGAACGTAAGCGCCAGCATAGGTCTATCTCTTCTTGATGTGCGAAAAATTCAGCATCGAGGCCCCCCATCTCTTTATATAAGGCTGTACGGATAAACATACAGGCTCCGGTAGCCCAGAGTAAATTCGCAGGAGTATCGTATTGCCCGTTGTCTTTTTCGACAATATGAAGGACTCGTCCGCGGCAATAAGGATAACCGTAGTGGTCTATGAACCCACCTGCAGCCCCTGCATATTCAAAGCTTTCCCTATCCCATAACGAACGGATTTTAGGTTGTGCACATGCAATGGAGGAATCTGCTTCCAGCGCTGCCATCGGGGCGTCTATCCATCCGGCCGGGGTTTCAACATCACTGTTAAGGAGAACGGTATATTCGCTGTTTATTTGTTCCATTGCAAGATTGTAACCACCGGCAAAGCCATAGTTACGGTCGAATTTTATGATTCCGACAGCCGGGAATCTTTCTTTCAGCATATCGAGTGAACCATCGGTAGAGCCATTGTCGGCAACAATCACCTGTGCCCACTCTTCGGGAGTGTTCGCAAGTACAGATGGAAGATATTTTTCCATTAATTCTTTTCCGTTCCAGTTAAGGATGACGACCGACAGTTTTTTTTTCATTGTATGCAGGTTAATTAGGGTTCGTTGTATTTTCTCTTTTATGTTTCCACCTCTTATGGGTCCATAGCCAGTATGCCGGATTGTTCAGGATACTTTTTTCCATTAACCGGGCGTATTGTTCGGTAATTTGATTTTCAGGAGTTTCATTAGGAGTAAGAGTGAGCAGGCTCATATCCATTGTGTAGTACCCCCTTTTTACTTTCTTTACATCGAGGAATACTACCGGAAGATTCATTTTACGGGCAATACGTTCAGGTCCTGTAAGAATGGAGGTTTCCTGATTTAAGAAAGTGGTCCAGTAATGCAGGTTGGCTTTACTGGGGGTCTGGTCTGCTATAAATATAACCAGTGCATGCGTTTTGTCTTTCTTTAATTTGATGACATCGCGTATGGTATCGTTTTTCTTTATGCCACAAGAGCCGAACCGGGTACGGAGATATACAAAGAGTTTGTCAAACGCTTTGTTCTTCAACGGACGGTATATTTGGTATACTCTTAGTGTTTTGAAAAAATGGCTTGCGGCGGTAAACCACTCCCAGTTACCATAATGCCCCATTAACAGTATGAAGCAAGTGTGCCCTTTATCTGCCAGGTCATCAAGTAATTCCGGGTTTCTGACAATGGCACGGCTAAGTATCTCTTCTTTGGAAATATGCGCCAACTTAATAGTCTCGACTATATAATCGGAGAAATGATGATAAAAGTCCTGCTCCAACCGGCGCAATTCCTTTTCCGTTTTTTCCGGAAAGGACGCTTTCATATTTGCACGTACAACTTTTACACGATATCGCGCAATCTTATATATTATAATGTATAAGATATCCGATAGAAGGTATAATACACGCATGGGAAGCAAGGCGTGAACTTTTGCCCAGCAGAATATAAGCGCATATTGTATTTTAGTCCACATGAAATATTTTCTATTATTTATTTTTAATCAGTAACGCCGTCTTATCCTCATTCCATTCCCCTAAAGTAACCAAGTGAGCTTCATTTACCCATAAGGCATTGTACGGTGCTTCCACTTTGATATAATTCTCAGTAAAACCATGCATCAATCCGCCTTTCCTGGTATGTTCGAACAGCACGTTTGCTTCTTGGCCTATATGAGCTTCATAGAATGCATGGAGCTTTTGGTCTGAAATATCCAACAATTGCTGGCTACGTGCATGTTTTGTTTTCGGGTCGACAATATAGTCTATTTTTAGAGCCTGCGTGCCTGGACGTTCGGAATAACTGAATACATGTAGCTGGCTGATATCCAAACTATCGATAAAAGCCCGTGCTTCTTCAAACAATTCATCTGTTTCTCCGCGTGTACCTACTATCACATCTACGCCGATGAAAGCATGTGGCATGATTTCTTTTATCTTTTCGATTTTATGGCGGAACAGAGCCGTATCGTACCTGCGGCGCATCAACTTTAATACTGCATCACTGCCACTTTGCAGCGGTATATGGAAATGCGGGGCGAAGCGTTTGCTGGATGCCACAAAATCAATTGCTTCATCAGTAATCAGATTCGGTTCGATAGAGGAAATACGGTAACGGAGAATCCCGTCCACTTCATCAAGGGCGTGGATAAGGTCGATAAACGTTTCCCCTGTACTTTTGCCAAAATCCCCGATGTTTACACCTGTTAGAACAATTTCCTTCCCACCTTTGTTTGCAACTTCCTGTGCTTGTTTTACCATACTCTCTATTGTCCCGTTGCGGCTTCGTCCGCGGGCGAACGGGATGGTACAATAGGAACAGAAGTAATCGCAACCGTCCTGCACTTTCAGGAAGTGGCGGGTCCGGTCGTCAGCTGAACAAGAAGGGGAAAATGTCCGTATATCTTTTGTCTGGGAGGCGATAATAGCCCCTCCGGCTTCTTTTTTCTTCAGGTCGTCCAGATACATTAATATATCCAGTTTCTGCTCGGCGCCGAGTACAAGGTCCACACCCTCTATATGTGAGACTTCTTCCGGTTTTAGTTGGGCGTAACAACCGGTCACTACGATAAATGCGTCCGGATGTTGTTTGCTGATACGGCGGATGGCCTGCCGGCATTTCTTATCAGCCAGTTCTGTAACGGAACAGGTGTTGACAACACATATATCAGCTTTTTCTCCCGGGCGGGCTTTACGAACCCCTTGTTCGGCAAGCGTCTTTCCGATAGCCGAAGTTTCGGCGAAATTAAGTTTACACCCCAGCGTGTAATAAGCGGCTATTTTATTTTCGAAAACAGTTTTGTCAATCATTGTCTTTTATTTATCGCACAAATTTAGCGAAAATATTCGGATAAAGACAGTTCTGCCTTCTTATCGCTCGGCCAGGATGATAACCGGATTCTCATCATTTTCCTGTACTTCATATCCTATCAGATAGCGGCTGTCTTCCGAAATAAATTGGGGAATAAATGTATTCCCTTCTTTAAATTCGAAATAATGTTCAGGGTAAGGCAATTTAAAGCTCTCTGTTTTGCCATTTTTCTCGTCATAACAAACCAGATAAGATTTATCATTCAGATTGGCTGTAAGGTATAATGTACCGTTAGCGGCACCAATTACGTTGATTAGGGCTGCGTTCTTTTCCTTATATAAACTGTTTCGCGGGTCTTCCAGCTTGTAGCGCCCCCCTTCTTCCAATTTGTATTTTCCTGCATCTATTGCCCAACGGGGAATAAGTGTGTTTTCTTTTGTAAGCCGGAAAATTGTATCATTGAACATCTCCTTTACAAAGTAGCCGGATGGGGTAAAGAACGTTTTGCATTCGTTATAAAATACCATAGTGATATCTCCCGGTTCAAAACTTTTAGTATATGGAATGGAATCTAATACGGTTGAGTCGCGGAACAGATACATCCGTATCGGTTCCTGCCCGGATATATTCTGTACATACCCTATGTTTCGTCCGTCAGGCAATGGAAGTATTTCTCTGATATTTATAGGGGGGATATGAGTGGTCCGTATCCATTTGCCATCCCAGCCATATGTTTTGATCCATTTGTTATTATCATTGACATGGACGCCTTCCCGGTTCACACTCGGATTTCCGGAAGACTGATATTCTTCCGGACCTTCTCCTTTACTCCCTATCATCCTGATAAATTTTCCTTCGGGATTGAACAGGAATATCTTCCCGTTGTTGTAGACAACCAATTTATCCTGAAAGTAAATGATTTGGGAAATAAAGCCGGTCAATAATACAGAGTCTGTTGTTTCCAGGGGAATGAAGCGGACATCTTTTGCCCATTCGTTTAATTGTATCTCGGCCGGTTCATTGTTGAAAACCGTGGTTATGTCGATTGTATTGCAGGCTGTGACATCCATCTCTTGCTTCGGAGAAAACTGACAGCTTGCCAAGGCTCCACATAATAGTAATATCCATTTATTCATTCTCATATAGTTTAGATAAGCGAAAGATATGTATAAATTACGATAACCTCACATCCCACGGATATATTTCTGTCTCGGAGGATGGGTAGCCCGCTTGACTTTGAACGATTGTTCTTTGGCAAGTGGCTGCTTGATGAATGGTAAGAAACCGGCTGAGAAGACGGGAGGAACAGGTTAAACTCCGCTTACCTGTTGTGTATTTGTCAGATAGTCTGTATTTTTGCACACTTAACAAGACAATGTGCTATATGATACAAGAGAATTTTATCAAAATCTATGAGGAGAGTTTCAAGAAGAATTGGGGCCTTCCTGCACTTACCGATTATAGTAAAGGAAACAGCTTCACTTTCGGAGATGTAGCTACCGAAATAGCCCGTATCCATATACTGTTTAAAGAGTGCCAGATACGGCGTGGAGATAAGATTGCCTTAATTGGTAAAGATAGTGCGCATTGGTGCATTGTTTATATGGCTGCCGTCACTTACGGAGCGATTATTGTGCCTATCCTGCAGGATTTCAGCCCGAATGATGTACATCATATAATCAATCATTCGGAATCCGTCTTTCTGTTTGTCAGCGACCGTATCTGGGATTCGCTGGAAGAAGATATGATAGAGGAGGTTCGCGGGGTATTCTCGTTAAATGATTTCCGTTGCTTGCATCAGCGCGATGGCGAAAGCATCCAGAAACTAATGAAAGCATTGGATGAGAAGATGATTGAGAAATATCCGAATGGCTTCTCTAAGAATGATATAAAATATGCGGAGCTGGATAACGACAAAGTTGTTTTGTTGAATTATACATCAGGAACAACAGGCTTTAGTAAAGGAGTGATGCTGACAGGGAATAACCTTGCCGGTAATGTAACATATGCCAAGACACTGGATTTATTATTCCAGGGAGATAAGGAATTATGTTTCCTGCCGTTGGCTCATGCGTATAGTTGCGCTTTCAACTTCCTGGTGCCTATGGCTGTAGGAGCTCATGTGTATTTATTGGGTAAAGTGCCGTCTCCTAAAATCCTGTTGAAGGCATTTGAGGAAGTGAAGCCGAATTTGATTCTGACCGTTCCTTTGATTTTGGAGAAGATATATAAGAAGATGATCCTTCCGCAGCTTAGCAAGACATCTATGAAACTTGCCTTGAATATTCCTTTGCTGGATTCCCGTATCTATGCCCAGGTGCGCAAACATCTGGTAAATGCAATGGGTGGAGCTTTCCGGGAAGTAATTGTAGGAGGGGCTGCAATGAACCAGGAAGTTGCGGATTTCTTATATAAGATTAAATTTCCGTTTACAATCGGTTATGGAATGACCGAATGTGGCCCGTTGATCAGTTATGATAATAATGCGGAATATGTCCCGACCTCTTGCGGCCAGGTACTGAAAGGTATTATGCAGGTACGTATCGATTCCGATGACCCGTATAATACGGTGGGAGAAATCCAGGTTAAGGGTGAAAACGTGATGAAGGGATATTATAAGAACCAGGAAGCGACAAGTAATGTCTTTACGGAAGATGGCTGGTTGCGTACCGGCGATTTGGGAACAATCGACGCAAACAACCGCATTTATATTCGTGGACGTAGCAAAACGATGATTCTTGGCCCGAGCGGACAGAATATTTATCCGGAAGAAATCGAATCTAAACTGAACAACCTTCCTTTTGTAATGGAAAGTATCATTATCGAAAGAGGCGGAAAGTTGGTAGGATTGGTGTATCCGGACTATGATACAGTGGATGGAACAGGTATCTCCCATACCGACCTTCCGGTTATTATGGAACAGAACCGTATTGAATTGAACAAACTATTGGCTCCTTACGAGTCTGTCTCCGAACTCCAGTTGTATCCTACCGAGTTTGAGAAAACTCCCAAGAAGAGTATCAAGAGATATTTGTACGCAAATTATTGATATTTGAGATTTTGTTGATAATCAGCAGCTTGTATTTGGCTTTAAAAAAAGTTCAAAAAAAAATACTTTATGTTGTACAACATGTATAATTAATACATACATTTGCATCGTTTTACAACACGAAGATATTATAGACCGTTTAAATTAAGAACAAAATGAAAAAGTTAGTTGCATTTGCTGCTGTTATCGCAGCTGTTTCATTCGCATCTTGTGGTAACAAATCCGCAGAATCTACAGAAGAAGTAGCAGAAACTGCTACAGTTGAAGAAGTAGTTCCTGCTGTTGAAGAAACAGCTGTTGAAGAAGTTGCTCCTGCTGAAGCTGATTCTACAGCTACAGCTACTGAAGCTCCGGCAACTGAAGCTGCTCCTGCTGAATAATATTCAGTAAACAGTGAAGAGGACAGTCTGTATGCGCATAACATACAGACTTTTTTTGTTTATAAACCGATATACAATACTTATAATTTATGAGACATATTACCCTAATCCTTCCGGTGCTTGCTTTATTCTGCCTGCCCTCTTTTTCACAGACTCCGGTCGACAGGACCTTCTCTTTGGATACGATTCAAATCCAGGGGAAACGTTTTGGCGGATTGAGCGGGGGAGAAGTAAAGCGGATGCAGGTGGATGAAAACCTGAGCAGCATAACCGTAACAACAGCGGATGCTTTCCGTTTGCTGCCTTCTGTAATAACAGATATAGAGGGAGGTATTACTTACCGTGGATCGAATCATCCCGGTTTATTGATAAATGGAGTTCCTTACGGATTGATGGAGGAGAATAGCGGGGATATGCTGATTCAACTTCCGGCTTCGTTCTTTAACCGCTTGTCTATGACATCGATGCCTTCCATTGAATTGATTCCGGACGGGGATGCCGGGTTGCTTAATTTGTCTTCTGCTTTATACCGTAAAAGCGATTCTCCGTTACAACTTAATGTAGGTGCAGGACTTCAGGAGCGCTATAATGCGGGCGCAGTAGTGAATTTGCATCCCGGGAAATTCCATATTGTCGGAAAATATAATTATCGTCGTGAGTTCCGTAAACGTACGTTCAGTAAAACAACTACCAATAAATCGGGAACAACCGTGATGAATAATAATGCAACAGCAAGGCCGGATGTGCATTTGGCTGATTTGAATGTCGGTTATGAACTGAGTGCCAATGACCTGATTTCCGTATACGGGCTGTATTATTTGATGGATTATAGCCGTTACGGTAAAATAAATAATGGAAAGCAGGCAAGCGATGGCTCCGTCCAACCGGTAATGTTCCGCCACCGTTATAATGACCAACGGCAGGAAGCCTATGCTGCCGAAGCCCGTTGGAACCATACTTTCAGTAATCCGCAGGACCAGTTGAGTGTTGTATTCAACTATAATAATTTCGGTTATGATGAGGGGAATGACTACCAGAATGAAAAGCCCGAAACCGGAGCTATTATAGCAGAAGACAACTATGCTATCCATCAGAATAAGAATACCTACTATGTATCCGGAGCATTCCGTAAGATGTTTGATAAGGACTGGTCGTTTAACGCAGGTTATATAGGTACTTTTAAAGATGAGAAATACAATGCCGGAGGCAATAAGAAAACAGGTGGCGTATGGGGACCGGATATACAGAAAGAAAATATATACCAATTCTACCGTCGTACAAATCTTCTGTATGCTTCCGTTGTGAAGAAATGGAATCCTTTTACGGCAGAGGTAGGTGTCCAGGGTGAATTGAACTGGCAGAATATAAAAACAACTTTGAATGAAAATACCGGAGATAAAGTACCGTATGATGAAACGACCTCCCGCTTCCGTGTTTATCCGAGAGCGAAGTTTGCCTATCATATGGAGAAAGGCGGAGAATTTTCGTTGAGCTATATCCAACGTGCGATTCGTCCTTATGGAGCAGACCTGAACCCGTTTGTCGACCAAAGTGATGCAACTCATATCCGTCAGGGTAACCCTGATTTGAAAGATGAAATGATTCATTCTCTGGAGTTGGCCTATCTGTTTACAAACCGGACATTCAGTTTGAGCCCGAGCTTGTATTATCGTAATAAATCGAACCGTATTATGGATGTACTGCGGGAAGATGCAAAAGGCGTTGAAATCTGGCAGAAACAAAATATAGGTCATAGCCAGGCCTTTGGATTTGAACTGTCGGGTACGTGGCGTCCGGTACGTTTATTGGCAATCGGCTTTGCCGGAAATGTGTATCGTGATGAGATTGACGGACGTTCGATCGGGTATGAGGAAAAGAAATCGATGGTTTGTGCGGATGTCAAGGGGAGCGTAAATATAACCATCACTCCGACAACGGAATTGCAAATCGATGGTTTCTATGTATCCGACCAGCTTACCCCGCAAGGAAAGATTAAACATCGTTCCAGCGTGAATGCGGGTCTGTCTCAATACTTCTTCCAACGGAAACTTCGTGCCAATGTAAGTATTAACAATATCTTCAATACATTGGAAGAAACAACGATTGTCGATACCGAAGCGTTGAAGATGACACAGGTTCGCAACCGGGATGCACAAGTAACTTGGTTGACGCTGACTTATAATTTGTAGGAGAGTTGTCCGGGCTGGATATTGAGAATACGGACATTTTATCAAAATGACAGAATGACAAAACAACCCGTCTCTGCTTTGTTTGTATGGGCCTCCCTTCGGGATAGATTGGAAATACGCTGTTCTCGCGGAGTTGGGATTTGTCTGTTTGTTACCGAAAATGACGCGATTCTTGCGAATTGATATGATGCGGGAATTTTTATTAGACGTGGATGACGCAGATAAACCCGGATTAAAAGACGTAAAATATGTATTAATCCGGGTTTATCTGCGTCTCCGCGTCTAATCATATTGTCTTGTTTTCAAGGAAATAATAATCTATTTGATATCTGTGTATGGTCTGGTTTTTGAACCATTTTAGAGTTGTCGTCCTGCTCAATAACATCTAAAAACGAAACATATATGCTTTGATTTCAAAACATATATGCTTTAAAGTCAAAACATAGGTGTTTTGCTGCGCGGATTATTGCTTTTTTATGCGCGGACAGTTGGAATTAGTCCCGCAACTAATTGAAAATACCCTCCGGGTAAATGCGAAAAGGTACCGGATAGTGTAGAATTTCTTCCAATTTATCCTGAAAAAGAGCCGGTTTCTTCCTGAAACAGACCATGTGTATAGATGGTCGGTTAGTAAAAAGGGGGAGATTTGATAAATATGTCACTTAAAGCCCTGAAATGATAACTTTGTGAAAAAGAAAGAAGGTGTACCAAAATGTCCTGACGGGCTTTTGGTACACCTTTCTGTTTTATTCAGGAAAGGAGGTTTATCCTCTTACTATTTCTTCTTTTTCTTTATCCCAATACATTGTACGTCCTTCCAGATAAGCATGTGTTCCCATATGGGCAGTCATGGCTTCCTGGAACGCAGCATCAATGTTACAGCTCGGTTGTTTACCCTGACGGATACATTCCAGCCATTCACGGATATGCAAGTGAGTCGTATCATAGCGCTTACCGCTTACATAGGTATAAAGCAAGCCGCGTTGGGCAAAATACAATTCGGTTGGAGAAGTGATGGCATCCACTGAACTCTGTCCCGGCACATACGTGTAGAACGGTTCATTCGGTTTGATGATGCCTTTGTCTATCTTTTCCTTATAGATTTCGGAAGCAGGGTCTGCTTTCAAAGTAATCGTGTTGGACAACTCCATCTGGGCATCATGTCCCATAATCACTTTGCCGCGTGGACGGTTGCTTGCCAGTGTTGCACTATACAACATGGTCATATCCCGGTCGGGGAACTCGAAAGTGGTTTGTAATACATCTGGTACCGTCCGTCCGTCTTTGAAGAAATAAACGCCGCCGGAAGAAGTAGCCGAGTGAGGGATACCTACACCGAATATCTGGTTGATGGCATCATACTCGTGTGTCAGCAAATCGCCGCTCAGACCTGTACTATAGTCCCACCAGCAACGCCAGCGGAAGAAACGTTCCAAGCTGAATTTGTCGCGGGCATCCGGACCGATAAACCGTTGCAGGTTGTTTGATGTCATGTAGTCGGTATATTCTTTAATGCGTTCTTCGGGCCCTTCAAACTGTTTCCAGTCGATTGTGTCGGGAGAAGCCCCGTCTATCAGCGGATATACCCAGGCTCCGTTCGGGTCGTTGCGGTTGGTACAAACCTCGATTAACGATACTTTGCCAATTAAACCTTTATCGATAATTTCTTTTGCGCGGATATAACTGTCTGTCTGCCGTCCCTGGTGACCCAACTGGAATACAATACCAGTATCTTTAACCACTTGGCGTACCTGATATGTTTCCGGAACTGTCCATGATAAAGGTTTCTCGACATAGACATGCTTTCCTGCTTTGGCTGCCTCCATTGCCATGGTGCTGTGCCAGTGGTCGGGGGTTGCAATAATAACGGCATCGATATCGTCTGCCGCCAATAATTCTTTATAGGTTTTGTAGCGTTTCGGGCGTTTGCCGAATTTACCATTCGAACCTTCGCGATACATATTGGAGGCTGCCAGTACGGCTGCTTCGCCATATACATCAAAAATATCACATACGCCGGTTACTTCGATATTCAGGTCATCCTGTTGGAGGAATTGTTCATAACGTTTGTCTTTACTGTCGTTTTTTGCACCTTCAATCAGGCCGTCAATCCACGATGGTTCGGCAAAACCGGCAGCACGCATCAACTGTTTGCCACGGATACCGAATCCGATCATTCCGATGCGAATTTTTTTCCCATCCGGTTGGGCGGGAATCATATAATGCTCCTTATTGAATTTAAAAGAACTGCCTAAGCTTTTCGATTGTTTGTCGTATGTCTGCTTCTTATAGACTCCGTACCCCAGTGCTCCTAATACCGGAATCGTCGCTAAAGCTTTCAGGGCATTGCGGCGCCCTTCTGATTGTGGTCCTTTATTTTCTTTATCCTTTGGTATATTATTGTTTTCTGTAGCCATGATATTACATTAATTTGAGTTTAGACAATAGAGGTATCGCTTTTTTCAGATAGCGGTCCAGCCCGATAATGTGGGAAGTGGGGAAAGCCAGCAGTACTGCCAATGCCGCCATTTCTACCAGGTTTTTGTCTATCCATAAATAAGAGCCTTCAAACGGCATCATATATTGTGCTCCGATAAATGAAGGGTGGGAGAGGTAATAAAACGCAAGCAATATCATAGCCCCAATAGAAGAGAGTTTGCTGAAAGCACCTGTAATTAGTCCGAGACCGATTAGCAATAAAGCCCATTCATTCAGTGTGTTTACCATGTTCATCATCGCCGGGTCGCTGGCCAGTCCGGCAAAAAAATCAGACATAAAGCCTTTAGAATCGAGAAGGTAAGGAAGCGAGGTCCATTTCGGATTCAGGATTTTCACCAATCCTTCGTAAGCAAAATGCCAGCCAATGAATAACCGCAGTATAACCATTGCAGTCAACTGCATAGCAGAGTAAGAATCTTTTTGTGTCATTTCATATTATTTGTTTCATATTTTAAGATATGCAACAAATATAATATAAAAATGCAAGATGGAGAAAAAAGAAACAATCAGTTTGAAAAACAGAGAGTTTAGGATATATGGCAAAAACGGAATGAAGCCAACGGAAATCGCGTGATCTTATTAATCGGAATTGCATAATGATGTGACCCATGCATTCATCATATTAATAACCTCCAGTGAAGATGGAACCTCCTGCCTGGTCTGCAAGGCGTCAGGACGAAGATCAACTTGCACATATCCCCATCCATTCTCGTCTTCTTGCAGATAACCCTGTTTAATGTACTCTTCCAAACAACTATCTGTACATTCACCGTAAAAATCGTATTGTAGTTCATCCTCAAAAGTCTTTTTCTTTGCTATGAATGAACTTTGACCTATCCAGATAAAATCTTTCAAATCAACTTCGCTAAAGTTAAATCCTCCCCGGTCGAGTACGGCAACTTCGGCCAGGCGTCCTTCGGAAAGCATTTGATAGATACGCACACAGCATAATCCTTCATACGGATCTTCATCGACAACAAGGAAAAGACCGGATTTTCCACAGAACAAAGGAATATCTCTGCTGCGATATTCGTAAACTTCTCCCGTAGTATGGCTCATCGCGAAATAGCCCCAACTTTCGTAGCCCGAATAATGAAAGAAATGCAGACCGAAGTCAGGTTGATAACCATCATAATACCATTCTTTAAATCCGTCTTCATCTTCCTTCATTTGAGAATTCAATAATGAGAGCTCCCCTCTTTCCCAATGTATGGACAATTTGTCTTTACTATTTGTATAATGATTTTTACCGGAATCAAGTCGTTTGTTGCAACTGTCCGCTTTTAGATTTATGTATTCCGCAAATTCAATCTTCTTAACGTCCGCCCCTCTACTGTTATAGATGCGCAAAGGTATCATGTGCCCGCTATGATAGTCGTACATACTCTTTTCTATCAGATTGCCTTCTTCCGAATAACTTTCAGTCATGACACCCGGCGCTCCTTTCTCCGAGTATGGATAACTCTCGAAACGAAGCAGCCGCCCATCGGAGTAATTCTTTATTTCCAGTCGCTTCTGAGAGCCGATAGTCGCTATATCACGTTTTACAGAATCATATCTGCCGCCTGTGTAGTATATCGGTTCGTCGGAATTTTCTTCAAAATACTTCCGCTCAAAGAGATATTTTTTCTTGCCGTTCTCCAAAGCATAAGATTCTTCAATGTAGTAGGAAGGGAGACCTTCTGATGCCTGATATTTATACTCGTAACGGTCAGGAGCTTCATTGGAATAATAATCATTTCTTGTAGAATACCAGTATTCCTTTGGATATACTTCCTTACCATCAATATAATGGTTAACCAGTAGCAGATGTCCGTTCGGATACCATTTCATCTCTTCCCCGTGGAGTTCCCCGTCTTTATAATGTTCGAACCAATCAGGCTTTCCATCAAAGTTCCACCGTTGGCGTACCCCATCGAGCTTGCCCCGCGTGACCTGGTAAAAAATATAGGGCTGTCCGTTGGTATGATAAGATTGATAAACTTCACGAATACTGTCGAGGGTGATCTTACGGCTTGTCAGGCAATGGTAAAAATGGCTGTAATGGTTCACTGTATCATTTTTAATCCCGTCTTTGTAAACAGCTACCGAATAACAGGGTTCGGATACGAAAGCATCGGTTGGCAGGAAATACAAGTGGCTATAAGCACCGTTCATCAATGTATCTTCGTAGAAACAGCGTTCCACCCCGTCAACTTGTTTCCTACAAATACTATCGGGTATATAGTTTTTTAAAGAAGATGCTTCCGGTTCTTTTTGCAATACAGCGGAAAGCGTATCGGGAGTAATCCAATCGCTCCCTTTGTAATAGTCAATAAAAAAAGGTTCCGAAGTAACAGACGAAAGTCTGTCCGGAATCTTTTCTTGTGTCTCTTGTTTTACGGGAGAAGGCTGCGAAACTCCTCCGCTTTTTCCGCCACACGATGAAAACAGTAATGCAGAACCATATATCAAAGCCTTTTTCATTTTGGCATTTTTTATTAGTTGTAGATGCTACAAATATAGGCGATTTTTAGATCGTTTTATACATATTAGTTAAAACAATGCCTGTGCTCTTCTGGTCGGGCATATATATGCGGAAAAGATTGTTTTTATTTCTTTTTCGGTATATGCAGTATTAAGCGTATGGATTGGTCGTAGGTAAAATAACTCCATATCCATTCAATCAGGATTACTAATTTATTTTTAATGCCCAATATGGAACGCAGGTGTATGAACAACCAGATTAGCCAGGCAAAGAATCCTTGGAATTTAATGTTTTTAATATCTGCAACAGCTTTGTTTCTTCCAACTGTGGCAAGTGTACCAAGGTCTTTATAATGGAACGGTTTGAGCGGCTGCCCGTTTTCTATGTTTATAAGATTGTCGGCTAATAAATTTCCTTGTTGGATGGCAACTTGGGCAACTTGTGGATGCCCGTTCGGAAAATCAGGTTCTGTTTGCAGGCAAACATCTCCGATAGCGAATATATTTTGACTTTCAGGTAACTGGTTAAATTCATTTACCAGAATTCTTCTTCCCCGTCCGGTCATCTCTTTTCCTATCTGCTCAAAATGCGTGGCGGTTACGCCGCTTACCCAGATAAGCGTTTGGCTTTCGATAGCAGAACCGTCATCCAGTAATACTTTTCCTTCCTGATAGTCGGTTACCTTTTTATTGAGCATAATTGTGACACCCATTTCTTCAAGAAACTTTTCAGCATGTTCGGACGCTTCTTTCGACATGACGGATAAAAGCCGGGGGGAACCTTCTATGAGGTAAATATTCATCGAAGATTGCTTCAAGTCCGGATAATCTTTTGGTAGGACAAACCGTTTCATTTCCGACAGTACTCCGGATATTTCAACGCCGGTAGCACCACCTCCTACGATAACGATATTCATCAGAGCCTGCCTTTTTGCCGGGTCGGTGGTAACCGTAGCCTTCTCTAAATTACACAGGATAGCATTACGTAAAACCAATGCTTCCTCGATTGTTTTCATAGGTAACGCATGTTTTTGTATATTTTCGTTACCAAAGAAATTAGTAGTGGTTCCGGTAGCGAGAACCAGGTAATCATATTTCAAATCTCCGATAGAAGTCTGGATTATGTTTTGCTCTTTAACCACAGCCTTTACTTCTGCCAGCCTGAAGTAAACGTCTTTTCTTTTCTGGAATATTTTGCGGAAGGGGAAAGATATGGAACCTGACTCTAATCCGGAAGATGCAACCTGATAAAGCAGGGGAGGGAATTGGTGGTAATTGTTCTTATCGATTAATACAACCTGGAAATTCCGGTTTTTGAGTCTGTTGGCTAATTTTAATCCCCCGAAGCCTCCGCCTACAATAACGACTCTCTTTTTGCCTGTGCCGGCTATGTTGAAACTCATATTGTTTGTTTTAATTGTTCTATGTATATATGAAACAATTGACGGAAAAATAAGTTTGTATCCAATCGAAAGTGAAGGGCAAAAACAATGAGTCCGGATGAAGGATGTTTACTGTACCGGATGACGGCTTCCTCTAAAAACATATAAAAAGGGCTGTCTCCAATTTGAAGTGGAGACAGCCCTTGTGGTAGTTTTTTGAAAATATCCGGATTATAATCCTTGTAATATCATTTTGAGCACGGTCTGTGCCGAAATTTCCCGGTTTGCAGCTTCGGGAATTACAATGCTTTGGGGACTTTCGATTACATCGTCGGTCACAATCATGTTGCGGCGTACCGGCAGACAGTGCATGAAATAAGCATTATTAGTCAGTGCCATTTTCTCAGCATCGACAGTCCAGCTACGGTCTGTACTGATTACTTTGCCGTAATTGGGGTCTGCATATGCCGACCAGTTCTTAGCATAGATAAAGTCAGCTCCTTCGAATGCCTTTTTCTGGTCGTATTCAACACGGGCATTGCCTACGAATTTAGGGTCAAGTTCATATCCTTCCGGATGCGTGATGACAAACTCATAGTCGGTAGCATTCATCCATTCGGCAAAACTGTTGGGAACAGCCTGCGGCAGGGATTTAGGATGCGGAGCCCAGGTCATTACCACTTTCGGACGGGCTGTTTTCTTATATTCTTCAATCGTAATAAGGTCGGCGAAACTTTGTAGCGGATGCCGTGTAGCAGCCTCCATACTGAATACCGGACGTCCGGAATATTGAATGAACTGATTCAGTATTTTTTCGTTATAATCGTCTTCCTTGTTTTCGAAACGGGCGAAAGAACGTACACCGATAACGTCGCAATAGCATCCCATTACAGGAACGGCTTCCAGAAGATGTTCCGGTTTGTCTCCATCCATGATGACGCCGCGTTCGCTTTCCAGTTTCCAGGCTCCCTGATTTACATCCAGCACCATCGTATTCATACCCAGGTTCATGGCAGCCTTTTGTGTGCTGAGGCGGGTACGTAGGCTGGAATTGAAGAAAATCATCAACAAGGTTTTATTCTTGCCCAGCTCTGTAAACTGAAAGCGGTCTTTCTTAATCTCGAATGCTTCGTTAAGCGCTTGTTTCAAGTCGCCTAAATCCTGTACGCAAGTGAAGTTTCTCATCCTATAGTGCTTTTTTAATGAAGTGCAAATGTAATTATTTTTACCGTAAATATTCCATTACGTATTTTAAAGTGTGATAACTATTGGCAGTATATACAGTGCGAATAAGGTAATGGCTATCACTCCTAATATATTTAACCATAAACCGGTTTTTACCATATCTCTGATGTTGATATATCCATAACCGTAGACGATGGCATTAGGAGGGGTGGATATGGGTAGCATAAAGGCAAATGAACAGGCTATTGTAATAGGTATGGTCAATATAAAAGGATGTATGCCAAGGCCATTGGCTATACTAATCATAATAGGAAGCATTAAAGTAACAGCCGCCATGTTCGACATGATTTCCGTGAGGAATAAAGCCAGTGCTGTAGCAAGTACAATAAACATCCATGCTTCCAGTTGGTGCAAAGACTGCAATTGTAATACCAGGTATTCGCTTAAACCGGAGTCTATAAAACCTTTTGATATAGCCAGCCCGCCTCCGAATAATAACAGTATGCTCCAAGGTAAAGTAGAGGCTCCTTTCCAATCGAGCAATGTTTCTCCTTTTTTTAATCCGGTCGGTGTAAGGAAGAGGCAGATAGCCCCGCCGATAGCAATAGTTGCATCCGACATATTATTTTGCAATAAAGGAAAATCGATGAACTCCCTGAAAATCCAAAGGAATGCGACAATACAGAAAATAGTCAGTATACGTTTTTCATGAATAGTCATTTTTCCGAGTTGCTTTACTTCATTTTTTATATAGTTTTCTTCTAATGGAATCTCCAGTCTATTTAGCGGGAAAAGAACTTTAGTAATCAGAAGCCATGTGAGAAACAGGAATAATAAGGAAAAGGGAAATGCAAACAGCATCCACTTTATAAATGAAATTTCCATACCCGGGGTTGTGGAAGCGATAGACGCAAAAATAATATTGGTGGGTGTGCCTATTAATGTAGCCACACCTCCAATAGAAGCCGCATAAGCGATGGAAAGAAGTAGCGCCTTTGTAAAGGGCTGATATTTCTTACCGGCGGCATCGGCTGATGGAATTTGAGACGTTATTGCCTTGCAAATGGGAATTATCATTAAAACGGTGGCCGTATTGCTGACCCACATGGAGAGAGCATAAGTTGCCAGCATAAATCCCAGAATGATATTGGATGGCTTGTTTCCCATCAAACGAATGGTATATAAAGCAAAGCGTTTGTGTAGGTTGGAACGTTCCATCGCAATTGCAATCATAAAACCTCCCATAAAAAGGTATATGGCTTCATGTGCATACGAAAGGGTTACTTCATCCACCGGAGTGATGTCGAATAATGGAAGTAGTACAATCGGTAACAGGGCGGTAATACATAATTCGATGGTTTCTGTAATCCACCAGATTGTAATAAGGGTAACTACTGCTGCCATATGCCAGGCCTTGGTATTCATATCGCCAGGTGCCGGTATTACTAACATTGCAATAAATACAACTAAACCGGCAATCATGCTGATCCATGTTTTTTTGGTCATAGTAAACAAAGTGTTAAAGGTTTGTTCTTAATACGGTTAAACTTTTTATGGATACGAATATAAAGGAAATAACTCTTATTATGAGGATAGTCCCCAATAATAAGAGTTATATTAAAGTAAAAAAAGACAAATAATAGAGAGGCTATAATTTACTCTTTCAGAAGACAATATCTACCTCAAGGCTTTCCACCCATTCAACCGGAAGTCCTGCCACCTTGTTGCAGGTAACGGAAAATTTGAGGGGTAAAATCATGCTTAAAGGAATACGTAACCAACCCGGCATATTGAAATTATGCAGCCCGATAAGCGAACCGATTTGTATGCCTAACGAGGGGGCTACAAGGAAACGGCTTTTGTTGTCCCTGCGGTCCAACCCCATTTCCATGTATGAATAGAGACCGAGAAAACGCTTCGGGGCAACAAATATATCCATGCTATAGTTTACCCCGCCTTTTATATGCCAGTTGTCGGTTGTATAGGAATCCGGGGTTGTAAACATATAATATCCGGAGATAGTAGGGGAAATCCAATGGGCAATGTCGCCGGCTTTCATGTTCATCCCTGTTCCGTTGCCAAATTTATGCCAGTTGAACATACTCAGATTCAGACGCGCTCCGACGGCAACTTCTTCATCGCTGGTGAGGACATCACTTAGTAGAATAGAAAATGAATTGGCTACGCGGGAGCGGATAAAATTGCGGGTAAACGGTTTTTGGACAATGAGCTGTAGCTCATCTTGCCGGGCTGCAACATCTTCGGAAAGCGGCAGTTCGTCTAATTGGGTGCCGAAAGGCATAGGGAATTCTTTTATAACAGGAAAATGGCTGTATATGAAATCGGGAAGTTCTTCTTTTTGCTCCGGCAAATCGTTGATAATATCATCTTCATCCCCCAGCGATGCCTTGTGGTAGGCTTGCCATATTTCGGTGATGGACTGGCAAGTTGCTTTAACTACCTGGTAAAAGACTTGGGTTTCACGTTCATAGCTATCCCCCTTGTCTAAGGTATAGGGGCCTGTCTTTGTCACCCGGATATTGCGGTAATCATCAGCCGCTTTATATTCCTGCATGTTTTGATTGAGTCGTTTATCACCGAAAGACTTCCAGACCTCTCCTTTCATATTCGCTGTTTCCACAGGTATCGTATTGTAGAAGTCGTGTAATGCTTTGTTATTCATTACCGCAGACGCACTGAATCCACGTTGCACCATTTGATGCCCGGATGCAAATGAATCTTGCAGGAAGTGTTCGGCGAAAGCTTCATAGAGGCTTGCATAAAACATCAGGTTATCCGATGCTTCCTTATTTCCGTTCCGTAATTCTTTCCCTGCTTCCTGAGCCAGATAAACGGCAAAAATATGAATACAGAAATATTTGCTCATGGAAGGCAGTTTATTTAGTTTAGAGAAGACGGCATTCACTTCGGAAGGCTGTTTCAGGCGCCGGATCAGTTCAATGTCTATCATCTCCAAATGTTCTTTAAGGCCTTTCCCGTATGCATAAAAATGGGAAAGGTCTTTAATGGCCAACAGGCCATAGGCGAGATTTATATCTAATAGTTCTTTGCTGGAAGCCCCAGTCAGGAATTCATTCATTGCTTTGGTTTCAAGAGCGAGCGTCCGGTTTGTTTTTGAGAAATGCGTCTGTAATCCTGTTTCCAGTAATAGCGGATTTTCCACATGGTCGCCGGCCAGGCCGCACAATGTTCCGTAAGTGACGATATTGGGGAGTTGGGTCAGTTCCTTCATCACATATGCGTTGGAACCTTCCATATGTGCCATGTTGAGGATGGAAAGCATGGCACTGTCTGCTGTTGCGGCATCCGGATAGATGCCGTTTCGTACTAAATATTCAGGCATCAGCGACATGGCACGGTCTCCGATTTTACGGTGTTCTGCATAGTCCCAGGCTAAAGTGTATAAAGAGATGGCCACACTTCCGAGCAATAAGGAGCCACGACGTAAATACGTTTGAATAGAGGGCTTCATGTTGTAGAGTTTATTATGTGTAAAATTCGTTCTTGTAGAGAGCAAAGATAAAATTTTTATCCGTTTCTTATCTGTCCGTTGCCTTCTATTATATATTTGTAGGTAGTCAGCTCGGGCAAAGCCATAGGGCCTCTTGCATGTAGCTTTTGGGTGCTGATACCTATTTCTGCTCCGAAACCGAATTGTGCCCCGTCTGTAAATGCGGTTGAAACATTAGAATAGACACAGGCTGCATCTACCATTTGTTGGAAAAGCAGAATCGCGTCTTTATCTTCACTCACAATACTTTCGCTGTGTTTTGAACTGAACCGGGCAATATGTTCCAAGGCTTCGTCTATGGAAGCTACAGTTCGTATGCTCATCTTGTAATCGAGGAATTCCGTACCGAAACTATCCTCGGTTGCAGGCAGCAGCAAGTCTGCCGGATACTTGCCGGATAGGGCATTAAAAGCAGTTTGGTCTGCGTAGAGGATGACATGGCTTTTTTGTAATTCACTGCATATATAGGGTAAATCGGCAAGTCTGTTTTTGTGGATAATCAAACAGTCCAGCGCATTGCATACACTTACGCGGCGCGTTTTTGCATTGTTCACGATTGCCTGTCCTTTTTCTTTGTCTCCCTCTTTGTCGAAGTAGGTGTGGCATATGCCGGCTCCCGTTTCGATTACCGGTACCCGGGCATTATTGCGGACATAATTTATCAGCGAACTGCTTCCGCGGGGAATGATAAGGTCCACTAATCCGACGGCATTCAGTAGTTCGGTCGTTGCTTCCCGGTCCGGGGGCAGCAAAGTGCAAACTGCGGGATTGACGCCATGCCGGTTTAATATGCTATGGATGATTTTTACTAAGGCCCGGTTGGAACTATCCGCATCCGAACCGCCTTTCAATACACAGACATTCCCACTTTTCAGACATAAAGAGAATACATCGAATGTTACATTGGGGCGTGCTTCGTAGATTACCCCGATTACTCCGAAAGGAACTGTGACTTTCCTGATAGTCATACCGTTCGGACGGGTAACTTCACTTAATGTCTTTCCGAGAGGGGAGGGAAGGGCTGTTACATTTTCCATATCTCCGGCAATACCTTGCAAACGGCTTTCCGTCAGCTTCAACCGGTCGTATTTGGGATTTGCCGGGTCCATGCGGTTCAGGTCTTTTTGATTTTCTTGTAAGATATATGCTTGTTGCCGTATCAGTTCGGCTGCTGTATCGCGAAGGATATGATTTATTTTCCCGTCACTTAAAGTAATAACAGTGCGTGAGGCAAGTTGGGCTTGCTTTAATAGTTCGTTTATCATATATGGTTTTATTTTGTAGATGAACTGTTTTATTGGGGTTGAAAGTGCGGCAGAAAGCTCTTTTTCTTTCGGACACACTTTCAACTCCTGCTTGCCGGTCATTTATATTCGTAGGACTGGATATATTTTGACTTTACCGTATCCTTGCCCAGTACAAGGAAAATGCCAATCAGGATGCTAAGCCCCCAGTTGATAAGTTGCCCGCTTCCTTGCAGATGGCCGAAGAGCAGGAATCCGTTCAACATACCTCCGGCAAGGAAAAGGAGCAGACTGACCCAACAGAAGGCATAATTGCGTACCGACCTGCGGATGGTAATACTGACAGCAGAGATGATAAGCAGGAAACAAACTATGAGCAAACTGTAAGCAGCCATTTTTACCTCAGCAGGGGAACCCGTTATAGGAATGTCCAGTTCCGGTTTCTCACTGCTTGTCAGGAGTGTAAGGCCTCCCATCCCTCTGAGCAGCCCTATTACAATCATAAGGACTGAAGCGAATGTTAACCAATACTTTTTCATACTCTTTACGTTTTTAGGTTATTAATCGATATACAGATAATCGTAATGTATCAACGGCTTCATGTCGCGTTTTCCGATTAATCCGGCCGCTTCACGGCTGTCGTATCCGGCACAACCGACGCCTATCTGCGTCCCGGCTTCGTTGATGATTTTTACAATATCATCTTTTTCAAAGTCACCGGCTATACGTGTAACGCCGACCAACAGGATACTGGTTGCTTTCGGCCCGAGTAAAGCTTCTTCGGCTCCTTTGTTGATATGTATTTCTCCTTTGGCAAAACCTTCGGAGTGTGCAATCCATTTCTTGACGCTGCTGACTGGTTTTGCCGAAGGGCGGAAACGGGTACAGACTGTTTGGCTCTCTTTTACCAGAAGTTCCGGAAGGATATTCTCTTTTTTACCGTTTGCTATGATTACGGTAATTCCTTCGTCCGCCACTTTCTGCGCGATATTGCATTTGGTCAGCATGCCGCCCCTTCCGAATGAGGACTTGCCGGTTTGTACATATTCGGACAAGTCTTCTTTTCCTCCGTCTATTTCGCGTATGACCGCAGATGACGGGTCGGTTGGATTGCCATTGTATATTCCATCTATATTACTTAATAGAATCAGTGCATCCATTCCCATCATGGTTGCAATCAACCCGGATAGCTCGTCATTGTCGGTGAACATCAGTTCTGTAACCGAAATGGTGTCGTTTTCGTTCACGATAGGGATGACTTTATTTTCAAGCATCACCTCCATACAGTGTTTCTGGTTGAGATAATGGGTACGGCTACCGAAATTTTCCTTTGTGGTAAGAACCTGGCCGCAAGCGATTTTGTGTTCGCGGAATAGCTCAAAGTAACGGTTTATCAATTTCGCCTGTCCAACAGCAGAATAAAGCTGGCGTGCGGAAACCGGGTCTAATTTCCTGTTGGGTTTTACTTCACTGCGTCCGGATGCTACTGCTCCGGAGGATATTAAGATTACTTCTACGCCATGTCTGTGAAGCTCTGCGACCTGGTCGACCAAAGCCGACATCCGGGTAATATCCAGTGTGCCGTCTTTTCGGGTAAGTACGTTACTTCCTATTTTTACTGCTATTTTTGTAAACTGATAAGCCATATTTGTGATACTTTAATTCACAAATATAATTATTTAAATCGAAATGTCAATCTCCCGTTTGACAACGTGTCAACCTCTCGGTTGACGCCGCCTCAATCACCCGGTTGACGATGCTTCAACCGCTCGCTTGACAACGTGTCAGACGAGGCTCTGAGGCACCGTCAGATTATACGCTGAAATGGTTTCAGATTATACACTGAAGCCGTGTCAGATTAGGCTCTGACACGGCTCCGTTAATTAAACAATTGCTTGTATTTCTTATTTGTTGTCTTTATCCCGGATTTCCACACGGCGGATTTTCCCGCTGATTGTCTTAGGCAATTCGTCTACAAATTCGACTACACGGGGATATTTGTAAGGAGCGGTGACCCGTTTTACATGGTCCTGAAGTTCCTTAACCAGTTCGTTTCCTGCTTTGTCTTTATAATCTTTGGCAAGTACGATTGTCGCTTTTACGACCTGTCCGCGTATTTCATCCGGAACACCGGTGATGGCACATTCAACAACAGCAGGGTGGGTCATCAATGCGCTTTCCACTTCAAACGGTCCGATACGGTAGCCTGAACTTTTGATGACATCATCCGCACGGCCAACGAACCATAGGTAACCGTCTTCATCACGCCATGCCACATCTCCTGTGTAATATAATCCGTCGTGCCATGCTTCATGGGTACGTTCGGCATCCCGGTAATATTCCTTGAACAGGCCGATCGGTTTGCCTTTGGTAGTATGGATAACGATTTGTCCTTGTTCGCCATCTTCGGCACGAGTTCCGTCCGGACGCAACAAGTCTACTTCGTATTGGGGATTGGGGACACCCATGGAACCCGGTTTCGGTTCCATCCATGGGAAAGTGGCTACTGTCAGTGTCGTTTCTGTCTGTCCGAATCCTTCCATCAGTTTGATACCGGTCAGCTTATAAAACGTATCGAATACGGCAGGGTTCAACGCTTCTCCCGCAATCGTACAATATTGTAAGGAAGAAAGGTCGTATTTGCTGATGTCTTCTTTGATGAGGAAACGGAAAATGGTTGGAGGTGCGCATAAAGACGTAATCCGGTAATCCTGTATCATCTGTAGCATATCGGCAGGTGTAAACTTCTCGTGGTCGTATACGAAAACGGTAGCGCCGGCAATCCATTGTCCGTATAGTTTGCCCCACACGGCTTTACCCCATCCGGTATCGGCAATTGTGAGGTGCAGGCTGTCTTTGTGCAGGTTATGCCAGAAACTTCCGGTTACGATATGTCCTAACGGGTAGGTGAAGTCGTGGGCTACCATTTTAGGATTCCCGGTAGTTCCGGATGTGAAGTACATTAATGAAATATCATCATTGCTGTTCGGATGCGAAGGACGTACGAATGGAGCCGCATTTTCTATTCCTTTCTGGAAGTTTTCAAATCCTTCGGGATATTGGGGGCCTACGGAAACAACCGTTTTTATGGTAGGCGAATCCGGTAATGCATCGATGATATGTTTGGTTATTACTTCTTCGCCCGCACAAACAACCATTTTTATATCTGCTGCATTCGCCCGGTATACGATATCTTTTTTTGTAAGCAAATGGGTCGCAGGAATTACTACGGCTCCCAGTTTATGGAGAGCTATGATAGAAAACCAGAACTCATACCGGCGTTTCAATATTAACATGACCATATCGCCATGTCCGATGCCAAGAGACTGGAAGTAGGAAGCAGTCTGGTCGGTATATTTTTTCAGGTCGGCAAATGTAAAGTCGATATGTTCGCCCTGGTCGTTAGTCCAGCATAATGCTTTTTTGTCGGGCTCTTCGGCAGCCCAGGCATCTACCACATCATATCCGAAATTGAAATTTTCCGGAACTTTGATTTTGAAATTCTTTATGAAATCTTCCTGCGACGTGAAAGTCGTTTGTTCTATAAATCGTTCTAACATTTTTCTTGCATTATAAAATTATAGCCAGGAAACTAACTTTTTCTCCGTCCAGGGCTTTCATGCCATGGGGCAGTTCGGAATTGAAATAGATGCTGTCTCCTTCTTCCAGTATGAGTTCTTTATTATTTATCTGTATAAGCATTCTGCCTTTCAATACCAGATTGTATTCTTGTCCGGGATGGGAATTCAGATAAACAGGGGTGTTTTCGTCATTGGGATGAACGGTTACCATGAACGGATCTGCCTTACGGCCGGCGAAACCGGCTGCCAGCGACTGGTATTTATAGGCTTTGGTGCGTTCTACGGCGATGCCTTTACCTTTACGGGTGATAAAATAACTGCTCATTTTAGGTTCGTCGCCGAACATCAGGGTGGTTAATTCTACTCCGTATGCTTGCGAAATCTGATGTAATACACTTACCGAAATATCCACAGTACCGCTTTCCAGTTCCAGATACTGTCCGGGAGTGAGGTTACAAACCTTGGCAATTTCTTCCGGCGTTATTTCCAACGCATCCCGAAGACCGGCCAAACGCTCCGCTATTTGTTTTATCTGTTCGTTCATCTTCTTGATTATTATATTTAAGATGCGCCAAAGATAAAAATAAAAAGCAAAATGACTAAGAAAAGAGAAAAGGAATGTTAGAATGAAACTTTTGAGGGGATAAATGCCGCAAATATCCGGATGAAATTCCTAAGTGTGAAGTTTTTAAATAAACTAAATGTATATATTTGCAGTTATATTGTAAAAAGTAATAGTTATGGGGAATATATTGCAAGAGTTTAAGCAATTTGCCATGCGTGGTAATGTAATCGACATGGCTGTGGGTATCATCATCGGTGGTGCTTTTGGGAAGATTGTTTCTTCTGTAGTGGGTGATTTGATAATGCCGGCTGTCGGTTTACTGGTAGGTGGCGTTAACTTTACTGATTTGAAAATTGTGCTGAAACAGGCTGTTATGGAAGGGGATAAAGTAGTAGCTCCTGCCGTTTCTATTAATTATGGTAATTTTTTGCAGGTGACTTTTGATTTTATCATTGTTGCCTTTGCCATTTTTATGTTGGTAAAAGCTATCAATTCGCTGAATCGCAAGAAAGAAGAAGCTCCGGCCGCTCCGGCTCCGCCCCCTGCGGATGTACAATTGCTTACCGAGATTCGGGATTTGCTGAAAGAGAAAGAATAATCCATAGTAAAAAGGATGTCATAAAATGGCATCCTTTTTTTATATGGGATGACTATTTGTTTATATTTGCAACTATCAATAAACCTATGTAATACTTACCGATATGATAAAGACTTTATTACTCCCTCTTATTTCGATATGTATGTTTGTGTCCTGCGGTTCGACCAGGTTGATGAATGAGTGGAATGCAGATAAAAACATGCAAAAGGTAAAAATAGGCATGACGAAAGATGAAATAATTTTCCTTATGGGGCAGACATATAAAGTTATGGAAGCACGGGAAACTCCAGACGAGCACATAGAAGTGCTTGGCTATGTAGATGCCCAGGAAGGTATTTACCGGCTTCGACTTATAAATGAAAAACTGACAGAATGGGATTACATCCTTCCCCCGGCCCACAGGTACAAGGATAATGGTACTAAAGACTAATTTGGTATGCCCGGATTAATGTCATTAAATAACCGGCAATCAGGTAGGTTTACGATCCAGATATTGCTCTTTGAATATGTTGAAACATAAAATGAAGATGGAAATCAGTAACGGCCCGAATATAATCCCCATAAAACCGAATAGGGACAGTCCGATAATAACCCCGAAGATGGTGATAAGAGGATGAATATCCGCCATCTTTTTTTGCAGGACAAAACGAACCAGGTTGTCGATATTGGTTATGATGACAAGCGCATAAACGGTTAATCCTAACGCGTTAATCCAGTCGCCTGTCAGCGCCATATAGAGTGCCAGAGGCGCCCATATCAATGCCGTTCCGACAATTGGGATGATAGTCGCCAAACAGGTAAGGAAACCGAACAGGAAGGGACTGGGTACATTGAATATCCAATATCCGAGTAAAGCGATTAATCCCTGGATAACAGCCAGCAACGGAATGCCAATGGCATTGGAGGTCACTATCAGGTTGATTTCTTTCAGGACATGATTTTTATTCGCTTCGCTGAAAGGAAGAATGCTGTAGAAGTATTGTTCCATTTTTCTTCCGCCTATCAGCATAAAGTATAAAATTAAAATTAAGACTGCCACATTAAAGGCAAAGCCGCTGATGCCGCCCATCAATGTTTGTCCAATTTTGGGTAAAGTCGATACGGCAGACATTATATTGGAGGTGTCTAACACATCGAAACCTGTATGTGCTTTCACTAATGAAGCGATGTGCTCGGCTGATTTTATCAGTTCCGTAGGATTGAGGTTGATGTTTTGCAATTTATTAATCAGTAGCCAGACCGCTAATGTCAATGGGATGAGAAAACACAATATTGTTTCAAGTAACAGGAGTAGGGCTACCAGGCTTGGCCGCCAGTTTTTCTGTTCTGTCAGGTAAAACATTTGCTTTCTGACTAATATATAAATTGTAAAAGCACCTAATATGCCCCCTAAAAAAGGAACGGATTCTATGAATAAGATAATACCCAGCATGATAAGGATTGTGACAAGAGAGTATTTCCAGTATTTTTCTTTTTCGCCCATGTTGTTCTTCTGATGTTTTTAATTGTTCTTGTATAATAATAACAAAAAGAACAGATGCTTGTTTATCTCACAATCCGGTTTTCTACAACTTTATTTGCTGGCTTTCAACCCCCGTATTACAGAAGAAGTAAAACCGGAAAGCTCCATCTCGTTCAAACCCTTAATGGTGATACCTCCCGGAGTCGTTACTTTGTCGATTTCCATTTCGGGATTGCTTTTGTTTTCCAATAGCAGGTCTACGGCGCCTTTTACGGTATGTACTACGATTTCCTGTGCTTGTTTAGGGTAAAAACCTAATTCAACACCACCTTCGATGGCGGCACGAATATAACGTAGGGCAAAAGCTATACCGCTGGAAGCTAAAGCTGTACCGGCTGCCATTAACCGCTCTTCCACCAGCATGGCATTACCCAGTTCATTAAATATACGGATCACTAAATCGATTTGTTCCGGCGAAGCATTCCGGGCGGCGACAAAAGTCATGCTGCTTAGTACTTCGATAGCCGTATTAGGCATGATACGGAAAATAGTAGGGGTAACGAAACAGTCGTCGAATCCCATATTTTTAGTCAGGTAGGTCTCCAATGTGTCGAATGTAATGCCCGCTGCCACGGATACAATAATCTGTTTATCGTAGTTCAGTACCCCTTTTATCTGGTCGATGACTTCTTCCACACGCCAGGGCTTGACAGCTATAATGATGATATCGGCGTTTTTAACCGCTTCTGTATTATCCAATGAGGTGATGAAGTCGGGATTAACGGCTTTTACTTTATCCAAACTTTCCTGAGTGTGGAATGTACATGTGATATCGGAGGCTTTAAAAATATGTCCTTTTGCTAACCCGCGGGCAATAGCTCCACCGATATTACCTGTTCCTATAATTGTAATTTTCATAAAAACGCTTTTTAATGTATCATTTATTAAATTATTTCGTCCTAATAGGCAACAAATGTAAATAAAATAATCGTATCTCTGGATTGCTTTTGTATCTTTGCTGTCAGATTGCTAAACTAAAAATAAAATAAGATGAAGAAACTTTTACTGCCTGTTTTAATGCTGGCTTGCACACTCACTACAGTTGGTGCACAGGATAACGGAGAGTATGTATTTACTCCTGTTAAAGAATTAAAGATTACCCCGGTGAAAAATCAAAGCCGTACCGGTACTTGTTGGTGTTTTTCAACAATGAGCTTTTTGGAGTCCGAATTGTTACGCCAGGGAAAAGGTGAATACGATTTGTCTGAAATGTTTATTGTAAGCCATTCTTACAAAGATAAGGCTGATAAGTTCGTGCGTTTGCATGGAAAGTTGAACTTCGCACAGGGTGGTTCTTTCGAAGATGTATTGTACGCTTGGAAACATTACGGAATTGTTCCGGAAAGTGTAATGACTGGCTTGCAGTATGGTGAAGAACAACATGCACACAGTGAGATGGAAAGTGCAGCAACAGCTTATGTAAATGCAATCATCAAAAACCGGAATGGTAAACTTTCTCCTGTTTGGAAAAAGGGTTTCGACGGTATTATCGATGCATATTTGGGGGAACTTCCTGAAACATTTACATACAATGGAAAGGAATATACTCCGATGAGTTTTGCTAAGGAATTAGGAATTAATGCGGACGATTATGTATCCCTGACTTCATATACTCACCACCCGTTCTATTCTAAATTCGCAATTGAAGTGGAAGATAACTGGCGTTGGGCAGATTCTTACAATTTGCCGTTGAATGAATTTATGGAAGTATTCGATAATGCAATCAACAATGGCTATTCTATTGCATGGGGTTCGGATGTCAGCGAAAAAGGGTTTACACGGAATGGTGTAGCTGTGGTTCCGGATATTAAAACAATGGAAACAGCGGGTTCGGACCAAGACAGATGGGTAGGATTAAGCCGTGCGGAAAAAGATGCGGAAATCAGAAAGATGCTCGAAAAACCTTGCAAAGAATTAACAATCACTCAGGAAATGCGTCAGAAAGATTATGACAACTATCAGACAACTGACGACCATGGTATGCATATTTACGGTATTGCAAAAGATCAGACCGGTAAGAAATTCTATATGGTGAAGAATTCTTGGGGTACTGATAATAAATATAAAGGTACATGGTATGCTTCCGAAGCATTTGTTGCTTATAAGACTATGAATATCGTTGTTCATAAAGATGCGCTGCCTAAAGCAATTAAAGCTAAATTAGGTATCAAATAAGTACAAATAGGAACAAAGCGAAATAAAGAAGAGGCTCCCCTGAATGGATTGAGGGAGCCTCTTTGAGTTTATACAAAGATGTGTTTAAGAGGTTTGGTTACTGAACTAATTTTAGCGTATAATTAAGGTCGGAGGCGGCTTGTTGCAAATCTTGATTTAATAAGGTAAGGTTATCTCCTTCTGCCAGGAAGTAAAAAACGGTACTTCCGTCACTCGGTATCATTTCATAAACGATCGCTTCGGCATTTTGAGGAGTTCCTTTTTTGATAGCTCTTTTACCGGTTGATGAAAATGTTTTATCTTTTCCGTTTTCAGCTTCCAGGTAAGTGGCGTCTAATTCATATACGCCACCGTCCGGACCGTCCTGCTGATAATAAAGAGTCAAATCATAAACGATGCCGGGACCGTCTGCTGCCGGAATAGTACCTTTATATTTCTTTTGTATAATGGCACCTTTTTTCGGGTCGGTTTTCAGAGAGTCGCGCATATTGACCGGTTTCGCTGGTTTCTCTTTCACTTCCGGTAAAACAGGAGCTTCAACCTGAACAGGTATAGCTGCGACTTCCACACTTTCTTCTTCTACCTCTACGGGGACTTGCTTGTTGGCTTTCCCGCTACATGCAGCCAAAAATCCCAATGCGGCTACTGCAATAAGATACTTTTTCATTATTTCTGCTTTTTGTTTAGTTATTTTTGAAACTTTGGAAATATAACAAGAGTCCCCCTGCATTTTGTTTTGCAGAGGGACTCTTTTAACTAATCGGATAGATATATTCTGTTATTTACCGGAAGTGCCAGTCGTATTAAACAAATAATCTGCCGGAATGGTTGAGGCTTCTCCGTTACGTTTGGCAAAATAATGAGGTGACATAATTTCTATCCCGGCTTCGTTAAAGACATCTTGTATGCTTTGGTGTAAATCCGAGTAAATTTTTCCTAACTGGTCGGCATTCTTTACATATGCATTTAATTGATAGCAGGGATAATAATCCTGCAATTCCGTTTCCAAGACAAAAGGTTTCGGGTCTGCCAAAACTTCCGGAGTGATACGGGCTGCATTAATAAGCAATTGATGTACCTGCCGCCAGGGAATATCGTAACCGATAGAGACTGTCGTATGGATAATTAATCCGTATTGGCGGGCAGAAGCGCTGTAATTAACCGTATGTGAAGACATAATAAAGGAATTCGGAATTGTAACGACTTCGTTTTTAGGCGTGCGCAGTCTGGTTACAAACGGGGTTTTCTCAACCACATTCCCTGTTGTTTCATTTAATTTGATATGGTCGCCCAATTTAAACGGGCGCATATAGGTTATAACTAACCCTGCAATAATATTCCCGATCACTGTGCTCGACCCCAATGATATAATCAATCCGACAAATACGGAAATTCCCTGAAAAACACCGGAATCGGAGCCCGGCAAATAGGGGTAAATCATCGCAATCATAAAAGCATATAGTAAAAAGCGTATGATATTAAATGTCGGTTGTGCCCAGTCCGGATAAAAACCGGTTATTTTCAGTTTCTCGTTTTCAATTTCATTGGCAATATATTGTATTCCTTTTATAATATATTTGATACAGTAATAAATGACGAGGATAATAAACAGGTTCGGGATATATTCCGCAATGGATTTGAGAACCATTTTAACAGGGTCGATTATATACAGGAAAATTTTAAGTGCAAGTTTTTCCGTCTGTGGAAAAATTGCGAATAGCATGGGGACGCTGAATGTAAGCTGTATCAACAAGACAATGTAGCGTAGGATATTGCTGAGGAATATCAATACACGCCCTTGCCTGTGTGTATTCAGGAACTCATAATCGCGGACAATAATTGATTTGAGTTTATTCTGCTTTAACCAGATAATCTGCCGGCGTAATTTGCGGAACAGATAATTGGTCAGGCGAAATAACAGGTATTGGATGACAAGAACTAAAATAAACAATGCTGCCCGTTTGGCGATTTCCTGTAGGCTGTTTTCCTTTTTTAATTCATTGATTTTATTTTGGAGAATAGGGACGTACTGGTTGGCTAAATCAAAACGTGTCGTGTTCTGCCATAATGCATCCTGGTCCGTAATACTCACGATTACTTTGTCGCCGTACATGACATCAACATAGTATTCACTTTCGAATGCATAGACAGAGTCTGTACTCAAACTTTTACTTTTTCCGATTTTAAGAACAATATTGTTGATGCTTTCAGCCCGGTCGTGTGGAGAATGTCCTCCTCGTTTGGCATATAAAGTGAAAAGCGTATCGTTATCTACAATAACAGGGACTCCGGAAGTAAGGCTTCTCAAGGAGTCTATGCGGTGGCGTTGCTCTTCTCTTTTTAATGAATCGGCGGTGGCATTAAGATTTTTGGCTTTGTCCAGTTCTGTCCGTAAAACAATTTCATTCAGTTTCATTTCCTGAATCTGCAAAGCCAACTCTTCCATGCGGATAGAATCTTGCCGGAGTTTATCCTCCGGCAAGATGTTTTCTGGTACAGGAGACAAAAGCGTATCCTTTGTCGTTTCATTAATCGCTGTATGAATTATTTTTTCAGCTTTTTCAATCAGTTGTGCATTCGATTGAATAGGGGTAAAGAAAATTCCCGACAAAATCAGAATATACGCGGTTAGGTGCCTCATATCTGTATGAAATTAATTGTAATTATATCTATTTGCCTCCGGCAGGAAGATGCTCCATCCAGTATTTAGCCATCGTTTTACGAAGGTGTAAAGTGGTTCCCTGACCTTCATAAATACCATGGCTGCGCATTGGATAACTGATTTGGGAAAACATCTTCCCATATTTAACCAGTTCGTTAACCAATAGTTCACAATTCTGGTAATGTACGTTATCGTCTCCCGTACCGTGGATTAATAGCAGGTTGCCTTTTAACCCCTGTGCATAAGTGATAGGAGAACCTTTCCGGTAACCATCCGGGTTATTCTGGGGAGTATTCATATAACGTTCCTGGTAAATCGTATCGTAAGTACGTTGGTCGGCAACAAAAGCAATTGCAATCCCAGTACAAAATACATCCGGATAACGGAACATGGAGTTCAATGTCTGGCTACCGCCGCCACTCCATCCGGTAATACCGATTCGGGTCGGGTCAATAAACGGATACCGCCGTGCCATATCTAAAACGCCACGAGCCTGGTCTTCGGATGCAAATGTTCCGACTTCACCGTAAATACATTTTCTCCATTCGCGTCCGCGTGGTGCTTTTGCTCCACGGTTTTCTATGCTGACAACGATATATCCCAAATTAGCAATATACTGGTTCCATAAATCACCGCCACCCCATACGTCTTGTACGGTTGCACTACCCGGCTCTCCGTATACTTCCACAATTACCGGATATTTTTTAGAGGCATCGAAGTTTGCCGGTTTAATCATCCAGGCATCCAGTTCCAAATCACCGGAAGTCACTTTTATGAATTCTTTCGGATTCAGTCCCAAAGCGGCATATTGCTCTTTTGCCCGGGTATTTTCTTCAATCATACGTACAGACTGGTGTTTTGGAAATGAAACCATGTCTATAACAGAAGGAGTACCGGCGTTGCTGTAAGTATGTACCGCCCATTTTCCGGTAGGGGACATGTTATAGCGGTGTTGTCCCGGTTCTTCTGCCGGACTTAGGCGTTGCACTTCTCCTTTTCCAAACAGTTTGGCACTGTAAAGATAGCGTTGTGTGAAATTATCGGGAGAGGCGATAAAGTAAGCTAATCCTTTTTGTAAATCGGTTCCTACCGGTTCAATATAATCGAAATCACCTTTGGTAATCGGTTGGATATCTTTTCCGTCACGACTGACACGATACAGGTGTCTCCATCCGCTCCGTTCGCTTTCCCAGGTGAAATATTGATTGTTTTTCAGCCAGGTGATATGGTCGTTTGTTTCAAGCCAGGCAGCATCCTTATCTGTAAAAATATTGACAGGGGTAGCGCTTCCGATTGTGGCAATCCATACCTTATTCGTATTTTGAGGACGGTTTAGTTGCTGGATGAATAGTTCATTGCTTTCCGGAATGAATTCCATACGGGGAATGTAGTTATTTCGTGTATCTCCCGGAATATGAATCCAGGTGGTTGTTCCTCCGGCAGCAGGGAGATACCCTACTTTTACGGCAGAGTTGGTTGTTCCGGCTTTCGGGTACGGAAAATGTAGAATTGTAGGGTAGATGGAATCTACATTATTGATAATATCGAAAACTCCTGTTCCTTTTGTGTCACTTTGCCAATAGGCGATATAATTTCCATCGGGGCTCCAGCGGAAACCGTCGCGGCAATTGAACTCTTCTTCATAAACCCAGTCGAATGTGCCGTTTACAATCGTCTCACTGCCATCGTGGGTAAGTTGCGTGATTTTGCCGGATTGAATATCTTCTACGTAAATGTTATTATTGGAAACATAGGCAACACGTGTACCGTCCGGTGAGAATTTGGCAAACATCAGGCAGGCTTCCGGCAGGCTTTTCCCTAATTGACGGAGTGTGCCGTCTTTTAAAGTAAGTACCCAATAGTCTCCTTTCGTGTCGTATCTCCATACGCGGCGGGTGTTATTGTAAACCAGTACTTTTCCGTTGTCGGCACTCCATGAGATACTGCGGATGGAAATAGGCTTGCCTGTTTCTTTATTTATAAACATGGAGGAGGGGATAATGACTTCCCGTTTGTTGTCTTTAGCGTGGTAGGCAACAATATCGATTCCTCCGGTTTGTTCGTTACGCTCCATGCGGCTGTAACGTTCTCCGTCTTTCAGCCAGGTCATGGCTCCCATACCTTTTGTTTGGATAAGTTGGCCGTATACGACTTTTTCTAGATCCAGCGTTTGCTGTGCAACGCATAAACCTCCCCAAAGGAACAGGGAGGCGGTGGCAATAATGAGTTTTTTCAATTTCATTACAGTAATAGCATTTATTTGTTATGATGACACAAATAACGCAATGTTTCCCGAAACGGCAAAATATTTGTCAAAGCATTTCCAGTTCTTCAAACATCTGTTTGTAGACTGCCGCTTTTTCTTCCAGTGGTTTGGGATATGCCCGGGATGACGAGGGCATACGGTATAGCCTGAAAATACGTCCCAATAAAGTAAAACGGGAGAATGAACCCACTTTAGGTTCTTCTACGGGAGGAAGTACAGCCATTAATGTATCCATTGCCTTTTGTCCGGTAACGACTATCGCTTTGCAATCCGGTATTTGGGATAAAATCTCTTCCGGATTAAGCGGTGTGACAATTTGAAGGAAGTTATCGGAGGCATTATTCTTTAACCGGACTACTTCCATGCCTGTGTCACCTATACCGATGCCTTTTTCCTTGCAGAATTGTTTGGCTTTTTCTTCACTGAATGCTTTTTTTGTTTCCAGGAAATATTCTTTATCCTGATAAAAGATAGTGCCGAGAATCCTCCACATATCATTTTGGATATTCGGGTAATAGAAATTCATAGACCATCGTGCCTTGGGAGGCGGGAAACTTCCAAGCATTAATAATTGGGTATTTTCCGGAAGAAAAAATCCTAAGGGGTGTTGTTCTGTTTCTTTATTTTCCATTCGGATAAGTAAAAAATAGATTACCTTTTGATTGTTTGTTGTCCTTTTCCGTGCATTTCACTGGCAAAGGTATCGTAGCCGACGGCTTGTATCCTTCGAATACATGCCGAACGGTCGGAACGGAATAAAACGGAGAATATCTTTCCCATGAAATTATTGAACTTCTTACAGGTATCAATCGAACTAACCGTACAATCCGCACAACTTTTGTAGCCGTGTTCCTGATTACACTGGCGTATTTTACACCATTTGGCTTTTACATTAGCCCGGCATCCCGGACATTGTTTTTTTATGAAACTACGGCAAGCTCCACAATATAATCCGCATGCGGCCACATAATCTGCATTGGGTTGATAGGTTGGATTCTCCATTATAAAATGTTATTTATTCGTTATCCGTTGTTTTTTAGCATCGTCTTTCGCTTGTAATACAACGTTATAAACGAAATCAGTCATCCATTCTTCCGAATATCCCAGTGTTTCTTTATACTTGCGTATGCTCCAGGCTGTCTTTTGTACGTTAATGTCTTTCCATTCCGAACGGGTAACGATTTCATGAATGGTTTTTGCTGTCTGGTTATATAATAATTTTTTTACCAGGATAGAAAAACGGAATTTCCAGCTCATCAGGTTATCGAGCAATGAGAATAAGTCATTGCAGAATCCCTGGAAAAGGAAGAAGTAAGATTTTATATCGTTTTGTGTTTTACAGTTCTTTTTTACCGAAGAGTCGATCTCTTTGAAGAATATTTCACTCAAACCGTAATCCTGCATTAATATTTTGCGTACGCGGGACTTTTCTGCAACGCCTAATTTATTGTTCTGGGTAGGAACTTTCAGCATTCGTTTGAATAAAGCCATATCCGGTAGCATATTCAGATTCGTGATACCTAACTGAACTGCCATAACTGATTGATAATAAACACGTATTAATGTGACAAATTCTTCTACAGAGCCGGTTTGCGCAGCTTCAGCTTCTTCGTTTTTCTTTTTAAATAGTTTAGAAATTATACTCATGGGTATTCTTTATATTAATTTAGAGGACAAATATAGTAAAACTTGTCCCTCCAACCGCCTACTTGCTACTCGATTCGTTCAATTGTAATATCAGGAGAAATATCAGAAAATATAACCAGCGGATTCTCGTCGGTCGATTTTTTAGCTTTGATTACAATAGAAACAAGATAAGTGTCTGTATCCGTATGGCTTAACTTTTTTAGCTCATAAGAACCCAGCAGATACCCATGTTGGCCGAATACCGGGATTAATTTTTTTATGATGTCTTTATCTGTAGTGGAAAAGACAACTAATGAACTTTTCATCCCTATGCTTTTGAAAATAATACTGAGGACTTCCAATCCGACAAGAGTCAGGACTGTTGCAGCAATACTTATACCATACATCCCTGCACCACATGCCAAACCGATACCGGCTGTAGCCCAAATACCAGCCGCTGTAGTCAATCCCCGTACAAATTGTTTTTGGATAATAATGGTTCCCGCCCCGATAAAACCGATGCCACTGACGACTTGTGCGGCTACACGACTGGGGTCTAATGCAACACTGTTCTCTTGTATGATATCCTGAAAACCGTATTGGGATACAATCATGATCAATGCACTTCCGAGTGATACTAAAAAATGTGTCCTGTATCCGGCTTCTTTAGCTCTGTATTCCCGGTCTAATCCGATAATGGCACCGAGTACGCCTGCAACAAACAGTCTTAAAATAAAATCCCATATCATCATAAAGTATTGTTATTGATTTTTAAACGCTTAAATATAACAATATTTTATAGTGATATGGGATTTCCTATGCGTTAAAGTGGTTTTAAATACCTAATAATACGTTTTGCAACACATATACTCCGGCACCAGAAAGATACCCTGCCAAGGCTAGGAGCGATATGTTTTTTAAATACCAGATAAAGTTGATATGTTCCAATCCCATTACTACTACGCCGGCGGCCGAACCTATAATCAGCATACTGCCACCGACACCGGCACAGTAAGCAAGGAACTGCCAGAATACTCCATCCTGTACGAAATTGGCAAGATAAGTCGGGTCTGCGGCTGTAGCAAGCATTGCATCTGTGGCTACCGGATACATTCCGATTGCTCCGGCAACAAGAGGTACATTGTCTACTACGGCGGATAAAGTCCCGATAATCAGATTCACAGCATAGACATTACCAAGCGTATCATCCAACCATATGGAGAAGTTATTTAGAACTCCACTGCAACGTAATGCATCTACGGCAAGTAAAATCCCTAAGAAAAACATTAAGGTTGCCCCGTCTATACGGTTTACTACTTTCGACAAGCGTAATTTCAAATCTTCATTCATCGGAGTCCGACGGTACATAAGCTCTGTAAATATCCATAGAATACCAACTCCCATCAATATCCCCATAAAAGGTGGCAGATGGGTAATTGTTTTAAATACAGGTACGAAGAGAAGGCAGAATACACCGATACAAAAGATTGCCAGTTTTTCATTTTCTTTTAAAATACGAAGTAGTTCGCTATCTCCGCTTTCATCAAAAACATTTGGAGGTGTGATATTTCCATGCAAAGATCTGGAAACAAGAAGAACGGGAACAAATGCAGAGACCAAACTGGGTAAGAATAAATGGGGAATAGTCGATGAGGTCGAAATATTACCTTTTACCCAAAGCATAATAGTGGTGACGTCTCCAATGGGTGACCAGGCCCCTCCGCTGTTCGCTGCAATTATAATAATACTGCCGAATATCCATCGTTCTTTATAATCTCCGATCAGTTTCCGGATAAGCATAACCATTACAATGGAAGTCGTAAGGTTATCCAGTATGGCGGACATAAAGAATGTAATGCTTGCGATGGCTATTAGTAATTTCCGCTTATTATTAGTAGTGATCCTGTTTGTAATGAATAAAAAACCTCCGTGTGAGTCTATCAGTTCGACTGTAATCATGGCACCTATCAGAAAAATCAGGGTTTCCGCAATTTCTCCGATACTTTCAAGTACCTGGTGTTCTACAACAAAACGGATGCATTGCTCAGCATAAGGCAGTTCTGCCATAGTAGGGAATGCTTCTAAAAACAATTTGAAACTTTCGGCAGAGGCAGAAGGAATAAACTGAGGAGAACCTGCCGTATACATTACCCATAAAAGGGTTCCGGTGAGAAGGGCTGTCCCTGCTTTATTGATTTTGAGAGGATGCTCCAAGGCGATAAGTAAATATCCCACAAGGAAAATAATGATCATTCCAGTTAACATAATAACTATATTTAATTATTTAGTAGTACAAAATTAGGCATTTTATCTTGGGTTGTACTCTTTTGTGTATAGTTAACATGTATCTTTATTATAAATGATGTTTATTGGGTTTGGTTTTGAGAATATGGATTTCTATGTCCAGTTAAATATTCATAGTTATGGCTTTTCCAAAATCATAACTATGAATATTTTTATAGTGTGTTTTTCTTTTTACCAATCACGTTCGTAAGGAGGATGGTACATATAGATTTCATCATCATATAGTTCCTTGGCAATATTCTTCAATTTGTCGGTATAATCTTTCGGCATCATATTATAAAGAATAAGTACTCCAAAGCCTTCAGCCCTTAATTTTTTTAAATAATAAGTATCGGCATCTCCTGATTCTATGTTCACGGCATACGGACCCCATTGTTTTTTTGTCATCCCTTTATATTTTGAATAACTATAGCTATCCCATTGTCCATAATATGCTTGATAAGAGTAGTTTATGTAATCTCCGGGATTTAATCCGTCATACGAAAGAAATCCGGAAGTATTTCCGATATCGTATACAGTTACGATTTTATCAGGCATAATTTTTCGGCATTCGTAAACCAGACGGGAATAGTGTTTGCCGGAAGCATCCGGATATCCTTTTGGTTTGTTTTCGTATTTTACATATTCATCATCGAAATCTACTCCGTCCAGTCCGTAGGCATCGACATATGCTCTGACTTCTCGGGCGATGTTTACAGCCACATCATCAGGTAAATTTGCAACTCCAACTCCATCTGCCCCTTTCATTGGTATAATATCCATACATACTTTAATTCCGAGTTTTTGCAGAGGTTTGATATATTTCTCATGGTTGTTAAGTATATGTCCGACTGCGGCATAGGGTTTAAGATATGCTTTTCTTTCAAGAGAATCATAACATAATCCGACAGAGAAAAGGTGAACAATGTCGATTAGAGGTTTTCCGCTGTTTTTTAGTCGCCAGATTCCAGCATTGAGCGGATTCCCTCCTCCACGTATTTCAAAGTAGCAGATAGTTTTAATTCCGGTCGATTTTTCTGCACTTTGTATGGAATCAAGTACCTGTACCAGCCAAATCATTCCTCCGGTTTTTCCGGAAACAAATACGGAGTCTTCTGAACTTTTCAGAGCAATGGGGATTGCATAGGTTTTCCCTTTTTGGAGCGTTGTATCCTTTTGTATTTGCATGATTACCGGATCTATATGAGTTTCCCCTGCCGGAATAAATACTTCGTTTGTCCCTTTTGGAAAAATGTGGTCTGTCGGGTACATCCCAAATGAAGTACTATGTAGTTCATTATAACGCTCCAATACTGTCGGATCAATAGAGAACTGTATATTCATATCTCTTGAATGAGATTTCGTTAATCCGATCTCCATCTGTACGGATGTAAGCGAATCACTTAGTTCTACCACATGATTACTTTGCGGGTTATTATAGTTACGAGCATACATATAAACATGTCGGCTTGCATCGTAAGGATCTTCATTTACCGGTCCGGTGTGAATGGATTTTTCACACGAAGCGAATAGGATAGTACCTATTGTTAATAAAATAGCCACAGGGCTAATATGTCGGATTGTATATCGCATAGTTTTAAATTATAAAATGTTATTCTTGTGTTTCAGGAAGAGAGACTTTATGCCAAGTTACATCTTGCTTTGCATAAGCATGATTTCTGTTTCCTGTGTGGTCGTTTATCGTATTGCCGAAACCTTCGTTGAATTTCCAGTAAGCAACTAATCCTTCACTTTGCGGGTCAACATAGTAAGCATTTTCTTTTATCTGTTGAGGTGTTCTCAGAAGATTCCATATTCTACATTCGGAGAACATTCCGTGTAATGGACGTTCCTCATTATAAGAGTAGCCGATGGCAAAACCGCCGGTTGCTAGTTTTGTTGTAAAATCGTACTCTTCTGGACCGCTAATCCAGTTTTCTTTATCGGCAACCTGCTCACCATTAAGATAAACACAGAGGTGGTTTGTCGGGGCATAAAATGTTACAGCAACATGCTGCCATTGATGAGTAGGAAGAGGATTTGATGTTACATTAAAGTTCCTTATTGATGCGATTTGAAGAACATTTTTGGGATTATCGCTGGTGCGGATTAGAAAATATCCTTCGATGCCCATGATAGAACTGAGTATGTCTACATCAAAAGTCCGGCAATAAAAAAGAGCTTCTAATGTAAAAGAACGGAGATGTTGTACAACCTCCGGCTTTGTCCATGTTACAAAAAAGCCGTTATCATCGCCATCTGCCACAAACTCGATAGTCGGACGGAGCCTGAATACATAATAGATTGTACGTTCGGATTCAAGTATATCTATATTCGTAGCATTACTGATACGGAGTGGCAATATATAATCTTCATCAGGGTCAAGGTTATCCATATTGCGGAAAAGTAATTTACTTTCAGTAGAACGGGTGCTGTCAACAGCAATTAATGCCTGTTCGTTTTCAAATGTGTAATATTCTTCCGGAAGTAATTTTGCCAGTGTTTTATTTTTTTCGTTATAAATATCGATTTGTGAGGGATCTATCTCATAGGTGATTTCAATCTCTTTCATTGCTGGTTTAGCAATTGCGCAACGAAGGCTTTTTGTCATTACGCTGTCCACATATCCACGTATTGGATTCATATCTTCCAGTGATGGAGCGTCAATGTAGATGCGATTATCGAAATCTTTATGGAATGAATCGTTATTGGTACATGCACTTAATAATAGAATTGCCGGAAAAATCAGCAGGAGTAGAAAATATATCTGTTTCATTGTTTTCTATTTTTGAGAATTAGGGTTCATAATATTGATTGCTTCCCGTGTAAAGCGATACTCTTTATCCGGACTGTAATAATCCCGTTGGAGTTCCTGAATGGCAATACCTGCTTTTGTAAACCACGAATCAGGGGTTGCGGTCCAATAGGCTGTTTCGATAAGGGCGCTGACTTTGTTTCCACTTTTATCAAACATATATCCGGTAGACTGGTCATGAGGATTAAGGCTATATGTTTCGGTATTTACTAAGAAACGATCAGACGGGACTCCGGAAGTAATCGCTTTTCTAACAAAAATAGTAAGATCTTCCTGCTGTTTTGCTGTTCTTGTTGGGACAAGAATAAAGTTACAGTCCGAAAGGAAACTTTTATCATATATATAAGAAGGATTTCCTTCAAGAATAAGAATTTTGTCCGGATTGCTTTTCGACCAGTCTTTTACAGGTTCGAGAAAAGCTTCCTGTGTGCGGATATATTCTTCCAGTTCTTCCGGTTCCATCGCTTCCATTGATTTTCCTTCATACTTAACAATCATACCGTCAAATGAATATTCGTCGGTCAATATCAGAGACATCTTTGTTTGTTGGTTGATATAATCAGTTAATCCTGCGCCTGATACTTCACCTGTGGATGTATAGGACCGGATGATTTGATCGTATCCTGTAAAAGAGAGCGTTTTTGTTGCTTTGTCTTTTAGAAGGAGTTCTTTTTCTTTTAGTAATTGTTCGTTTAGTTCACGGGGATTTTTTAGAATTACCATGTCGACACTATCGGGGATATCGCTAAGATGTTGTCCGCGTGAAGAGTATGTGTCATAATCCAGGTTATCGAACCATGCCAGTACGATTTTATGCTCTGTAGCCTTATAAGTACGGAGGTTTTTTAAATATTCGGCATAAAGCTCCGGATTTTGTTTGTCAATGGTCGAGTGTCCTACTTCTATGGCTTTCGGCTCGGTCCATTTGCTGCAACCTGTTACAATAAACAGGGGTAATAGCAGAAACAGTAAGGTTTTTATGTTTGTTTCTCTTTTCATATGCTTGTTTTTTTAGGGTTTATATAGGTAAAATCAGAATTTGAATCGAAGATTTAGCCCTACATTGCGGGTTGAAGGCATCATAAAATAGTCGATTCCACGGTAAAAGTTTCCTGTAGTGGCTGTCATTTCCGGATCAAACGGAGCTTTGCAGTAAATCATCCATAGGTTACGTCCAACTAATGAGATGGTCATATCGAGTACGTTTCCGAGATATTTACGGGGAATTGTGTATCCGATGCTCAATTCTTGTAAACGGATATTTGTCGCATCGTACGTATTGTATTGCGGAACACCTCCATCGGAACCAAGAGCTGTGTACCACTTTTGAGCAGAAATCCGGTCGTTATCGCTATTAAGTACGATTCCTCCTGCCTGCCGTGCATCCGCAGTAGTTTCTGAAACTCCGTATTCATCCATTACCGCTTGGGTTGCGGAATAAACGATGCCGCCAATCCGTGCTGTAAAAAGGAAATCCAGATTAAAGTTTGCATAGGTAAAGTTATTGCGCCAACCCATATTGGCTTTAGGCAATACACTTCCCATATGGATAGGTGCGGTATCTTTCGTTACTTCCGGAGAACCGTTTTCATTGATATGAATATATCCTTTACTGTCTTTTCTAAGATCGGTTAAAGAATAGAGGTCTCCCAGGTTTCCACCTTCTTTTAGTAAAAAGCGGGCGTTATTAAGTCCTCCGGCATCCCATCCGGCATCAGTTTTCAGTGAATGTCCGTAAGAATCAGTTACCTGGATTTTAGAGATTGCATTGCAGTTGGTATTTAATACATAGTCGGAACGCCAGTTTAATTTGCCCCATTGGTTTTCAAAACCCAAAGCAAGTTCGAATCCGCTGTTTCTTACGCTGCCTGTCAGTCGGTATGCGTATATTTCGCTCGAGTAAGGCGACATAAGCAACTGGTCGGAGGTTAATGCATTATAGTAAGTGAAATCTACATTGAAATAACGGAGGAAACGTGCTGAAATTCCGGCTTCGAAAGAATTGGTTCGTTCTGGATTCAGTTTGGTTACTAATTTTTCTGCTTCGGAATAAACGGATAGAGGATTATCATGCGTATATGCCCGGTTGGTAAGTTGATAAGGGGTTGCCATACCAACAGAAGCATAGGATGCCCGCAATTTTAAGAATGAAATTTGTTCGGAAAAAGGTATTATTTCAGATAAAATAACGGAAGCCCCGACGGAAGGGTATAGGTATGTCGCGTTCAGGGTATGTCCGTTGATAGTTTGTGATTGCCAGTCATTTCGTCCGGTAACATGCAAAAAATACGTATTTTTAAATCCTAAGTCTGCACTTGCGAATACGCTCTGGTATTGTTGTTTCCAACAGTATTCTTCGCCTGACATTAAAGAAGGGTCGAGCATTCCCAGTTCAAAACTGTTGGGGGCATTATAGTTCGCAATTCCTCCCGAAGTGCGGAGGTAGTTCTGTGAAAGATGGGAAAATGAGCCTCCGAGTGCAGCTTGGATAGTCCAGTTGGATGCAAAGGAGTGATTGGCTTTCAAAATAAGGTCGCCATAGGTTTGCTTTTCTTTACCGGTCAGCACTCCATAGAATCCGTTTTCTGAATTGTTGGTTATATTTTTATCGGATGATGCATAATATTTTTCAGAGAAGTTGGTTCCGGTATTATCCATCCGCAGGCGGGCGGAAACTGTAAGCCAGTTGTTTGCCTGATAAGAAGCGGCAGCGGTAAGGGCATAGCGGTCGCGTTGCATATCGAGCAGGTTACGGTAGTTCGCCCAATAGGGGTTTTGTGCCATTAGCCCATCCATTGTCTGAGGGAGATTTTGAACCATGATCTGTCGTTCCGGGTCGTAGCGTTCATACATTTGGACATTGGTCCAGTCACTGCCGCGCGGAAGCAAATAAGAATAAATGAGCGGGTTGGAATAAAGTCCCTGATTCAGCCGGTTCCGGTCTTTCTGATAGATATATTCGGCTCCCAGATCGATACGGAGTTTGTCATCGAAAAGACGGGTCGTATTGCGGAAAGTCAGGTTATACCGGTCATATCCGTTGTTCGGAATTATGCCTCTTGAATTGGTCGCGGCAGCAGATAAATAAGTTTGGTTTTGTTGGGTACCTGTAGACAGGGATGCAGACTCCATTGCTGCTATTCCGGTACGGAAATAATTGTCTTGCGGTGAATAATTCCAGGATGTTCCGGCATTGAAACGTTCGCCCCAACTTTGACTGCCTGAATAAATACCGGCCTCTATATTTCCGGAACCATATGTGTTCTGAAAACGAGGCATTACGAGTGGGTTGATCATTACCGTTTGGCTGGATACGGTAATGGATGTCTTTCCCGCCTTCCCTTTTTTTGTGTTGATTATAATGGCACCGTTGGAGGCATGACTGCCATAAAGAGCTGCTGCCGTGGCTCCGGTAAGTACGGTAAGCGATTCGATGTCTTCCGGATTCAAGTCGGCGATAGGATCGGTGGAACCATTGGAATGAATGCCGCTACTGCCTCCACTCATCAGGTTGAACATCGGTATGCCATCCACTACATACAGTACATTCGAAGTTTGGGAAAAACCTTTTGTCCCGCGGATGGTGATTTGGCTGGCACCTCCAACGCCTGAGGAGCTCGGATTAATGACTACTCCTGCTGCTTTCCCGTTTAGTGCGTTGATGAAATTGACATCTTTCACTTTCAGGAAATCTTCTTGATTGAATTGCTGTACGGGATAACAGAGAGACGAATCCGTGGTTTGAATGCCTAAAGCCCCGGTGACAGATTTTCCCTTCTGTTTAGAGGCGGCTTTGCAGTTGTTTTCCTGTTGTCCGTTTGCTGTGTAAGAAAAGCCCAAGGTAACAACCAATGATAGAAATAACTTTAGGTTCATAATTGAATTTAAGGGTTAATATAGAAAGATTAGAAAATAATTGTTCTCCATTTTCCGTTATTAGACTTTTTTCAAAAGGATTCCTGGTATGTTGTAAAAGGATACCTGAAATCCGGTATTATTGGTTAAGTGTATTTTTAAGGATTTGCAAATCTACGATATGTTCTTTTAATATGAAACAAAACTCTGTTAATTTTAAAATAGTCTTTTATTTCAGGATAACTGTTTGGTCTGGGATGCACAAGGCATATGTCCCGGATTATCTGTATCTTTGTCCGGATTATAAAAAAAACAGAAAGTATGATCAGCTACTTACAAATAGATAAACTGACCAAGAGTTTCGGCGATTTGGTCCTTTTTGAGGATATAACATTTGGGATCGCGCAGGGGCAGAAAGTCGGCTTGATTGCAAAAAACGGAACCGGTAAAACAACTTTATTGAATATTATAGCAGGTAAAGAAGATTATGACAGTGGGGCTGTTGTATTTCGCAACGACTTACGGGTCGGATATTTGGAGCAAACTCCGCATTATCCGGATGGTTTGACTGTGTTGCAAGCTTGTTTCTATTCACCAAATGAAACGGTTCGTTTGATAGCTGAATATGAGCAGGCTATGTCGAGTGGCGACTATGCTGATCTGGAAAATATCCTGCTTCGTATGGATAATATGAAAGCCTGGGACTACGAGCAAAAAGCCAAACAAATCCTGGGGCAACTTAAAATCCGGAATTTTGACCAGAAAGTGGAAACTTTATCGGGGGGACAGTTGAAACGCGTTGCTTTGGCGAATGTGTTGATTACCGACCCGGAACTGATTATTCTGGATGAACCGACCAACCATTTGGATTTGGAAATGACTGAATGGCTGGAAGGATACTTGAGTCGTGCGAATATCAGTATTTTGATGGTTACGCACGACCGTTATTTTCTGGATCGTGTATGTAGTGAGATTATAGAGATAGACCGGAAACAAATATTCCAATATAAAGGGAATTATAGTTATTATCTGGAAAAACGTGAGGAACGGGTTGAGACTCAGAATGCGGAAATAGACCGTGCCAATAACCTGCTAAGAAAAGAACTGGACTGGATGCGCCGCCAGCCGCAGGCGCGTGGAACAAAGGCTAAATACCGTATAGACGCATTTTATGAGTTGGAGAAAAAGGCCAAACAGCGGCAGGAAAACGGAAACGTGAACCTGGATGTGAAAGCTTCTTATATCGGTTCCAAGATATTTGAGGCTGAACATGTCTGTAAGCGTTTTGGTGATTTGAAAATTGTTGAAGACTTCAATTATATTTTTGCCCGTTACGAGAAAATGGGAATTGTCGGGAATAATGGGACCGGTAAATCAACCTTTATTAAGATGTTGATGGGTGAGGTGGAACCGGATAGCGGGCATTTTGATGTCGGTGAAACCGTACGTTTCGGTTATTACAGCCAGGATGGTTTGCTGTTTGACGAGCAAATGAAAGTGATAGATGTGGTTCAGGATATTGCCGAATATGTGGATTTGGGGGATGGCCGGAAGATGGGGGTATCACAGTTTCTGAATTACTTCCTTTTTGCTCCGGAAAAACAGCACAGTTATGTATATAAACTGAGTGGAGGTGAAAAGCGACGCCTGTATTTATGTACGGTATTGATGCGTAATCCGAATTTCCTGGTATTGGACGAACCTACCAATGATTTGGATATTATCACACTGAATGTATTGGAGGAATATCTTCGTAGTTTTAAAGGTTGTGTGATTGTTGTTTCCCATGACCGTTATTTTATGGACAAGGTTGTGGATCATTTGTTGGTTTTTCGCGGTAATGCCGACATTAAGGATTTCCCGGGAAACTATACCCAGTACCGGGATTGGAAAGAGGTGCAGGACCAACTGGAAAGGGAGGCGGAAGCAGCCCGTCAGGCAAAAATCGCTCCGGCTGTAGAAAAAGCAGCCCGTCCCGAAAAGGAACAAAAGAAGAAATTGACCTTTAAAGAGCGGAAGGAGTTTGAAGCGCTTGAATCGGAGATACCGGCACTTGAATCCGAAAAAGCAGAATTGGAAGTTGCGATGAGCAGCGGAACCTTAAGCAATGATGAGTTGTTGGCTAAATCGGAACGGATAGCCAAAGTGATAGACGAAATAGATGAGAAAACAATGCGTTGGCTCGAATTAAGCGAATTGATTTGAGTTTTTGAGGATATCAGGTTTCGATTTATTCAGACAGAGACATCCGGGTATAAAAAGCAGTGCTGTAAAACTGTCCCGCTCATAAGCGGAGGCAGGATACAGCACTGTTTTATTTAGTTCGCCGGTTGTTGGTACATCAGCGTTTTTTTTGCCTGCGACAAAGAAGGAGGCGTACTTCTTTTGGATACGGCTCTGCCTTTATTCGGTTTATTGCTCATGACATAATGGATGGTCGCTCCATTCTTTATATCATCGTAAGTGAAGTATGATTTGTCATATTCTTTTCCGTTCAGCAACATTTTCTTTATATACACATTTTCTGCCGACCAGTTTTCTGTGGTAACCCGGATATCCTTTCCGTTAAACATATGTAATGTGACTTCCGGCAAAGTAGGCGAACCTATGTTGTAAATATTGCTGGAAGGTGCGGTCGGATAGAAGCCCATCGTATTGAACAGGTACCATGCCGACATTTGCCCGCAATCATCGTTGCCGCTAAGGGAACCCGGTTCGTTACCATAGAAAGAATCGGATACCGTGCGAATCCATTTCTGGCATTTCCAGGGCTGACGGATATAATTGTACAGATAGATTACTTGATGGCAAGGTTCGTTCCCATGCCAGTATGCACCGATACGTCCCTGGATGTCGTGAGCTCCCGGAATATCATCCGGCAGTTCGATTGTAAACATCGAATCCAGACGGGCTGTAAATAATTTTTGTCCCATGGCATTGATATAGCCCTGTACATCCTGAGGAACATACCAGGTATATTGCATCGTGAATCCTTCCGTAATATCTCCCCAGCCGTTAACAGAGCCCGGTCCCTGATAAGCTATCGGAGCAAACGGTGTTCGCCACTTTCCCTGGCTGTCGCGTCCGCGCATATATTTTGTTTCCGGGTCAATCAGGTTCTGATAGGAAAGAGAACGGTTCAGGAAATAGGCATAGTCTTCCATTTTGCCTAACTTCTTTGCCGCTTGTGCAATACAATAATCATCATAAGCATATTCCAGCGTTTTGGATACGGATTCTTTTTCTTTGTCGAACGGAACCCAACCCAGTTGGCAATATTCCGGCAGGCAATCATAATTCGGGTTCATGGCAGTAGTTTTCATTGCTTCGTAAGCCCGTTCGTAATCGAATCCCGGAATTTCTTTTACAATCATGTCGGCAAGCACGGAAACAGCGTGATAACCAATCATACACCAGGTTTCGTTTCCATAGAATGACCAGATAGGGAGCATATGTTCCACACTCTTGTCATAGTGGGCGAGCATGGATTTGGCAATATCCGCATTAATATCGGGATGTACCAGGTTTAATAACGGATGGAAGGCGCGATAGGTATCCCATAAAGAGAAGGTTGTATAATTGGTGAATCCGTCTGCTTTCTGGATATTCTTGTCCAATCCCCGGAATTGTCCGTCTGCATCCTGAAAAATAAAGGGGTGCAGGAAACAATGGTATACAGATGTATAGAATGTCTCTTTTTGCTTTTGGTCTCCTTTGGCTTCGAAACGCGCGAGTTCTTTATTCCAGAGTTTTTGACCTTCTGCTTTCAGTTGGTCGAAGCTTTTTCCATCCAACTCTTTCAGGTTCAGCTTGGCACCGTTGGTACTAACCCCCGAGATAGCCGTTTTGACGGTTATCTGTTCGTTTGCCTTTGTTGCGAAGCGGATGCAGCATTTGATATCTTCTCCCCAGGTTTCCATTGTACTGCGAAAGCGGCTGGTGTTGTATTTTACCGGAACGCTGTCCTGGTAGAAACAGAAATCTTTAATAGGTTTGGAAAATACGGCTGTAAAATAAATATGGCGTTCCGGTCCCCAACCTTTTACCAACTTGTATCCTGTCAGTGTAGAATCGTTTTCTAACCGGATATTTGCCCATTTGCATTTTTGCCATAAAGTATGCTTTAAATCCAATAAGATAAAAGCATCTTCGGATGCCGGATAGGTGAAACGTAACATACCGCTGCGAACGCCGGAAGTCATTTCTGCTTTTACACCGTAATCCAATAAGTTCACGGCATAGTAGTTGGGTTCTGCCCATTCCTGCTCGTGGCTGTAGCGGGAACGGTATCCGTTATCCGGATTTTCATGTGTTCCTGGATTCAGGTGGACAGTTCCCGTACCCGGCATAAATAAGAAGTCGCCCAGGTCGGGTATGCCTGTCCCGCTGAGATGGGTCAGGCTGAATCCCAATAAAGTCTTATGATCATACTTATAGCCGGCAGCAGCATCATAATAATCGAAATCCGTATCCGGACTGATCTGGATACCGCCGAAAGGCAGTTGGGCTCCCGGATACACATTCCCGAAACCGGAAGTTCCTACCAGCGGTTTGACATAACGGGTAAGAGGTGCGTCCTCCTGGTTGTTGGCAAAGCTGCTAACCTGGCTTGCACATAAAACCATCCCGGCACATAAAAATGTTCTTGAAATTTTAGATAGTAACATAGGTTATAATGAATTGATAAATTTAACTTCTACCATAAAAAATGTATCTCCTTTTTTAGAAGGATTATATTAAAGGAGGTGAACGGATAAAATGGATTTTTTAGATAAGGACGCCGCAAACTTACTGATAATTTTTTATAATCAGTAGTTCAAAAGCCAGATTAATAACGCCACCGGTAAATAATCTTTTAAATCCGCCCGGAGGGATTGGAGTGCTTTTTCGATGTGCTTTTCCGCTGTCCGGGGGGAAATTTCGAGCTCTTCTGCAATTTGAGCGGCTGTTTTATTTTCAAAACGGCTCATTATAAATACTTTTTTTCGTTGTGGAGGCAATTTTTCCAGCGCTTTCTCTATCATTTCGCTTAATTCCGATTCTACGAAATATTCCCATGTCAATGAGCAGCCCGTGTCTCCTTCTTTTAAAATTTTCTTTTGATATTCGGTCTGTACGTGCAAATGCTCTATATAGTTGAGGCAACGGTTCCGGACCGATGTAAATAAGTAGCCTTTGAGATAAAGTTCGGCATCGAGCATTTCGCGCTTCTCCCAGAGAGAAGCGAAGACATCGTCAACGATGTCTTCGGAGTTTTCTATAGAACTCAAAAATTGATTTGCATATACTACCAGCCCGGAATAATATTGATTGAAGAGGAGAGAAAAGCTTGACACATCTCCTCTTCTAATACTTTTCATAAAATCCCGATCAGCTATCTCCATGCTTGATTTAAAATTATTTACAACTGCAAAGATATGAGATTTGAAAATATTCTTGAGAAAAAACAAAAAAAAACAGGATTTGGAGTACGTACTTCGGCAAACATACCTGTTTTGGTATATGTAAAGGACAAAAAAGATAAAATGGATTTGAAGAATAAAGACAGTTTACAGGAAGCGATAACTCTGCTGAATGAAATGAAGGCAGTGGATAAGGAAAAGGGGCATGAACGTTTTATGGCATACATTTCCCGTAACCGGAAATCGAAACAGCAACGACTATGGATGCGTGTCCGTTGGGTGGCTGCGGTATTGATACCTGTACTGTTACTTGTTAATATCGGGCTGGAGTTGTCGAAAAGGCCTTTGGATAATCCTTTTTTGAAACATGTGTATGAACCTGTGGAAGTGGTGGCTATGAACGGGACAAAAGTGTTCTACACATTACCGGACAGTTCAACTGTCTGGCTTCGTAGCGGGACACGGTTGGTGTATGATAAAAACATGCAGGAAGCAAAGGAACGCAGAGTCCAGATAGAAGGAGAAGCTTATTTTGATATTTACAAGAATCCGGAGAAACCTTTTTATGTCGGTCTGAAAAATCTGGATGTGAGGGTAACCGGTACGGAATTTAATTGTAGCACCGACTATCAGGATGCTTTGCGGGTGACTTTGACGGAAGGACATGTTGAGATGCAACAGCGTCTGAAAAGTGGAAAAACCGTTCTGGCATCATTGACTCCGGGACAATATTTCAATTACGATACGAAGAAAAATTCGTTTAAGGTACAGGAAATAGATGTCCGGAAACAGATCGGATGGAAAGACAACTATATGTTATTCGACAATGACCTGATGAGTGATGTGGTAGAAAATATATCCCATTGGTATGGCGTGGAGATTATTCTGAAAGACAAGGAAATTGCCAATATGCGTTTTACGGCTCACTTTGAAGACCTGAGGTTGAACCAGGTTATCGATATACTGGAACTGTCATCTAATCTATCTTCTACTTATCACCATGGAAAGATTGACAAAAATGGGAATGTGATAAAAGACAAGTGGATATTGGAACTGAAAAAATAGAGATATCATTTATTAATTTAATGTCTAATCGATTGAAAATGAAAAAAGTGCCATTTTTATCGTGTTTTTTTAATAATTCACGATGTAAATCATTGGCAGCGACATTACTACTAAGTAGTTTTACAGCGCTGTCTGCAGCTCAGGGAATTACGCTGCAAGAACAAGGAACACCGATTCACGAAGTTGTAAAGAAAATCGAACAACAGAGCGGACTTTCTTTTGTCTACAACAATTCGGTATTAAACAATAACCGGAAAGTGAATGTACGGGTTGATAATGCTACTATCGACCAGGTAATGGATCAATTGCTGGCAAATACAGGATTGTCTTATACTGTTAAAGAAAAGAACCTTGTTATCTACAAATCTAATTCGTCAGATGGTGTAAACCAGGAAAAACGAACTGTTACAGGTTTGGTCCAGGATAAGAGCCATGTTCCTGTAATCGGTGCCACAGTAATGGTGGATGGTACGACTACGGGTGTTGTGACAGACATCGATGGTAAGTATTCTATCACTGTTCCGGCTGGGAAAAACCGTTTGTCTTTCTCCTATATCGGCTATGCGAAAGCAAATATCGATATTAATGACCAGTCTGTTATTAACGTGACTTTGTTTGAAGAAGCCGTTAATATGCAGGAAGTCGTAGTGGTTGGTTATAACACGGTAAAACGTGGCCAGATAACCGGTGCGGTAGAAATGATTAAAAATGAAAAGATTGCTAACGAAACATCTGCTGCATTGGAAGACCGCCTGCAAGGTAAAGTTCCCGGTTTGATGATTTCTACCGGTTCGGGACAACCGGGTAGTAGCGATGTTAAGATCCGTATCCGTGGTACAGGTTCTATCAACGGTTCTAACACGCCTCTGTATATATTGGATGGTGTGATGATTGAACCAGCACAGTTCGCTTCATTGAATAATGATGATATTGCAGATATACAGGTATTGAAAGATGCTTCTGCCACAGCTATTTACGGCTCACGCGGTTCAAATGGTGTGATCGTAATTACCAGCAAACGTGGTAAAGAAGGAAAAACACAGGTAAGTTATAACCTGAAGTTGGGAACTTCTATCCTGCGTGACCCGAAAAGCCGTATGATGACAGGCGAGGAAAACATCTTGTACCAGACTTATTGTGCGGAACAGAATCCCAATTCAAAACAATTTCCGTTGATGCGTTTGCTTAGCCTGGAAAATAAAGAAAAATCAGGTACGATTTCAGGAAGCGAATTGGATGAACTGAATGCCGGAAGAGGTCGCTTGTCTACAGCCCGTAGTACGAATACCGACTGGATTGATGAAATGACTCACAACGGTTTCACTATGGAACATAATGTATCTGTAGCAGGTGGTTCGGAAAAAACGAAGTTCTTTGCTTCCGGTTCTTTCCTGAAACAGGATGGTATTCTGAAAGAGTCAGGCATGACCCGTTATTCCGGACGTATCAATTTAGACCATAAAATCAATAATATCTTTGATTTTGGTGTAAGTGCTAATGTCGGTTATACGGATTCTAAATTCTCTGACCCGGATTATGACCAGAGTGGCAACCGTACCAGTTGGCAGAACCCTTGGTTCACAGCCCTGCTGGCGTATCCGTATGAAACTCCGGACGATTGGTTCAATGGAGATAACCCGACATTGATTACAAAATATTTCCATAGAAATAAAGGGCTGCTGCGTTTGGTCGGCTCTGCTTACTTAAACATCCATTTCACAGACTGGTTGCGTTTCAAAACGAACTTCGGTATCGACTACTACGGACGCAAGACTACCACTACGTTGGACCGTGAACATCCGAAGGCTGTAAGCAACAAAGGGTATATGTCTCAGGCGACATCCGATATGCGCCGTTATACATGGACCAATACATTGAATTTCATGAAGACATTCAATGATATTCATTCTGTATCGGGTGTTGCTGGTTTTGAATTGTATGATGGAATTTATTCCGCATTCAACCAGACCGGTTATGATTTGGACCCGTTCATGATGGATTCTCCAGCCGGTATCGGCGATAAAACAGGTTCTTCCAGCAATCCTCCTTCTATCGGTGGTAGCAAAACGCACAGTAACCTGATGTCTTTCTTCACACAGTGGAACTATACATATAATAACAGATACAACTTGTCGGCAAGTGTTCGTTATGACGAATCATCCAAGTTCATGGGTAGTAACAAAGGTGCTGCTTTCTGGTCGGCAGGTGCAGCATGGGATATGAGCCGTGAAGATTTCATGAGCCAGTTTAATAACCTGGATCAGTTGAAGCTTCGTGTCAGCTATGGTACGACAGGAAACCAGGATGGTATCAGTGACTTCGGAACACGCAACGGTTATTCGAAAACGGCTTATAACCAGAGCCCGGGCTACTATCATAGTATTTTGGGTAATGCGGATTTGATGTGGGAAACATCTGCCCAGTTTGACTTGGGTGCGGATTTGCGTATGTTCGACAACCGTTTGAACGCTTCTGTTGACTTCTATGTGAAGAATACAAAAGACTTGTTGATGGATAAGAAGATTTCACAAACTTCAGGTTTCAGCGAAATCAAAACAAATGCAGGGTCTATCCGCAATACGGGTGTCGAATTGGCTATCAACGGTACTCCTGTCCGTACAAAAGATTTCGAATGGAATATTGGTGCGAATATCACATTCAACAAAAACCAGATTACCGACCTGGGTACTTGGGCAAATGCCGATAACAAATTTATCAATGGCGACTATTTGTATGAAGTAGGTAAATCTTTGGGTACCTGGTATATGGTTGAATGGGCTGGTGTAAACCCGGCAACCGGCGAAGTTTGGTTCTATGACCAGAAAGGCGGCAAGACTGAAAATATTTCGGAAGCTCCTTTTGTAGACAAGTTCAAATCTTCTGAAGTGCCAATCTTCGGTGGTTTCGAAACAAACTTCAATTATAAAGGCATTGCTTTGGCTGCAAACTTTACGTATGCATTGAATTATTACATCATGAATGCTACCCGTTGGTATGTGGATAACCATAATTTCAACGGAAACAAACCGGCTTATATGTTGAAAATGTGGAGACAGGAGGGTGATATCACCAATGTTCCCCGTTTCGACGCTCAGAACAATCCGAGCCCGTGGGCATCACAGTTCCTTGAAAATGCGTCATATCTGCGTTTGAAGACTTTGCGTGTTTCTTATACTCCGTCTCGTAAATTACTGGATAAGATGAAAATATTTAGCTCTGCAAACATCTTCTGCCAGGGAGAAAACTTGTTTACAGTTACAAAATATACAGGTATGGACCCGGAAGTAAGTGGCGACACAGACTATATGTCTTATCCGACACCTGTTGCTGTAACATTCGGTATTAATGTTAATTTTTAATCGCTAATATCATTAATGAGAATAAAAATGAAATCAATATATAAAAGCTTTATAATAGCTGGTATAGCTGCAATGTCGACATCTTGTAACTATACAGATTTAAATCCGACTGACCAGGTGGACGATGATGCAGTGTTCAGTTCCATCTCTTCTTTGGAACAGGTCGTAAACGGTGCATATGCTAAAATATCCGTGACACAGATGATTCGTATGTCGTCTATTTTGTCTGATGATGTATTGAAAGGCGGCCAGAACGGTGGAGCCAGCGACGATACGTTCCAATGGACTTATACCGCTTCTACCGGCGACCATAATGACCTTTGGTCTAAGGAATACGTGGTAATCAATCTGGTGAACCGTATCCTCGAAGGCGCTGAGAACCTGCAAGCTACTACGGATGCCGATAAAGCAAGCCTGAATAACAGTATCGGTACGGCCAAGTTCCTGCGCGCATATAATAATCTGGAACTCCTGTTGTTTTTCTCTGATATAGAGAAAGGTGATTCCTATGGCATTCCTTATACATTCAAACCGGTTGTTCTGGAAACTCCGGGGCGTAATACGGTAAACGAATGCTTCGGTTATATGATTAAAGACCTGGAAGAAGCATTGCCGTTGTTGAAACAGACTACTCCGGAAGATCCCGTATATGTTTCCCAGACTGCCGTTAAAGCTCTGCTGGCACGTATCTATCTGTATATGAAAGATTATACGAAGGCTTATAACTATGCATCTGAAGCTTTGAAAGAAAAGCCTCTTGCAGAAATGGATAAATATGCCGAAATTTGGAGCGATAAAAGTAATGATGACGTTATCTGGAAACTAAAAAGACTGGTGGGGGATGAAACAATCGGTACTATTTACTGGAGTGCGGATAATAGTAGCGCTTTTGAACCGTCTGAAGCCCTGATTAACAGCTTCGATGCAAAGGATATTCGTTTAAATATTTTTATCGGCGATGGTGTAGACCGTGATGGTGTTCCTGTAAAACGGATGAATAAGTACAAAGGTACAACGGCTAATGTAGGGCTGGCAGATGGAAAAATGCTTCGTTCTTCTGAAATGCTGTTGATTATGGCTGAGGCGAAAGCTCAGACAAACCTGAAAGATGCGAGTGATTTATTGAATACGCTGCGTGCACAACGTATCGAAGGATGGGTGGACACGGAGTATACGACTAAAGATGAATTTACCAAGCAATTATTACTGGAACGTCGCAGAGAGTTGTGTTTCGAAGGACACCGTTTCTTCGATATGAGACGTTACCAGCAACCAATAACCAAGGTGTCCATTAAAAAGACACTGGAAGTCGGAAACCATCGTTGGATTATGCCGATACCTCTGGCAGAAATGCAAGGTAATCCGGTAATAGCCGGACAACAGAACCCTGGTTATTAATTTTTAGACTTATATGATAAAGAAAATTTTCCTGTATTGTGCCCTGTTTGCAGCGGTTCCCGCTCATGGACAGTTTGTCGACAAAGTAAATACCATTATCGGTACGAACGGCATGGGGCATACTTTTCCCGGAGCATGTGTTCCCTTTGGGGCAGTACAAGTAAGTCCGGATACAGACACCATCCCACATAACGTGGGAGGTGTCTATCAACCGAGGGCATATGAATATTGTGCCGGGTATCAACATAAAGACAGCTCGATTGTCGGTTTCAGCCATACCCATTTCAGCGGTACCGGGCATTCCGACTTGGGCGATATTCTGCTGATGCCTACCACCGGCGCCCTCAAATTGAATCCGGGTACAGCCGTAAATCCCGATAGCGGTTACCGTTCCCGTTTTTCACATGATACTGAAGTTTCCCGTCCGGGCTACTATGAAGTAATGCTGGCGGACTATGGTGTCAAAGCACAACTGACTGCAACAAAGCGTGCAGGTATTCATAAATATACCTATCCCCAGGGAGCCAATCAACGGGTTATTCTGGATATGATTCACGGTATTTATAATTATGACGGTAAAGTGCTCTGGACAAATATCCGGGTGGAAAACGATACATTGGTAACAGGTTACCGTATCACAAACGGCTGGGCTCGTACAAACTATACCTATTTTGCCATGTCATTCTCCAAACCGATTGTAAATTACGGTTGCGACGAGAAGGCAAAGGTCAATTACCGCGGCGGATATGGCAAGTTTAATATGAAGGAAAATTTTCCGGACATAGGCGGTCGTAAAATCGTTGCTTATTTTGATTTTGATCCCTCCGCTTCTTCCGACCTGGAAGTAAAGGTGGCCATATCTGGTGTCAGCACGGATGGTGCATTGAAGAACCTGCGTGCCGAAACTACCGGCAAGTCGTTTGAACAACTGGCTGCGTTGGCTGCGGACAACTGGAATGAAGCCTTGTCCGTGCTGGATGCCAAAGGTAGCGACGACCAGATTACGATGCTTTATACTTCGCTGTACCATACCATGATTAATCCGTCCGTATATGGTGATGTAGACGGCCAATACCGTGGTGTGGACCTGAATATCCATCAGGCTGACGGATTTACCAATTATACTGTGTTCTCATTGTGGGATACCTACCGTGCTTTGCATCCGTTGTTTAATATTATCAACCGGGGTGTAAATACCGATATGGTTAAGTCGATGATGAAACATTGCGAACAGAGCGTGCATCATGCACTGCCTATCTGGAGCCATATGGGGAATGAAAACTGGTGTATGATTGGTTACCATGCTGTTTCCGTATTGTCGGATGCAATAGCAAAAGGACTTCCGATCGACAGGGAAGCTGCATTGAAAGCGATGGAAAGCAGCTCGAACGTTCCTTATTATGACGGCACGGCCGATTGGATTAAGTTAGGCTATGTTCCGCTGGAACGTTCCGGTAGCGCGGCTTCATTGAGCCTGGAATATGGTTATGACGACTGGGCGATTTATCAGGCAGCCAAGCTGTCCGGTAAAATGCAACTTGCCGACCGTTATTTGAAACGTACGGAAAACTATGCGAAGATATTCGATCCGGAAACCAAATATGCCCGTCCCCGTCATTCCGACGGAAGCTGGAAGAAAAACTTCAACCTGCTGGATACACACGGTCAGGGTTTTATTGAAGGAAATGCCCTGAACTATTCGTTCTATGTTCCTCAGGATGTAAACGGAATGATACGTCTTATGGGTGGCGACAAACAGTTCGTTTCCCGTCTGGACTCTTTGTTTACCATGCACTTGCCTGCCGAGTTCTTTGCGCATACGGAAGATGTGACGGAAGAAGGTTTGCTGGGTGGATATGTACATGGAAACGAACCGAGCCATCATATTCCATTCCTTTACAACTGGACTTCACAACCGTGGAAAACCCAGTATTGGCAGCGTGAGATTATGAATAAGATGTACCGGAACAATATCGACGGTCTGTGCGGTAACGACGACTGTGGACAGATGTCGGCATGGTATATCTTCTCTGCAATGGGTTTCTATCCGGTTTGTCCGGGAACAGACCAGTATGTATTAGGGGCTCCGTATCTACCGTATATCAAAGTGCGTTTGGAAAACGGTAAGACTTTCGAGGTAAAGGCAGACAAGGTCAGCGATAAGAACCGTTACGTAAAAGCGGTCCGGCTGAACGGTAAACCTTATGCAAAAGGATATATCACTCAGAAAGATATCATGGACGGCGGCGTTCTCGAATTCGATATGGCTTCTTCCCCGAATAAGAAACGGGTATTTACCGGAGAAAACCGTCCGTATTCTTTGACGGATGGAAAGGCGGTTGCCGATGCATCCGAACCTTGGAACTCTTATGATGTGGGGAAAGTGATTTTCAAGAATGTATCGCCGGATACACGCGGTTCCGGGATTTATGCACAGATTATTCCTAATCCGGAAGCTTATATCCAGAAACATGCCCGCAAGGTATTGGAAACGCTTTATTTCTCACCGGAAGACAGTATTCCCGGCATTCGTGAAATACATTATACATTGAAAGACTATAAAGGTGTTTCAGCCAAAGACGGTGCACCTCCTTCAATCAGTATTGTATATAGCACGAGTTGGATTGAAAAGAGTTTCGGCCAGCGTGATACGGCAAAGGTGGATTATGAAACCCGCGGTGTATTATACCACGAACTGACTCACGGTTTCCAACTGGAACCCCAGGGTATCGGTACATATGGTACGAACAAGACTTTCTGGGCGATGATCGAGGGTGTGGCAGATGCTGTCCGTTGCCTGAACGGTTGCTTTAAGGACGAAGACCGCCCGAAAGGGGGCAACTACAATGACGGATACCGCACCACCGGTTTCTTCTTTGCCTGGTTGACACACAATAAGGATAAGGATTTCCTGCGCAAGCTGAACCAGAGTACGCTAAGGGTAGTTCCCTGGTCTTTTGAGGGGGGTATCCAATATGCTTTGGGAAAAGACCAGCATGTGGAAGATTTGTGGAAAGAATATCAGAAAGCGATGGGGGATATTTAAAATTCTCAATCTAATATAGGGAGAAGGGGTTGCCTGACATGTATTGAAGTATACATCAGTCGGACAGCCCCTTTCGTTTTATCGATTATTCTTGGATGCAACGCACCGAGTACCCATAGGCACGGGGGTACGAGTTCGGGCTCAGTGAAGCATTATTGAAGCTCACGTAACGAGCGTGAACAGTGCTCGACCGGGGCGATGACGACCAATAGTAGCCGCGGAACCCCTGCGTATTGGAAGCGCCGCTAGTGTCGAAACGGCGGCCCGTAGCAGGCAAAACGAGCTTCTGTTCACCTTCCGTATCTGCACCGGGGATAGACATTAATTTCTTTTCAGAATCCCATTCCTTAGTTATAGAAGAAACGCCTGCACCAATTGCCTGCCACTCTGTAAAAGTAGGAACACGCCAACCATCAGGACATGGATCGGACTCGGTTTTAACAGGGTCTTCTTCAGTACCGCTATTCCATAACTTCTGATACCAGGCATCTTCTTCCATAGTTGTAGCTGTCGGGTTATCCTGACCTTCCGCAAACCTCAACCAATTCATTTGTAGATTAGGCTCAGAAGTACTGGTTAGAATAAACTTATCGTCCCATTTAGGCATACTGCTCAAATAACCTTCACCTGTAGGGAAGACTTTCTCTTTATAATTTTCTTCATCCAATATTTCCTGTTTGTTGGTTGCCCTCACACCTGATTTACGCCCCCACTGGAACAACTTACCGCAAGTCTCAGTGATATCAACATCGGCTGTAGTTGGTACTGATTCAGGCATTCTAACCGCACCTACGTTAAGAGGAGCCCAGAAAACAGTATTGCCATCTGTTGTTTTCATCATTACAGGCTGAATACCTGTACCATTATAATCAGGGCGGCTCTTGATTGTAATGGTTTCAGAATCGTTTTCATTATCTGCACTTTGAATAGTAACGGATATATCCAAAGGCACTTTAAACCTCTGAACAGGAGTGTTGATTTTAAGCGCAATTTTACTGCCTGTCGAAGAGCCTGCTTCCAATATATCCGACAAAGGGTTTTCTCCATCGATGGATGAGGCATTTTTATTAAAGAAAGGAACCAGATTTGTTTTTACCGCAGCCGCTCCCCTAACGTTGAATTTTAATACCGAACGGGTTGTTGCATTTGTTATATCAAGGGTATGGGTTTCTTCATCCCAGATGATACCGTTTGCGTCAAAATCGGCACCGGCTTCAAAGTCTACAAGGGCAAATGCGGCTTGTGTCCACTTGGCGTACAATGTTATATCTGTTGTAACGGGAGAGTCAAAATCATAGGCAGTCAATCTTTCAGCGTCTGTGTACCAACCATCGAACTCGAAACCTGTTTTGATAGGGGCGGCAGGTGCTACTAATTTTTCTCCTTTATTGACAGTAAGTGGAGCCACCTCACTTCCCCCTTGTGAGTCGAATGTCACAGTACAGGCTTGGACCACTTCAACCCATTTCGCATACAGCGTTACATTACTCATTACGGTTTCCTTCTCAAAATCCCAGACCGTTGTGCATGTGGTTTCCTTGTACCAACCGGAGAAGATATAATTCTCTTTTGTCGGGTCTTGCGGTTTTGTCACTTTCTGTCCTTCCACTACCTTCAAGGCATCAATGTTGCTGCCTCCCTGGGTGTCGAATGTTACAATGTACTCCGGGATGACTGGCTCATACTTTTTACAGCCTACGACGATTACCATCATAAGCAATACCAATGAAATTAATTTTCTCATGATTTAAAATAATTGAGTTTGTAGATTAATGAATATAAAGTATACATAATACAATCTCATCTTTACTTTGGATATAATATGACTTTTGTGTGTAGTACAAGAACTACATGTGTAGTATAAAGTTTGCTATTTAATATCCGTTACATCCTTTTTATTGTCACTGAAATATTTATAAATCCCCTTTAGTAAATGTGAATTATCAAAACGACTTAGTTCCGCACGAACTTTTATTAAATAAGTGTATTTTGTTGAATATCAGTATGGGTAAGTGTTGGAATGAATGTGTAATATTTTGCACTTCGGTATAAATAAATGGCTTGCATATATCATAATACCGGTTAATTAAGGGTGTGAAATATAAAATATAGAGTAAATAAAACTGTTAAATTGTTTATGTTTTAAAAATATCATATACCTTTGCCGTATGAATTGATAAGCAGGAAAATAGTTCGTGCGGAACTATGGAAAATATTCATCTATTAAAAAGACGCTTTTATAGAATTAAGTTTCTTGATTTTCAAGAATAAGAAATAAGGCTTCACAATTCCTACAGGAAGAATAATTGTTTTTATTATTGTGTACCGAGTGTGTTTCTTTTATCGGTAAGATACTCTTTTTACCCCAAAAAATAATCGCAAAAAGGGCTGTCCGACTTTGAAGTGGGCCCCTTTTTCTTTTTTTAATCCTGTGTGATAAGTCGAACAGGCTGGAGACACAGACGGCTGCTTAAATCATATGTCTTTCGAAATGATAACTATGCTCCTGAATAACGGCATAATTATTCTGTATTGCTTAAATTTGCATCCGTTTATATCTGTTGCCGGATATTCCCGGAATAAAGGATATGTACCGTAAATGTGATGAAAGAGCAAAAACACCAATTATGGAACAGGAATTTCGTACAATGTTGCATTTCCTATTTCCTGATGAACTTTTCTTTTTATATGCTGATGCCGGTCTTGCCGCTTTATTTGGTGGAGGAATTGGGCATTAATACATCGAATGTGGGGATTGCGTTGTCCAGTTATACAATCGGTCTGTTATGCGTCCGTCCGTTTTCAGGGTATTTGGTGGATTGTTTCTCCCGCAAGCCGCTTTATTTGTTTGCCTTTGTTGCTTTCGCAACCATGTTTACCGGCTATCTGTTTGCTGTGACAATGCTGACGATTATGGTTGTACGCTTTCTGCAAGGAGGTTTTATGGGGTTGACTTCGGTAGCCGGAAACACGATAACCATAGATGTAATACCTTCCAGGCGGAGAGGAGAGGGGATGGGCTTTTATGGATTGACCATCAATCTTGCCATGTCGCTGGCTCCTCTGGTGGCAGTAGGGCTTTATGAAGAGTTCGGGTTCCATATATTGGTATTGATAGCGCTGATAGCGGCATGGGCAGGCGTGGGGTCGGTTTGCCTGATTCGTTATCCGAAGCGGGAGAAAGTGCCTGTGCCCCGTTTTTCTTTAGACCGTTTTATTTTGGTAAAGGCGTTGCCTGCCGCTTTATCCTATATACTGGTTGCTATTCCTTATGGCATGATTATTTCGTTTGTCGTTTTATACGGGAAAGAAATCGACGTCCCTGACCCGGGATACTTCTTTATCTTCATGGCGGTAGGAGTGGGAACGGCGCGTCTGATATCCGGGCGTATGGTAGACCACGGAAAGATACATCTGGTAGCTGTAAGTTCTTTGATTTGTTTGCTGGTAACATTTGTTGTTTTTGCAACCTTCCATTCCGTTTTTGTCTTTTTTGCTTGCGCCCTGTTTATAGGCATCGGGTTTGGAGTAGGGGTTCCGGCCTATCAATGTCTGTTTGTCAATGTGGCTCCGCATAATATGCGGGGTACGGCTACATCCACTTATCTTACTTCATTTGATTTCGGCGTCGGTATAGGCATGCTTTCCGCCGGTTTTATAGCTTCACGTTTCAATTTATCCATGGCATATTTGGCAGGTGCCGCTTGTTGCCTGTTTTCCATATTCGTTTATTTCCGTATGGTAAAACCTTCTTATGAGAGGGAAAGGTTGATTTGATTTTTGGCGCTTCTTCTTTAAGGGTAAATGGCTTTTTATGAGTCTTTATATATGATAGTCTTATTGTTAATGTTAAATATGTAAAGCTATGAAACAAACCGTGAATTTAGTATGTTTGGGAATCTTAGCCCTTGGACTAAGTGCATTTGTTGTAAACGATGCTAAAATTGGAAGCACAAAAGCTGAAAGTGCAAAAGTAGAAGCCGTAGGAGGAAATCCTGTATTAGTACAGACTTGTGGCAATAGGGATGTTTCGAATTTAGTCTATTTGGATGAATATGGAATAAATTTGATTGTAAAGTTCGGGGAAAGTTCAAGTTTTAGAATTGATTGGCAAAATGATCAGGGAGGATCAAGAAACTATTACCCGCGGGGAACAACATCTGTAGCTATCTATGGCGATAGATTTACTCTTTCTGTACCTGGTGAATCTACTTATCCTGTTCAGACTTATTGCTTTGTTATAGAAAGGTAAAAAAGTAAATCCCCTTGCTTCTGGCTTAAGCAAGGGGATTTTTTAGTTTGCAAAAAGCTATCTTAAATTGAAAACTTGCTTGAAAGAGTTGACCGGAAGAAGTAATGGTATGGGATATGATAAATGTAAAACGAAAGTAGGAGGAAAACGAGATCGTTTTCCTCCTACTTGATTACCCAAACTATTCGGGTGTAATTAAAGACTTAAAACCTATTTTAACCGTATAACGGGAGAATAAATAGCTTGGTCTGCACCATTAGCCAATACTCCGACGCGGGCAAACAGCGCTTTCGCATTGGCAACATCTTTATTATCGCTTACATCGGCATTCAGGTTTACAGCTCCCGGTGCAACATTATCGAAATCCTTGCGGAAAACATTGTTTACGTCATCTGCAAACTGTGTTTTGCTTAATATCAGCATCACTTTGTTGATGGAAGCGGCAGGAACAATCTGATTGATTGTAAATGACGCGTTCATAGCCGAACCGGATACGGATAAGTTCGCATTGGAAATGGTAAAGAACGGAGTCACTTTCAGTTCCACTTCCGTACTGCCGTTTAATGTTACGGTAGTTGTATCACGGGAGTTCACCCATGGACCGTTACCGTCGCGGGTTACCATTTTATAGATACCGTCAAACAGTTCGGCGGAGAATGCACCATCTTGTCCTACATATACAGAAATAGGGTCGTGTTTGGCATATCCATCCTGGTAAAGCTGAATCTGGACAGCTTCTCCTGTTCCGCGTAAATTCAGGGCTTCCCCATTATATGTGATTTTACCGGTCAACATCGATTGTGGTGCATCATAATTATCTTTTCCGCAACCGGTGAATAAAATCAGCAATAAGACCAACGAAAAAATATTAGATATAATCTTCATCTTCTTAATGTTTTAAATTATTGATACGGGTTCTTTTCCAGTTTCGGGTTGTTGCTAATCCAACCTAAATCGAGGAAGTTATAATAATTCTGCGGTTTGAAATAACGGGCATTAGGCGACATGAATAAGAAATCTTCGATAAATACCCATTTCAGATTCGTATCGTTATTATCCGTTATTGTCAAATAAGGCCATAAGCGACGGTGGCGTGCATGTTCGTCGTTATTATTTCCGTTCCAGACTTTGTCGGCAAGACGCCAGCGTTTCATATCCCAATAGCGGTGATCTTCGAACGCAAATTCAACTCTGTATTCATGAACGATATTCTCGAATGTAACAGTTTGTAAATCCTGAACACCAGCTCTTCTTCTTATTTCGTTGATATAATTGGCAGCTTGTCCGTTGTTTAGTTCGAAAGAAGCTTCAGCAGCAATCATATAAGCTTCGGCAATACGGAAACGAGGCATCCACATTTCGGAACCACGGCCTCTGGTACCGGCAGAAGGAGTTTCATCAATAAATTTGCGAACATAAAAACCTGTTTTATTGATATACTGTTCATTGGATTCTTTAGGACCATTGTATGCGGTAATAATATTACCTTGTGCGTCTTTTGAATCTAAATCGCCGGTAATAGTTTCCCATGTTCCGTCAGCTTTTTGTTTTAATTGCCCTGTTTGCAGGATAACTTCCGAACCTTTCAGTTTTGCACCCGGATAAATAACAGTACCCCACAGGCGAGGGTCACGATCTTTAAAAGGAGCATCTGCTGTTTCATAGAATTTGTAAGTGCCATCGGGGTTCGTTGTCTGTATTTTGCTTCCTAGTCCCGGAGTGGACGTGTTGACTTCTTCATAATCTTCAACCAGGTTCAAAACAACGGCAATACGGCTGTTATCGATATCCTCTGCATGAGACTTGGGTGCATTGTTTGTAGTAAAACCGTGAGTTTGTCCCGGATATTTGTAATCGCGTGCCCAGATAACTTCGGTATTGTTTTCTTTTACACAAACAGCTTCATAGAAGTTTAATCCTTTATCATCTGCACGTTTATCCTGTAATATATAAGGACTGTATTGTATTACAGAGTCTGCTGCGGCTAATGCGATTCTATAGTATCCTTCGGCTTTGTCTGCAGGAATGCCGACAGCACCACCTTCTGTTTTGAGGGGATTAGCCATCAGATTGTTGTATTTAGCAATGGAACCTGCATATACGGCAGCACGTGCAGCCAGCATTTTAGCAGCCCATACATTAGCCCGGGCTCCGTTTACCTGTTTTTCAGTCGGTAACATTTTAGCAACTTCCTGACATTCGCTGATGATATAATCGTATAGCTCGGCTTCGGTTGCTCTCGGTTTCTGTAATGTTCCCAGATCCATGCCCGGAGTATAATCGAAGATTTCATCACCTACGATAGGCATGCCGCCCAATCCGCGGCACATATTAAAATAACACCATGCGCGAAGGAAGCGGGCTTCACCTTCTAATGGAGCTTTTTCCTCTGCAGTAAGTGCTGTAGTATTACGTACACCATCCAAAAATTGGTTGACGTCGCGGATAAAAGTATAGTCGTATACACGCCAGCGATCGTCTTCAAAAGTAGAACGCTGGTCTGGTCCACCGCTTGAGATGGCGGCTTCGTCTATTACGGCATAAGCATCCCAATCTGCTACATGTTGTCCCCATGTTACGCGACCGTAGTAATTTGCCAAAACAGACTTGATCATGATCGGGTCGTTGAATATCTGATCGTCAGTCATAATTTTGTCCGGTTCCCGGTCCAAAAAACCGTTGCAAGCAGTCATGGACAACATGAATGCTGCTGCTGCAGCTAAAAAATATATTTTCTTCATAACTGTTTAAAATTTAAGATTTAGACCAATATTAACAACACGTGTGGTAGGATATGCCAATCCGTTTCCTTCTGTTGTTTCAGGGTCGATACCATTCGCATTTGTTAATGTGAACAGGTTTGTGCCTGCTACATAAACTCTTAAATCTGAAATTAGAGCTTTTTGCAAGATATGTTTAGGAATCGTGTAACCGATTTCCAGGTTACGTAATTTCAGGTATCTTACGTTTTTCTTCCAGAATGTACTGTTCCAATAGTTACTGTGTGAGCTGTTACCGATCAATAACATCGGATATTTACCCGGAATCAGTTCACTGTTTGCATCCCATATATCAGACAGGCGCCATGTATCTTCCATATAATATTGAGGGTTGTTACCTCCGTCATGGAACGGATTACGCTGTTCCCATTCCTGATACCATGAAGATAGAGCACCGCCGGTCAGGTCAAATGATAAATCGAATCCTTTCCAACCGAAAGCGAAGTTGAAACCGAAGTTCAGGATAGGGGTTGCATCCTGGCGGTAACCGATAGGACGTTCGTCCATGCCATTGATTACGCCGTCACCGTTTACGTCTTTATAAATGATGTCTCCGGGGCGAAGTGTCTTGTTTCCCTGACGGTCGTTATCGATAGGATATGTAGCGATTTCCTCCCAACTCTGGAACTGTCCGATAGCTTCCAGTCCCCAGTTGATATAACCGAAACGTTGGTTGATAGAGTTACGGTATTCGTCCCATGAGTTACTGAAACGTGGTTTGTATTGATCCCAGTCGTAGAAACGGGCATACGTCATGTTTGCTCCGATAGAATATGTGAACTCTTCAATTTGGTCGTGCCAGCGAACAGCAGCATCGACACCGGTATGGACATCTGACTTCAGATTTTCCCAAGGCAGGTTGAAACCCACTTCGGAAGGTAATAATACGTCATAACGTCTGTCGGGCAGACCATCGCGTTTACGACGGAAATAGTCGAACTGACCGGTCAGCCGGTTGTCAAAGAAAGCAACGTCGAAACCGATATCCAGGATTTTTGCTTTAATCCATGATAAGGTTGTTACAGGTAGTCCGCGTGGACGGGAACCGATTGTGTATTTTCCATCAATGACAGAACCGCCGTCTTTGTAGTTATAACCCGGCAGGAAGTCATAAGGATTATAGTAATTTCTTGTTGTTCCGTTATCATTATAGGTTCCCAGATCGTCGTCTCCAACCAAACCGTAAGAACCGCGAATCTTGAAGTCACTGAATATGTTATTCAATTTACTTTCTTTCCAGAATGCTTCTTCTGAGATTCTCCATCCGATAGAACCGGAAGGGAAGAAACCCCAACGGTGGTCTGGCTGGAATTTCCATGAACCGTCATAACGGGCGGAAAATTCAAACAGGTATTTGTTCGCATAGTCATAGTTGAAACGGCCTAACCAACCTAAACGGGCTTCCGTACGTACGCCGTCGTCGTTGTAAGTATCCATTGTTTCATAGTCAATCAGATGCAATGAGTTGGCTGTAGGTATGGAGTGTAACCATGAATAGGGTTTATCTGTCTTTATTGCTTCCAGTCCGACTACGGCTCCTACTGTATGTTCTCCGAACTTTTTGTTGTATGATAACTGAACACTGGAGTTTACGGTTTCAGTATGACCGACCTGACGTTCGCGCCACGGGTTTGTATTTTCAAACATGACCGGGTAAGTGTCGGTTTCTTCATCATAACTGTATAGTTTGTAGGTGTATTCCTGATTGTTTTTATTTTGATAGGCTAAATAATAACCAACCAAAGCTTTTGCTTTCAAACCATCGATGATGTCATATTCGGCTGTTGCCTGTAACTGTGCTACGCGCCATGTTTCTTCAAATTTACCGGACAAATCGTATGTCAGCCATGCGAAGTTTGTTTCTGTACTGGATGAAGTTTGTGTCGGGTACTTCGGATTATCGTTCGCAAACGGACGTTTTGTCGGCAAGTTACGGTAAGTACCGAAGCGCGGCAACCAATAGTCATCCACACCGGGAACACCCGGGTTTACACGTTTTTCAATACGGCCGTTCATCGTAGCCCCAACTTTTAAACGGTTGTTGATTTGGGCATCGATGTTCATCTGTACGTTTGTACGTTCGAATCCGCCATAGTTTACAATCATTGCATCCTGGTTCAGGTGGCCGACAGATACATAGTAGTTGATTTTGTCTGAACCACCGGATATATTGGCATTAACATAGTATTGGGGAGCAGTTTCCCAGATGTAGTCATACCAGTCGAAAGGCACATAGCCTTTTTCAGTACCCTGAGTCCATTTTTCCAAATCCGTTTTACTGTAAGTATAATCCGTTTTGCCTTGTACGGTTTCTGACTGGATATAGTTGGTGATATAAGTGGTTGCATCTGCCGGTTTCGGGAATCTGGACATGCTTTGCCAACCGTAATAACCATTGATAGACACTGTATTCTTTGTGTTTTTTCTACCTTTTTTGGTTGTTACAACAACTACACCATTTGCAGCACGTACACCGTAAATAGAGGCAGAGGCATCTTTCAGGATGGTGATATTATCAATATCATTGAAGTCAATGTTGTTGAACTGGCCTTCGTCAGACTGGATACCGTCGATTACGTATAACGGAGTACCCATGTTACGGATTTGCATGCTGGTTGATGCACCCGGGCGTCCGTCTGTCTGGCGTGTGTTCAAACCTGCAATTTTACCAACCAAGGCACCTGATGCGGTAGAAGCGACGGAACGGCTGATATCGTCACTTCCAACGGCAGTAATAGCACCTGTTAAAGTCGCTTTTTTCTGTGACAAACCGAAACCTGTTACAACCACTTCTTCCAGTGCTTGTGAGTCTTCTTTTAATGCGACTTTTATCTGGCTTCCCTTAGCAGCTACTTGCTGGGTGATATAACCGATAAAAGAAATTTCTAAAGTAGCGTTTGCCGGAACTTCCAATGAGAATTCTCCGTTTGCATCGGTTACGGTTCCGTTTGTGGTTCCTTTTTCAATAACATTAGCTCCGATAACCGGTTCGCCTAAGTTATCGACAACAACGCCTTTTATTATTTTCTGCTGTTGTGTTTCTGCTGTTGCAGAGGGGCCCGTAGTAGTACCCAGTTTGGATACTTTTTTTTCTGCCGGCAACAGAATAATCTGGTTGTTGGAAACTTCGTATGTGAGTCCCGTGGATTTTAAAATGTTATTCAAAACTTCGCTGACTGTTTTATTTTTTGCATTTAAGCTCACCCGGTGGGATAAATCAACTTTGTTTTCATCATAGAAGAAAGAGTATCCACTCGCTTTCTCTATCTGGTTGAGTGCATCGCTCAACAATACATTTTCTAATTGAATAGAAATAGAACGGGACTGACCTTTTGCATAGGTCGAACCATAGACGCTGGTTAACAAGCAAAAAATGCTAATAAACAGTGGAATTCTCCATATCTTTCCACTGACATAATAGAACATTCGTTTCTTCATAACTCCTGTTTTAAGATTTGTTTTTGAATAGATGATTAATTAAATGAAACTAAAAACTAAATAGGTGTTTTTTCATATTTACATTCTCATAGGCAATTTAGATTTAAATGATTTTACTTTCGTTTTATTCGAACTATGTTTTTTTCATCAAAACTGTATCGTATCGGATTGGCTCGTGCCATCAGGCGGAGTATTTCTTCCAGCGGTTCGTTTTTAACCGAAAAAGTATATGCTTGATTCTCTGGTATTGATGGGTCCAATATGATCTTTACACCATACCATTTTGATAAAAACTTTGTTAGTTCTTTGATTGATTTTCGTTCGAAATGAATGGTTTCGTTCGCCCACATGGCGGCGAATGCCACATCGCTTTTCCCAATTTCGATATTCCCGTCTTTTTTGGAATAAACAGCCTCTTCGCCGGGTATTATTTCTTTTGTCATGGTGGCGCTTTTAACGGAAACGGAACCGGATAGCAGGCTTACGCTAACATCCGGTTTATTGTTTCTGGCTTCAACATTAAAGGCTGTACCATGGACTTTGACATCCAATCCTCCGCTTTTTACGATAAAAGGGCGCTTCGGGTCTTTTTTGACTTCAAAATAAGCTTCTCCGTTTAGTTTGACATTCCGGGTTTTGCTCCATGCCGTAGCCGTATATTCTAAAGTGGATTCGGCATTCAGCCAGACATAAGTACCATCGGGTAGTATGACTTTGGATTTGCCCCCTAAGGAACTATAAGTTTGTACTATTGTATTGGCTTGGAAATATTCGCTTGCCATATAACCCGTAGTGGACAGCAGGATAATAAGTAATAGGGAAGCCACTCCGGATAGCCAGCGGAAATTCGTTAAAGAGAACTGGATTGTCCTGGGTTGGCTCTTCTTCATTCTTCGCTCCATCTTTACCCATAGGGCATCAGCATCCGATTTATAGTTGAGCCCATCCTGTATAATAGACATCCAGAGCGTTTCCAGTTCATTGTAAACACTCCGGTTCTTTTCTTCGGCAAGCCATAGGTTTAACGAGGTTTGCTCATCCGAAGAGATCTCGTCTTTGAACTTTTTTATAATAATATCCCAGGGTATACGTTTGTCCATATTTTTATTTTCTAGAGAGTGAGACTCAAAAAGGACAGGCACCCCTTAAATGAAAAGTGGTTTTTTTTGTATTTTTTTTGAAAAAACTTGTTTTTGGTGTAGAAATCAGTAACATAATCATCCTGTATATTATCCGGCTGTTTCCAAACCGGATATCATAAACTAAAGAAGCGTGGAAACTGTTGATATATTGACTTTGAGGCTCTGGACAGCCTTACGACCATATATACAACAGCCCACGCCCTTTATCTTGATATACAGATGATAATTCTGAATATAACAAGAAAAGAGCATGAACGTTTGCTGCTTTATCCGGTCGTAGTGAAATTGTCCAGATTCCAAAGTCGGATAATATCTTAAACGCTTATGCTTTTACTAAAATGATGTACATTGGAACAACGCTTTGCAAATCAATGTATGGTGCAAAGATAAGCGTAAGATTTTAATATCTTTTATATAAGACTCGAAAACTCCTGTTTACCCTTAAAACAAAGGTATAAATGATAAATAATGTTGTATATTTGCGGCGATTTTACAAATAATGAATAACACAAATATGAAACAACAGCTTAATCTGGTATCTAATGCTACCTTGAAAAGAAATGCCGTGGATTATACCTTAATAGTCATCGGCGCATTTTTGCAAGCATTGAGTTATGTGCTTTTCCTTGCTCCTTATAAGATTGTTCCCGGAGGAGTATATGGTATCTCTATTGTGATACATTATGTGACGAAAGGCTTATTTTCATTTATGCCGGAAGGATTGCCTATGGGGGTTACTGCGCTTTGCTTTAATATACCGCTGATGATTCTTGCCATGAAGAAAATAGGTTTGTCATCCGGCCCGAAAACGATTGTCACTTTTCTGCTGATTTCAATCTTTACAGACAGTTTATCCTATTTATGCGGAAGCCAGCCTCTGGTAGAGAATGATAGTTTTATTGCCTGTTTTTACGGAGGTGCCATATTGGGTATCGGGGTGACCTGTGTGTTCCGTGCTCAAAGTACCAGTGCGGGAACAGACGTATTGGCACGTGTCATTGCAAACAACTCGAACCTGAAAGTCAGCAATATGATTATTGTGCTCGACTCCGCTGTTGTTATGCTGGGGCTGATTGTATTCCGCGATTGGGCTGTTCCTTTGTATTCATGGTTCGCGATTTTCGTATATGGAAAGATTGTCGAGATGTTCCAGACCGAAAACCCCAACCGTGCCGTATTTATCGTCTCCAGGAAAACTCAGGAAATCAAAGATTTAATAGTCGGAAAAATGGGGATGCGGGGAACATTCCTGCATGGCCGTGGCATGTATGAAGGAAAAGAAAGAGAAATCATATTTACAATTGCAGAACGTAAAGACCTTCCCCGTTTGAAAGACGAAGTGAAAGATATAGACCCGCAGGCATTTATTTCAACCATGCATGCCAGTAAGGATGCTCCGCGTCCGGGTATCTGATTTGTTTAAAAAGCGAATTGAAAATTGAAAATTAGTTTCACTCTGTGACTCTTAAGGGGATTTAATTTTCAATTTTCAATTTCCAATTCTCAATTAATTCCTATCTTTGCGGCATTAAAAACTAACAGTAATAGTAATGCCTAATATTTCACAACGGGGAGTCAGCATGCCGGCTTCTCCTATCAGAAAGCTCGTTCCGTTAGCCAACCAGGCTAAGGCCAAAGGTCTCAAGGTGTATCATCTTAATATCGGCCAGCCCGATTTACCTACACCCGAAGTCGCGATGGAAGCGATGCGCCATGTGGACCGTAAGGTGTTGGAATATTCTCCCAGTGAAGGTATCCGCAGTTTCAGGGAAAAATTGGTGAAATATTATGCCAAATTCAACATCAATGTAGATGTAGACGATATTATTATTACTACCGGAGGTTCGGAAGCCGTATTTTTCTCTTTTATGGCTTGCCTGGATCCGGGCGATGAGATAATCGTGCCGGAACCTGCTTATGCCAACTATATGGCTTTTGCGATCTCATGCGGCGCCGTTATCAAAACAGTAGCTTCTACCATTGACGAAGGGTTTGCCCTTCCTTCCGTAGAAAAGTTTGAAGAACTGATTACCCCACGTACCAAAGCGATTCTGATTTGTAACCCGAATAATCCGACAGGTTACCTCTATACCCAAAAAGAGATGGACCAGATTCGTGATATGGTAAAGAAATACGATTTATTCCTGTTTTCGGACGAAGTATACCGTGAGTTCTGCTATACCGGTGCTCCGTATATTTCGGCATTCCATTTGAAAGGTATCGAGAACAATGTGGTATTGGTCGATTCCGTTTCCAAGCGTTACAGCGAATGCGGTATCCGCATCGGTGCACTGATTACCAAAAACAAGTTGGTAAAGGAAAACGTAATGAAATGGTGCCAGGCTCGTCTGAGTCCGCCATTGATCGGTCAGATTGTGGCAGAAGCCTCATTGGATACGCCGGAAGAGTATATGCTGGATGTCTATAACGAATATGTGGAACGCCGTAAATTCCTGATTGACGGCTTGAACCGTATTCCCGGTTGCTATTCTCCGATTCCTATGGGTGCTTTCTATACCGTGGCAAAACTGCCGGTGGATGATGCTGATAAATTCTGTGCATGGTGTCTGGGCGAGTTCGAGTATGAAGGACAAACCGTTATGATGGCGCCGGCTTCCGGCTTCTATACGACTCCGGGACTTGGCAGGAATGAAGTCCGTATCGCATATGTGTTAAAGAAAGAAGACCTGGCAAAAGCGCTCATTGTTCTTCAAAAAGCATTGGAAGCTTATCCGGGAAGAGTAATGGAATGAACCTCGAATTATTCATTGCAAAAAGAATCCATTTTAGTAAGGAGGGAAACAATCAGGCTACCCCTCCCGTAGTCCGTATTGCCATTATCGGCATTGCGTTGGGACTGACTGTAATGATACTGTCCGTTGCGATAGTCATTGGTTTCAAGAAAGAAATACGCAATAAAGTCATTGGTTTCGGTTCCCATATCCAGATTACGAATTTTGATAGCAATACCTCTTACGAATCGACTCCGATAGCTGTGAGCGATTCGCTCCTGCAACATTTAAAATCATTTCCGGGTATTCGCCATGTGGAGGCTTTTGCCACTAAACCGGGCATTCTGAAAACAGATACGGATTTCCAGGGAATCGTGTTGAAAGGAGTGGATACGGATTATGACTGGACATTCTTCCGCAATAACCTGAAAGAAGGAGAATTGCTGTCGTTGAGTCCGGATAAGGTATCGACAGATGTTGTGATTTCCCGTTACCTTGCAGACCTGCTGGGGCTGAAAGTGGGAGATTCTTTTCTGACTTATTTCGTGCAGGAAGATGTCCGTGCCCGTAAATTCCATATTTCTGGTATTTACGAAACCGGTTTTCTCGACTACGATAAGATTTTTGTAATAACCGATATCCGGCAAATCCGTCGTCTGAACGGATGGGCGCAGGACGAAGTAAGTGGTTTGGAACTGTTGGTCGATAATTACAATCATCTCGACCAGACGGCAGAAGACCTCTATTTCGATATGGCGGAAAAGAAAGACCGGCAGGGAAACACTTATTATACCCGTTCCATTAAAGAAATGACCCCGATGATATTCGACTGGCTGGAAGTGCAGGACATCAATGTTGTTGTTATCCTGGTATTGATTTTGGCTGTAGCCGGTTTTACCATGATTTCAGGTTTGCTTATTATTATTCTGGAACGTACCAATATGATCGGCATATTAAAAGCATTGGGGCAGAACAATGCGAGCATCCGCAAAATCTTTTTATATATTTCATTCTTCCTGATAGGAAAAGGTATGCTTTGGGGAAATGTAATCGGCATTACATTGTGTGTGGTACAATCTTGTTTCCATGTAGTGAGCCTCGATCCTTCCACTTATTATCTGGATGCTGTGCCTATCGACCTGAATATTGGAGCACTTCTCCTTTTAAATCTGGGAACTTTATGTGCGGCAATGCTCATGATGTTGGGACCGTCTTACCTGATTACGAAGATAGACCCGGCAAAAAGCATCCGGTTCGAATAACTTAAATCCAGGAAGTATAATCCCTCTTCCCTTTGAAATTCCTGTAAATATGGATGTATAAATCGTATGCAATCAGATTTATTTCCAGTAAAGGCAACCAGGCGGTCAATGGTTGCTGATGGAGCAGTATGGCTGCTTTACGGAATACATTTATTCTTACGGCACAGCGGATAATGAGCAGTAACCCAGCAAACAAAGCAACCAGCCAGTTCCCCAATATACCCGTGACAATGGAAACTGAAGCGGCTATCAGGAATAGCAGGTACCCATATACCTCCATTTGGTAAAAGGCAAGCTGGAATCCTTTATAATAAGGCTGTGTGGCAGCGCGAGATACTTTTATCCCTTTCCAGGTTTCGTAGTCTTCCATCTCTCCTGTTTCCATAAGGCTGTTTGCCGAATATTCCACCTGCGTATTTTCAGGAGTTGCCGCATTGTTGACAAACAGGTCGTCTGCCCCGGCATGGAGATTCAACGATTTGCTGAACCCCTTTTGGGAAAAGAATAATTCCTTGCGGTAAGAGAGGTTGCAGCCGTTGCCGGAGTAAGGATGCCGGGCGAGGGCTGAAGATAGATACCTGAGTCCGTTCTGTAAATTATCATAGGCAATCATTTTGTGCATCATGCCCTTGTGGTATGGATAGGAGCAAAACCCTAACCGGATTTCGGTTTGTTTGGTGTACCCCCTTGTCATGGAGCTTATCCACTGGTCACTTACCGGATAGCATCCCGATTCCGTGAAAAGCAACGTATCGTATTTAGCCGCTTTGATGCCCATGGTCAGTGCCAGTTTCTTGTGGCTCAGATATTGGGTGTCGTTGGGAACGAATGTATAATAGAGATGTTTGTATTCGCTGGAGAGGATTTTCAATACATCTTCACTTTCATCGTCGGAACCGTCATTTACAACAATAACTTCATATTCCGGATAGTCCTGGGTAAGTAACGCAGGAAGGTTCTTTTTCAGATTTTCCGGTTCTCCGTGTGTGTATACGATAATAGAGACGGGGACATTTCTTCCGGTTGTTGTCCTTTCATCCCTTTCTGCATTTTTTACCGCACGGACCGGGCGTGCATAAGCAACCAAAGCATAAAGTAGCTGGATAACAAATAATCCCCCGGTAATGCAGGCCAGGCATATTTCAAGGGAAGAGAGTGTAAGTAAATTTTCGCTCATCGACTAAATAGTTGACAATTGACAATTGACAGGTGACAGTTAAAGTCGAGAATAATTGTCAACTGTCACTTGTCAACCGTCCACTGTTAAAGTGTGTCTGAATAATAAGCCTTCGGCAATTTCCGGCAGTTGTATTGGGAAGCCATTACCTCTCCATAGGCACCGGCTGAACGCAACGCTATCAGGTCGCCGCGATGGGCTTTATTCAGTTCTATATCTTTTCCGAAAACGTCGGACGATTCACAAATCGGACCAACCACGTCATAAGCTTCCACCGCATCGTTACTGGAAATATTTTCTATCCGGTGGTAAGCGTCATACATTGCCGGACGGATTAGTTCGGTAAAGCCGGCATCAAGAATACAGAAATTCTTTGTTTCCCCTTCTTTTACATAGAGAACTCTGGAGATCAGCGTGCCACATTGTGCAACGATAGAGCGTCCCGGTTCGAAATGTACCTGTTGTCCGGGGCGAACCTGCAACAGCTTGTTGAATACGGCAAAATAATTGTCGAATGCCGGAATCGGCAAATGGTTCGGATGGTAATAATCGATACCCAGTCCTCCGCCGAAGTTCAGGTTTTCAACAGACAAACCACGTGCTTCCAGTTCTTCCTGAATTTCGTTCACGCGGATAGCCAGCCCACGGAAGGCGGAAAGGTCTGTGATTTGCGAACCGATATGGCAATGGATGCCGATTAATTTGATATGTTTCATTCCGGTAATCATATCCAGTACCTTTCCAAGCTGGCTCAGATTGATACCGAATTTATTTTCTTTCATACCGGTTGTAATCTTGGCATGTGTGTGGGCATCTACTTCCGGGTTGATACGCAAAGCTATAGAAGCTACTTTATTCTTCGCTTCAGCCAGTTCGTTCAGTATTTCCAGTTCGGCGGCAGATTCGACATTGAAACAGAATATATCATTATCCAGTCCCAGGTTGATTTCCCAGTCGGCCTTGCCGACACCGGCAAAAACAATCTTATCGGAAGGAAAACCAGCGTCAAGAGCCGCTTGCACTTCGCCACCGCTTACGCAGTCCGCTCCCAAACCGTTTTCTGCTATGATGGAAAGGAGGCGTGGGTTTGCATTGGCTTTTATGGCGTAGTGAACATGATAACCATATTTTCCGGCTTCGGTTTTTACCATGTTGAGCGTTTCGTTCAATAGCTCAACGTTGTAATAATAGAAAGGCGTAGGAAGCGCCTTGAATTTTTCAATAGGAAAAGTTCCCTTTAGCATAGTTGATAGTTGAAGAGTGAAAACTGAAAGTTGAAAATAAAAAAACGGGAATTGAAAATGAATGGTTTATGTTGATTTTCAATTCCCGGTAAATCATTTTCAATGCTTAAAAAGATGATCGCTCAATGCCTGCAAAGCTTTCTTCTTATCGGAAGCTTTAATAAGCAGCGAAACATTATAATTACTTCCGCCGTATGAAATCATACGGACAGGTACTTCTTTCATTGCATGGACGATGCTGGCTTCAAAACCTACATTCTCCCATTCCAGGTCGCCTACTACACAAACAATAACCATATCTTCGTCTACGGTTACGGTTCCGTATTTTTTCAAATCGTCTACGATTTCTTCCAGATGTTTGCGGTTGTCGATAGTTACGGAAACGCCGACTTCGGAAGTCGTTATCATATCGATCGGAGTCTGGTAGTTCTCAAAGATTTCAAATACTTTGCGCAGGAAACCGGTAGCAAGCAACATACGTCCGCTCTTTATTTTGATGGATGTGATATTGTCTTTAGCTGCAACCGCTTTGATTTTTCCTTTTTCGGTCATGTTTGAAATCATGGTACCCGGGGCTTCCGGCTGCATCGTATTCAGCAGGCGGACAGGAATATTATTCAGCTTTGCAGGCAGGATACAAGTCGGGTGCAGGATTTTTGCGCCGAAATAGGCCAGTTCTGCAGCTTCTTCAAAATGCAGATGGCGGACAGGCGTGGTACCTTCTACAAAACGGGGGTCATTGTTGTGCATGCCGTCGATGTCTGTCCATATCTGGATTTCTTCGGCGCCGATAGCGGCTCCGATTAAAGAAGCGCTATAGTCGCTGCCACCGCGTTGCAGGTTGTCTATTTCCCCGTAAGCATTGCGGCAGATATATCCTTGTGTGATATACAATTCCGCATCGTTATGTTCGTTCAGCAGTTTTACAAGTCTTTCTTTGATATATACAGGGTCCGGTTCCGCATTCTTGTCCGTGCGCATGTAGTCCAGGGCCGGAAGCAGGACGGATTTAACTCCGCATTCGTTCAGGTACAGGTTCATCATTCCGGTAGAAATCAGTTCTCCCTGTGCCAATACCACTTTTTCTTCAAACAAAGTAAAGAGGTCTTTCGTAAAAGTGCGGATATAATCAAAATGAGATTTAATCAGTTCTTTGGCTTTCTGCTTATATTCTTCAGTACTGTAGAGCTCATCAATATGGCCATAATATTTCTGGGCCAGTTTATTGATGATTTCATTTGCTCCGTCCGGATTCTTCTTATACAAGTAGTCGGAGATTTCAACCAGTGAGTTGGTTGTGCCGGACATGGCAGACAAAACTACGATATTACGTTCTCCCGTAATCAGTTTCGCTACATCTTTCATTCTCTGTGCAGATCCCACAGAAGTACCGCCAAACTTTAAAACTTTCATTTTCTTTTACTGTATATTAAATTGTTCTTCTTCTCTTTAAATGCGTTGCAAAGTTACATAAAAAATCAATCCCCAACATCACTCAGGCAGGCATTCTCGCATTTAACTATACGGGCCGGATAATTATGAACCAATGTATAGTTGTGGGTGGTCATGATGACCGAGGTCCCCTTTTTCCGGATATCGTGGAGAAGTTGCACGATTTGTCCGCTTGTTTCAGGGTCCAGGTTGCCTGTCGGTTCGTCGGCAAGTATCAGTACCGGGTCGTTCAGCAAGGCGCGGGCTATTACGATACGTTGCTGTTCCCCGCCCGAAAGTTCGTGCGGCATTTTATATCCCTTGTCTTGCATGCCTACTTGTTGGAGGACCTCTGCAATGCGTTCGTTAATCTCGCTTTTTTTCTTCCATCCGGTCGCTTTCAGTACGAACTCCAGGTTTTTTAAAACAGAACGGTCGGTAAGCAGTTGGAAATCCTGGAAAACAATCCCCAGTTTTCTGCGGAGATAAGGAATATCTTTCCGTTTCATCTTGCAAAGATTGTAATCCAGCAACCATGCCTCTCCCTGATTGATGGGGATTTCGCAGTATAAGGATTTCAACAGACTGCTCTTGCCGGAACCGACTTTTCCGATAACATACACGAATTCCCCGTTATGGAGAGTTAATGATGCATCCTGCAGGATGGTGTTCTCGTCGCGGCAAATCTCCACATTTTCCAGTTTGAGCAGAATTGAATCTTCCATAACTATCTATTTAACCTTTATGTCTTTTCTTTAATTCACGTGCAAGGTCTTCCAGACGGAGCCCTTTGCTTGTCAGCAATACGATAAGGTGGTAAACCAGATCGGATGCTTCATAAATAAAACCGTCTTCGGTTCCGTTTGTTGCTTCGATAACGGTTTCTACCGCTTCTTCTCCGACTTTCTGAGCCATACGGTTCACGCCTTTCAGGAATAAAGAAGTAGTATAGGAACCTTCCGGCATTTCCTGGCGGCGTTGCTCGATGAAGTTCTGCAGGTATTTCAGGAACATGATATCTTCCACGTTCTTTTCTCCGAAACAAGTGTCGGAACCCGTATGGCAAACCGGTCCGGCGGGAATTGCTTTGATTAATAAAGTATCATTGTCGCAATCGGCAGTGATATTAACAACCTGTAGCGTGTTGCCGCTGGTCTCACCTTTCATCCATAAGCGGTTTTTTGTACGGCTGAAGAAAGTTACTTTGCCCGTTTCTTTTGTTTCTTCGTAAGCTTCTTCATTCATAAAACCTAACATCAACACTTTGTTCGTGTTGTAGTCCTGGACAATAGCGGGAATCAAACCGCCCATTTTTTCAAAATCTAATTTCATTTTTATATATGTATTATATTCTTACATTGATACCTTCTTCGGAAAGGAATTGTTTTAACCCGTTGATACCTATTTCCCCGAAGTGGAACACACTTGCTGCTAATGCGGCATCAGCTTTGCCAAGTGTGAAGGCATCGCGGAAATGTTCCTGCTTGCCTGCGCCTCCGGAAGCAATCACCGGAATATGCAGTTGTTTAGCCAGGTTTGCCAAGGCTTCATTTGCATAACCATCTTTTACACCGTCATGTGTCATACTGGTGAACAGGATTTCGCCGGCACCACGGTTTTCCGCTTCGGCAGCCCATTGGTACAAATGTTTTCCGGTCGGGATACGCCCTCCGTTCAGATAGCAAATCCAGTCCCCGTTTTCAAAGTTTGCATCGATGGCAACCACACACACCTGGCTGCCGAAATTCTTGGCAATTTCTTCTATCAAGTCCGGGGTTCGTAATGCTGCCGAATTAATCGATACTTTGTCGGCTCCTGCACTCAGCAGGCGGTCCACATCTTTCATTTCATTGATTCCTCCACCGACAGTGAAAGGAATACTGATATTTGCTGCAACCTTTTTCACCAGTTCCGTGAAGGTTTTACGTCCTTCGTGCGAGGCTGTAATGTCCAGATAAACCAGTTCATCCGCACCGTCACGGCTGTATTGGGCACCCAGTTCGACCGGGTCGCCGGCATCGCGGAAATTAACAAAGTTAATCCCTTTGACGGTTTTTCCATCTTTAATATCCAAACAAGGTACTATTCTTTTTGCCAGCATAAATTATTGTTTTCTTTTATCAGGTAAAACGAAGCAGGTCTTTCAATCGGATTCTACCTTCGTAAATTGCTTTTCCGAAGATAACTGCCTGAATACCCGACTCTTCCAGTTTTTCTATGTCTTGAATTGAGCTAACACCGCCACTGGCAATCAGGTACAGGAAAGGCAGTGCTTCTTTTATCTCCTTGTAAAGCTCTATGGCTGGTCCCTGTAACATGCCGTCGCGGCTGATTTCCGTGCAAATTGTTTTGGTAATGCCTTTATCGTAATATTCCCGGATAAAAGACACCAGTTCTTTATCCGTTGTTTCTTCCCATCCGCTGATGGCTATTTTCTTATCTTTGGCATCTGCGCCGAGAATAATTTTTTCGTTTCCGAACTTCTGTATCCAGGAAGTAAAGGTGGCGGGGTCTTTTACGGCAATGCTTCCGCCCGTTACCATTTGCGCCCCGCTTTCGAACGCAATTTCCAAGTCGCCTTCCTGTTTCAACCCACCTCCGAAGTCGATAATCAGGGAAGTGCGGGTGGCTATCCGCTCCAATATCCTGTAGTTTATGATTCGTCCCTGGCGAGCTCCGTCCAAATCAACCAGATGTAAACGGCGGATACCGTTTTCTTCGAACATCTTTGCTACTTCCAGCGGGTCTTCGTTATATATTTTCTTTGTATCGTAGTCTCCCTGTGTGAGACGTACGCATTTTCCATCTATCAAATCGATGGCAGGGATAAGCACTATCATAAGTCTATAATTTTAAAAAGTTATTAAGTATAACCTCGCCTACGGAACCACTTTTTTCCGGATGGAACTGGGTGGCATAGAAATTATCTTTATGTAGAGAAGCGCTGAATGGAAGGATATATTCTGTAGTCGCTGCCGTATATTCGTTTACAGGTACATAATAACTATGTACGAAATATACGAATTTATTTTCCAGTTCCTTGTTGAAGAGCCCGTCCTGTACATTCCTGATCGTATTCCATCCCATATGGGGAACTTTGTCTTCGTGCCTTTTGGGAACGAAAAGTTTTACTTCGGTATCGAATATACCCAGACAATCAGCGTCTCCCTCTTCCGAGTGGCGGCACATCAACTGCATTCCCAGGCAAATACCAAGTACCGGTTGTTTTAGATTTTTAATCAGGCTGTCCAGTTTATTCTCTTTCAGGTGCTCCATAGTGGTCTGGGCTTCACCCACACCGGGAAAAATTACTTTGTCGGCTTTACATAATATTTCCGGGTCTGCTGTAATGGTCGGTTCGATGCCCAACCGTTTTAGAGCATAGCTTACTGAATATATGTTTCCGGCATTGTATTTGACAATGGCAACGTTCATCGTTCTTCCAAGTTTTTTGTATTGAGTTGCAAAACTAACAAATTATAACGACATACGGACGTCTGCTTTATGAAAAGTTGCGGAAGGAATGTTATTTGTGATAAATTGACTGTATGATGTCTTGTCCCTTTGAAACGACAATCTTCATTTTCTTATTCGATTCATAGTTATGGTTTTTTCAATTCATAGTTATGATTTGGAAAAACCATAACTATGAATCGGGAAAAGTTCAAACAGGAAGTATCAGGAAACATGCTGGTTCATGTATCTCTGTTACAAAACAGAAGAGGGTTGTGTTTTTGACTTATTTTTAAAGAAAATGGGTGTCGCTATGTCTGTGAAGGTAGGATGGTCTTGTTTTTATGTATATATGTGTTAATTTTAACTTGGTTCGATATGAACTAAAATAAAACATCCTTATTTCTTCTGCAAAATTAATCCTGTATTTTATAATAAAAAATACCATTTTGTTTTATTAAATATTTAGTTTTCAATAATATGCAGATATACTCCTTTTTCTCTTTGATCATCTGAGTTTTGAATTTTATTATGGGTTCAGAATAATACTTTATTTTTTTAATACTGTTTTTGATGTGATAAAAGTAACATTAATTAACAATTGTATTGCCGTAATCAATTGAATTACAGTAGATATTATTTGTATAAAATATTTACTGTTTTTGTTGATATTCAATTAATATAAAATAGTTCATATCGAACTAAGTCACAACTTTGTTAAAAATTATGTATGCATATATTTTATAGTGATTGAATTATAAGTGAATAATTAGAAATGTGATTGTATTATGTATACTTTATATTCATTAATAAGCAAACAGAATTGTTTGTAATCATTGAAAAATTAATTTTTTAATGTTGCTTATGGTGCTAATTGTCGTAGGCTGTAAAAAGGATGAGCTTGTCATCTTGGAGTACGTCGTAACGTTCAACATGCAGGGAGGCAGTAGTATTGATGTCTTGAAGGTTGTGAAATATTAAAAGGTGATATTTATTAAACTTTAATAAACATGAAAACAATGAAAACCGAAAAATTATTATTATTGCTATTAGCTGTAGTAATGGTATTTGAAAGTTGTGAGAAAGAGGAAAATAACCCTCATGATAGGCATCAGAACAAGTACCTTGTGTCGTATAAAGAGGTGGGCACGATAAGTGCTAACGAAGCGAAAGAGACTTTCTCTAAATTACTACCTGAGGTCTCAACCGAGAATATGGTAAATGCGGTTAAGTATTACACAATTGTTTATAAATCAACCTACATGAAAAAAGAGGTTGAATTAAGTGGATTGGTATTAATCCCAACAAATTCTACTGGAGAGCTAAAACAGATACAATACCATCATGGCACGCTATTACCCATTCCAAAAGAAGAAGATGATGGAGAGAATTACACGGATGCTCCCTCTCTATTCGATTTCAACAAAAACATTGAAGAAGATATGTTTTATGAAACACGTCTATTTGGATTGAGTTTTGCCTCAAGTGGTTACTTTGTTTCAATGCCCGATTATGCCGGATATGGTACAAGCTATAACAAATTAATGCACTTTTATGTATGCACACCGCCTTTGGCACAAGAAAGCAATGATATGCTAATGGCTGCAAGAGAGTTGAGTAAAGAACTAAATCTGAATTTAACCAATAATATTTCACTTTGTGGCTGGTCTGAAGGAGCAGCAGTTTCACTCTATACACAAAAAATAATAGAAAAAGAGAGCCAATTAACCGTAAGTACAAATAGCTGCTTGGCTGGACCCTATGTGCCAAGCGAATATATCAGCGTTGTCCAATATATTCCTGAAGATGAAGAAAATCCAATGACTTTCTTAATAGCATGGGGCACTCTTGCACATTGTATTAACCAAGATATTCCTCCCACAACCTTCTTCAACTCTTCTATAAAAGACTTTACAAGTTTTCTTGTTTCATATAACCAGGATCCTACACTAAAAGGTCTTTTTAACGAAAAGACCAGGGCAAATAAATATGAAGATATGGTTAAAATTGGCATATCCAGCAATGCAGCAACTGGATGGATACCCAAAGGGAAAGTACATCTTTTTCATGGAATAAAAGATGAAGTTGTTCCATATACACAGTCACAAAGTGCTGTAAAAGAATTTGAAAAATCATCTATTCCTAAGGATGTTGTAACACTACTTACTTATCCGGAGGGAGACCATGAGAATATTGTTGGAGAGTTTATCACAGAAACCATAAAGTTACTTAAGAAGTAAATCAACCTCTTTTTATGATTTATCTCTATAAAAGTAAAGATTAGGGTATTTTGTCTATTGTATCGGGAAGACTTGAAAAGAAAATTGGAAATTGTTAGAAAAAACATAAAAGAGGCTGTTTACTTTGAATGAAGTGAACAGCCTTTTATTTGTTTACAATTGATTTTAGTTAGGCATTTTTAGGATTTACGCCATATTGGTTTGTTTCTGGTTGTCCCTCTTGAATAGCTAAGTATAAAAACCACAAGCCACCAATGACAGGAACAAAATTTATGAAATACCAATATCCGCTTTTTCCTATATCGTGCATTCTTCTCACAGCTACAGCAATACTCGGTACAATAGCCACAAGGCATAGTATACCACTAAACAGGCATACTGTTCCTAATATCGCATCAATGATAGATGCAGCGATACTAAAAATGACAAGGAATAATATGAACATCCAATATTCCCTACGTCTTGCTCGACCGGAAAAGTCTTTCCAGCTCTTAAGTACTTGAACAAATTCTTTCATTTTTTTATGCTTATTGATTTATTGATACAAAAGTATACAACTTTATTCTTTTTCAATGTTAAAATTCACAAATATTTATCTTATCGTGCATACTTTGTTTTACATGTACTTTTAGCGGATATACTGGTAAGCAACAATAATACACGTAGCTTCTAAGGAAGATGTAACCTTACTTCGATATATATGATTGTTTTATTCTTCCTGTGAATAAATATAGGTTTAAAATGATAGTGAAAGTAAATATCGATTCAAAATAAAAATGAAGTTGTTTACCTGTTGTTTTTGATATTCAAGTGTTTTTAATAAGACTTACTGGATGCTTAATTTGGAGATTATTTCCATAGTTCTAACAGAACTAATCTCCTTCTTTTTTATTCATGTTGCAAAGATATATGATATTTTTTAAATGCAAATAATTTAGCGACATTATTTACTATATATTTTGTATTTAATACCTTGTATTAACCAGTGTTATGATACATATAAGATGTTTATTTATACTGTAGCATCAAATATTTAATTCTATTTGTATGATTGTTTATATTGATAATCAATAATAATAGGTCTGTTTAATAAAGTTCTGTTAGGACTAAGTCGTTTTTAAAAACTTGTATTAACTAAAGGGTATTTATAAATATTGTAGTAACAAACAAAAGGGAGTAAGGGATATTAAATAGCAAACTATATGCTGCGTATGTGGTTTTTGTTTTACAAATAAAAGCTGTGTTATGTCCTAATTGAAGAGGAACTATTTATGCCTTTTTATAATGGGTAATGAAAAATGCTATTGTATTATGTATACATTATATTCATTAATCAACAAACTAAATTGTTTTAAATCATGAGAAAATTAATTTCATTGGTGTTGCTTATGATGGTAATCGTCG
>MJGMD1__coassemble_1816_pt1 | contig 116753 bp, 80 predicted proteins | sample MJGMD1__metabat2_low_PE_010 | metagenome-assembled genome bin MJGMD1 | reverse complement strand
TTAACTTAGTCTTTAACGAACTAATCTCCCTTCTTTCCGTATACCCTCAATAATCTGCTAAAAAGACACAAAAAAGGGCAAACTATCCTGAATATCCCATCCAGGTAGTTTGCCACTATAATAATCCCCCTAACAAAATTCTTTAGAAACCGTTGTTCTGAACGAGATTTTTACTCTTGGCTATCTCATCAATTGGAATAGGCATTACATGGTTAATCGAGGGATTAAAACTACGGGATTCCCACACTTCTATTTCTTCAACTTTCTCAATTTCTACTTCACCCTTATCATTCACCTTCAATGTGGTTTTATAGCCATGCAACGGCTTGGCATAAACAGCTTTGGCATCGCCCCAACGTACAAGGTCCAGATGGCGTCCGGTAAACTCCCCGGCAAGTTCGCAGCGACGTTCATGTTTCAAATCTTCTTTGGTTGCATTCTGTTTCGGACTCAGCCCGGCACGCTGGCGGACCCGGTTCAGAGGCTCGTCGCCATTCTTTCCCTGCCAAATAAGTGCTTCCGCCTTCCACAAAAGGACTTCGGAGAAACGGACCAACGGGATACTGAGGCGGGTGGTCATATTGTCGCCACTCGGATTGACGGTCTTCCCGATCGCATCGGCAGGCTCAAAAGGTTCCATATATTTCTTGAACTGCATACCGGAAGCACTTTCCGTGGAATAATACAAACGGTTCTTTCCAAGGAAGGTGAAATAATCGCCCGGTTTCAGGATAGTGGCGGCACGGCGGGTATCGCCGTCTTCAAACTCTTTCAGCAGTTCGAGCGTAGGCATAAAGTAGCCCCAACCGTTATAGAGCCCCCAGCCTTTGTTTTCGAGCATGACACCCGGTAGCTTGCAACCGTCTTCCTGTGTACTGGTCCACGACCATACATATTCCGGACTGAAGTTATTGGCTATCTTAAACACATCTGCAAAATTGGCCAGAAGGTCGTGATGGGGAATTACCTTATCACAATAGTCCACCACTTTCTGGTAATAAGAAGCATCGTATTGTGCGTTGTGCAGGCTGGCTTTGGCGGCATAAGCCCATGCAGCCGTTTTATGCGGACGCCCGTACTCAGCTTCTCCCCAATCCTTAAAGTAAGGCAGCAGTTCGGCTGCTTTCTCGAAATCGGAGATGCAGAACTTATAGTTATCGCATACCGACTGGGCACGGGGCTGGTCAATTTCTTCCCACGAGGTCTTTTCGGTAACAATCGGTATCCCCCCGTTCTTCCCGTTGTCGCCATAGTATGGCGACAGCCAGAGGTATGCCCAACCTCTGAGGAAATAGGCCTGTCCCAATGTTTCGTTCTTCACCTTCTCGGAAATATTCATTCCCGGAACGTATTTGATAATGTCGTTGCAGCGTTTAATCAACTGGTACATAATCGGCCAGTTCTCTTTCGCATCGCAGGTATTGTCGAGAATAAAGTTCTTGATATTAGCGGCTCCCGATTGCGGACGCCCCGTTACCATATCGTCGCTACAGTTCTCGTACCACATAAAGCCTCTTCCGGTCATGCTTTCGCCTGCTGTCCAGAAATAAAGCCCGTTGGCGGCAGAGATAGCATCGGCTTCCACTTTCCAGAAGTTTTCCTGCGAGGGTTCCCCGTGTTGGGTATGGCTCAAAAAATTATCGCAGCCCGAAAGGGTTAGTGCAAGAGCTGCCATCGTTATTCCTTTTGATACTCTGTTTTTCATATCTGATGCGTATTAAATTAGAAGTTAACGTTCAAACCCAAACTGAATACCCTTGCTACCGGATATTTACCGCCATCGAGCCCGTTGCCACCTACTTCAGGATCTATTCCGCTGTATTTGGTTATCGTAAACAGGTTTTCTCCCGTTGCATAAAAGCGCACATTGGTTCCACTGCAACCGATGGAAGCCATCAGCGATTTAGGCAACGAGTAGCCAATGGTCAGGTTCTTCATACGGAGGTAACTGCCGTTTTCCAGGAAGAAATCGGATACGGTGGAATAGTTCTTATTCTCGTCCTTCATGGCAAGGCGGGGTATATTGGATGACGGATTATAGGAATAGGAGTCCAGTACATCAGTAGACATATTGAAGCCCTGGTCCGAAGGATAGGTCATTACTTTCACCCCGTTGAATATCTTATTTCCGGCTACGCCCTGGAACTGGAACGACACGTCGAAATTGTTCCACGATACCGAACCGTTCAGTGCAAATGTGTATTTAGGCATATAGCTGCCCATATAGACGCGGTCTTTGTCGTTGATAATACCGTCGTTGTTTGTATCCTTGAACTTGATGTCGCCGGCTTTGGCGTTCGGCTGGATGCGCTGCCCGTCTTTTACATAGGCTTCCGCTTCTTCATTAGAGCGGAACAGGCCGTCGGTTGGTATCAGGTAGTAAGAATACCAGGACTGCCCTACTGCCGAACGCAACGGCATCATCGACCTGATTTCGTTTGTATGCGGGATATAATCGCGGTCACCGAGGCTCTTCACTTCGTTTTTAAGGGTGCTGAAATTCGCTCCGATACTGTAAGACACGGCTCCTGCCCTGTCGTTCCAGTTCACTCCGATTTCCCAACCCGAATTGCGGACTTTGCCTACATTGCCCAGCGGAGCCGTTTCGATACCGGCAACAGATGGCACAGTCATTTCCTCTATCAAGTCTTTGGTATCCTTAATAAAGTAATCGACTGTCATCGCCAACTTGTCGTCCAGCAGGTTCAAATCGAAACCAAGGTCAGTTTGCTGGGATGTTTCCCATACCAGGTTAAGGTTCTGGAAGGTACGGAGACTCACCCCTTTTATCGCATTCTGGCCGATATTGCCGAAATAAGTAAACCAGGGAGATGCACTCAGTTTCACATTATAGGCATAAGGGCCTACAGAGGCGATGTTACCGATCTGTCCCCAGCTTGCACGCAATTTGAACAAACTGACTACAGGGAGTGCATCTTTAAAGAAGGGTTCCGACGAGATTTTCCACGCACCGGATACGGCGGGGAATACGTCCGAACGTTTAAACAGTTTGGAGGTTGCATCGTAACGCAAGCTTCCGGTCAGGAAATAACGGTCGGCAAACGAATAGGATGCACGCCCGAAAGCCGATATCTGCGACTCTTCCGTGAATAGCTCGGTTGGCTTTTCCTTCGACCAGTTGGTACCGTTCACGAAATCCTGTGCCCAATTTTCTTCATAAGGGAAATTGTACACGACGGTTTTGTTATCACGGTAGTTATTATATCCCATTGTATACCCTCCCATCACAGACAGCAGGTGTTTGTCTTTAAATTCGCATGAATAGGTGGCAACGGTTTCCCAGAGCCAGTTCTTTTCCATCGTATTTTCAATCGACTTGCTGTTCTGGTCGTTCGGCTTGCCTATTTCGGGCACTTTCATCGTGAACTCCTGAAACTGGTAGTGGCGCGAACCGACAGAGAAATCGGATTTGATAGTCAGCCCCGTAATTGGTTTGATTGTAAAGGTGGAGGTTGAAAAGATACGCTGGTCGGGGCGGTATTGGCGAAGGCGTTCCAGTTTTGCGACCGGGTTTTGTACTTCACCGAATGTTCCGGCTACGCCAAGGTCTTTTGCCCACAAAGGGACCGTACCGCCATAGGCGTGCTGCCCGCTCGAATTCATTACCGGATTTCCTTCCCGGTCGTATTCATAGACGGTTGCGGAACGGGGCATAAACATTGCCTGGGCAATTACGCCGGTATGGGAAGAGGTATTCACATCCCCCTGTCCGTTGGTATGTACGTAATTGGCACGCTGGGTAAAGGTCAGCCAGTCGTTTATCTTGAACTCGATATTCATACGGGCGCCCAACGTCTCTTTATAGGTATTGATAAGGATACCTTCCTGCTTGTCGTATGATACGGAAGCAAAGGCTTTCAGGTTGTCGCTTCCCCCGGTAATGGAGGCAGCGTAATGCTGGACACTGGAAGTGCGGAATATTTCATCCAGCCAGTCGGTACGGGTTACCTGTCCATAGGGGTATAAATCCGGGTCCAGACCGGAAGGGACAGCCATCCCGCTTGCATTGGCGGCATCGGTACGGACTCTTACATAATCTTCGGCGGTAAGCATTTTGGGAAGGTTGGTGGCATTCTGGAAGCCATAGTATACATTGGCATCCACTTTGGGCTTGCCGGACTGTGCCTGCTTGGTAGTAACGACGATTACACCGCCCGAACCTACATGTGCCCCGTAGATAGCGGCAGAAGCAGCATCTTTCAGCACGGAAATAGATTCTACGTCTTCGGTATTAAAAGGTGCCCCGGGCACTCCGTCTACAATATAGAGGACTTTATCCGATGAGCGAGAACCCTGCCCGCGGATGGTAACGGTAGGATTGGCCAACGGGTCTCCCCCATTGTTCGAGATGGTAACACCCGGCAGTTTACCCTGAAGCAGTCCTTCCAGTCCTCCCGGGCGGCTCTTTATCTCCGAATCCATTTTGATGGAAGAGACAGCCATGGAAAGGTCTTTCTTGCGGGAATCGCCATACCCGAGGACAACTACCTCATCCAGTTTCTGGGTATCTTCCCGGAGTATGATGTTGAATGTGGATTTGTTCTTTACATGCACTGTATGACTCAGGTACCCGATATAGCTAACCTCCAGCACGGCATTGTCAGGTACTTCGAGGGTAAATTCCCCGTCCACACCGGTAATGACTCCGTTCGTTGTGCCTTTCTCTATCACGTTGGCGCCGATAACCGGTTCGCCGGCTGCATCTTTTACAATACCGGATACGGTTTTGGTATGCTGTTGTTGCCCTGTTTCTGTCTTTGTTGATTTCTTCTCGGACTTGGAATAAAATACGACGATGTGGTCTTCTATCTTATATCCTATTTCCGTACCACGGAATACTTTTTCGAAGATAGTTTCAAGAGGGGCGTCTTTTACCTTAATAGATACGTTATTCACACGCAAGGTTTCCAGCGCAATATCATACGAGAACAGAATATCGGTTTGCTTCTTTAATGAGTTTACCACATTTTTCAATGTCGCATTATTCATCGAGAACTCTATATCAAACCGCTGATTTGATAAATTGGGAACAGAAGCGGCTTTGCCTTCTGTTATTAGCATGCAACTCAACAAGCTTCCTACGAAAAACCGCTTGAAAGAGAAAAAAAAGCCTATACTCTTTTCCATATTCCTTATTAATTTCTTAAGATTAACACATATATTAAAATCTCTCTTTGTTTGTTGCCAGATTATGATTGTGCCGCCCATATGTGCAACACAAAAAAAGAATCAAACGATCCGTTATAATTTTCCTTATATCCATACGGATAACGGATCGCATTATCTTCTAATACTATTCTAATACAATCAGCAAAAAGAAACTACTTAGGAAAAGCTACATTTTTTTTATTTATATAATTTTAGGCTGTCTCACTGTTTGATTACTTCAACAGGCAATCCGGTTATTTCAGATAATTGCTCCACGGCTTTCCGGGAACCGAGAGACGGTTTAAAAGAGAAGTTATAGCGGTTTGTTTTTAAGGAGAAGGTATCCATTTGGAGCCGGATATGATAGATTTCTTCAAGTTTCTTTGCAATCTCGGATATGGACACATTGGAAAGGGAGACTATTCCGTAACGCCAGGAAGTCAGGCTGTTTACATCGACCTCGTTGATTTCCAACGTTCCCGACTGCATGGAATATAGAGCCTGCTGACCGGGAAAAAGAGTTACGGTTTCTTCTTCATTCCCGCATTTCAGTTTAACAGAACCTGTCATTAACAGGGTTTCGCATGATTCTCCCGGCATACGGGTATTTACACTGAAAGAGGTGCCGGTTACTATTACATCCGCCATATCCGTACGGACAATAAAAGGGTGTACCTTATTCTCCGAAACATCAAAAAAAGCGACTCCATTCAAACGGACAATCCGCTCCCTTTCACAAAAAGATTCAGGGCATTCCAGGGTAGTGCTATCTGCCAGCCATACTAAGGTTCCGTCGGGCAATGTTACTTTTAATATGGAATCTGAAACTGTATAATTGGAGTATGTATAATATTGCTTATTTCCTGCCGGGACAGGGGTATGCAGATACCAATAAGAAGATACCGCAACCCATAAGAAGATGGCGGCGGCACATGCCCATTTCGTATATAAATGTTTTGTTTTTTTAGCTCCTTCTATTGCATTGATACGGGTATTTATTTTTGCAAGTAAGTCGGCTTTCGCCTTTTCATTATCATCCGGTACAAGGAATTTCCCTGTATGCCAAATTGCTTTCAATTCAAAAAAAGTATCCTTGTTGGCATCAGATTCGTTCAACCAGGCTAATAGTGCCTGTTGTTCCTCTTCTGTTGCCGTTTTGGATAAGTATCTATAAATAATCTGCTCATTCATGCCTTCCCGCAATTATCTTTTTTATATACACTATACAATCAAATTACAGAATATACTTAACTCTACAATAAAAAAAGCAAAAATAGAACCGGTTTATAGTGCTCCAGCTTTTCCCTCAGCAGCTTTAAAGCCGAATAAATATGGCTTTCAACCGTGCGTAGCGATATACCGAGTTTCCGGCTGATTTCCTTACTGGGCATGTCATGCAGATAGCTCAGGGAAAACACTTCCCGGCAACGGTCCGGAAGAGACTTGATAGCCATATTGATATCCGAACGTATATCCCTGTCATATAATTTACGAATGATGTCGCAAGCATCCGGATCATAATATTTAAAGCCTATTTCCTCTACTTCCTTTTCATAGACGGAACGGTATGTTTCCGAATATCCCCGGCGCTTGATAATATTCAATGCAGTATTATAAACAGACCTTAAGAGATACCCCCGGAGCGAAAGTGTATCATCCAGAATTTCCTTGCGTAGCCATACATTCAAAAAAACGTCCTGCACAACATCTTCCGCCTCTTCTTCTTCTTTCAATAATAGCCCCGCATACGAACGCAATACCGGATAATACAGATTGTAAAGTTCATTGAAAGCCTCTCGATCTCCGGTCCTTACTCTTTCAACTAACGACACCATGTCTTCCATTTTTCAGTGGTTTATCGGGTTACGGATTAATGCTCTGTAAAGTTATATAAAAAAAGAGCATAGTACTGTGAAGGTATTATTAAAATCGGTATTTTTGTATTTTATTAGATTGTCATAATACATAAAACTATTAAAATGACTATGATTAACGAAGCAATCTCGTCTATTTTGCAGCAAGAAGCAGCTGCCGTACTGAATATCCCTATAACCAGTGGTTATGAAGAAGCCGTAAACCTCATCGTAAAACATGTTCATGAACTTGGCGGTAGCCTGATTACCAGCGGGATGGGCAAGGCCGGGCAGATAGCTATGAATATTGCCACGACATTCAGTTCGACAGGTACTCCGGCACATTTCCTGCATCCCAGCGAAGCACAGCATGGCGACTTGGGTATTGTACGCAAAAACGATATTATGCTTCTGATATCCAATTCCGGAAAGACGCGCGAATTAGTGGAGCTGGTAGAGCTTACACGCGGCCTGGCTCCCGACATGCCGTTTATCGTAATTACCAGCAATCCGGAAAGTCCGTTGGCAGCTGAAGCCACCATATGCTTGCCTACCGGAGCACCTAAAGAGGTTTGCCCATTGGGATTAACACCTACCACCTCGACCACAATTATGACAGTAATCGGAGACATTCTGGTAGTAGGAACAATGAAAAAAATTAATTTCAGCAATACAGATTATGCCAAAAGGCATCACGGCGGGTATCTTGGTTCCAAAAGCCGGGAACAGAGTAAAACGGAGAACAAATAACATATACATATGAGAAAAGTAATTGGTATCGGAGAAACTATCCTTGATATCATTTTCAAAAACGGACAACCCCATACGGCTGTTCCTGGAGGTTCCGTATTCAATGGATTAATCTCTTTAGGGCGGTTAAATGTCCCTGTTTCCTTCATCAGTGAAGTAGGTAATGACCAGGTTGGCGACATCATCCTCCGGTTTATGAAAGAAAATGCCGTTTCCACAGAATATGTAGACCGTTTTCCCAACGGGAAAAGTCCGATCTCCCTTGCTTTTCTGGATGAACAGAGCAATGCCAATTACACTTTTTATAAAGACTATCCCAAACAACGGCTGGAAGTGCCTCTTCCCTCGATTAACGAAGACGATATTTTCATTTTCGGTTCCTATTATTCGCTGAACCCGGCATTACGCGAACGGATGGTAGAGTTTCTTGACTATGCACGCGACCGGAAAGCGATTATCTATTACGACCCGAATTTCCGCAAAGCACATGCACATGAAGCGATTCGCCTGATGCCTACGGTTCTCGAAAATCTGGAATATGCGGATATTGTACGCGGCTCGGAAGAGGATTTTCTAAACCTGTTCGGTAAAACGGATATGAAAGAGGTGTACACGAACCATATCAAATTTTACTGCGACCGTTTTATAACGACACATGGCAACGACGGGGTGAACCTCTATACGCATGCTTGCCATGAACACTACGACTCCTCTCCCATTACCCCGGTCAGCACCATCGGCGCAGGTGATAATTTCAATGCAGGTGTCATCTACGGATTGTTAAAATATGATGTACGGCATAAAGACCTTTCTTCTATTGAAAATGATACGTGGGCTAATATCATCCGAAGCGGGATAGATCTCGCATCCGAGGTATGCCAAAGCTATAACAATTACATTTCTAAAGAATTTGCCTCGGGTTACAACCAACAATATTAAATATCATTAACCCGCAATAAAGTACAATATGTTTTTCATTACCTTTGTAAAGAATGAATGATGGAGCAATGATGTTAAAACAAATTCTATTTCTGTTGACAGGCTTGGTGACATTAAACGGATGCAGTTCTGGCATAACACCGAATATTTATTCACTTTGCCTCAGAGATGATATTGGAAATTATGTAATTAAGTGGGAAATCGATCCGGGAATGGAAGGAACGATGACGCTGTTCGTTTCCGACAATCCGGATAATTTCAATATGTCCTCCCCTTGTGCTTACGCAGATATTGACGAGGGAGTCGTAACCTATATTACTAATGACAATATTTCCCGAAAATATTTCCTATTGTCTTTTAATGAGAAATTCAAACAAATAGTAGGAGCACGTTCTGTGTCCATGGACAGCATACAAAACTTCCGTGATATAGGAGGATACCAATCTTCGGATAATAAGAGCGTTCGTTGGGGCAAAGTGTTCCGTTCCGGTGAATTATGTGCATTAAGCGACTTGGACACCATACGTCTTAATAATCTGGATATTAAAACAATAATCGATTTAAGAGGAGAAGATGAAATAACCTGCGCTCCCGATAAATATAAAAAAGCAAATATCATATCCATACCTATTTCAAGGCATGGGATGGATGCTGTTGTCGAAAGGCTTGAAGAAGATCAGATGCGGAAAGGAGATGCTCTTCTCTATATGCAGGATACGTACCTGCATTTTATAAATGAGGACCGCGAACAGTTCTCCAAAGCATTAAAAATCTTTCTTGATAAAGATAACTACCCGATTGTTATCAACTGCTCCGTAGGAAAAGACCGGACAGGCTTCCTTACAGCCATGCTGCTTGCGGCACTCGATGTACCGGAAGAAACGATCCGGAAAGATTATATGGCATCCAACGATTATACCAATATTTCCCAGTTAGCTTTTATGATCCGGGATATGAGTACCAACTCGCAGGAAGCAATCACGGCTTTGGTTACAGCCAACGAAAGTTTTCTGGACATTGTATACCGGACAATCGGAAAAGAATATGGTTCAATGGATAAATTCCTGTCAAAAGGGCTGCATCTTTCGGAGAAAGAGAGAGATACATTAAAAGATATCTTATTGAATTAATACGCATCCGGATAAAATACGTATCTTTGTGCACTCTGAATATATACATATATACAATATCACATTTTGAAAACATTTGAAGAATTAGGAGTTGCCGCACCTATATTGAAGGCAATTCAAGAAATGGGCTATGAGTCGCCCATGCCTGTACAGGAGGAAGTGATTCCTTTTTTACTGGGAGAAGACAACGACGTTATTGCATTGGCTCAGACCGGTACCGGCAAAACTGCGGCATTCGGCCTCCCTATCCTGCAAAAGATTGATATAGCGACCTATCAGCCTCAAGCACTTATACTTTGTCCTACACGCGAACTTTGTTTGCAGATAGCCGACGACCTGAATGACTATTCAAAATATATCGATAACCTGAAAGTTCTTCCGGTATACGGTGGTTCCAGCATAGAAAGCCAGATTAAGACGCTTAAACGGGGAGTACACGTAGTTGTTGCCACTCCGGGACGTCTGCTCGACCTGATGAACCGCAAAACGGTAAATCTCGGCCTGATAAAGAACGTTATCATGGATGAGGCGGACGAAATGTTGAACATGGGATTCACTGATAGTATCAATGCTATTCTGGCAGAAGTTCCAGCAAACCGCAATATGTTGCTTTTCTCTGCTACAATGCCCCAGGGTATTGCCAGCATTACCAAGCAGTATATGAAAAATCCGAAAGAAATCGTTATCGGAAACAAGAACGAAGGCAACAAAAATATCCGCGATATTTATTACATGGTACGTGCACAAGACAAATACCTGGCACTTAAACGTATTGCCGACTTCTATCCGAATATTTACGGTATCATTTTCTGCCGTACCCGCAAGGAAACCCAGGAAATTGCAGACAAACTGATTCAGGACGGTTATAATGCAGACTCACTTCATGGAGAACTGAGCCAGGCACAACGTGACTACGTAATGCAAAAATTCCGTATCAAGAACCTGCAATTATTGGTTGCTACGGATGTAGCGGCACGCGGGCTGGATGTTGACGACCTGACACATGTTATCAATTATGGATTGCCGGATGAAGTCGAATCATATACACATCGCCGCGGACGTACGGGACGTGCCGGAAAGACAGGTATCTCCATTGCCATCTGCCATGTTAAGGAAAAAGGTAAAATACGTGAAATAGAACGTATTATCAATAAGAAATTTGAGAAAGGCGAAATGCCGAGCGGACAGGATATTTGCGCAAAACAGCTTTTCAACCTGGTTGACCAAATTGAGAAAGTAAAAGTCAACGAAGAAGAAATCGAGACTTTAATGCCTCAGATTTTCCGCAAACTGGAATGGTTGGACAAGGAAGACATTATCAAACGTGTTGTTTCTCTCGAGTTCAACCGTATGATTGACTATTATAAAGATGCGGACGAAATACAGTCGGTCGACGAACACAGCTCACGCAACAAAGAAATGGGAAAAGAGGGTGGACGCAGAGTCCATACGGCTGAAGAAGGATATGCCCGTTTCTTTATTAATTTCGGTAAAACAGATGGTCTTAAACCGAGCCAATTGATAGAACTGATAAACCGCTGTGTACCGGGAAAAGTCCGGATCGGAAGAATCGACCTGCGGGATAACTTCTCATTCTTTGAAGTGGAAGAAGGAGAATCTCAAAGGGTAATGAAACTTATGAACGGCTTCGAACTGGAAGGACGCCGTATCTCTGTAGAAGTGGCCCAGGGGAAAAAAGGCGATAGTAATGGCAAAAGACGCGGAGGAGAACGCGGAGGAAACCGTAGAGAATATTCTAACGACCGCAATGACCGCTCTTTCAATAAAAAACGTTCCGCTGCACCACGCGATTCCAGAAAGAAAAGACGTTTCTAAAAAACAAAGAATCAAATTCATAAGATTAAAGCGTACTTTTAAAATTTCGTCGGCTTCTTTTCCCCATTTGAAACCGACGAAATTTTCTTTTGAAAACCATCAAAAGAAAATACCATATCCATCAAAAACAAAAACAACAGTTATAGGAAATACGTTCGATAACTATCAAAAGATTTTTTGTAAGTGTACTTTTTCGGAAATCGTGCCGTGCATTTTAAAATTCGACGGCATGAAAAAGCCAAAGATAAGTAAGCAAATTTTTCATTCCTCACTTCTGCATTTTATATCTCGTCAGGCCAACAAACAATCATCGGTTCACGGATTCCTCCTTCAGGTAGTCCATCAAATCCACCACACATAAAAAGGATTAAGATAAAAATCCTCTTACCTTGACCAGCCTTTTTTATTCAAGCACCGATCAAAATAAGAGGATTTCCCTGTTAGCTATTTATACCGGTTTATTCCGGTGCAAATTCATTCTCTTTCTTTGCCGGCGGATAATCCAGCGTATAATGCAAGCCGCGGCTCTCTTTACGTTCGATAGCCTGACGCATAATCAGGTAACCAACATTAATCATATTACGCAATTCACAAATTTCCTTGGAAGCAACCGAGCGCTTAAACAGACTTTCTGTTTCTTCATAAAGAATATCCAGACGGTCCCAGGCACGTTTCAAACGCAAATCGGAGCGGACAATACCTACATATGTACTCATAATCTCGCCCACTTCCTTTACACTCTGGGTAATCAATACCATTTCTTCCAAAGAACGGGTTCCCGCATCATTCCATTCCGGTACGTTTTCCTGATAACTAAGCGAGTCGATAATGCTCAAACTATGCTTAGCCGCAGCATCCGCATAAACGACAGCTTCTATCAATGAATTGGAAGCCAAGCGGTTTCCACCATGAAGACCCGTACAAGAACATTCACCTACGGCGTATAAACGGTCTATGGAAGAACGGGCATCCAAATCCACCTTGATACCTCCGCAAAGGTAATGGGCGGCAGGAGCAACCGGTATATACTCTTTTGTTATATCTATACCCAGGCTCAGGCATTTCTCATAGATATTAGGGAAATGTTTCTTTGTTTCTTCGGGATTCTTATGTGTCACATCCAGAAATACATGGTCTTCACCGCGGTTATCCATTTCATTCTTAATAGCACGCGCAACGATATCTCGCGGAGCCAATGAAAGACGCTTATCATATTTCTGCATAAACTCTTTGCCATCCAATGTGCGTAAAATACCTCCGTAACCACGCATCGCTTCCGTTATCAGGAAAGAAGGGCGGTCGCCCGGATGATACAATGCCGTGGGATGGAACTGCACGAACTCCATATCCTTGACTGTTCCCTTGGCACGATATACCATGGCAATACCGTCGCCCGTAGCAACCATCGGATTCGTAGTCGTCTGATAAACAGCCCCGATGCCACCGGTTGCCATCAAGGTTACTTTTGAAAGGAATGTATCTATCTTACCCGTTTTCATATCCATAATATAAGCGCCATAGCACTCTATATTCGGAGTCTGACGGGTAACTTCCATCCCCAAATGATGTTGGGTAAGGATTTCTATCGTAAAGTGATTTTCAAAGACGGTGATATTCGGATGTTGCTGGATAGCATGTATCAAACTGTCTTGTATCTCGGCACCTGTATTATCCTTATGGTGAAGAATACGGAATTCGGAATGGCCTCCTTCACGGTGCAAGTCGAAATTTCCTTTGTCATCTTTATCAAAATCGACTCCCCAGCTTATCAACTCTTTAATTTGTTGAGGGGCATCACGAACCACTTTTTCCACAGCACCACGGTCGCTCAACCGGTCGCCGGCTATCATTGTATCCTCTATATGCTTGTCAAAATTATCGGTAAGCAAATTGGTAACCGAGGCTATCCCTCCCTGAGCAAAGTAAGTATTTGCTTCTTCCAGATTGGTCTTACAAACCAATGCAACTTTTCCTTTATTGGCAACTTTAAGTGCGAAACTCATTCCTGCAATACCGGAACCTATCACTAAGAAATCGAATCTTTGTACCATCTTTCATATTGTTTATGCCGTCAAAGTTAAAAATTAACTGATATAATTGTACTCCAATAAGGCTTGTTTCCACAAAAAACCATAAAATCGACTGTTTTCAACTGTTATATATCAATATCTTTTTCATATTTTAAACCTATTCCTATAAACATACCCGAAGGTTGTTTGTTTTATTGGGGCATTGGATATCCAGCTAATATTCACACTTAAACGTTTTAAAATATGAAATCTAAAGTATTATTTGCATTCCTGGCACTATTTCTGGCTGCCGGAGCCATGGCGCAAGATTGCACATTCTTCTTCCCGCAAACAAAAGGTTCACAACTTATAAAAAAGGGATACGATGGCAAAGGTAACCTTGTAAGCGTCATGACTTATACAGTAGACGAAGTAAACAATACCGCAAGAGGGATAGAAGTAGAAGCCGACTACATTTTCAAAAACCAGGCAGGAACTGTAATCGACAAAGGGGATCTTGACGCTTATTGCCGAAATGGAGAATTTTTTATCGACATGAAAGAAATCCAGACCAATCCGACCATGGTTTCCGATATGGAATCCGATCTTGCCGTTACAGACGATGTGATCAATTATCCAAGTGTTTCCAACAATCCTGCCGGAAATGACGATGACATGTATTTTGATGATGCACTTATTAAAATTTATTCGAAGAAAGACCGTAAAAACAGGAAAAATATTTCTATTTACGATCGTGAATATGTAAAAAGCGAACAAATCAAAACACCAGCCGGAACATTTGACTGCACAAAAGTGAAATACAAAATCAAATCCCGCTCACCGAAAGAAACAATCGAAGGTTATGGCTATGAATGGTATGCACCCAATGTAGGAGTTGTACGGAACGAACAATATAACAATAACAATGTATTGCAGTATTATAATGTACTCGAAGAGATTAAGTAAGCATTGAATATATTCCCAGAAATCGGAGAGCCGTTTTTTTACCGATTTCCCAATAAATACGTTGCAGCAAATCTGTTGCAACGTATTTTCTTTTTAAGTGTTTTGACCGGCATTTATCACAAATAAAACAGGAAATGACTATCTTGCGCAAAAATTCAAAAAATGGATAGAGTTTTCAAATCGAAGGTGGGATGGTGGTACCATTTTGCGATCATTTTAGTTATCGCCGGAACAGTCAAAGTATTTTTAGGTACTAATATAGCAGGTATGATAATCATGTTACTCGTATCCATGCTGACTTTGCATGTCCTATTGAATACCTGGTATAAGATAACTGCAGATGGCATGTTTATCGCACATTGCAGCATTTTTCCGGAAAAACGTATTCCCATATCCGAAATCACAGAATTAGAGGCTACCGTTCTTCCGGTTTCAAGTTATGCTTTGTCACTCGACCGGATTATTATTTACAAAGGAACACTGCAATGGATGCTGGTTTCACCAGTCAATAAAAAAGAATTTGTCAAATTATTACGTAAACATAATCCGGAAATAAAAATAAAAGACCCGATGATATAATAATTAATCCCAATATAAAACTTATTTAAATCTGAGAACATGAAATACGATGTTGCCATAATCGGTGGAGGACCTGCCGGTTATACCGCTGCCGAACGAGCAGCAGCAGGAGGTTTGTCAACCCTGCTTTTTGAAAAAAACGCATTAGGTGGTGTCTGCCTGAATGAAGGTTGTGTGCCGACAAAAACATTGCTTTACTCTGCAAAAGTGTACGATACGATTAAACATGCACCCAAATATGCAGTGAAAGCAGAGAATCCCACATTCGACTTTCCTAAAATCATCGCCCGTAAAAATAAAGTGGTTAAAAAACTTACGGCAGGCATCCGCATGAAAATGACGGAACATGGTGTAGTTGTTGTCAACGGGGAAGCAGAGATAAAAGGACGTGCAGCCGATGGCACTCTTTCCATTTCTTGCGGAGAAGAAACGTATGAAGCGGCAAACCTGCTGATTTGTACAGGTTCGGAAAGTGTAATTCCTCCTATTCCCGGATTAGCGGAAACAGCCTACTGGACCAGCCGGGAAGCTTTGCAATCCAAAGAACTCCCTACTTCACTCGTCATTATCGGCGGAGGTGTTATCGGTATGGAATTCGCTTCCTTCTTTAACAGCATGGGTACGGAAGTACATGTTGTAGAAATGCTGGATAAGATACTCGGACCGATGGACCGTGAATTGTCCGAAATGCTCCAGGCGGAATATGCCAAACGAGGGGTTAAATTCTATCTTGGCCACAAAGTAACCGGTGTACATGGCACAGAAGTATCCGTAGAAAAAGACGGGGAAACTTTCATCCTGCATGGTGAAAAGGTATTACTCAGCGTAGGACGGCGTCCTGTTACTAAAGGATTCGGTTTGGAAACCATCGCTCCGGAACCATTCCGCAATGGCATTAAAGTAAACGAATTTATGCAGACCTCCATTCCTAACGTATATGCTTGCGGAGACATTACCGCATTCTCCCTGTTGGCACATACAGCTGTGAGTGAAGCAGAAGTCGCAATTAACCATATCCTGGGAAAAGCAAGTGCAGGAATGAGTTATAAAGCTATCCCGGGAGTTGTATATACCAACCCTGAAATTGCAGGAGTAGGGAAGACTGAAGAAGAATTGCAAGCAGAAGGTATTCCTTATACCATTAAGAAAATACCAATGGCATTTTCCGGCAGGTTTGTAGCTGAAAATGAAATGGGTAACGGCGTATGCAAATTAATTTTAGCAGAAGATGAAACAATTATCGGAGCCCACTTATTAGGTAACCCGGCATCCGAATTAATTGTTATTGCCGGTCTTGCCATCGAAAAGGGCATGAAAGCCGACGAACTGAAAGCTATTGTATTCCCACATCCTACTGTCGGAGAAATCATAAAAGAAGCGTTGTACTAATTTAAATATGTATCTTTGCACCTGTCTAAATAAACAGGTGCATGGATTTATTCGAAGGATATGTGGGCATTCGTTTGTGGGACGGGCAATTGGTGGATGATGTAATTTTTTCCCTTTTGCTTGTCTTATTAATCGCATTCGCCATCGTCTTCCGTACCCATGTCCAACTATTCATAAAAATGTTGAAAGATGCTGTTTTTGTTAAAGAACGGCAGAATTTATTTGATAAATCATCCGGAAGCGAAAGGTTTATATTTCGCAACTTTATGACGTTCCAGTCTTTATTTTTATGCTCTATAGCCCTATTTACCATTGCGAGATTAGAGGGATTTATCGGATATACCAATGAAAAAGATTTGTTTCTCTCGATAAGTATCATCTTCATTATTCTATTCCTTTTTTACCAATTTAAACAACTTTCCTATTTTCTTCTGGGAACGGTTTTCGCTGAGCCTGAAAAATATAAGCTCTGGAAAACCAGCTACAATGCCATCATAGGAATATGGGGTATCATTTTGTATATTCCTGTTTTATGGCTGGTTTTTGCCGGAACACAGACCTATCTCCCTATACTATTGTTTGGAATCTTCTATATTTTATGTCGTTTTGTAATAATTTATAAGACAATACGTATATTTCACAAGAAAATCACTGGTTTATTATATATAAGTTTGTACCTTTGCACCCAAGAAATTTTACCTCTGGTATTTTTGTACGAAGGTATGGTTTATTTGTATAACTTTATCGAGAGAAGTACTCTATGGCATTGAACATTAAAAAGGTGCTGGTATCACAACCGAAGCCTGCATCCGAAAAATCTCCGTATTTCGATATTGCAGAAAAATATGGAGTGGAGATTGATTTCCGACCGTTTATCAAAGTAGAACCCCTTTCCTCTAAGGAATTCAGACAACAAAGAATTTCAATTTTGGATCATACGGCTGTTATTTTTACGGCACGTACGGCGATTGATCACTTTTTCCATTTGTGCGAAGAACTTCGCATTACTATTCCGGAAACCATGAAATATTTCTGTATGACAGAAGCTATTGCTGTATATTTGCAGAAATATATTGTGTATAGAAAACGTAAAATCTTTTACAGCCAGACCGGAAAAGCAGATGATTTAGTGACAGTCATTGCCAAACATCCGAAAGAGAAATACCTTGTACCTGTATCCGATGTACATAAGGACGATTTGCTTTCCATGCTGGAAGCAAAAAAAATCAATTATGTAAAAGCAATCATGTATCGCACGGTAAGTAACGATTTCGCTAAAGATGAGAAATTCGATTACGATATGCTGGTATTTTTCAGCCCGTCCGGCATTTCATCATTGCTGAAGAATTTCCCTAACTTCAAACAGGAAGAAATCAGAATCGGTTGTTTTGGTCCTACAACAGCGAAAGCTGTTAAAGAAGCCGGGTTGCGTCTGGATATAGAAGCTCCCACACCGGAAGCTCCATCTATGACCGCAGCTCTGGAATTATACCTGAAAAAAGAGATGGGTAGCAATAAAAAGAATGGTAAATAAAAGGTATACCTTTTCAAAACAAGAACGCCTGTCGTGGAAACGTTACATTGACCTGCTATTTGCTAAAGGCCAATCATTTGTAGCGTTTCCACTGCGGGTTGTTTATTTTCCGGTAGAAGAAGACTCACTTGCTCCCGTATCCCTGTTAATAAGCGTTCCCAAGAAAAAATTTAAACGTGCCGTAAAACGCAACCTGATAAAGCGACAGGTACGTGAAGCTTACCGGGTACATAAATACGATTTAATAGATCCGTTGACAGAAAAAAAGAAGCAAATGCTGGTTGCATTCCTCTATCTGGATAAGGAAATCCACTCTTTCGCCAGCATAGAGAAAGCAATGGTAAAAGCACTAAATGTTTTACGCGATAAAGAATGATAAAGCGTTTTTTTACTTTTCTTCTATTATTGCCGGTTTATTTCTATAGATATTGTATTTCCCCTATGACTCCGGCTTCATGCAGATATACTCCTACCTGTTCCGAATATGCAGTGCAAGCCTTAAAAAAATATGGTCCGATAAAAGGACTTTATCTGAGTACCAAACGCATTCTTCGTTGCCACCCGTGGGGAGGAAGCGGATACGACCCGGTCCCATAAAATGGCATACTACAATATACATACTCATTATCCAACGACTCACCCTGAAGATATTTCAATCATAAATATACTTATAAGAGGAGGAGAGAGCTACCATCTTGAAGATGGGCAGAACTATTCCGCCGGTATTCATCCCTGGTATATAGATAATATCAGACAACAGTTGGATGAACTGGAACACCTCTGCACATATCCTAACATAGTAGCCATAGGAGAGGCTGGCTTCGATAAAGTACGGGGAGGAACACCGGATATACAACAGGAAGCATTCCAGATACAAGCCCTTTTAGCAGAAAAAGTAAACAAACCGCTCATTATCCATTGCGTAAAAGCATATGACGAGATTATAAAAAACAAAAAAGCAATCAAGCCACAAGTTCCCTGGATTATTCACGGATTCAGAGGCAATGGAAAACAAGCCGGACAATTGCTACGTCAAGGCTTTTACCTTTCTTTCGGCCAATATTTTAATTCAGAAGCTTTAAAAGTTGCTTATCCGGATTATCTTTTTGCCGAAACAGATGACGCCGATATCGATATCCGTTCCGTTTATCAACAAATAACAAAAAATCTACTATCTCCGATTGAGGAAACCCTATCTTCACTCACTCTAAATATAAAAAGGGTATTTCCCGGTTTATAACTATGATTTTGGAAAATCATAGTTATCATTTACTCAAATCATTACTATGAATACCCAATCTTTCTATTTTCAATTATAAAGTCGTACCTTTGCCCGTATTCAATTAATACTATAAATTAAAACGATGAATTTTGTTGAAGAACTAAGATGGAGGGGCATGATTCATGATATGATGCCCGGGACAGAAGAACAATTGCAAAAAGAAATGACTTCTGCTTACGTAGGTATCGACCCGACAGCCGATTCACTACACATTGGTCACCTTGTATCGGTTATGATGCTGAAGCATTTCCAACGCGCCGGACACCGTCCTATCTCCCTGGTCGGCGGGGCCACTGGTATGATCGGAGACCCTTCAATGAAGTCCGCAGAACGTAACTTGCTGGACGAAGCAACGCTTCGCCATAACCAGGAAAGTATTAAAAAGCAGCTTTCCAAATTTCTGGATTTTGATTCGGATGCTCCCAATGCCGCCAAGTTGGTAAACAACTATGACTGGATGAAGGAATATTCTTTCCTGAATTTTATCCGTGATATCGGTAAACACCTCACAGTAAACTATATGATGGCTAAGGATTCCGTAAAAAAACGCCTTAGTTCCGAATCAAGCGTAGGTATGTCCTTCACCGAATTTTCTTATCAATTATTACAAGGATACGATTACCTGTATCTGTATGAACATGAAGGATGCCGTTTGCAAATGGGTGGTTCAGACCAATGGGGTAACATTACAACAGGTACAGAACTAATCCGCCGCAAACTGGGTGGTGAAGCCTATGCACTGACTTGCCCTCTAATTACTAAGGCTGATGGCGGTAAATTCGGTAAAACCGAATCCGGCAACGTATGGTTAGACCGCAGGTATACTTCCCCTTACAAATTCTATCAGTTCTGGTTGAATGTAAGCGATGCTGATGCGGCAAGATACATCAAGATATTTACAGACCTTTGTAAAGAAGAAATCGAAGCATTGATTCAGGAACAGGAAGCAGCACCTCATCTCCGTCCGTTACAAAAACGTCTGGCTAAAGAAATAACAGTGATGGTTCACTCTGTTGAAGATTATGAAGCAGCTGTTGAGGCTTCCAATATTCTTTTCGGCAACTCTACTTCCGATGCATTGAAACATTTGGATGAAGAAACCTTATTGGATGTATTTAAAGGTGTACCCCAATTTGAAATCAGCCGTGACGAACTGGGGGCGGGAGTTAAAGCCATTGACCTGTTCACTGAAAAAGCTGCTATTTTCTCATCCAAAGGAGAAATGCGTAAGTTGGTTCAAAGCGGTGGCATTAGTTTGAATAAAGAGAAACTTACGGACCAGGATATGATAATCGACAGCAAATTACTGTTGGATGACAAATATTTACTGGTACAAAGAGGTAAGAAAAATTACTATCTGTTGATAGCTAAATAATAAAAGCATTCAAAAAATTTGCAAGGTAAGATTTTATTCTTACCTTTGCATCGCTTTAAATAAAGCGCCGGATTGTCTCATGGTGTAATGGTAGCACTACAGTTTTTGGTTCTGTCTGTCGAGGTTCGAATCCTCGTGAGACAACTCACAATCCAGAGAGATGTCAAAATTGACATCTCTTTTTTTATTATATAATCACACATTGGTGGATATAAGCAATTAGAGGGTACTATTTCTTAATAAACCATAAATACGAATTTATTCAATCTACTTCTTTAGGCATACTTCACCCCTTTTTTCTCTTCATCATAAAATAGATATTTACACCGCATCCATTGGAAGAAACAATTAATATACAATCTCTATTTAAACAGATTGCGAATGATGACCCAAGGGCATTCCAACTGTTTTTTGATTATACCTATATGAAATTGTATCGATACACAAGCTATTTTCTGGTGGAGAAAGGAGTGTGTAAAGATGTAATTTCTGATGTTTACTTGTATTTGTGGCAAAATCGAAAACAATTACCAGAAATACAAAATTATGAGAACTATCTGTTTATCTGTGCCCGGAATCATGCTCTTAAATATAAGAGTGAGAGTGATAAGTACCAGAAAATACGGTTGGAAGATGCCGATTTAGGAGGGCTGTCCGAAAAATCAACACCGGAACAAGAGATATTGAACAATGAATTAAAGAAAATCATTGAATTAGCAATAAACTCTTTGCCTGAAAAGTGTCGTTTAATCTTCTTTATGGTGAGAGAAGAAAATATGACCTACAAAGAAGCGGCTCAGATCCTTTCGATATCGGATCGAACAGTACATGCGCAGATGTGCATAGCGATAAAAAAAATAGGAATAGTTATACAGGAGTATCGCACAGGAAAAAAATTAAATGAAATATGAAGGTTAAGGTTGAAAAAGAATGGCAAAAACTGGCAAGTCTATTAAACCGGGAAAACGATAATCTTCCATCTGATGTGTTAGATGAGCTGGATGAGAAGAAAAAAGAGATTTTCGGGATAATAGATCATATCTCGCTTGACTGTGATTATCGACATGCCTCGGAAATAAAAGAAGGTGTACGGGAGGAGCTATATCATAAGATGTTTGAGGATAAGGGAAATAAACAGAGCTCCAGAAAAAATATATATCTGTTTTTGTCTATAGCGGCCAGTATCACTTTATTGATAGGCTTCTTTCTCTTTGAATCGATAAAACCTCGGCCTGAGGTAAAAGAGGAATGGATTGTTTTTAATTCTCAAAATGGCATATCTGAAGTGGTATTGCCGGATAGTTCTGTAGTTACCCTTAATCATGGGAGCAGGCTTTCTTATTCTACGAATTATGATAAAAGTTCCCGTGATGTGAAACTGGAAGGAGAAGCTTGTTTTCAGGTCGCACGCAATGAGCATGTCCCATTTATTGTCAAAATAAGACAAATGGATATCAAGGTATTGGGGACCGTTTTTAATGTATCGGCTTATGGAGAGGAAGAAGAGGTAGTGACAAGCTTGATATCCGGCTCTGTCGAGATAAAGAATAATATGGATAATAAACATTATCACCTTACGCCTAATACCTCTGCTGTATATGATAAGAATACGAAGGATATCCAGTTAGAGCCATTCGAAAAGGAATATGCCATAGGATGGACCGAGGGAAAATTGTTTTTTAAGAAGAAATCGTTCGGTAATATTTGTAAGAGCTTGGAAAGAAAGTTCAATTGTAAAATCACTATTGAGAAGGCGGGTTTGGAACGTAAGATATTTACCGGTAAATTTATTAATAATGAGACGCTTCCGCAAATCTTCAATATAATACGGATTAATGTGCCTTTCCAATATACGATAGTTGATAATCAAGTAACGATTTATTAAAAGAATACGATTCAATGAATAGCATGAAAACACATTCTCTATTTTTTCTTTTATTCTGTTGTGTGATTTGTCATTCCATGGTTGCTCAAAAAAGGCAAGTTGCCGATGGATATCCGATCGCTAACTTTGCGTTAACCGTTAATGCATCGGTATCCGGAGATTTTTTCGGACAGATTATGCAGAATCCCGGGACGTTAGGAGATTGGTTAACTAACAGAGGTGCCGTAATATTCTCGATCGAGAAGGATGGTAAACGACAATTATTTTCAGAATTTTCTAAAAAGAATATCATAAGGGAATTTCCGTTTGTAAAGAACGACTATAAAGGATCGTCCCTCACAAAAGTGACTTTTACTACAGAGGCTTTTTGCCCATTGGGAGTTAATGATGCCGAAACTTCCGCTCTTCCTGTTTTGATGTTAGAGATTTGCTGTTCTAACTCGACTTCTAAAGAAGAGCATTTTACACTGGTCGCTCAACCGGACGAGAATTTAGCGAAAGATATGAGCGCTTGTGAGCATGATGGATATACGGGCATTAGCAACAAGGATAATTGCCAAATTACGACTGATCAAGCCGAAACTTTGTGGGCTGGGCAAAGACTTTCTATCCCGGTTTCATTGCAGGCTGGCGAGAAAAAGAAAATCAAAGTCTTATTTACTTTCCGGGATGAGAACTGGATCAGTAGTATTAATTTCCGGACACTTGATGATCTTTCGACCTATGCATACAAGATGTGGCCGGCTTTTAAAGATAAAACAACAGCTTTTGGTTTAGCGATCCCCAAAACAGGTGATAAAGAATTGGATACTTACGTGCGATGGTATATGATTCCTGGTATATCACTTACCAAATGGACAAAAAAAGGGGAACTTGTTACGATGGGGTATTGTGAGTTAAATCAACGCGATAGCTATTGGACAAGTTGGCTGCATTTGGTGTTTTATAAAGATTTGGAGAGAAAGATGATCGAGGAAAGTATCGAGTGGCAACAACCGTCCGGGAAAATTCCGACTACGATCCTTCCTCTAATTGAACGGGAGGATGATTTGGATATCAATGCTTTCTTTATTTTGCGTATTGCCAGATTCTACCGGTATTATCATAATAAACAAGACTTGACCAAATACTGGCCGGCTATGAAAAATGCTATGAATTGGTTGATTTATAGAGATACGGATAAGATCGGACTTCCGGCTCAGGTTTCTTTTTGGGGAGATTGGAAAGATGTGAAAGGGGTCGAGGGAAGAAAATATTCTCCTTTTACCTGTTTGATTTATTTGTCTGCCTTAAAGGAAATGGTTTATTTGGCGGAAGAGTGTGGTGATCAAACGGGAGGTAACTATTACCGAGCTGCCTATCAAAAGGGATATGAGACAGTGAATAAAGATGTAAAAGAAGGCGGTTTGTGGAATGGAAGCTATTATTGCCAGATATGGAAAGATGGCAGTGTAAATGATAAGATCTTACAGGATCAAACGATCGGTATCTTATTTGATGTTGTTCCCCGGGAACGGGCTTTGAAAATTATAGAGACATTAAATACGAAAAGTATGACACCTTATGGAGTTGCCGAGACTTTTCCTTATTATGATGACAGTTTTGGCTATCCTTCGGCTACCTATCACAATGGAGGCGTATGGCCGTGGGTCAGTTTTATGGATTGTTGGGCACGTATTAATATGGGGCGGCAAGAAGAAGCTATAAATATTATCAAGAAGGTAGGACGTGCAGATTTAGTAAATTCTGGGGATTGGTCACCTAATGAACATATAAACAGCCTGACTGGAGAGAATTTAGGTTATCATATCCAAGGCTGGAATACGGGGTTGTTTGGCTTAGTCTATTTCGGTTTGGTTAATATAGGGATTATGCATTAATTTTTTTATTTTCTTTTAGGCGTATCAAATTCTTTTTGTCTCTTTACTATGAAGGAGATAACAATATTCTGAGTGACCTTAAATAGAAAGATCCGGATCTAATATTAAATAAGTCAATGAGAGGAATGGAATTATCGAAAACTTAATTAATAAATTAAATCACTACAAATGAAAAAACATTTCTTCAAAGTATTCATGCTAAGTTTAGGGTTAACTGTGGCAACGTCGATGTTTGCTGCCAGTTATATGGACACGGCTGCAATCAACCTCAATTTGCGAAACGTAACGATTGAACAGGCATTTAAGGCGATTGAGGAGCAAAGTGAATTTTCTTTCTTTTATAATGAAGAGGAAGTAAACTCGGATCAAAGGATTAGCATTCATGTTAAGGATAAGGGAATTACGGAGGTGTTAAACCAATTATTAAATCGTAATGATATCGCTTATAAGATAACGGACCGGCATATTGTCCTTTACCGAAAAACGAATAAGGAAGAAACAAATCAGTCTTCCCAGACTTCACAAAAACGTATTACGGTCAAAGGTGTCGTGACAGATGAAAATGGCTTGCCGATTATCGGGGTAACTATCATTACCGCTTCTAAAAATGGTACGACTACCGATATGGATGGTAATTATACTTTAGAGGCAACGGAAGGTGAATTAATAACATTCTCCTATATCGGATACTCGAAGCAATCGGTGGAGGCTAAATCACTGTTGAATATCCAATTGAAGCCAACTTCCATCGGTTTGGATGAGGTAACGGTTGTCGCTATCGGTTATGGTGTTTCCCGTAAGGCGGATTTAACAGGTGCTATCACTTCTGTTTCGGCCAAGGATTTTAAACAAGGCGTGATTTCTTCTGCGGAACAGTTGCTACAAGGTAAAGTCGCAGGTTTAATCGTCTCACAAGGTGGCGGTGACCCGACAAAAAGTTCTTCCATGCGTTTACGCGGAGGTACCTCTTTGTCTGCCAGTAATGCGCCGTTGGTTGTGGTTGATGGTATTCCCGGAGTTGACCTCAGTACGGTTCAACCCAATGAAATCCTATCTATGGATGTACTGAAAGATGCATCAGCCACAGCTATTTATGGTTCGCGTGGAGCAAATGGTGTGATTATCGTCACGACCAATCGAGAGAAGAAAGGACGCAGTATCGAATACAATGGATATGTAGCGATAGGAAAGAGTGCTAATAACTTGGATGTATTGACAGCTGGAGAATGGCGTCAATACGTAAGTGACCATAATTTGACCGATGCCGTGGATTATGGTGCCGATACTGATTGGCAAAAAGCGATCCAGCAAACGGCTATCTCTCATTCTCATACACTTTCGTTCTCCTCCGGTGGAGAAAATAATGGACTACGTGCGTCCGTGAATTATTTAAGGAACGAGGGTATCATTAAGTTTAGCGATTTGGATCGTATGAGCGCAAGTTTGACCGCTTATCAATATGGACTTAATAACCGGTTGAAAGTAGAGTTGAGCTTACAGGCAAATGCAGATAAGCGGCACAATGTGGATAAGGGCATTTATAGCACGATTTATAATATGAACCCGACAGCCCCTATTTATGATGAAAATGGAAATTATTTGGAGCAGATCGGTGGACGATTGACTGAAAATAATCCGGTAGAGACCCATACGGAACGAAATGATGAGACAGCCCGTAAACATTTACTCGGTTACGGTAAGGTGGAACTATCCATTATTGACGGACTGAAAGCGACCACCAATTTGTCTTATGAGTATAACTCAAATCAAGATTATTACTACCGTCCGTCTTACGTTTATAAAGTTACGGATGGTGGATACGCTAAGAGATATAACGAGGAATATACGAATAAGCAGTTGGAGGTTTTCTTAAACTACGACAAGACATTCAATAAAAAACATCGTGTAGGAGCTATGGCCGGTTATTCTTATCTGGATTATTCGTTCGAGACCCTGAAAGCCGAAAGACGGAAATTCGATACGGATGATTTTTTATGGAATAATATGGGAGCAGGCCAAGATAACCGATTGGAAGACGTGGCATCTTCCAAAAGCCAAGCGAAATTAATCTCATTCTTTGCTCGTGCTAATTATACGTTGAAAGACCGGTATATGCTTACGGCTACGATTCGTCGTGACGGTTCCTCACGCTTCGGTACAAATCATAAATGGGGGACATTCCCATCCGTATCGGCAGCTTGGCGTGTTTCGGAGGAAGCTTTTATGGAGGATTTACAGAGTTGGGTCGCTAATTTGAAGTTACGTGCCGGTTACGGTGTGACTGGTAATCAATCCGGGATCGGAGAATATAAATCAGCTATGCTGATGGGTACGGGAGGCGGTGCCTATTTCGATAGTGAAAGTAATTCTTGGAAACAATCATATGGGGTTACTCAGAACCCGAATCCGGACCTGAAATGGGAGTCTACCGCCCAAACGAATGTGGGTATCGATATGTTCTTGTTCAATCGCTTAAACTTGACATTCGATTGGTATTTGAAAAAGACGAGTGATTTATTATATACGTATCAAGTTCCCAACCCTCCTTATTTGTATTCTAACATTTTGGCGAATGTAGGTGATTTGACCAATAAGGGTATCGAATTGACTTTGGGGGCAAACCTTATCAATCATAAGGATTTCACCTGGGATGCCAATTTGACGTTGGCGCATAACAAACAGACAATCGATAAACTGTCCAATCAAGTTTATCAAACCGATCGAATATTAAGTGGTTCGCTACAAGGCATTTTAGGTATGTCTAATCGTTATTCGCAGGTTATAGAGGAAGGTTATCCGGTAGGAACATTTTATGGTCCTCATTGCGAAGGCATTGTAGATGGTAAATTCGTATTGGCAAATGATGGAGAAGACGAGATCCTGGGTAACGCCCAACCTAAACTAACAATGGGCTTATCTTTTAATTTTACGTATAGGGATTTTGATCTGGGTATCTCCGGTTATGGTATGTATGGTCAAAAGGTACTGAACGTAGCGGGAATGGAAAGAGGCTATACGGCCCATATGCCAAATTATAATATCACTTCCTCTTTCGCTAAAAGCGGTATCTCTAATGAGAATATGCCGGTTTACTCTGATTACTGGTTGGAAAATGGTTCGTTCTTCCGTTTGCAAAGCGTAACCTTGGGGTATACGCTCCCTGCTCGTCTCTTGAAGAATTTTGGAGTTAACCGTTTACGTTTCTATGCAACCGGTGAGAATTTGTTTGTATTAACGGGTTACACAGGGATAGATCCGGAAGTTAGTACTGCGGATTTAAAAGAAGTCGGGCTGGATAAAGGTAATATTTATCCGATGCCAAGGACATTTTCTATCGGCCTTAATCTATCATTCTAATCATTTATAAAAAACAACAGGAGAATTATGAAAATACAATCAATATTAGCGGCAGGGTTACTTATGATGTTTGGCTCGTGTACCGATTTGTCCGAGAATCTGTATGATAAGATAAATGCGAATGAATATGGGCAAACCGATTCGGAAATAGCTTCCATCATGGGGCGCGCATATGCTTCCCTTCGAGGAGGCAGTTTTGATGGTGCGAACGGATATGCCTTTTCAGAGTATATCTATTTTATTTCGGCGATTAGCTCGGATGAGGCGGTACTTCCGGCTCGAAATGGGGGAGCAGATTGGTATGATGGCGGAAGATATGTCCAGTTAAAACGCCACGAGTGGGATAACCAGAACGTGACTATCACGGGAGCGTGGAGATATTGTTATAATGGAATCTCAACGGTTAATGCTATTATCTCACAGGTAGAAGGATCTTCTTTAAAGGATGAACAGAAAAATAAGATGTTTGCTGAATTGCGGGCTATACGTGCTTATTACTATTACCGCTTGATCGATTGGTTCGGAAATGTACCGTTGATTACGGACTATAAGGATCTGACATTACCGACGAACTCAACGAGGGCCGAGATTTTTGATTTCACGGAGAAAGAATTGTTAGCTATTATTGACCAATTGCCTGAATCCGGCTATGGTAAAATGACTAAGAATGCCGGGTATTGTTTATTAGCTCGTCTGTATTTGAATGCTGAGGTATTTTCTGGAAAATCCCGTTGGGAGGATTGCCTTAAAGCTTGTCAGCAGATATCCGGTTCATTGGAAACGAATTATTTTACTAATTTCCTGACAGAAAATGAAGTTTCTAAGGAAATTTTATTGGCTATACCTTATGATCATAAGATGGGTACGAGTGGCAATTTCCTGAATTGGGCTTTAACGCATAATGAGCAAAGATGGGCAATCTCACCAACTGGAGCTTTTGAGGGAGGTGGCAATAGTATTGTAGCTCAACCCGGGTTATACCATAGTTTCGATGAGAAAGACATACGCCGTAATACCATGTTGATTGGTGATCAGATCGATCTGCATACCGGGGAAGTCATTGATAGGGATCCGAATCAGGAGGGACTTCAACCATTGAGTTTTACGGATGAGATTGGTGATATCATGGACGCAAAAGATTATGAAGGAGTACATTGGTGTAAATATGAGCAAAAAGACGGTGAGGAGTGGGAACGTGATCATGATTTGGTTGTGATGCGTTATGCAGAGGTATTATTGATGCAAGCGGAATGTTATGTGCGCTTGAATCAGCCGGAAAAGGCACGTCCTTTCTTAGAACAAATACGTTCCCGTGCCGGTCTTACCGGAACTCCGGAAACAATAACTTTGCAAACAATTGAGGATGAGTTGAAAAAAGAGTTTGTTTTTGAGGATCACCGTCGTACGGATATGATACGCTTCGGGACTTTCTTCTCCGGAACTTGGTGGGAGAAAAATAAAATAACTCCTGCCTATAAAGGGATATTTCCTATTCCAGCATTAGAAATGCAGAAAAATAATAAATTGCAACAAAATCCGGGATATTGATTCATTTATAGCCTTAAATAAGACTATCTGTAAAAGGCCGTAAGGATAAAGTACTGTACTTTCAGAACTATTCACTAATTAAGAAACAGGTCAAAAAAATTAGGAAGTTCTCATGAGGCAACTCAACAATCCGGAGAGAACCGTTTATTATCAACAAAATAGTAAACGGTTTTTTTGTAATTAATAAAAAAGCCCTCTCCGGGCTTTTTTATTTCAACAGTACTGATTAGTAATTCTGCTTCATAGGTTCGAAGAAAGCCTGTGGATGTTCGCATGCCGGACATTTCTGAGGAGCTTTTTTGCCTTCAAATACATAACCGCAGTTACGACATTGCCAAAGAATCGCTTCATCTTTCTCAAATACCTTTCCAGCTTCCATGTTAGCCAGTAATTTACGGTAACGTCTTTCATGTTCAGCTTCTACAGTAGCGATCATTTTGAAAGCAACGGCAATCTGCTTGAAACCTTCTTCTTCAGCTACCTTAGCAAACTCAGGGTAAAGGTCTGCCCATTCTTCATTTTCGCCATCAGCAGCAGCAGCAAGATTCTGCATTGTATTTCCAATTACACCTGCAGGATAAGAAGCTGTAATTTCAACCATTCCACCTTCCAGGAATTTAAAGAAACGCTTAGCATGTTCTTTTTCCTGCTCGGCTGTTTCCATAAACACACCGGCAATTTGTTCATAACCTTCTTTTTTAGCCTGGCTTGCAAAGAATGTGTAACGGCTTCTTGCCTGGGATTCACCGGCAAATGATTTCAGCAGATTCTGCTCGGTACGTGTACCTTTAATACTTTTTTCCATAATGCTAATTATTGTAGTATATAAAATGTGTTCCTGTTATTACCCTAGTAAGCGAGTCAAAGGTATAAAATTGTTTTTGAGAATGATAATCAGGTATTATAAAATATTTCAATGTTCACATAAAAATGATTTATAAATATTTACCGTTTGGATTGCATCCAAAATCATATAAATCATGTATTATCCAGCCATGCCATAGTCTTAAAAAGAAGAATACAAACATAAGAATAGCAGCTTATTTATATTTGTTGTATCTTTGTGACGTTTTTTTTAATAAATTCCAAACATATAATGAATAACAAGATTGATTTTCAACCCAAATTGTTACAGGCGTTGAAAAACTATTCCAAAGAACGGTTCATGACCGATCTTATGGCAGGTATCATCGTTGGTATTGTTGCCCTTCCACTTGCGATCGCATTTGGTATTGCTTCCGGGGTAAGTCCGGAAAAAGGATTAATTACAGCTATTCTCGGAGGTTTTATTGTTTCGCTGCTGGGTGGTAGCAGTGTACAGATAGGAGGTCCCACAGGAGCCTTCATCGTTATTGTATACGGCATTATCCAAACTTTTGGGATCGAAGGATTAGCCATAGCTACTGTAGTTGCAGGTATTATACTTGTTATTATGGGAATATTAAAACTAGGAACGGTTATCAAATTCATACCTTATCCGATTGTCGTCGGTTTTACCAGTGGTATAGCCCTCACCATTTTTACTACACAAATGAAAGATTTATTCGGACTGACAATGGATAAAGTTCCGGCAGACTTTATATCCAAATGGATTGCTTATTTCCAACATGGCCACACAATTAATATAGGGTCGTTAGCAATAGGTTTGGCAAGCATTGTAATAATTGCAATAGCTCCCAAATTTTCCAAAAAGATACCAGGTTCCTTAATTGCCATTATCCTAATGACAGTTATTGTCTATGTGCTACGCAACTATGCAGGAATAACCGGGATCGAAACGATTGGAGATCGGTTTACAATCAATGCCTCCCTTCCAAATCCGGCTCCTATCACTTTTAATATGGAGACAATCAATTTGCTTCTGCCTTCGGCATTTACCATTGCCATGTTGGGAGCTATCGAATCATTGTTATCCGCTACGGTTGCAGACGGTGTAACAGGAGATAAGCATAATTCAAATACGGAATTAATTGCTCAAGGTGCCGCAAATATTGTCGTTCCTATCTTTGGAGGGATTCCTGTTACCGGGGCCATAGCCCGTACAATGACAAATATAAATAATGGAGGCCAAACACCTGTAGCTGGCATTATCCATGCAATTGTATTACTTTTAATCCTGCTGTTCCTCGGTCCGCTTACTAAACACATTCCTATGGCTTGTCTGGCAGGTGTTTTGATTATCGTATCTTATAATATGAGTGAATGGAGAACTTTCCGCTCATTGATGAAAAATCCGAAAAGCGATGTATCTGTATTATTGGTAACATTTTTCCTGACCGTTATCTTCGACTTAACCATAGCAATAGAAGTAGGATTACTTATAGCCATGTTCCTGTTCATGAAACGTGTGGCAGAAACGACTCATGTTTCCGTTGTAAAAAATAAAATAGACCTTTCCGATGAAGGCGAGATACACCATGACGAAGAAGTCCTTACTCTTCCTAAAGATGTGGAAGTATATGAGATAGACGGTCCTTTCTTCTTCGGTATAGCCAATAAATTCGACGGAGTGATGAAAAGTCTTTCCGACAAACCGAAAGTACGTATCATCCGCATGCGTAAAGTCCCTTTTATGGATTCTACCGGACTTCATAACCTGGAAAGTCTCTATCGTCTTTCAGAGGCAGAAAAAATCCATTTGGTTTTGTCTGGCGTAAATGAGACTGTGAGAAACATATTAGTGAAATCCGGCTTTGAAAAAAAGATTGGAGCTGATAATATTTGCAGTAACATCCATGAAGCAATCGAAATTGCCCGGAAGGTAGTTTCTAAACAATAAAAATTTTACATAAAATATTTTCAGGCACGGATTAGACGAATCTCAGATTATGTCTAATCCGTGCCTGAATCTTTTTTTATTTTGTTTTACTAAAAAGATATTTAACTAACTCAAAAAAACTATCCAAACAAGTAACTGATTAGTATTTTAAAAATTTAAATTGTATGTTTGCGGGTATATCTAACTTGCAGTATATCTATATATTATAATAACTTAAACTGATGTAAACAAATGAAAAAAGTAGCAATGTTTTCACTTATGGCTATTTTGGCTATATCCTGCCAAAAAGAGCCGGACATGTCTAAGCTGGACAACGATTTCATGGTTTATACGAACTATGACAAAGATGTAAACTTTAACAAGTTTAGTACCTATTATCTTCCGGATAGTATTGCCATCCCGGGAAGCGACATGAAAGCAAAATACTGGACTGATGAAAATGCAAAAAAAATTATCAGTAATGTAGAAGAAGAAATGAGTAGCCGCGGATACCAAAGAATCAAAGAAAAGGACAAGGCAAATCTCGGTTTACAGCTTTCTTATGCAGAAAAAACAGTACGTGTACAAGGTTATCCTTACTTCGGTTGGGGATATAGCTATTGGGGCTCCTTCTGGAACGGCTGGTATTATCCATTCCCTGTTGCTTACAGTTATAATACCGGAACTATGATTATCGACTTGGTTAATCTGACCAGTACAGAAAAAGAACTTCCGATTATATGGCACGCTAATATGTCCGGATTATTGTACAGTAATTCAAAAATGAACATGCAATTAACTCTGCGTGCCATCGAACAAGCATTTACCCAATCACCAATTATCAAAAAGTAACCAGGAGGAACGATTATGAAAAAGATAAAGACTAAATCATTAAAAAAAATAATATTGTTTGCTGTTCTATTATGTGTTTTTCCTTTATTGGGACATGCACAATATTTTATAGATAGATGGCATTTTAATATAGACTGGCAGGTAAATATTCCTGTAAACACCAGTTTTGCTGATAAGGCAAGTGGCTGGGGAGCCAATTTTGAAGGTGGGTATGAAGTTCTTCCGAACTGGTCGGTAGGTGCTTTTATTAATTACCACTCAAACCACCGGTATATTCCACGGACGACTTTACATATTTCCGAGACGCAAACATTGAATACTGATTTACAACAATCTACTTTCCAATTGCCGTTCGGTCTTTCTACCCGCTATTGGACACCGCTTAAGAGTAATCATTTCAAACCTTATATAGGATTGAAGCTGGGTACCATGTACAGTGAAAGTTCTGCATATACAAGCTTAGTACGTGTATATGACAATCCCTGGGGGTTTTATATATCTCCGGAAATAGGTATCAATATCCGGCCTGTTGCTTTTAAACGGTTAGGATTCCATGCTGCATTCTATTATAACTATGCAACAAATAAAAGCAAGGTACTTTCTTACTCGGTAGACGGATTGAATAACTTAGGATTCCGTTTCGGAGTATGTTTCTAGAAAAATATTTTACATTTTTCAGGTGACAATTGATAGGTGACAGTTGACAGTTAAGTTTCGCATCCGGTATGCCAACCGAATGAAAACCAGAATAACTGCCAACTGTCACCTATTTCCAATTTATTCATCAAGCTGATACTGTGACGTCGAACCCTTCTTTTCTGGCTTTATCGGCTATTGCTTCGAGTTCTTCTTTTGTTACTTTACGGAGATTCTTTACAGGGGTTTCCCTGTCTATCGTATAAATCATTACTTGCTTGGGATTTATTTTCTTCAGGGCATCCAACCATCCGGATATTTCCTGTTCAGTGGTATTATCAATGCTTTTACCATCTATTTCACCTTTTAAAAACATTGTCTGTATAATCAGATTACCGTTAAAACGACATAACTGTTCCAACAGTTTGCCATATGTGAAAGAAGGGGAATTAGGTACATTCAATTGCCGTATCCGGCTATCCAGGACAGAATCCAGTTTCAATATATTATCTTCCACTTTATTTAAGGCCTGAAATACATCTTCTCTATGAAGCATTGTTGAATTAGATAATACGGCAATCTTTGCAGAAGGGAAGAAATGGTTACGGGTCGTAATGGTATCTTCTATAATTCCTCCGAATTCCGGATGCATGGTTGGTTCGCCGTTACCGGCAAATGTAATTACATCCGGTGTAATACCTTCTGCTTGCATAGTCGATAATTTTCGAATCAAAGCCTCCTTCACCTCTTCACGGGTAGGTAACTTGCTATGGGTACGACGTTCTTCATTCAGACCGCATTCGCAGTATATACAGTTGAACGAACATAATTTACCGTCTGTAGGCAATAAATTCATACCCAAAGAAACTCCCAGTCTCCGGCTATGTATAGGGCCGAACACTATTTTATCAAAAAGGATTGTAGACATATTATAATTACTTTTTTGTTTTAACAAATTCTGCATATTCTGATGAATGCGAATACAAAACTACAAAAGCTATAAGAATGACAAAGTTTATACAGCAATGCTTTATAACTATTTAGCACATATCATGAATAAATAAACCATACCATCAAAATTTACAACGCAGCAATGCATACAAATCTGTTTTAACAGGTCCGTTTATTTCTTCCTGGTTTGTTCCAATTTTATCCCGGTCCAAATAGTAACTACATGCCCATTTAGTTGAAAAAGTAAACCGTTTCAAAAAATCCCAGCGTAAAGAAATTGCACCACGAAAACCTTTCCCGTAAAAAGAAGAAGAATTGAAAGCATAAAGTATATTCTTTTCATAAGAACTTATGCGACTGTAGTAATCGTCCGTATGAAAAAAAGCCACATATAAATCTGCCTGAAAAGGAACCTTTACCGGCTTCCATCCCATACTTTGTGCCAACATCCAACCGGAACTTCTTTTTTCTGTTTCTTTGTTGAAAACTCCGTCTACAGATGTCCGTAAAGAGACAGAAGGGGATATCGCATATAAAAATTGTAGTCTCAACCGCTGTTGAATAGAAGGAAGCAAAAGGAGGGAAGTCGTTTCTTCTTTGAGTCCATTTTTATCTTTTAGCTTATATCGATATCGAAAATACACCGATACATCCTTAGCCGGATGATAATCTATCTGACACATATATTCTTTTCCACCAGAAGGAGCATCTACTCCATACTTAAGCCAGGGAAAACGAAATAGATCTGCATAAGCCGATAATTTCCAGCGGGCAAAAGGTGTCCATTGCATTCCTACATACATACCCTGTTCATTTTGTATCATTGAACTTTGTGAAAAAGCATTGCCAAAGAATGCCTGGTAACGCAAATCATAATACCGGTATAGCATAAGGAAAGAAAAATAAGAAACCGGTGTTAACTGAAATGCATTCAAAGTGGCACAAGCACCATTCGCCGAAACAGCAGTTTCACCATATAATTTCATATTTTTTATTTTCAACAGGTAATCAACACCTATGTTAAAGTTATTTCCACCTCTAAAATAATATAGGTTATAAGGTTTTAAATCCGGTTGAACTTCCATACTTCCGAAAGAATAGGAAAGAGCTGTTATTCCCAAACATAATGAAGGAGTTGCATAACGGATATTTCCTCCATAAGTACACATAGGAGCTTTACGTATTTTTTCCCTATCCCCCGGCAGACGATGCAAACCATCTGTTTTAAAAGAACGTATTTGATTACTATCTACTTTTGCATCCAGTTTCCTGAATGAGCAGAACATACTTATATCGAATTTACCGAATGAAACAGTAGATGCAATTCCCCGGAAAAAATCATTTTCATTTGTTGAAAAGTGCTTTCTAAAACCATTTGAACGTCTTTCTGCTTGTGCAACCTGTGCACTGCGTCCGGGTGTAAAGTCATTACTTACTATTAATCCTTGTCCAAAAGAAACCTTATAATCACCCAAGGCAAGACTTTTCAACCATTTAGCCATATCCTTTAATAAGAGGTGAATTGAATAATAATCATATCCCTTATGAGAACCATTCCAGAAAGGTTCGCCGGCATCTTTTTCCGCTACAAACCCAAATTGAAGACGCTCGTCAAAAATATAGGAATAGCGAAGTGAATGGTAAAACGGTTCTCCCAGATAGCTCCGGTTCGGATATTCCGATAAAACACTATCCGGATATGAACAATATCCCTTTTTCTGTTGAAAACATCTATCATATCTGATTTGTAGATCATTAGAACCATATTTAAACAGGTTTTTCACAGTAAACGGACGTTTTTCAACAGTAAATTCACTGATATAAACAAAGGGTAAGAAAAGGGATATTGTTTCAAAATCGAATGAAACGATATTCTTCAATTCATAAACAGTAACCAGTTTACCATAGCGTAAACGATATTCCAACAACTCTTTAATTTGCAAATCAGATAAGAAAGGAAGCCGTTTTAACTGTTCTTCCGTAACTGTATTCAGTTCAAAAGGATGTTCGGACAAATAAGATAAATCCGCATACAGTGTCTTTATATGTTCTGTATCTTCTGTCTCCTGAGCCATTTCATCCACATATTCCATCCATTTATCAACAGATGGATTTATTTGGCTTTTAAGTTGATAACTATTTATCAACAGAAATACCAACAAGGTTATAAACAACCGTTTCATAACCTTACACCCTTAAAAAGTATACTTTATTCCAACACCGGTACTTATTCCCAACACAGCATGATAAGTCCCGGCAACATCCAGACTAAACCTGGAAAAACGGTATCCTATCCCTAATGAAGGTTGAAGAGGGGATAAGTTCATACCCGCTCGAATCGAAAACCGGTTGAAAGGAATATACTCTGCTCCGATACTACCTGTTAAATAAACCGTTTTATTACTCTCTACAGTACCTGCTATTAACAGGCTGTTAATTACCGACCATTGAAAACCTATCTGGATAGAATAGTCATTAAGAATTTTAATATCAGTATCTTCTGAATGAATAGTAACTGAAGGTAAATTCATTATTAACAATCCAATCAACAGTTTGTCAACAGGAGAATAAAGAATACCAACATCTGTTGAAAGCCCTTGCAGTGGCCCTTCTGATAATTCCGTTTGCAACAACGCATATTGGATACTGATCCCTATTTTCCACTTTCTATTCAATTGCTTTCCCATAGAAAGACGGAACATACTTTCCCGATAGCCATCAAAACCAAAAGAAAAGATATCAACAGCGGCAGGTAATAGTGTGTTAGGATAAATAAATCCGACATGAATAGTTCCCAATTCTTTCACTGAATAACGGTTAAAATAATCTATCTGAACCTGTTTACTATCATAAAGACAGACCAACGAAGGATTAGATAATACGGATTGGGTAACTCCGTTTCCTCCCATACCAAGACAACGGATATCTGTTATCCGGAAGTTATCAACAGCATAAACAGGCAGGATACACATACAAAGAATAAGGACGCAAAGAGGGTAACCTCTCAGGCTTCTAATTTTTTCTTTTTTCATAATAAAGGAGTTTGGTATATAATGAATTATCTATTATTTATTGAAAAGTTTGCTCATAGTTTGTTATTTTAGTTAATAAAATTGCGGTAAATCTACGTAATAAATTCGAGTGGCAAAGAATTATACAAAAGAGGGCTTTTTATGTATGTATCTATATACTTAGAAAGTGTAACCTACCCCTATAGACACAAGGTTTTCCTTTGTGCCTTGATTTCTATGAAGCAAATTCATGTTGTAATTAAGCAGGATAGCAACGCGTTTTATTTCTACACCTGTCTGGAAAGACAAACCAAAATCAAAACGTTTATAGTTATTATATTTGAAAGGATCCCAAGATGTTTCATCAGCCTGAACATTCTCACTTTTATCCCAGGAAATAGTCGATACTTTGTTTTTGCCACCGAGACCTACAGCAAAATAAGGACCTGCAGCTACATGAAAACGAATATCGGGAGTTATATATTTTGCCCACTCCGCCATAACCGGCAACTGAAGATAGTTTCTATGAGTAGTTATGCTGTAAGTAGATCCTCCAGGTGTTCCAATTAAAGGTGATGATAAAATATCTCCTGTTTCTGGAATTAATAACTGAGAAGAACCGTCACTCATATGCAAAGTAGTTCCTGAAGAAGAGCTATTCCGTTGCATAAAATATAACCCGGATTGAATACCGAAACCATCATCCTTTTTATTAAAAGAATATCTTACCCCTATTCCGGCCTGAACACCAAAATTAGCTTTAAATGCGCTCTCTTTTAAAATAGTAGTTCCTACGGTAGGAGTAAATTTAAACTGTGCATTAGCAGCCATCACACAAAATAAAGACACAAATAAAAATAAAACTTTTTTCATACTTCCAATCGTTAAAATAAATGTTTTCTTAATCATAGAATTAATATTAAAATAAATAAGCAGGTTATTTATTATTTGATAATTGTTTTTAGCGTCTATAGTTTTATACAGATTAGTTATTCAACAGGTCGCAAAAGTAAATAAATATTTGGGCGAGCCTTGAAAATAAAGTAATAATAATGTACAGTAACATTTTATATATATTCATAACTTTGTTTATTTATGCGACAAAAGTAGTAGTCCTTTTAAACAAAATAGCAAATAGGTCATTTTATGGGATTGACAAATATCATCTGATAATCAGTCAATTAATAATTATATAATTGACAAAGTATATGATACATAAACATATAACATATTGAATATAAATAAATTACAAAGCAAACAGAGAATTTATCTAAAATAGGTATTTGTGACACATGGAAACATTGTTTATCAACTAATACAGGAATAAATATTCAATAAATATCGTTACTATCTTTCTTACATCCCACGTTCGCGGAAAGCAAAACATATCTATTTTTTTAAGGGAAAAGGAATATCATAACTATAGTAATCTAACGAGTTCATCTTAATCAAAGACTTACAAGATAAACATATAAATCTTCATTTGTACCTACCAAATCAAACTTTTGACGTGAGCGGAAACGCTGTTTATTAACAGATTCAGGGTTTATATTCAGCAATATAGATATTTGACGCGTATCCAATTTGAATAAGCATAAATAACAAAAGCGTTTCTCCACTTGTGTAAAATATCTTTCTATCAACTCCTTATATACAATAGGGTATACATCCTTTACCAAGTTTTCTATATTTTTCCATTGGATAGAACTTATTAATGGACTAGAAATATTCGATTGCACTTTTTCTGACCATCTATAGAGTTTAGTACCTATCGGCGATAATAATATTCGTTCTTCTCTACAAGCTATCAATTTGTTATTAACAACTTCTACATCCTTCTTCAATTTCATATATCTTTTTTCTTCTTCAGAAATATCAGATTTCAATTGATTAAATTTACTATTTTCTTCCAACTGATTTTTCTGATGATACAATATATCCTTTTTTTGATTCAACTCTACAGATAAAGCATATATTTTTCTGTTTTGCTCATTTATAGCTACTTGCTGATTCAATATATGTATATTTTTTTTTCTTATCCTAAGAAGATGTATAATAGCTATAGTAAAAATACACAGTAATAATATGGAAGCAATAATATAATATATTTGTCTATTTATCTTTAATTGCATATTTTCATTATGTAACTTCATATAATTATATTTCTTTTCTGTCGCTAATACATTTGTATTATTTTCTATTTTAGAAATGGAGTCTGCTGAATATGAATATTTTTCTAAATATTCTAATGCTTTAGAATAATTTCTTTTTGCCTTTTCTAATAAATAGTAATTTTCTGTTATACCTATAGCTGTATATTTATTTTTTGTTTCTGTCTTTGACTTATCCAAATACATTTCGGCCTTATCCCAATCTTTTAAAGCGGAATATACTTCAGCTAATCCTACATAGTTTGGAGTCGAATCAATAGAATAGCTCTCTATAGATTTTAAATAATAATATTCTGCTTTTTTATATTTATGTATAAGACAATAAGTAATTCCTAATCCATTATAAACACAAGATAATATTTCCTTGTCATTCAATATTATAGCTTCATTTTCTGCTTTATACAATATAGATAAAGACTTATCTATTGAATCGCATAATAAATATTCATTTGCTGTATTTACTAAACCAAAAATATAACTCCTATCATTATTAGCAAGTTTAAAATATTTACTACTATCCTCATATTTATTTACAGCAAATAAAAAATTTCCATTTATTTCATACAAATCTCCCATATAACTCAATATGTATCCTGCTATATTATAATTCTTTACTTCAATAGCTATATTCAATGCAGCATCATATGTTTCCATAGCTTTCTCGTACTCCTTATCATTTACATAGGAGCGACCGAGATAAAGTCCAATTTTTGCAGACTTACTCAAGTCACTATGTTTTTCATAATATTTTAATGCTCTGCTAAGTTGATATACAGAAGGTACATCCCCCTCTTTGGCTTTATCAACAGCTATGCCGTATAATAAACACCATTTTGCAAGTAAACGATCATTTAACCCTTCCGGATATTCTATAGAATCTAATAAAAGAATCGTACTATCCGGATGTAGCTTTATTAGTTCTTCCGCCTTATCAAGAAGGATACTTTCTTTAGATTCATATTTTCTACAACCGGGTAGTAAAAATAGAAGTATCAGAAAAATAAAAATAGGAGTATCTTTGAATGTTAGAATTGGCATAAGTATATTTTGTATTGTTTAGAATATTCAGTTTGTAAAAATAAGCTTTATACAAAGTAACACAAAGTATATGAATACTTATTTTTACATTTGACAACCAAAACATAAGTAGCAATGAGATATAATATGTATTGAATTGAATGTTTACTCAGTCAAATTCTGTAAAACTTGATATTGCTATCTCTAAATCAATTATTTTTGTAGGCTATGATTGGAGTGAGATGGTATGTTATATTGATTATGTTCATGGTATGTGCAATGGGAATAAAAGCACAGACACTGAAAGTCAATACCGTTCCGGAAGGTGTACAAAGAGCCTTCTTCGACGGAAAAGATACGATTGCCGTCGTTAATCTGCAGGAAATTTATATTTATCCACAACCTAAGTTCAAAAATAAAAGGGAACAACAAAAATACAATAAGTTAGTCCGTGATGTGAAACGTACACTCCCTTATGCCAAAATGGTTTATGAAACGTTGATTGAAACTTACGAATACATGGAAACCTTACCTAACGACAAGGCACGGCAAGCACACCTTAAACTGATGGAAAAAGAACTTTTTAAACAATATAAACCGGAGTTGAAAAAACTTACCTTTTCCCAGGGAAAATTACTTATCAAATTGATAGACAGGGAATGTAACCAATCCAGTTATAACCTGTTGAAAGCTTATTTAGGAAGTTTCAGAGCCGGCTTCTGGAATATATTTGCCGGTATGTTCGGCGCCAGCCTTAAATCGGAATATGATCCGAAAGGCAAAGACGCCCAAACGGAACGGATCGTGGTTCTCGTTGAAAACGGATTAATCTGACAACTGCTTAAAGAAATCCCATATAACGATACCCGTCGTAACAGATACATTCAACGAATGCTTGGTTCCGTACTGTGGGATTTCAATACACATATCACAATTATCAACAACAGATTGTTGAACACCTTTCACTTCATTCCCCATCACAATAGCATATTTTTTACTCTTGTCCAACAGCAACTTATCAAGCATCACACTGCCTTCCGCCTGTTCGATTGCACATACCGTATATCCCGCTTTCTTTAAGTTATCAACAGCATCCAAAGTATCTTTAAAATAAGCCCAGTCTACAGTATCTTCAGCTCCCAAAGCTGTTTTGTGAATCTCCGTATGAGGCGGACAGGCTGTTATGCCACACAAATAAATAGCTTCCACACGGAACGCATCCGAAGTACGGAACACAGAACCCACATTATTAAGGCTCCTTATATAGTCGAGTACAACGATTAACGGTATTTTTTCACTATCTTTGAATTCTTCAGGAGTCAGGCGGTTCAACTCCGTAATCTTTAACTTACGCATAACTGTCTTTTTTCTTGTGCTGCAAAAGTAGTGAATTAATGTGTATACCCCGTTGAAAAACTATTGATAAGTAGTGAACACTAAATGAAAAATAATTCTTGCTTTATCCAAATACTTGTTTATACATGCCCCTCTTCCAATCCCACAATAAAAGCAATCCGTTATTTATTACGACATATCAACAAGGGTTATACACGTATCAACACCCCTCAAGAGATATAAACTTTTACACATACCAAGTTATCAACTAAAAACTAATAAAGTCTGTAATCTGTAGATTTCTAATAAATAAGCTTGTTATGTATATGTTAGTATCCTTTTGATAAACGGTTCATAGAGCTTAATAACCTTTCAGGCAAATGTTGAAACAGAAATGTATTAACTGTTTCAACAGGATATCATATTCATCATATTTAAATTTAAAATTAAAGATATAAGAATAATATAATATAGGATTGTGGATAACTAAGGAGACCGGAAGAAGCAAGGGGGAGTTCCGGGGATAAAAACGGAATACCTTTTTTGAGTGACATGGTTGCATTGCGGAAAATTAAGGATTTACATAAAACCTCTTTCTTAAGCATGTTTAAACTACTTTCATATATATGATTGAATAAAGTTTTTTACCTTTGCAGATATCAACAGTTTGTTGATAATATAACTAAGTTAAAGATTATCAGTAATAAAAATTGGTAATAACTCTGTTGATATAGTGTAGAAACTAAGAATAAACATATACAAATAAGCTATGCAGACAAACCAATCAATCGGATATATGGATGCGCCGGTACCTAAAGACCTCGATTTGAAGAAGGCTATCGATCAGCTACGTAAGGAAAAGAATGCTATTATATTAGCTCATTATTACCAGACAGGAGATATTCAGGATATCGCAGACTTTGTTGGCGATAGCCTGGCTTTGGCTCAGTGGGCTGCTAAAACAACTGCAGACATTATCGTTCTCTGCGGAGTTCATTTCATGGGAGAAACAGCCAAGATACTTTGTCCTGATAAAAAAGTACTGGTTCCCGACCTGAATGCCGGTTGTTCATTGGCCGACAGTTGCCCGGCTCCTGACTTTGCCGAGTTTGTGAAACAACATCCCGGCCATGTCGTTATCTCATATGTGAATACGACAGCTGCGGTAAAAGCGGTAACCGATGTGGTGGTTACTTCAACCAACGCCCGTCAGATTGTTGAAAGTTTCCCGGAAGATACAAAGATTATATTTGGTCCGGACCGTAACCTCGGTAATTACATTAATAGCATAACCGGACGTAAAATGTTACTTTGGGACGGTGCCTGCCATGTACATGAGCAGTTCGCTCTGGAGAAGGTGCTGGATTTAAAGAAACAGTATCCGGATGCGGAAATCATTACTCACCCGGAATGTAAACAACCCATTATACAGGTCTCAGACTTCGTAGGTTCGACTACCGCTCTTTTAAAGCATACTATCAAGTCGGATAAGAAACAGTTTATTGTAGCGACGGAAAGCGGCGTTATTCACGAAATGCGTAAAAAGAGTCCGGACAAGGAATTTATTCCGGCTCCTCCCAACGATAGTACGTGTGCCTGCAACGAATGTAATTTTATGCGTTTAAATACAATGGAAAAGTTGTATAACTGCCTGAAATACGAATTGCCTGAAATATTTGTGGACGAAGAAGTACAGAAAAAAGCTATCAAACCTATTCAAAGGATGCTTGATATATCTGAAAAATTAGGTTTATAACCTGTTTATAATTTGATAAAGTGACATGCCAGCCGGATGCTTCAAATATATCCGGACTGGCATGTTTTTTATAGGTTCATATAGGTTGTTCAGAGTGTTGATAAGAAGTTTGTCAGTTTCTTTGTTGCTTCTGCCCGGTGGCTGATTTTATTTTTCAAATCATTACCCATTTCGGCAAATGTCTCCGTATAGTTTTCAGGAACGAATATAGGATCGTATCCGAAACCTTCGGAACCCGTCTTTTCTGCGATAATCGTACCGTTAACGATTCCTTCGAACAAATACTCCGTATTGTCCAGAATAAGTGCGATAACGGTCCGGAAACGGGCTTTCCGGTTTTCTTTACCTTCCATTTCCTTCAGGAGTTTGTTCATATTGGTTTCCGCATCATGTCCGGGACCGGCATAACGGGCGGAATAAACTCCGGGGGCGCCGTTTAATGCTTCCACTTCCAGTCCCGTATCGTCGGCAAAGCAGTCATAACCGAACTTCTCTTTGATATAGCGGGCTTTTTGCAAAGCGTTTCCTTCCAAGGTATCTGCCGTTTCCGGAATATCTTCGTGGCAATTTATATCCGAAAGGCTTACGATGTTCACCAGATTACCGGTGATGTTTCTTACCTCATCCAGCTTATGTGTATTGTTGGTAGCAAATACTAATTTTCTCATTTGAATGATTTATAGAATGTTTATATCTCTGTGCAAAAGTACGAATAAAAAAATTCAGAACGGATTTCCTGTATATTACATCCGGTGTAAAAAAGGAATCCGTTCTGAACTTTCATTTATGCAAAGGGGAGGGGGCGACTATGTTTTTATCTGGTCGAATCCTTCCCCATAGACTCCCCGTACGATACTTTGTGAAATAAATGCCTGATGGTCTATCTGCTTTACCAGGCGGAAAATAGAAACCGATTCGGACTTCTTAGCTAAAAGTACGACTACTTTGACGGGTTTGCGGGAGTATCCGCCTACACCGTCGAGAATGGTACATCCGCGTCCTAAGTCGTGTATGATATGTTCTGCTATTTCATCATATTTCTGGGAGAATATGAAGAATTGGACAGACTGGCGGTTTCCATTCAGCACCATATCCAAAATATAGTTACTTACAAACATTTCAACAAAACCGAATACGATCTTTTCCACATCATGGAACAAAAAGAAAGATGAACCGATGATAAAGAAATCACAGAACAATAAAGCCCTGCCGATAGATATATTCTTGTATTTGTTTACAATCGCTCCGATAACATCCGTACCTCCCGTACTTCCGTTTGCCGAGAATACCAGTCCCAGACCGGCACCGCAAAGGAATGCACCGATAATGATAGACATGAACGGCTGGTCGTGCAAAAGCGGTTTTCCTTCCAGCAGCCACTCAAAAAACGATAAGGAAGCGGAGAGCGAGAACACTCCGAATATCGTTTTTACCAGGAATTTAAATCCCAATACTTTGAGAGCAGCAAGCAATAAAACAACGTTGATCACAAAGTAAGATACCGAAACCGGTATCACTTCATTGCTTGCAAAGAAGATTAAGGCACAGATACCACTGACTCCTCCGGTAATGATTTCATTCGAAAGAATGAATGCGTTGAAGCCAAAACCATACAGGATCGTACCTAAAACGATAACCAGGTAATCTTGTATGGAAAAGTAGAGTTTGTTGTTTGTAAGTTTCATTTAGATTTTAGATTACTATATTAACTATCTTTCCGGGAACGACAATAATCTTTTTAGGAGTCTTGCCGTCCATCCATTTGGCTGAGTTTTCATGTGAAAGAGCTGCTTTCTCTACTTCTTCACGAGGCATATCAGCCGGAAGTTCCAGGTTGAAACGGGCTTTGCCATTGAAAGAAATAGCATAAACAACAGATTTTTCTTTCAGATATTCTTCATTATGCTTGGGCCATGCTGCATCGCAAACGGTTGTGGTATGACCGCAGGTATGCCATAACTCTTCGGCAATATGCGGAGCAAACGGAGCCAGCAGGATAATCAGTTGTTCCAGAATGGCACGTTTGTTACATTTCAGGCTACCCAGTTCATTGATGCAAATCATGAAAGCACTGATGGAAGTGTTATAAGAGAAATGTTCGATATCGAAAGTAACTTTCTTAATCAGTTTGTGCAGCGCTTTCAGTTCTTCGGCAGTCGGTTCTGCATCGGTAATCTGCAGGCTGTCCGTATTACCAAAGAATAAGCCCCAAAGTTTTTTCAGGAAGCGGTGTACACCGTCGATACCGTTTGTATCCCAGGGTTTGGATTGTTCCAACGGGCCTAAGAACATTTCGTACAGACGAAGTGTGTCGGCACCGTACTTTTCGACAATCATATCCGGATTCACTACATTGAACATAGATTTGGACATCTTTTCAACAGCCCATCCACAGATATATTTACCGTCTTCCAGTTCAAATTCGGCATCTTTGTATTCCGGGCGCCAGTTTTTGAAGGCTTCGGTATCCAATATATCGTTAGATACGATGTTTACGTCTACGTGTATGGGAGTTACTTCATAGTTATCTTTCAGGTTGAGGGATACAAACTTATTGGTACCGTTAATGCGGTATACAAAGTTTGAACGTCCCTGTATCATACCCTGGTTTATCAGCTTCTTAAACGGTTCGTTCTCGCAGACAACACCCAGGTCAAACAGGAATTTATTCCAGAAACGGCTGTAAATCAAGTGACCGGTAGCATGTTCTGTACCACCGATATACAAGTCTACGTTGCGCCAGTATTCATCCACATCCTTAGCAACCAGCGCTTTGTCGTTGTGCGGGTCCATATAACGCAGGTAATAAGCGGATGAACCGGCAAATCCCGGCATTGTGCAAAGTTCCAGCGGGAAGATCGTTTTGTTATCTATTTTAGATACTTCCACTACTTCCTGGTTTACGGTATCCCAAGCCCATTTTACGGCATGTCCCAGAGGCGGTTCGCCGGTTTCTGTAGGAAGGAATTTATCTACTTCCGGTAATTCCAAAGGCAGTTTATCAACAGGAAGCATTTGAGGCATGCCATCTGCATCATAATATACAGGGAACGGTTCGCCCCAGTAACGCTGGCGGCTGAATATAGCATCACGCAAACGGTAATTTACTTTAACACGTCCTAATTTGTTTTCTTCTACGAATTTCTTGGTAGCGGCGATTGCTTCTTTTACAGTCAGTCCGTTCAGGGACAGGCTGCAATAAGGAGTAACATCCGGTCTCGGGGAGTTGCAGACAATACCTTCTTTCGCATCGAAACTTTCTTCGCTTACATCGCAACCTTCAATCAATGGGATAATCGGCAGGTTGAAGTGTTTGGCAAAAGCATAGTCGCGGCTATCGTGTGCAGGTACAGCCATGATTGCACCGGTACCATAACCAGCCAATACATAATCGCTGATCCAGATAGGCACTGCATCTCCGGTAAACGGATTAACAGCATATGAACCGCTGAATACACCGGTTACCTGACGGTCTGCTATACGTTCGCGTTCCGTACGTTTCTTTGTACGTTCCAGATAAGCATCCACTTCCTGTTTCTGTTCCGGGGTAGTTACTTTTCCCACCAGTTCGCTTTCCGGTGCCAGTACCATAAAGGTAACGCCGAACATTGTATCTGCACGGGTGGTAAAGATGGTAAACTCCAAATCACTGTCTTTTACCTTGAAGTTTACTTCCGTACCTTCGCTGCGTCCAATCCAGTTACGTTGCGTTTCTTTCAGTGAATCGGTCCAGTCGATGGTATCCAGTCCTTCCAGTAAACGTTGTGCATAAGCGGATACACGCAGGCACCACTGACGCATTATTTTTTGTTCCACCGGGTAACCGCCACGTTCCGAAACGCCGTTCACCACTTCATCATTTGCAAGGACAGTACCTAATGCGGCACACCAGTTTACCATTGTTTCGCCACGGTAAGCGATACGGTAGTTCAACAGGATTTCCTGCTTTTCTTTTTCGCTTTTCGCTTTCCATTCGTCGGCTGTGAAGCTCAGTTCTTCACTGCATGCAACGTTCAGTCCTTCCGTACCGGATGTCTCAAAAGCCTCTGCCAGTTCGCTGATAGGACGTGCTTGCTTTTCGTCGTTGCAATAGTAACTGTTGAACATCTGGACAAAGGCCCATTGTGTCCACTTATAATAACCCGGATCGCAGGTACGGACTTCGCGGCTCCAGTCATAACTGAAACCTATTTTATCCATCTGCTCGCGATAACGGGCAATGTTGTTTTTGGTTGTTATTTCAGGATGTTGTCCGGTTTGGATAGCATATTGTTCTGCAGGAAGCCCGTAAGCATCATATCCCATCGGATGCAATACGTTGAATCCCTGTAAACGTTTGAATCGGGAATAAATATCAGAAGCAATGTATCCGAGCGGATGTCCTACATGTAGTCCTGCTCCCGACGGATAAGGGAACATGTCCAATACGTAATACTTAGGTTTGCTGGAATCCTTTTCCACTTTGTAAACATTGTTGGCAATCCAGTACTCGTGCCATCTTTTTTCAATTTCTCCGAAATTGTACTCCATGATTATTTATCGTTTATTTTTAATGTTATCTATTTAAAGCCACAAAGTTAGTGATTTCTTTCATAACAATAGATTGAAAGCGGTATTTTGCATGAAAGTGTAAGATAAAGGAACCAAATATAAAGGAGTGGCTATCCGATTGAGCAAAATGATAAAATAACATTCTGGATAAATAGTTGAATTAACAATTTGACAAATTGTCAATTCAACTTCCTATGGTTGTTCTATAGCCGGGGATATATCCGGTTCTTTGTTTTTATTGGCTTCTCCGAGAGATAAGGATTATCAATAGGATGGTATCTTTTGCATAAATGGGTTAAACTGTTTGCTTATTTGTATAAGCGTGGCAATACGTTTATTGAAAAACAAAACAAGTATGAAAATGATAAATGAATCTGGTCTGTGTCTTTAATGCAAATAGGAAAGAAACAGGGCGAATAAATCTATTTTCAGGGGAAAAATAGACTTTGAAAACAAAACATACATGCTTTGACTTCAAAACATATATGTTTTAAAATCAAAAGATACTTGTTTTGCATTCCCAAATTACTACCTGTAGTAAAAAAAAACTACTACCGGTACTAATTTAAACTGCTGTATATAGTAAATAAAAGACTGTTATATGCAATATCAGAGGCTGATAGATACTGTTTTTTCCTCTGTAAGTGTTGTTTTGTATAGTAGTACTGTTACGATTTTTATATATAACCAATCTTTTTTATCGGTTTATCATCTTTTTTGTTTCTATTTGCTAATTCGGCCAAAGCAAGGTAGATGTCATCAAAATGTTGTTCATATCCTTCATGGTCTTTGGAAAGGCTTTCGATGTCTTCTTGAAGGAAGTGAATTTGCAGTTTGAGTTCTGCCAGTTCTTTGGCGGTTTGGTTGCTTTCGAGTATATATTGTCTTATTTTTACGAAAGCCCGCATGATGTTTATATTAACTTGTATGGCTATGGGAGAACGAAGGACACTTGACAGCATGGCTATACCCTCTTGTGTGAAAGCGGAGGGTATAATATAAGTATGTTTTATTGTTTTCGGTAACTGGTCGCAAATTGCGACCAGTTCGTTCCATTCTTTTTCTGAAAGGATAAACATGAAATCTTCAGGAAATCGTTCACTATTACGCTTTACCTGCTCTTTCAAACGTTTTGTTTCTACCTGATACAACGCTGCCAAATCGAAATCCAGCATGACCTGTTGTCCTCTAATCTCATAGATTTTGTTTTGTATGATTTGAAGTTCCATAGTTAAGTGCTTTTATGATTTTAATAATCAAATGAAGAAATAATGACAGAATAATATTTGATACACTTTTGGGAATATTTATATAATATCTATGGCTTTTTCACTGCGTAATACGCTGGCAAGCATTGTGACACCGTGTTCGGTGAATGCATAAGGTAGGTATTTAGCATATTTTCCTTTCCCTTCTAAGGTGCAATTTTGACACCTTAGAAAATAATACTCTTCCTTATTTAATTCAAACATAAAATCTATAGGGAAACGTTGAATATTTCTATTAACAGTTCGCTTTAAATATTTTGTTTCTACCTGGTACAATTCAGCCAAATCAGAATCCAGCATGACCTGTTGTCCTCTAATCTCATAGATTTTGTTTTGTATAATTTGAAGTTCCATAGTTAAGTGCTTTTACGGTTTGAATAATCAAAGGAAGAAATAATAATCCTGTTTAACAAAAAGCCCGCATATTTTTTTAGTAAAACATATTATTTTGTTCCTTTGTAAATCATCATCTTAAATAGAAAATACTGATTTATATGCAGGTATATATTCATGTAAAACAATTGGGCAAACGCAGGAATGTAATAGACAAGAAAGCCACACAACTGGATAAAGTTCCTGATACTACTGCCGTTTTGATAGCTGCTATTGTAACCATGCAGGTAGAAGAATACAACCAACGGTTGGAACAAAGCGAATTATTGAAATACCTCACCGACGAAGAGATACAGGATAAGGCAACTACCGGAAAAATAAGTTTCGGTGTCAATTATAACGGGATGTCTGCTGATACGGAAAAAGCCATTCGCAACGCTCTCCAATCTTTTGAAGACGGTATCTTCCGCATCTTTGTGGATGGGGAAGAACTGGAGTCATTGGAACAGCCCGTTTCATTGCATGAAGGTTCGGAATTAATATTTGTACGTCTTACGATGCTTGCCGGACGTATGTGGTAATCGGATTTTAAAAAAACAGGAGAATATCGATATGGGATTATATTGGAGAAATTCGTCGGAAGCATTTGTTTCCGGTTATGTGGACAAGCTGTTGAAAAATAAAAATAAGTTGAGCGAGAAAGGACAGAGACTGTTCGATGCCCTTATCAGCTCGTTTACGATGAATACCTATGAAGCGGAAAATTACCTGCATGCTTTGATGGATGGCAAGCATATCTGCTATATCTGGGATTTGTTTAGCGACGACCGGTTGGAGGTATTGCAGTATATCTTGGGGGATGAATATGCAGAGAAATATATCGCCTGGTTGCATAAACTGCCCGAAATACCTTATACGTATGGTTATTACCGGCGTCCGCTCCGTTCCGTCAATGCCGGATTACATTATATAAAAGCATTGGACAACCTGAAAGATTTTCTTGCCATAGTGGCTTCCGGACTTCCCCTTGAAGTATTGATGCAGGGAGGACGGACAGAAGAAGAAAGTTCCTTCATAACAGATATAAACTACCATCATCTGATGAGTGTGGAGATAGATGCCGGGAATATTGCTATTATAGAGAAGACTAAAGACATTATTTGCAGTGAAAATAATGTAGGACGTATTTCGTATAATCTGTTGCAAGGTATTGTGATGAGCAATAACCGGGAGTTGTACGAACTGGAAGGCAATCTCCTGCTGGCAGCACGTTTGCAGGAAGGTCTTCGGCAATCTATTGCCGAAACAATGGACGGGGGTACGATGGAAGCCTTTACTTATCTGTTCAATATTCTGCGTACAAACGATATGCAACGTTTCTCTTCCATCAAACGCGCCGTGGGAACTTGGACCGGATTGTTGGATGAAAACCATGTAGACCGTATCAACCAGAAGGTAATGGATTTGATCTATATGCTGCTGACAGATCCTTCCTATGTAGATATTTGCCTGAATAGCGACGATAGCATCGAAGTGTATATGGCTCTCTGGGCGAAAGGATACAGGAAGATGGAAGAGCTGACAGCTTGTGCGGAACAAATCATGCAAGCAGGTACCAGACATAAAGTACAAGTTCTGTTCTATTATCTTCTTACTACCCAATGTGAATGGATGCAGGAAGACCTTGCCAGACAGGCATTAGATAAGTTTTCCGACGACCTTTCCATAGTCGCTGCGTTTCTACCTTCTTATCTGCATAGTGTTTCCATTGGCGGTTATTATAGCCGGAAGAAAGAAGACCATTCCTATTTCGAGTCTTTGGCACAAGCCAGGAACCAGTATCATATATTGAAAGATATGAACGGAAGACTAACGAAGAAACTGACCATTTCTCCTTTTATATTCCCTTGGCACAGCACAGAACTGGGGCATGAGGATATTTTGAGAAAGATGGCATCTATCGTTTATGTTATCGGAAGCAATGAATTACTGGATGACCTTTGTTCCTATTATGAACAGGCAGATAGCGGTATCCGTTCGTTTATTGTCAACGAATTACTCAAACAACCTGCTTCGCAGATACAGATAGATACGCTTGTCAAAGCCTTGGGCGACCGTGCCGAGACTCCCCGCAAAGCTGCATTCAACATCTTGAAAGATTTAGAGATAGACGATGACCGATACCTGAGGATAGAGGAACTTCTGAAATATAAATCCGGCATTCTCCGTCAGCAGGTTATTGCTTTGTTGATGAAGCGTGATTCCGAAGCCTTATCCGGTTCGATAGAACGTTTGTTATCTTCGCCTTTGGCGGATAAACGGCTGGCAGCTCTCGATATGTTGCTCACATTCCGTAAGAAAAAAGAACATGCAGATATATATGACCGTTGTATTCCATGGGTTGCTGCCATTGAAAAACCGACTTCCAAAGAACTGCTGCTGATTGAACAGTTTACGGAAACGGCTGGGCAGGGTACTTCCCATACTTATACAAAAGAAAACGGTTTCGGTCTTTATAATCCGGAAGAAGAGTTCTCATTGCCGGCCTTATCTGTCGATGCTGATTTCGATATGAAAGAAGCATTTTCCCTCTTTCAGGAAGGTTCCATATTAAAGAAACTGTTAGGTAGAAAGCATGAGGGAGCTTATGAGATTATTAAGAAGTTGAGCGATTTGATAGCCTCGAATGCTAACTATGAATATAAAAGCCGTTATGGGGGTGTCTATTTGCTGAATGACCATTTTACCGAATTGGAAAATGCGGAGCAGATAGAAAATGAACTTGATAAATATCCGCTTGCCGGCTTGTGGAGGGATTTCTATACGAAAGAGATAGATAGCTTTGGAATACTTCTCCAGCTTTCTTTCTTGCTGAATACTAATTGGAATAACATAGGTAATTACCGGTTGCTGAACCATATGATTGACAGTTTCAGTCCTGTAATCAACTCTTTCTATGGTTTCAACCTTTCCGGATTGAAGAACCGGATAGAAAAATTGCCTTATATCGGTACTGTTAACCGGATTATCAACCTCCTTATCTCAGATAACTGGGACGGGGTATATGCCCGGAAAATGGCAAATAACGTATTGGTTGGTTTCAGCCGGGTATTGACGGATAAGAACATGAGCCAACAGTATAAGCATAAGGATTATCGGGATAACTTATATACCTATACGGGATTTGCCTTTCAGGATGAACGTATATCTGCCTGGATGTACGAAACATTCAAATGGACAACGGATGAAGAGTTTGTCCGCTACTTTACCATCCGGTACCATTATTACAAACTTGCCCGGTATTTTCAGGAAAATGAACCTTGTGCGGACACTAACAGCAATCTCATTATTTATGATTTTGCCAAAATGTATGCGATGGGGTTATTGCCCGAATCCGAAGTTATAAAAGAATTGACGGTACGGGTGCATGCGGAAGACAGTCTGCGTCTGGCTTCCTCTTTATTATCCGGCAACCTGACTGTCTGGCAACGGAAACAGTTAAAACTTTATGAAGACTCCGGTATGGAACGGTTTAAGGAGGTCGTGTGGAAAGTTATCGACCGTATTCTGGATATCGAACTGAAGCGGGGCGATACACCTACCGAAGTGTCCCACCTTACCATGAAGCTGGAATATGTGGAAGGTGCTTCCTGGCTGGTCCGTATCCTGCAAGCCTTTGGAAAAGATACGTTCGGGCGTTCCGACTTTTATTATAATTCCAGTTATACAAAGAAAGAGGTATTAAGTAAGCTCCTTCGTTGCTGTTACCCGGCAAAAACAGATGATGTAACCGTACTTGCCGGGTTGTTGAAAGATTCCGGCATTACGGAAACACGGTTGGTCGAGGCTGCCATGTATGCTCCACAATGGCTGGAAATGATAGAACAATGTATCCGGTGGAAAGGGCTGACCAGTGCTGCTTTCTATTTTCATGCCCATATAAACGAATGGTGCGACGATAAGAAGAAAGCGATCATAGCCCGGTATACTCCCATTGAACCGGAAGATTTGCGGTTGGGTGCTTTCGATATCGACTGGTTCCGTGAGGCCTACAAAGAGATAGGCGAGAAACGTTTTGAAATTGTTTACAATGCAGCCAAATATATATCGTCCGGCAACGGACATACCCGTGCCCGCAAATATGCCGATGCTGTAAATGGCAAGATGGTTGCCCCGGAAGTTAAGAAGCAGATAGCGGAAAAACGGAATAAAGATTTATTAATGGCGTATTGCCTGATTCCTCTTGCTAAAAAGGCGACTCCCGATTTGTTGGAACGGTATCAATATCTGCAACAATTCCTGAAAGAGAGCAAGACATTCGGTTCGCAACGGCAGGAAAGCGAGAAGAAAGCTGTGGAAATCGGTATGCAGAACCTTGCCAGGAATGCGGGCTATAGCGATGTGACCCGTCTGGTATGGAGTATGGAAACGGAACTTATCAAAGAGATGGAACCTTATTTCACTCCGGTGGAAATAGAAGGCATACAGGTTTATGTAAGTATCGATGAGGAAGGTAAATCCGAACTTAAGCTTATAAAAGGAACCAAGGAGCTGAACAGTGTTCCTGCCAAGCTGAAAAAGAATCCGTATATCGAGGAGTTGAAAGATGTGCATAAGAAACTCAAGAACCAGTATTCCCGTTCCCGTATCATGCTGGAACAGGCAATGGAAGACGAAACGCCGTTTTATATCAGCGAACTGGAGGCGTTGACACATAATCCGGTTATCTGGCCTTTATTGCGTAACCTGGTATTTGTCAGCAAAGATGATATAGGTTTCTATCTGGATAATAATCTGGTATCTCCCGATGGGGAATGTATTCCGCAGAAACCATCTACGCCGGTTCGTATTGCCCATCCGGTAGATTTGTATAACCGGGGAATATGGCACCGTTACCAGCAATGTCTTTTCGAGAAAGAAATCCGCCAGCCTTTTAAACAGGTCTTCCGTGAACTGTATATAAAGACGGATGAGGAACGTCCGGTGCTTCATTCCCTTCGTTATGCCGGCAACCAGATACAGCCGCAGAAAACGGTAGCTCTTTTGAAGAGCCGCCGGTGGGTAGCGAATTATGAGGATGGTTTGCAGAAAGTATATTATAAGGAAAATATCGTGGCAACTATCTATGCTATGGCGGATTGGTTCAGCCCGGCGGATATCGAAGCGCCTTCATTGGAATGGGTGGCTTTCCATAACCGGAAAACTTATGAATCCATAGCTATAGAAAAGATACCCGAAGTGATTTTCTCTGAGGTTATGCGTGATGTGGATTTGGTGGTCAGTGTGGCGCATGCCGGTGGAGTAGACCCGGAAGCCAGTCATTCGACGGTAGAAATGCGACGGGCGATTATCGAATTTACTTTGCCGCTTTTCAAACTTACGAATGTTACGTTGGAAGGAAGCCATGCCTTAATAAAAGGTACATTGGGTAATTATACGATTCATCTGGGCAGTGGAGTCATCCATCAACAGGCAGGAGCGGCAATCCATGTATTGCCTGTCCATTCGCAGCATCGCGGACGCCTTTTCCTTCCTTTTGTGGATGAAGACCCGAAGACGGCTGAAATTATTTCTAAAATACTGTTCTTTGCTGAGGATAAGAAGATAAAGGACCCGTTTATTCTGAAACAGATAAAGATAGGTTAGAATATAAAAACAATCCATCCGGATGATGCCTTTATCCGGATGGATTGTTTTATCTGTTATTTACTTTTCGTTTTTAAGTAATGGCCAGTTGGGATCCGGTCTGTGTTCACGAATCATAATGTTTTTTAGTTCCGCTACCTTTTCAGGATATTGGTTTAATACATTGTGGCGTTCGGAAGGATCGGAAGCCAGATTATATAATTCATAATAAGGCTTATCGCCACGGATATTCATATGAACCAGTTTCCACGGATCTTGGCGTACAGCCTGGCGGCCATTCAGTTCCTGAAACTCGAAATACAGGAATTCATGTTCTTTTTGTCCTTTGCGGTTTTGTAATAAGGGAAGCATGCTCACGCCATCCATTTCTTTTTGCTTGGCTTTCGGGTGGATAATTTCTTCGAAAGTAGGCAATACATCCCAGAAAGAACACATAAAATCGGTTTCCGTGCTGGGCGCTATATGTCCCGGCCAGGAGATAATCATCGGTACACGGATACCGCCTTCATATAAATCGCGTTTGTAACCACGGTAGATGCCATTGCTGTTGAAGAAATCAGGGTCGGCACCACCTTCCATATGAGGGCCGTTATCGCTTGCGAAAATAATAATGGTATTGTCGTACAATCCTTTATCTTTCAGTTTCTGCACAATCTGTCCCACATATACATCCAAGCGATATACCATAGCTGCAAAAGTAGCGTGAGGATAGAACTGCGAACAATAACCGCCTTTACGGAAAGCGGGGCTGCCCGGTTCGGTTCCTTTATATGGCTTTTCAGGATACATACCCCGGAATTTCTTGATGATACTGTCTTCCGGAACGATTAGCTCAGCATGCGGGATAATGGTAGGATACCACATAAAGAAAGGTTCGTCCGCATTCATCTTGTCCAGATAATCCAGTGCTTTACCGTGTATTAGGTCTTGGGAATAGGTACCCTGGCCATATTGCACATTCAGGTTATTGTCTTTTAATTCAATCCGTTTGTCATTATCCCATAGATGGTCGGGATAATAATTGTGTGCCAGAAGCTGGCAGTTATATCCGTAAAACGTATCGCATCCCTGGTTCTTCGGGTCGCCGGTAGAACCGATAAATCCCAGTCCCCATTTACCGAAAGCGGAGGTTTTATATCCGGCGTCTTTCATTACCTCGAAAATAGTACGTGCATCGGCAGGCAAAGGGAATTGTCCTTCCGGTTCGAGTTCACGATTTCCGCGGACCGGCGTATGTCCGCTATGGGTGCCTGTCAACAGACAGGAGCGGGAAGGGGCGCTGACTGTCGTTCCCGAATAACACTGGGTAAAACGCATGCCGTTTTGAGCCAGCTTGTCGATGTTGGGGGTTTCAAACTTTTCCTGTCCGTAGCAACTTAAGTCGCCATATCCCAGGTCATCAGCAAGAATAAATACGATATTCGGTTTCTTCTCTTTATTCTTTTCGGCATGGATAAAAGGGGAAGCCAACAAAATACCTGTAGTGATGAGAATTGTTTGTTTCATGATAAATGTTTTTTGTTAGAATGTTGACAAAGTTATATTTTTTGAGTTGAATTTCTACTAAACCTTCTCTTTTTGTACCTTTGTACGGTTACAAATAAAAAAACAGATTATCGTGGCGAAAGTAGTGGAAACCCCTTTGATGAAACAGTATTTCGATATTAAAGCGAAACATCCTGATGCTATTCTCTTATTCCGTGTTGGCGACTTTTACGAAATGTATGGCGAAGATGCCGTTACCGGAGCGGAAATTTTAGGTATTGTCCAGACCAAAAAGGCAAATGGCAGCGGTTCGTTTATCGAAATGGCAGGATTTCCCCATCATGCCTTGGACAGCTATCTGCCCAAATTGGTACGTGCCGGAAAACGTGTGGCTATCTGCGACCAGTTGGAAGATCCGAAACTGACCAAGAAACTGGTGAAACGTGGTATTACCGAATTGGTTACCCCCGGTGTTTCCATTAATGATAATATACTGAACCACAAAGAAAATAACTTCCTTTCCGCCATCCATTTCAATAAAGATACTTGTGGTATTTCTTTTCTGGATATTTCGACCGGCGAATTTCTTACGGCGGAAGGGACAATCGATTATATAGACAAGCTGTTGAACAACTTCTCACCCAAAGAAGTGTTGGTGGAGCGGAACAACCGTAAGCGTTTTGAAGAGGCTTTCGGTCCGCGTTTCTTTGTTTTCGAGTTGGAGGACTGGATCTTTACTCCCGAATCGGCAAACGACCGCTTGTTGAAACATTTTGAAACGAAGAACCTGAAAGGTTTCGGTGTGCAGCATTTGAAACTGGGTATCATTGCTTCCGGAGCCATTCTGTATTATCTGGATCAGACCCAGCATACACATATTTCCCATATCACTTCGCTTTCCCGTATCGAAGAAGACCGTTATGTGCGCCTGGATAAGTTTACCGTGCGCAGTCTCGAACTGGTGGGGACGATGAATGAAGAAGGTTGCAGTTTGCTGGATGTACTGGATAAGACTGTATCTCCGATGGGTTCGCGTATGCTTCGCCGCTGGGTGCTGTTTCCCCTGAAGGATGTAAAACCGATACAGGAAAGGCAGGATGTGGTGGAACATTTCTTCCGTCATCCCGAATTGAAGGATTTGCTGGATATGCAACTGGAACAGATAGGAGATTTGGAGCGTATCATATCCAAGGTTGCCGTTGGGCGTGTATCTCCCCGTGAAGTCGTACAACTTAAAGTAGCCCTCCGTGCCATCGAACCGATAAAGGAAGCCTGTATGGCAAGCGACGAACCGAGCCTTTGCCGTATCGGTGAACAGTTGAATGCCTGTGCATTGATTCGCGACCGGATAGAAAAAGAAATCAACAATGATCCTCCTTCTCTATTGAATAAAGGCGGCGTAATAGCTCCCGGGGTGAATGAAGAGTTGGATGATTTGCGTGCCATTGCTTACTCCGGTAAGGATTATTTACTGAAAGTACAGCAACGCGAAATAGAACTTACGGGCATTTCCAGCCTGAAAATAGGTTTTAATAATGTGTTCGGTTATTATATCGAAGTACGGAACACATATAAGGATAAAGTACCAGCCGAATGGATCCGGAAACAAACGCTGGTAAATGCCGAACGCTATATCACCGAAGAACTGAAAGAGTATGAGGAAAAGATATTGGGGGCGGAAGAGAAAATCCTTTCCCTGGAAACCCGTTTGTTTAATGAGCTGGTTCTTTGCCTCTCCGAATATATTCCGCCGATTCAGGTAAATGCAAACCTGATAGGGCGTCTGGACTGCCTGCTTTCTTTTGCGAAAGTGGCCGAATGTAACCGCTATATACGTCCGGAAGTAAATGATTCGGAAATAATCGATATTAAATCAGGACGCCATCCGGTAATTGAAAAGCAGTTGCCGCTGGGAGAACCTTATATTGCCAACGATGTATATCTGGATGATGAAAAGCAGCAGATAATTATCATTACCGGTCCGAATATGGCGGGTAAGTCTGCTTTGCTCCGGCAAACGGCGCTTATTACATTGATGTCGCAGATTGGTTGTTTCGTACCTGCCGAAAGTGCGCGTATCGGAATTGTGGACAAGATATTCACCCGTGTGGGAGCCTCCGATAATATCTCGGTGGGCGAATCTACGTTTATGGTGGAAATGAACGAGGCTTCCGATATCCTGAATAATATGTCTTCCCGTAGTTTGGTTCTTTTTGATGAATTGGGACGGGGTACCAGTACGTACGACGGTATTTCGATTGCCTGGGCAATTGTGGAATATATCCATGAACATCCGAATGCACGGGCTAAAACGCTTTTTGCCACCCATTACCATGAACTGAATGAGATGGAACGTTCTTTCAAGCGGATTAAGAATTATAACGTATCGGTAAAAGAAGTAAACAATAAGGTAATCTTCCTGCGTAAACTGGTCCCGGGCGGCAGCGAGCATAGCTTCGGTATCCATGTGGCTAAGATGGCAGGTATGCCGAAAAGCATTGTAAAACGTTCCAACGAAATCCTGAAACAACTGGAAACAGAGAACCGGCAGGAGGGAATCTCTTCCAAAGAAACCAAGGGTATCAAGAGTAAACCGGTCAAAGGCATTGCCTCGGCAGCCGAAGGATACCAGCTTAGCTTCTTCCAGTTGGACGACCCTATTCTAAGTCAGGTACGTGATGAGATTAAAAATACGGATGTGAATAACCTGACTCCGTTGGAAGCGCTGAATAAGTTGAGCGAGATAAAGAAGATTATCACTGGAAAATAGTAAAGATATGTTGTAAATGGCAGGGGTCACGATTACCATCAATTAAAACCGACGGTAATCGTGACTCCTTCTATTTTAGCAAACTTGAATAAATGGTATATCCAGTAAAAAGCTATTTTTAGATTTTCTTTACTTTGAAATGGTATGTTCCGGATCCGATTGTGACTATGGTATATTTATATCCTTCCGTCCGGGAGTTAATACCAGCGACATCTTTCAGCTTTATACCGCTTTCGGTTATATACTCTATATTTGCGGATGGGAGGTATACGGAAGCCTGGCTGTTTGCCGGAACTTCCACCCGGATTGTAAACTCGTTGTTATTATCTTTCCAATCCGAGACGATTAGTCCGTAAGGTGATTGGTAGGTCGTTCGTGCTTCCCGGATATCTCCTACCGGCTCAGGATGTATCACAATATGTTTGAACCCGAAAGAATCTTCCCGTTGACGGATGCCACCCAGACCACTGAATAACCATTCCATCAGATGACCCAGCATAAAATGATTGTTTGATACGAAGCCGTATGCCTGCCAGGACTCGGTGAGGGCGGTAGCCCCGTGAGCCAGTTGCCAACCGTATCCCGGCGAGTCGTATTTACAGTTCATGTCGTAAATTACATCCGATGCACCGCCTGCTTCAAGAGCGCGCAAGACATACTGGTAACCTACGTCACCTGCCGTAAGGGCATTGTTCCGTCCACGAATATCGGCGATCAGGTTCTCGAATACCTGCTGCCTGTTTTCCGATGTTGTCAGTCCCATGTAGAGGGCGACGGCGTTTGCCGCCTGACTGTTACGGTCATACTTACGGGTGACCGGGTTCCAGTAGGTCTGGTTGAAAGCTTGTTTGATACGTACCGCCAGTTCCCGGTATTTGCGTGCATCGTCCGGTTTGCCTAAAAGACCGGCCATTTTCTCCATCAGGGTAACATCATAATAGTAAATAGCGGTGGCCGTTACGCCATTTGAGGTCAGTTGGGCTTCTCCCGGGGGCTTGGGACCAATATCGAACCAGTCTCCCAAACCGTAGGTGATGATATGGTTATTCGCTTTTGAGGACAGGTAGCCGATGTAACGTTGCATATCCGGATAATAGGTTTCGATCAGGCGTGTGTCGCCATACCACTGATAGATGTACCAGGGGCTGATGATAAATGTGCTTCCCCATTCAGGCGTATCTTTGAATCCTCCTTCAAACTCGACCAGTTCAGGGGCAATGGTCGGAATCATGCCGTTGTCAGCTTGTGTGGAACGCATGTCGTTAAATGTCTTTTCATACAATTGCGCCAAGTTGTAGCGGTATTGTACGGAGTATTGCATCAGGTGTGCTTCTTCCAACCAGCCCAACTTTTCCCGGTGCGGACAGTCGGTCAGTACGCTTGCCATATTGCTGCGGATAGCCCAGTCAATTAGTTCGTATATCTGGTTGAATAACGGTTTCGAGCAATGGAAACTGCCGACATTTTCGGCCGAGTTACAAGTATGTAGACCTGTTATTTCTATTATTTCAGGTAGTCCGTCCGGATTCGGCTGCCCGGTTGGAATAGCACCTTCTACTTGCACATAACGGAACCCGTAATAGGTAAATTGCGGTTGCCAGTTTTCTATTCCTTTGCCCTTTGGGATGTAACCGAACCAGAAAGGAGCACCGGATGCACTTTGGTTTACGGTACTGTCCGGATTCAGCAGTTCGGCCGGATAAAGTTTAACCGGATGCGTGTTCTTTGCATGTAGGGAAAGCCGTATGATGCCGGAAAAGTTTTGTCCCAAATCGTAGACCCATTGTCCTTGCTTGGTCTTGAAAAGACGAACGGTGGGGATTTGGTCGCGTACGGTCAGCGGTGCGGAGCGTTGGGAGATGAGCCGGGTTTTCCAGCCTGTGTCCAGCGCCTTATTCCAGGTGTGGTCGTCGAAACCAGGTTGCATCCATCCATCTTGTTCTTTATTGGCATCGTAATCTTCACCTCCGTAAATACTACTGTAGGTAACGGGGCTTTCGGTTACTTTCCAATCTGTATCGGTTACAACAGTCTGCGTACTGCCGTCCGTATAGTCTATTTGTATTTTCATCAATAGTCGGGGAGCACCGTAAGAAGCAAGTAGTTTGAAGTACCGTTCACGCGGGATATTGAAGAAACCGTTTCCTACCATTACGCCGACAGCATTCTGTCCCTGTTTTAACTGTGCAGTGATATCGAAGGAAACATATAAGGCGCATTTATCATATTTCGTCCATCCTGGGTCGAGGAAATGGTTATCGACTTTATTTCCATTTAGGAACATATCGAAATGACCGAGGCCGGAAACATAGGCAACTGCTCGTTTTACGGTTTTTTGGACTGCAAACTCTTTCCTGAATTGGGGCAGGTAGTACATACCGGTCTTTTTGCCTTTCAATATCCGATCTACATTTGTCAGGCCGTGTAATCCGGTCGTGACAATCTCGTCTTTCTTATCTTTTTCCAATGCGATCCATTTGGCATTGCTCCAGTCCTTTTTTGAAAGCAGTCCCATCGAGAACTGGTGAATAAGGCTCCATGGCGAGGCATTTCCTTCTTTATCCCAGGTTTTTACTTTCCAGTAATATACCTGTCCTGCTTCTAATCCTTTTCCCTTGAAAGGAACCAGTACGGAGGCGGAGGATTTGTTTTTTCCGCTATTCCAGATATTTCCGTTGTCTATCTGCAATTTTTCCGGGGAATCGGCTACGAGTATCTGCCAGGCGGATTGCTCGAAGTTCCGTTGCTGAGCTTGAATCTGCCAACTGAAACGGGGTTGTAAAGTCTCTATTCCCAGTGGATTTTCTTCTTGTTCGCACCGCAGGTTGTAGACAGAATGTGTGTCTGCTGCCTGTAAGAGAAAAGGGAAAAGCATACATATGATGCAAATATTGAATAGATTATTTTTCATACTACTGTATTTTTTCATGAAAGTTGCCGTCCTTTTTTGTATGTGTTTAGTGAATTAATTCAAAGTATTCTATCGGCCCGTAATTCATCATTTGGTATTCTTTTCCGGGTACAGGCTTGTCTATGTTTTTCCAGTGCCAGAGATAGGCCAGCTTGGGAGCCGGATTCCGGCACATGCCCTCCGGTGAATCTGCTGGGATAAGAGTTATCATGGTGATAATAATAAAAGACCTTTACTTTGGTAGTGAAGGTCTTTTTGTTAATGTGAGTATTAATAACCAGGATTTGGAGTTAAAATACTATTAATTTGTAATTCGCGGTAAGGAATCGGATATAACAGGTATTCCTTTTTTATCTGATAAGTGCGATCCGGAAGATCCTTGTCAATGGTCTTGATGTACTTTCCGTATTCGGTCATTACTTCGATTGCTTTACCCGTACGAACCAGATCGTACCAACGATGATTCTCGAAAGCAAGTTCATGCTTACGTTCATTGGCTACAATATCGGCTGTAACGGTGTTTACAGCAGGTAAACCGGCTCTGGTGCGTACTTGGTTGACATAGGGTGTAGCTTCGTCTGCACGACCTTGTTCAACAAGGCATTCGGCCATTAATAACAGAGCGTCTGCATATCGAAAAACAGGCCAGTTATCATCTGTATTTTCCGTTTTGTTATGTTGGTGACGATATTTGTTAATAAAAGGAATAGCTGTTTCATAGTTTGCAATAGCCGGGTCCCCGACTTTATATACACCTTCCAGTACAAGCAGTCCGTTGTCATCTTTACCTACAGCAATTGCGATAGAAGGATCAACTCGTAAGTCTCCTTTTTCATAAGAAGCGATCATTGCCGGAGTCGGAACATTCCAGCCTCCGGTGAGCATGGTGTTGGAAATAGGTACTCCTGTAATCATTTCTCCTTCTTGTGATTTAGGCATGAAATAATATAGCCAGTCGCTCTGTTGCCCTTGGTCTCCCATCTGGTACTGAATATCGAAGATTGATTCTTTCCCGTTCTTTTTGGAGGGGTCGAACACATCAGCATAGCTGGGTAATAATTCATAACCATGCTTCATGATTTCTTTCAGTTGAGTTTCGGCTCCTGCATAATCACGATTAGGCATAGTCATTAATGCATACGCTTTCAACATTCTGGCGGCTCCTTGTGTTGCAGCTCCGTTCTGTGGGAAGATAACTGGTTCGAGCTTACTAATCGCATCATCTGTATCGGTTATGATCTGTGCATATACTTCTTCTACGGTTGAACGTCCTATAAAAGCATTTTCGGAACTGGTTACTTCTGTCAGGTATAGAGGGACGCCGCCGAAGCATTGTACCAACTGGAAATAAAATAGAGCCCGTATGAATTTGGCTTGTCCGATTGTTTTTTTTGTAAAAGCCTCTTCCATTCCGGCATTTTCCAAGCGTCCGATGAGTGTGTTGCAACGTGCGATGCCACTGTAGCATCCGTTCCACATTTCGCCTACCCATTGATTCTGGTTGTCAACGATAAAGTCTGCAATATTTTCACGGTAGAGGATATGAATGCCTCGGTCGGTATTATAGCGTGTATAATGTGTATTGTCTGAACGCATTTCCCCCATCAGGTAACCTTGCCGGGCACTGATCGTACGCAATCCATTATAGGCTCCGTTAAGTGCTTGCGTAAATTGTTCTTCTGTCTTGAAGAATGTTCCTTCGTTGGAATTGTTTTGCGGTGACAAGTTTAAGAAGTCACTGTTGCATGAGGCCAGTAATAGCATGGCTGTACACACACATATTGATATTATATTTTTCATATTTTGATTCTTTTAGAAATTAAACATTATTAGAATGTTATGTTACAACCTAAACTAAATGATTTGGGTACGGGGTAGTTTGTTCGGTCTACTCCCAAACCGTTCCAACTCAAATTATTATTGTTACTGATTTCAGGATTCATACCGGGGTATTTGGTAAAAGTATGTAATTGTTGTCCTGTCACATAAAAGCGGAGTTTCGATATGTAACGATTCTGGGGTATTGGAACAGTATATCCTAATGTTATATTCTTGATAGTCAGATAAGTCGCATCATATACCCAACCACTGTGATTGAATCGGTACAATTCTGTTGTACCGGATTTTGTTTTAGGAATCAGACCGTTACCCGGATTTTCAGGTGAACGCCATCTGTCTTTTACTTCTTTCAATACATTGAATACGCCATCCAGGTTTAGTGTGTTTTCGCGGCTTGCATCCATAATGTCACCGCCGATTTGTCCGGTCAGTAAAATACTTAAATCAAAGTTTTTCCAAAAGAATTCATTTGTCAAACCGAATAGCATGTCTGGATTCGGATTACCGATGATCGTACGGTCGTATGTGTCGATTACTCCGTCAGGTGTACCGTTAGGGCCGCTGATATCTTTCATGCGAACTGTTCCGACTTCCGAAGATGCATGTTTGGGTTGTGACTGGAATTCAGCTTCAGTCATATAAACGCCGTCGAAAATGTAACCCATAAAGACACCGATCGGTTCTCCGACCTGTAAACGGTTCCAATCCTGTTGGTCGCCGTAACCACCCATAGGAGTGTCGTTGGTTCCTAAACGCGTAATTTCATTCCGATTGAACGACAGGTTCAGGTTGGTAGTCCATTTGAAGTCGCCGACAAAGTTACGGGATTGAATGGTAATTTCATGTCCCCAACTTTTATAGTCCCCTATATTTGAGTAGATATTGCCAAAACCGGCAGAATAGGGAATATCGATCTGGTATAACAGTCCGTCTACCTTTTTTTTGTAGAAGTCATATATCAGATAGATGCGGTCGTTCAGGAATCCCATATCGATACCTAAGTCTAATTGCTTGGTTTCCTCCCAAGTCAACAGGTTATTACCTATGTTACTCATTGCCTTGCCGGGAGCCAGTGTGCCACCGAGAACATAATCAGCTTTGCCAATATTAGCCAAGTGACGATAGTCACTGCCCAAATTATAGTTGCCGGTCAGACCATAGCTTGCTCTGATCTTAAGATAATTCATTATCGGTACAATCGGTTTCATAAAGGTTTCGTCAGAAGCAATCCATCCAGCTGAAACAGAGGGGAAGTTTGCATATTTATTACCGGCTCCGAAGCGTGAACAACCGTCGCGGCGGAAAGTCGCCTGTAACAGGTAGCGGTCTTTGAAGCTATAATTTATACGTCCGATCATGGAGGCTAAAGCCCATTCGGTTACTCCGCTTCCGCCATTTTTGGTTGCCGCAGCATCAATCCATTGGATGTCATCATCCGGGAAATCCGTACCGCTTAGGTTTCCCCATTCTTTTCTGTATTTTTGTGCTGTGTAACCAATCAAAGCTCCTACTGTATGTTCGCCGAATGTCTTATCATACATTAACATGTTTTCGATTGTCCAGTTATAATAAAATTCCGAATTGTAATTTCCATCTGCTTTGACCGGAGGAGGTGTTCCCATACCACCACCGGCCGTAGAAGGGGTAAACGTACGTTGGTTACGTGCTCCCAGATCAATACCTGCCTGGAATTTATATTTGATGCCGTTCCAGATATCAGCTTCCAAGAATGCGTTACTTAGTAAGGTAAGAACTTTATAGTCATTTGTTTTTTCTTCCAGCGCACGAATCCAGTTTGGCCATTTGAATGGTAATGGGGAAGGAGATACCAATGAAGTTGTCAGATTTCCGTTTTCATCATATGGGCTAATGCACGGGTCAGTAATGAAAGCACCACTGATAATCTGACGATCACCATCGGTATTTTGATTATTGAACAACTGTAATACAGGAGCTATATTCAAGCCTATTTTGATTCGGTCGTTCACCTGGAAATCATTGTTGGCGCGAAGAGAAAAACGTTCAAAGCCGGAGTTTCTGACTACTCCCTGCTGATTGAAATATCCGAGTGTTATGGAGCTACTCAATTTGTCTTTGCTGGCACTTATATTTAAACTGTAATTTTGTGTTGGAGCATCTTCGGTGAGTAAGCCGTACCAGTCCGTTCCTTCTCCATATTTACTGAGGTCATTATAGGCTTCCGGAATTTCCCTACCGGCGTCTTCCAGATACTCTTTTTGAAAAGTTGCAAATTCACGGGCGTTCATCACGTCCATTCTTTTCGTCCCTTTTAGAGTCTGAATGCCATAGTTGGCATTAAAAGCAACTTCCGTGCGTCCTTGTTTACCTCTTTTTGTTGTGATCAGGATGACACCGTTTGCGGCACGCGAGCCATATAGGGAAGTGGCTGCTGCATCTTTCAATACAGAGAATGTTTCTATTTCATCGGGGCTGATGTTGTTTATACCTGTGGAAATAGGCATACCGTCTACGACAAACAGAGGTTCACTACCGCCATTTATGGAAGCGGCTCCACGGATGCGAAAAGCCATGCCTTGTCCGGGTTGTCCGGTAGATTGGTTAATCTGCAGGCCGGCTACCTGGCCTTGCAACTTTTGTGCAAATTGTCCGACGGGCAGATCTCCAAGCTTATCTGCATCTATTTTTGACACCGACCCTGTTAAATCTCTTTTTTTCTGTGTGCCGTAACTGACGACCACAAGCTCGTCCAGTTCGTTTACATTTTCTTTCAGAACGACATTCAAGGTTTTCTGATTGGAAACAGGTATTGTTTTTGTTTCATATCCGATGAAACTGATCGTGAGTATTTGATTTGGGTTGACATTTATGGAAAAATTACCATCCATGTCTGTGATAGTTCCGATAGTCGTTCCTTTCACAGCTATATTAGCTCCAGGTATGGGGTCACCTTTTGCATCAACTACCCGTCCGGTCAGCTTACCGGTTACCTGTTCTATACCGCTGATGGAATACGCCGTGTCTGCATGAACATTTGATATTACATATCCGGGGCTTAAAAAAACTGATAATAATACAGCTTTCGATAATAGGTTGCTGCATCTCGATTTGATCATAATATTAAAATTTAATTTAACAATTGAAATACTTTAATTTTCTCTACAATAAACTTTTTAGGTGCGTTGTTTTACATCTCTCCATAGGCAAATGATTTAAAAATGATAATTGAATTTGTTCTGATAGGACTATTAACTTATGGAATGGTAAATGGTACGAAAAGGTGGGTTTAATTGGGTATATAAGTTCGTTTTTAGGTATTATAGTCGTTTTTTGGTAGGGAAAAGTGATATCTGTATTTTATGGAAATATCAGTTTGGTTAATTTTAATATCATTTTTGAAAGTATAGGGTTATTTTATATCTCTAATTTTGTTACGGTAATTAAAGGATAAAGAAAAAACCTTAGTCCTATCAGAACTAAGGTTTTCTGTTTTCTAAGCATTTCTCGGAGTGCCAAAAAAGTTTTATCATTTGGAGCGGGTCGTTGCCTGCTTTTTGCCCTATTTTGAAAAACTGTTTGCCACATCCTGTATATCCTGTAAAGTGAATTTACCGGTAAGGCGAATAACCACATAACTGGAATCACCGTCGGCAAGCATAATCATCTCGTTGATTAAATCCCCTTTCTGTTCCACATAAAAGACCGCATTGGTATTGTTGTCTTTCACGCGCATCAGCATTTCATGCGATTTACCGATAATATTAGAAAAATCTTTTTTCATGTTCTCTTTTATTTCCTGCTTATCAGAAGTAAGGATCTGCATGTTCTCTATTTTCCCTTTCAGGTTCGCCAGGTTAAGCCCGCCGCTCTCTATAGAGGGTATCATCTGGAACATTTTCTTGGATATATAGACGGAAGTCACATTGTTCATATCGGCATATTTGTCGAATAATTTATCCTGTGCAAAACATAGGGTAGAGCAAAACAGGCATAGAAGAAGAAAGATATATTTTGTTTTCATTTTATCAATCGTTTAAATGTTTGTTTAAAATATGGTTTACTTTGATTATTTCCTGATTGGCATTGTCGACCTGGCTGATACCCTTGTTGAGGTTTTGCGACATCAGTAGTAACGCCTTTTCGGCAACGAGGGCAGCTTCTTGCGGGTTCGAGTACGTATCGGCAAGCTGTTTACCTGCGGAAGACGAAGTATTGTAGCCGAATATTCCGATGCAAAGCAATAGGGTTGCGGCTATTCCGCTGAACCAGTAGAGAGAACGTTTACGAAGTGATAAACGGCTTCTTTTCCCTTCATTGGCAGCCAATAGGTCGATTTGCTTTTCCAAACGGCTGGAAAGGCCTTCCGGCAAAGCCATCTCTTCCTGAAGCGCTTTATCAATCAATTCATCTATTTGTTTATCGTTTTTATTCATACTACATTCGTTTCATATAATTTCTCAAACTGTTCCCGGATTATTTTGCGTGCCCGGGAGAGAAGCACTCGTATATTAACGGCACTGAGTCCGGTAATTTGTTCTATTTCATCAAGAGAGCAATCGTTTATTCCTCTTAGTTTTAAAACCTGCCGTTGATTTTGTGGCAGTTTGTTTATTAACCGTCGGACTTGCCGTATCTTGTCTTGTGTCTCCAGTTCCTTTTCCGGGGAGGAATCCGTGGAAAGCGTAATGGCTTCCGTTATCTCCTCATCATGCCTGTTGGTATGGGCGGAACGGAGAAAATCGAGGCAGAGATTTTTTACTAACGTAACGCAGAATGCTTCCGGGGACTGGATTCCGGCTAATTCGTCTCTCCGGTTCCATAATTTGCAGTAGGCATCTTGCAGGATGTCTTCCGCATCCGCTTTACTTTCGACCAAAGCGTAGGCTATGCGGAATAGTTTGGGGTGGAGAGGAAGGAACAGCCTTTTAAAGCTATCAGCATCCATTACTATGTTGTTTTACTACTTTCTCTATATCGGATGGTTTGATTTTGCCTTTGATACGGATTAAGGTATTGTCCGAGCCTGTACAGAGAATGACCAGTTCGCGAATCATATCTTTATCGATATGTACCAGGATACGTGTGCGGGTATCATCGTCATTGGTAGTAATCATTGTCTCGAAACGGGAATCGTTCAGATTATGGATCGCTTCGGTCAGTTTGTCTTTTATATCCTTGCTACAGTCGTCGAAGTCCAGCACTTCGATATTATTTACTCCCATAGTGTTTGTGAACAAACTGCCCAGCTTTATGATAAAGGGACCAACGGTTACTTTGGTTACATGTTCCTGTTTGGAAAAGGTCTTGAACAGGCTGTCCATGCTTTGACTGTATCCGGTCTGGCAGATAAAGAATAGTACCAGGATTGCAATGTATTTTTTCATCTTTCTATTGTATTATTATTTTATGTTCCGTTTTGTCAAATGCTTTCCGGAGCGCGCTTCCGGAAGGTATTTATAAAGTAGACGGAACAAAAAACAAGTTGTTACAAAGAAAAAGAAAAAAAATCAGGCTTTCTCTTTCTTTTCGGCTATCTCTACAAAATAAACGCTCGAACAGATGAGCAGGATGGCAATTAACTGGGGCCAGCTAAACCGGTCTTGTCCGATAATAAGGGAGGTAATGGTTGCTACGATCAAAATCAGATACCCGTATAAGGCAACCAGTGTTGTTTTCAGATATTTCAGTCCTACCGGGATAAGCAGATAACTGATAACAGTCGGGAATATCAGTACGAACATCAATACGGCAAACGGTTTCCAGTGAAAAGACATTTCAAACATAGGTGCGTCGAATCCGGTAAAGAAGTTTACAATAATACTGGAGAAAGCGGCACCAGTAAATGTGTAGCGGAGCATCGTCATCTCGCCTACATTTTTCAATACACGGTTGCTGGCTATCAGGTAGACAGCATAGGCAATCGAGCTGAAGAGGCAGAACATATTTCCCGTAAACGCATCGGAAGCCAGGTCGTCGCTCTTTTGGGTGAGGATACACAGCAAAGCGCCTCCGAAACCTATTCCTATACCGATAACCTTCATCCAGCTTAATTTTTCCTTAAAGAATAATACGGAAAGGATGAATACCCAAATGGGTTGCAGGCTGGAAAATATGGAACTGGAAATAGGAGTTGTTTTACTCAATCCGATCAGATAAAAGAACATAAAGCCGTAAATACAGAGCGCACCCAACATGAAAAGAGTTAGTTTTTCTTTTCTTGTGGATGTCTCCGGTTTCATAAACATCCCTATAATCCAGAAAGCAACAGCACCGAATACGCATCGGAAGGTAACTCCCGTCAACGGGCTTATCCATAAGGGCAGGAGGTACTTCAAACCATTCATGTTCAAACCACTGAATGTTTTGGAAATAATCATGTAAATATTTGCTTCTGCTACTTTATTCTTCATAGGTTGTATTTATTGGGATTTATACTTTTTTGTAACTGTCGTTGAACAGGAAAGAATCCTGTTTCATATAGGCCCATACCGCGGCAATCAAGGCGATAACCATATTCAGTATGAAAGGAAATTGCTGTGATTTCGTATGGAATATGAAACTGAGTGCATCGATAATAAACGGGCACAGCAGGATGGCAAGATAATTCATTGCCATAACGAATGCCAGTGCCAAAGTCACTTTTGCCGGAAGAGCCGTACGGGTTGTTTTATCGTAAGCGATAGGTTGTATGATACCATATGCAAACCCGGTAAATATACATCCTAAACCAGTCAGCCATTCGGAACGGAAAAACACAATAAGTGCCATCCCAGCCGCCATAAGGAGCATACAATAGAACTTTGTTTTTTTCTTCCATGCCGCTACTATCCGGTTCAGGAAGAATCCGGGTGTCATGATAGCCAGGAAAAAAAGGGAAATCATAATTCCGGAATTTCCGCTTGTAAAATGATGCTCTTTCATCAGGAAAGGAAGATTGAAGCTGATGATGACAGACAGATAAGTGGCCAACCCATAGAACAACATGATTTGTATCAGGTGTCTTACTTGTATACCGTTACGTCCGTATGCAGTATCCGAAGGGTCTTGTTCCGGAACGGCTATATCCGCCGGTACGATTTTCGATTTGTTTTGTGCAATACTGTTTTTCAGGTAAACCGAAAGGACAATGGAAATAAGAGGAAACAGATAGACAACAAACGGAAGATGCCAATTGATTTCGGCAAGGAATCCGGTCAGAGTGGTAGCCAATACCAAGGTTACGTTTGTAATGGCCGAACTCAAACCGAACTGTTTGGTCCGGTATCCGCCAATAAAGAAACGGGAAATAAGTCCTGTAGATAACGGCACAATCAATCCGGAACCAACCCCCAGCAAAGCACTGACGGCAATCAGTTGCCACATTTTATTGGAAAGCAGGTACAAAATGCCGCTTAAGGAAAAGATAATAAGCCCGGTTTGCAATAGTCGTATATAGTTGACCTTTTCTGTCAGTTTACCTGATAATATAATAAAAGGTATAACCAGCAACGATGGGAGCGAGGAAAGCATCTGTATATCCAGTTCCGTGGAGTGGGGAAAGATTGTGGATAACTTTCCGAGAATGGGGGAAACGGCAAGTCCCGGGAGGGCGTTTAATGCCGAAATCGACCATATGCCTATTAATGTGATAAGGGGAATAGTCCCCTGTCCGGTCTGTATGCGCATAGTAATTCTTTCGTTGGGCGTTATAGTTATGATACTGAAACAAAGCAATATTCCAATTGTTCACTTTAACTGTCAGAAATAAACAGGACGTTTTACTGTCAAATATATTTACACCTTTGTCTAATTTTTTTACAGGAGGAATTGGTTTGTGTTGTTTTATATTGTTGATATACTGATAGATATAAATTTTGGCATATTCTTTGTATATTATTATGCTCAATCAGCAAGCATTTTGTGCTGCTTCTAAACAATATTACAAATATGGGAACATTGGTTCGGAATTTTCTAAATACCTTACGTCGTTTTAAACTGGCTACATCCTTAAATATAGCCAGCCTGGCTGTTGCTTTTGCTGCATTTCTGGTGATTATGATGCAGATTGATTACGAACGGACATTCGATCGTTGCTATTCTACATCGGATCGGATATACCGTGTGGATCGGATGCGGGAAGCAAACGATTATTTCGGTCCGGTAGTTCCACGGGCTTTCTTCAATGCTGTAGCTGCCTCATCACCCCATGTGGAGGCTTCGTCGTTGTTGAGTTTGTTCAGTTCTCCCGTTTATTTTATGACGGTCGGGGAGGGTGCGGAGCAGAGAGGTTTCCGGGAAGTTATGATGTTTTGTTACCCGGATTTCGTACGTATTTTTGATTTTCAGAAGGTGGATGGAGACTTGTCTTGTTTGTCCGATCCGGAAAAAGTGATTATCCCGGAAAGCATGGCACGCCGGATGTTCGGTAATGAACAGGCCGTAGGACAGCAGATAAATGTAGAAGACAACCTGCCATACAAAGGCAATTTATCCAGCTTTACCGTCGGGGCCGTATATAAGGATTTACCAGCAAATACCCAGTTGGAGAATGTAATATATACAGCAATGGATAAGGAAGGTGAAAATGACTGGTATGGCCAGAGTTCATTAGGTTATATTTTACTGAATAGCCCCGAATCAAAAGAGATAGTAGAAGATAGTTTTAATAAGACATTCGATTTTGGCCAGCATGGTTGTCCGGAAAAAGGTGCACATCTGAAACTTACCCCTCTGGCGGATATTTATTATCTGCCGAACCAGATAACGGATTTTTGCAAGGTCGGTAATCCGGATATTATTAAGATATTGTTATTGATAGCATTGCTCGTTATGATAGTGGCAGGCATCAATTTTACCAATTTCAGTACTTCTCTGGCTCCGATGCGTATCAAAAGCATCAATACGCAAAAGATATTAGGAAGTTCTACGGCCGGGTTACGTCTGGCATTGGTAGGGGAAGCCGTAGGTATTAGTTTACTGGCTTGCCTGTTTTCGCTGGCTATTGTAGGTGTATTGAACCATTTGCAGATACTATCGTTTGTCGAGGCGGATACATCGTTGCTACATCATACAGGATTGATTTTGCTGATGGTTGGAATTTCTGTAGTTGTTGGGTTGATAGCCGGTCTTTATCCTTCCTGGTATATGACCTCTTTTCCTCCTGCACTTGTACTGAAGGGCAGTTTCGGTTTATCGGCTACGGGAAGAAAGTTGCGGACTGTTCTGATAGGGTTTCAATACATCGTATCTATTGGATTGATTATAGGAGCTTCTTTTATCCAGTTGCAAAACAATTATATGCGTTCGCTGAACCTGGGATTCGATAAAGACCAGATCGCCATCGTGGAACTTTCCCGCCAGACATACAAGCAGTCGAAAGATGTGTATGCAAGTAAACTGAAAGCCTATCCGGGTATTGAGGATGTGGCTTTTTCTGCAAATATTGTCGGTGGTTCGGATACGTATTCGATGAATTCACAGCAGTATAAAGGAAAAGAGTTTTATACCTACTATATTCCAGTATCCCGTAATTTCTTGAAAGTAATGGGCTTCCCGATAACCGGAGGGCGCGACTTTAATGAAACGGACGAATTGCGTTCCGACTCTGTCACTACTTATATTTATTCCCGTTCTGTTCAGGAGAAAATGGATATGGCGCCGGGCGAGTATCTGGATGGGGGTAGTTATATTGCCGGTTTTATGGGAGATGTGAAACTGGTATCTCTCCGCCAGAATAATTTTGATATCGCATTCATTATGAATGGCCAGACACTTCCCATTTCTTATATCCGCCTGAAAGCCGGCACGAATGTGGAAGAGGCAATCGAGCATATCCGGCAGACAGTAGCGGATATCGATCCCGCATATCCGTTTGATATTCGTTTTTATGATAAGGTATACGACCAATTGTATCAAAAGGAACAATACCTGAAACGGATGATTACATTATTCAGCCTTTTAGCTATCATTATTTCTATTGTCGGCGTATTCGGTCTGGTGATTTTTGAAACCCAATACCGCCGGAAGGAAATCGGTATCCGGAAAGTACATGGGGCGACAGTAGGGGAAATCCTTGTTATGTTCAATAAGGTGTATCTGAGAATCGTGTTGATATGTTTTGTCATAGCAGCTCCCATAGCCTGGTATGGTGTCTATCTGTGGTTGGAGAACTTTGCTTATCGTACTCCTATCTATTGGTGGACTTTCCTGATAGCATTACTTGTGGTAATGGTTATTACTTTTCTTACCGTTACCTTCCAGAATTGGAGGGCGGCCAATGAAAATCCGGTGAACAGTATAAAAAGTGAATAACCGGATTCTGCATATCCTCGGGTATTTTGGCCGCTTTTCTCCTTTTAGGTTAAAATACCCGTAGTTTTTTACACTCTTATATAACATTATTTTAATAAACGCCAAATATTGCAGGTTTAACCAAAATCCGAGAACAATTGTGTCTGGTGGCTGTTTTTGGCATACATCGACGGAAAAATGTCGGTGACGCCATTAATAATTAAAAACAAAAAAGACATGGAAGATTCTAATTTCAGAAAAGGAGATGCCAAGACTGCGATTTTTGGCTCAGAAGAAATGTTACAAACTTCCCCGGTAGACAGAATCCCGGAAGGACCTACAACCCCGGAGATTGCTTATCAGATGGTAAAAGACGAAACCTACGCACAGACACAACCTCGTCTGAACCTGGCTACATTCGTTACTACCTACATGGACGACTATGCAACCAAATTGATGAACGAAGCAATCAACATCAATTACATAGACGAAACAGAGTATCCGCGTATTGCTGTGATGAACGCAAAATGTATCAATATCATGGCTAATTTGTGGAACAGCCCTGAAAAGGCCGACTGGAAAGCCGGTGCATTGGCTATCGGTTCCTCCGAAGCTTGTATGTTGGGTGGAGTAGCAGCCTGGTTGCGTTGGCGCAAGAGAAGACTGGCTGCCGGCAAACCTGCGGATAAACCTAATTTCGTAATATCTACCGGTTTCCAGGTGGTATGGGAAAAGTTTGCACAGTTGTGGCAGATTGAAATGCGCCAGGTTCCTTTGACACTCGAAAAAACAACCTTGGACCCCGAAGCTGCATTGAAGATGTGTGATGAAAATACCATCTGTATCGTACCTATCCAGGGTGTGACATGGACTGGTTTGAATGATGATGTAGAGGCTTTGGACAAAGCATTGGACGCTTACAACGCAAAGACAGGTTATGATATTCCTATCCATGTGGATGCTGCTTCCGGTGGTTTTATTCTTCCTTTCCTTAAACCGGAACTGAAATGGGACTTCCGTTTGAAATGGGTATTGTCTATCAGTACATCCGGTCATAAGTTCGGTCTTGTTTATCCGGGTCTGGGATGGGTTGTATGGAAAGATAAATCCTATCTGCCCGATTCAATGTCATTCAGTGTAAATTATCTGGGTGCAAATATTACACAGGTCGGTTTGAACTTCTCACGTCCTGCTGCACAAATCCTCGGACAATACTACCAGTTTATCCGTCTCGGATTCCAGGGATACAAAGCTATCCAGTACAACAGCATGGAAGTAACCAAATACCTGCATACTGAAATCGGCAAGATGGCTCCGTTCGTAAATTACAGCAACGAAGTGGTCAACCCGTTGTTTATCTGGTACCTGAAACCGGATTATGCTAAAAAGGCAAAATGGACTCTGTATGACTTGCAGGATAAACTGAAACAAAACGGCTGGATGGTTCCTGCTTATACACTTCCTAATGACCTTGAGAATTATGTAGTCATGCGTATTGTAGCACGTCAGGGCTTCAGCCGTGATATGGCAGACATGTTGCTGAACGATATCCGTGGTGCAATTACAGAACTGGAAAAACTGGAATATCCGACTCCTACCCGTATCGCACAAGACAAGAATCTGGAAGTAAAGGGTTCTGTATTCACTCACACAGGTATGCCTCATAAAAAGAAATAAGCATATGGATAAGCATGTTTCCATTTCACAGATAAAAGAGATTGCCCAGGAAGCCTATGAACAGGTGAAAGGGAATACGGGAGGCAAAAATGCCGACTACATTCCTTACCTGGCAAATATAGACAAGAACCTGTTCGGTATCAGTATCTGCCTGATGAATGGCGAAACCATCACCTTAGGCGATTACGACTATCGTTTCGGTATCGAATCCGTATCCAAAGTACATACGGCAGTGCTTGCCCTCCGCCAGTACGGAGCCGAAAAACTGCTGGAAATGATTGGAGCCGATGCTACCGGTCTGCCGTTCAACTCAATCATGGCGATTCTGCTTGAAAAAGACCATCCGTCCACTCCGTTGGTAAATGCCGGTGCGATTACGGCTTGCAGCATGGTTCAACCGCTTGGCGACTCCGCTAAAAAGTGGGAGGCTATCGTTTCGAATATCACAGACCTGTGCGGAAGCGCTCCTCAGTTGATAGACGAACTGTATAAATCCGAATCGGCTACCAATTTCAACAACCGCTCCATTGCCTGGTTATTGAAAAACTATAACCGTATCTACGATGACCCGGATATGTCACTCGATTTGTATACCCGCCAGTGTTCATTGGGCGTGACAGCCCGCCAGCTTTCTATCGCTGCGGCAACCATCGGTAATAAAGGGTTGAATCCGGTAACGAAAATGCAGGTATTCGACGGAAGCCTGTCGCCGAAAATCGTGTCACTGATTGCAACCGTCGGTTTTTATGAACATACAGGAGATTGGTTGTACACATCCGGTATTCCTGCAAAGACCGGTGTCGGCGGTGGCGTAATGGGAGTTATGCCGGGAGTATTCGGTATAGCCGCCTTCGCTCCTCCTATCGATGAAGCTGGTAATTCGGTTAAGGCCCAGTTAGCGATAAAGTATATAATGAACAAGCTGGATGTGTCCATTTTTGGCAGCAACCGGCTTACAATCACCGCCTAAAACGGTTTATTCTTTTAGTTGGCGTGCCTTCCGCTCCTGTGTATGCAGGGTGCTGGAAGGCACGTTTGCGTTTATACGGTTTCGTAATATAATTGTCATTTCATGTAAATAGCTTTTTAATCTCACGGTTGTTTCTTTGCGGCAGTTTTGATAGGTGAAAAAATATTTGTTTTAACACAAAAAGATTTAACATGAGAGTAAGGAGAGATGTAGCCCGTTTGGCGGGTCTACTTTGTTTAGCCGGTACGTTGCAGGGAGTCCCTGCCGTTTATTCCGTCGGGATTAGCGGAATAAAGATGAATGTTACCCAACAGGGAATTTTTTATCTGACCGGCACGGTTATCGATGGAAATGGAGAGCCTGTTATTGGAGCCAATGTAGTGGAGAAGGGGACTACAAACGGAACAGTAACCGATATTGACGGTAAATTCTCGCTGGAAGTACATCAAGGGGCAGTCCTGACCGTTTCTTTTATCGGATATATCCAGAAAGAAATTCAGTTGAAAGGAGAAAAAAGCCTGCAAATAACATTATTGGAAGACACACAAAAACTGGATGAGGTAGTAGTTGTAGGATACGGAACACAGAAAAAGCTAAACCTGACCGGTGCGGTAGAGCAGGTGACCAGTGAAGTGTTCGACAACCGTTCCGTCCCGAACGTAACCCAGGCATTACAGGGTTCGATTCCTAATCTGAATATCCAGTTGACAGACGGCAAGCCTACCCGTACCGCTACTTATAATGTGCGTGGTACGACCTCTATCGGTCAGGGTGGTAGTGCATTGGTTCTGATTGACGGTGTGGAAGGCGACCCGTCCATGTTGAATCCGAACGATATAGCCAGCGTATCCGTTTTGAAAGATGCTGCTTCTGCTGCTATTTACGGTGCACGCGGTACTTTCGGTGTTGTTTTGATTACCACGAAAGAACCTTCGAAAGATAAAACATCCATTACCTATACCGGTAATTTCTCGATGCAAAAACCGGTAACTGTCCCTGACTTTGTAACGGACGGGTATGAATATGCCAGCCACTTTTATGAAGCCTACCATGCCTGGAATAACTATTCTGCCGACCCGAAAAATATCAATAAGACACAGGAGTTCTCTTTAGGATGGCTTGAAGAATTCAGACGGCGTAAAGAACAGGGTATCACAGAAGAAGTGACGGTAGATGCTAACGGTAAATATGTTTACTACGGGAATGAAGATTACTACGATGCCCTCTACAAGAAAACTACATTTGCCCAGGACCATAATCTGTCTGTAACCGGTAATAATGGTAAATTAAATTACTATGTATCCGGTCGTTTCTACGGTTACGACGGTCTGTTCCGCTACAATACCGACGATTATAAAATGATGAACCTTCGTGCGAAAGGCTCCGTGCAGGTATTCGACTGGCTGAAAATCGAGAACAATATGGACTTTTCCAATATGGATTACCACAACCCGATCAATGTAGGTGAAGGGGGTTCCATCTGGCGTAATATTTCCGATGAGGGGCATCCGACCTCACCGATATTCAATCCTGACGGCAGTCTTTCTTTTTCAGCTGCTTATTCCGTAGGAGATTTTATCTATGGAAAGAATGGTATCGATACGAATAACAAAGTATTGAAGAATACTACCGGATTTACAGCTTCTTTCCTCGAAAATAAATTGCATGTGAGAGGCGATTTCACTTTCCGGAATACGGACAATGCACAGACCCAGCGCCGTGTTCCGGTTCCTTACAGCACAAGTGAGGGCGTTACAAGCGAACTGAGTACCAAGTACAACGACTTGAAGGAAAGTAGCATGCGGACAGAATATATGGCTACCAATATTTATGCCGACTATGAGGATACATTTGCCGATGCCCACTACTTCAAAGGCATGTTGGGATACAACTATGAGCAATCCAAATACAAAAGCGTTTATGTGCAACGGAACGGTTTATTGCTCGAAGATTCCGAAAATATAAACCTGGCACTGGGGGATGCTATCACGACTTCCGGAGGATATAATAAATGGCGCGTGGCCGGAGGATTCTTCCGTCTGAATTATGCTTTCAAAGACCGTTATCTATTGGAAGTAAATGGTCGTTACGACGGTTCGTCCAAATTCCCTACCGAACAGCAGTGGGCCTTCTTCCCGTCTGTTTCCGGAGGATGGCGTGTTTCCGAGGAACCGTTCTGGAAAGTAAACCCGGACATTTTCTCTGACGTGAAAGTACGTGCTTCTTACGGTTCTTTGGGTAACGGTAATGTAGACCCGTATAGCTTCATGGAGCTATTGAAAATAGAAACGTCCGATCGCGTTATCAATGGGTTGAAAAACAAATATACCAGTGCACCGGGTGCCATGCCCGAGGGATTGACCTGGGAAACGGCAACCACTACGGATATAGGGCTGGACTTTGGCATGCTGAACAGTCGTTTGCGTTTCTCCGGCGACTACTATATCCGGAAAACAACGGATATGTATACTGTCGGCCGTACGTTGCCGGATGTATTCGGAGCATCTTCACCGAAAGGGAACTATGCGGATATGACTACCCAAGGATGGGAAATCACATTGACATGGCGCGACCAGTTCAATCTGGCAGAGAAACCGTTCAACTATGAAGTCCGTGCCACTTTATCCGATTATATCTCTACGATAGACCGCTATAATAACGAAACCAACGACCTGAATGATTACTATGCAGGCAAGCGGGTGGGGGAAATCTGGGGATATGTAACCGAAGGCCTTTTCAAAGACCAGGCAGATATCGACAGCCATGCCGACCAGACATTAATCCAGTCCTCCTCCAAACGTATCACTTATCCGGGTGATGTGAAAATTAAGGACCTGAATGGCGACAAAGTAATCGATTATGGCAACAATACCTTGGACGACCACGGTGATAAGACGGTTATCGGTAATAGCCTTCCCCGTTATTCCTACAGCGTGAACCTGAGTGGCGACTGGAACAATTTCTTTGTTTCCGCTTTCTTTCAGGGAGTAGGAAAACAAGATTGGTATCCGAGTTCGGAATGTATCTTCTGGGGACAATATAACCGTCCGTACAACAACCTGCCGTCCTGGCATATGAATAACTATTGGACAGAAGAAAATCCGGATGCCTATTTGCCCCGTTATGCCGGATATAACTCTTCTTTGAAATCCACTCCCCAGACCCGCTATTTGCAGAATGTGGCGTATATCCGTTTGAAGAACCTGCAGGTTGGTTATACATTGCCGCGCCAACTGACGGTAAAAGCCGGAATGCAGAATGTCCGTGTTTATATCTCTGCCGAAAACCTGTGGTGCTGGTCTCCGCTCTATAAACACACACGCGATTTGGATGTGACGAATATCTATGGTTCGGATGCCGACCTGACCGATGCCGATATGTCTTCCGGGCTGAATGGCAACCGGGGCAGTGGCGACGGAAACAGCTATCCGCAAATGAAGAGTGTTAGTTTAGGTTTATCTGTAACATTTTAATGAACAACAAAGAACATGAAACGATTTATATATTCTTTTTTATCAGCCTGCCTGCTTCTGTCGGCCTGTTCCATGGATGAAATGCCTCAGGCTTCCGTAGACAAAGAAACGATTTTTGGCAACGAGAAAGGGCTGGAAACCTATGCCTATTCTTTCTATAATATGCTTCCCTCCGTAAGCAACGGATTCCGTCAGGATGCCATGTGCGACTACGGGGCGGTAACCAGCTTCGATAATTTTATCCGCGAAAATGCGTACTCGGCCGAGTTGAGCAGTGGGTGGGACTGGAGCGACCTGCGCAATATCAATTACTTTATTGAGAACTGTACCAGTGAGGCGATAGACCCGGAAGTACGGAACCATTATATCGGGCTGGCACGCTTTTTCCGTGCTTATTTCTACTATAACAAGGTAGTCCGTTTTGGTGATGTGCCCTGGATTGACCGTACATTGACAATCGACGATGAGTTGTTGATGGCCCCCAGAGATTCGAGAGAAACAGTCATGAAGCATGTTTTGGAAGACCTGGATTTTGCCTGCCAGCATATCACCCTGACTAAGGATGAAAGCGGTTCGCTAGTTACGAAATGGGTCGCTTATGCCTTGAAATCCCGAATTTGCCTGTTTGAAGCCTCTTTCCGTAAATACCATACAGAGCTTGGTTTGACCGGCTCGGCGGACGAATGGTATAAGGAAGCTGCCAATGCTGCCGGAACAATTATGAAGGAGAGCGGTTATACTATATACAAAGGGGCTGGTACGGATCATTCATTCCGTGAACTATTTATCAGCGATAATCCTGTTACAAGCGAAGTGATGCTGGCGAGTTGCTGTAATGCAGGTCTGGCTGTGTTGGGTGAAGCAAACTGGTGGTGGACCTCCGGTACGTTTGGTGCCCGTTTCAACATGATTCGCACTTTCGTCAATACATTCCTGAATATAGACGGGACTCCGTTTACCGGTCGTGCCGGATATGAAACAATGGAGTTCTACGAAGAATGCCAGAACCGCGACAAACGTCTGGCACAGACGATACGTACCCCGGGATATATGCGCGACGGTGCTCCTGCTGCTCCGAATTTCAATGGTTATTCCTATACAGGCTACCAACCAATCAAATATACGTTGGATGATTCCAAATATGATGCGGGCGCATTAAATACGAATGCGATTCCTTTGTTCCGCTATGCCGAAGTGTTGCTGAATTATGCCGAGGCGAAAGCCGAGTTGGGGACATTGACGGATACGGATTGGGAACAGACTGTCGGCGCTTTGCGTGCACGTGCCGGAATTACCGGGGGATTGACCTCTAAGCCGGGTACTGTGGATACTTATTTCCAACAGAATTATTTCCCGGATATTTCCGACCCTGTTATTCTGGAGGTACGCAGGGAACGTTCTATCGAACTGGCCCTGGAAGGTTTCCGTTTCACGGATTTGAAACGTTGGAAACGGGGCGAACTGATGACAATGCGCTGGACCGGCATTTATGTCCCTGCCCTGAATGTGCAGATGGACCTCGACCATGACGGTACTCCCGACGTTATTTTCTATAAAGGCGAAAAGCCTGTGAACCTGCCTGCCTCCTGTACTCCGGTCTCAGTAGGCGATGATTCGCAGCAGGGGCTTACAGGAGTAACCTCCGGTAACCTGACATGGTCTGATAATGACCCGCGTAAATGGTATTCCGATGGACGCCAGTATTATTATCCGATTCCCCAATCAGCAAGAATAAAGAACCCGAATTTGAAACAGAACCCGAATTGGGACTGATTTGTATAACATAAAATAAAGTATATAGATGAAGAAATTAATCACATTATATGTATCCGTATTGCTCCTGGCTGCCGTGTTGCAGTCGTGGGCAATGAAAGAAAGCGGTAGAGCGGAGAAGGATTGCTGTACGACGATGAATGTCGCCTCTTTCAATCTCCGTATGGATACGCCGAATGATGGAGTGAATGCCTGGCCCAACAGGAAAGAGATGGTGAAAGGTCTGATCCGTTTCCATGATTTTGATATGTTCGGAACACAGGAAGGATTTAAACATATGCTCGATGGGATATGCGAGCTGGACGGATATGCTTATATCGGTGCAGGACGTGACGATGGGAAAGAAGCTGGCGAACATTCCGCCATCTTCTATAAGGTAAACCGTTTTGAGGTATTGGATAAAGGGAGTTTCTGGTTTTCGGAAACTCCCGGAGTTCCGGGGAAAGGATGGGATGTAACCTGCTGTAACCGTATCTGTTCGTGGGGTAAATTCCGCGACAAAGAGAGTGGAAAGGTGTTCTACATCTTCAACTCCCATTATGACCATCAGGGAAAAGTGGCACGCCGCGAATCATCCAAGCTGTTACTGGATAAAATCCGTAAAATAGCAGGAGACGAAGCAACGGTATTCGCTACCGGCGACTTTAATGCTGTTCCTACCGACGAACCTATCCGCATTCTGGCATCCGATGGTCTTTTGTTGGACTCATATGAAATCAGCAAACAGCCGCCATACGGTACGGAAGGAACACACAACAGCTTCAAGACCAATGCCGAAATGAAAGGACGTATCGACTATATCTGGGTAACGAAAGATGTATCGGTAAATAAATACGGGGTATTGAATGATATGCAATACGGACGTTTCCCTTCCGACCATTTCCCGGTAATGGTGCAGGTGAGCTTTTAGTGGCACTGTATTCCCTCTCCGTATCGGTACGAAAGCAGGACATAGCACTATTTTATACCTCCGTAGCAGTACGGAAGCGCTAAATAGCACTAAAAAGCCCTTCCGTACCACTACGAAAGCACTAAATAGTGCCATAAAGTAGTTCCGTATCAGTACGGAGGTATAAAATAGTGCTATGTACCCCTTCCGTACCGATATGGAACGTTTTCATTCATAATTTATACACTTAAAAAACAGTATTCACATGGCCAAAATTCAAAAATTTCTCAAATCAAGATTACGCAACAGTGAATTGCCGCCGACAAAAAGCACGACTCTATGCAATCTGCTATCCTCAACCAGATACGCATATTCATAAACCATTCGATGCACGCCGCATAGAATCCGGCCAGCGCAACACTCCGCAGAAATCGGCAGCAACCCGCCCAATCCCGATGCCGGAGGGGGCAGCGATGGGGATAAACCGGAGGAATTATAAAAACATAGCCCTTTCACGGGAGCCTTGCCGGTGCCTGGTCCGACACAGCTCCCTTCTCAGAATGAGAGGTAGAATTTCAATCTTTTCAGGTCCGTATCCGTAAACTCTTCCAGTAGTTGCAGGTTTTCCCATCCGGTAAGCCTGCGTTTTTGTTTTCTCAGTTGTCCTATTTTATATGCCTGCTTATAATCGATATAAGGATGGCGGCGAAGGGAGTCTGCGGGTAAGAGGTTGACCGGGAGTTTCCGTATATAGGTTGTGTCTGTGGTAAACCAGGGTTCGAGTGCCGGATAACGTTCTTCATCAATGCCGTATACTTCTTTCAACTGGCTTACCGTATAGAAGCCTCCCAGTAAATCCCTGTATTTGATTATCCGGCGGGCAAAGGTACTGCCTATGCCGGGTACCTTTTTGAGTGTGGCGGTATCGGCTGTATTCAGCTCGACTACCGTACCCGGAGGGAATTTTTCGGAACGGGTGTATTTACGGTTAGGAATAACAGGTAGCTTGGGGAAATTACGACCGCCGGATGGAGAGGCTCGTTCGCCCTTTGTCGTATGGATTGCAGTTGTATGATTTTTTGTCCGGATTGTATCGGCAACCGGAGCTATTGTCTCTTTATTGGTTATTGTCGTATTTGCTGTTTGGACAATCTGTTTTTCTTGTCCGGCAGTCTCTTTTTGGAGAGCGGAGACTAACAGGAGTATCCAGGAAATAGCAATTAATCCGAGTAATACAGATAAGGCACGCCGTTCGCCTTTGGAGAAGTAAAGTAAATCACGCCAGTTCATAGTAAGCAGGTTTTGTTGTTTGTTCCACAAAGGTAATGATTTCGAAGAAACATAGCCTTGTAATATGCCATTGAATGAAGGCGGAGGAGTTCCGACAGTATAAAATACGTTGAAACTCCCCCGCCTGATGCTTTCGGACTGATTTATTCCCGGTTGTAATTAACGGACAGCCTGCATATCCGCGGCTGAAGAAGGAGGCGTCTCCAATCCCCAGCTTTTATTCGGGCGGTCGCCCATAATTAATTCCAGTGTACCTCCGTTTATCAGGTCTTCGTGGGTGAACCAGGTGCGGTTCAATGGCTGGCCGTTCAGGCGTGCCGATTGGATATATTTATTACTCCAGGAGGCATTTTCCGCTTTCACAGTAAAGGTCTTCCCATTATCCAGTTGAATGGTCGATTGGGTGAAGATGGGGCTACCGATGGTATAGATGGGAATACCCGGTGTCACCGGATAGAATCCTAACTGTGAGAAAACGACAAAAGCAGTCATGCCGCCGCCGTCTTCATCCCCCGGAATACCCATCAGGTCGTTGCGGTACCAACTTTCCAGCAGCATACGGATACGTTTCTGGGTTTTCCAGGGCTGACCGGCATAATTGTATAAATAAGGAATATGGAAGCTCGGTTCGTTGCCCATAACGAACTGCCCGACGTTGCCTGTGCCATCCGGCTGGACTGCGTAATATTGCCACTTGGACATTTTCAGGTCTTCCACAAACAGTTGGTCCAGCTTATCGATAAAAGGTTGGTTGCCACCGAACAGGTTAATCAGGTCTGCAATGTTATGATGCACATCCCAGATATAGGTCCAGGCATTGTTTTCATCATAATAAGCCCTTGAACCGATACCTCCGGAAAAAATGTAATCGAACGGTTCGATAAACTTGCCGTCTTTGTCTTTCGGATGGAAGAATCCGGTTTCCTTGTTAAACAGGTTCCGGTAGTTGAAAGCACGCTTCAGGAAGAACCGGTAGTCCTTTTCTTTTCCGAGGTGTTTGGCCATTTGTGCAATGCACCAATCATCATACGAGGCAGCCAATGTAACAGCCGCCGCATTCCTTTTTTCGAAGCTGTTGACTAACGGATTCGTCTCTTTTTCATCCGGATGAAGAGCAGGGAACCATCCATGTTCGTGATAAAAATCATCCAGTTCGGTTTTTGGGGCACGGCACCAGGGTATCATGGTTTCGGTCAGAACCGTACTTTTCATCCCTTCGAATGCCTTTTTCACATCGAAACGGATGCCTTTGCATAAGGCGTCTGCAAACATTACGGCAGCATGGTTCCCGTTCATACAGTGTGCATCCCCGAATACGCACGGGAAAGTCGGCATCCATTTTTGTTCGGTATGTTCGCACATGCGTATATACGAGTTTAGTTTTTCCTCTTCGGCTTTCGGGTTCAGGATAATCTGTAACGGGTGCAGAGCCAGATACGTATCCCAAATCCAGTCGTCCGTCCAGAAAGGTATGCCTTCGTCGCTATGGACTTTGCCGTCGAACCCGTTATAATACTTTCCGTCTTCCGATAGTTTAATCATGCGTTCGTGTGCCCGGTAGAGTGAGGTATAAAAGACCGTTTTCTGGTCTTCCGTAGCACCTTCCACCTGTATCTTGCCTAAAGTTTTGTTCCATTCGGCGCGTGCCGCTTTGGCTAACGCTTCGCAATCGAACCCGGAGATTTCTTTTTCCATATTTTTCCGTGCCTGGGCTTCGCTGATGTAAGAGATTCCGTAGCGGAGGCGTACTTCATCTACTCCGTTGTCGAACCGGGCGTAACAGGCTGTTTTGTTTTCCATGTTGCGGTTGCCTGTTTCTATCGGTGTCTGCTCAAATTCGAGGTAGAAGTAGTGCTTTATCCCGTGATAAATTTCATAGCCCGACAGGGTGTTCCCTTTGGTTTGCAATACGCCTTCACCGGCTGTTCGCAGCATAACATACCTGCCGCCTTCTTTTTCGAAGGTAAAGGTAAACAGGGCGGATTGTGTAGCCGGAGCGAAACGTGCCAGGATAGCCTGGTCGTCCAGAAATACCGAATATTGGTAAGGGGTGGAGACTTCCTGGTCGTACCGGTAGTTCATTGTCGGTACCAGGCCTTCTTTATCGCCGCAATAAGGCATCAGGTATAACACATCTCCCTGACGGTGGGAGGGAACGTTCAGCGGTAATCCCGGCATGCGGTCGGTAACAAATTCGTTATGGGCCGGAATCATACGCAGCATACTGTTCGGTAAGTGGGTGACCGGGAAAGTCGGGACCAGCAGGATACTGATATTCCCAATCCGGTTGTTAACGTAATCGACCGGCTCCTTATCGGATACGTTCGTGGCGGAAGCCTGTTGCCAACTGCCACAGAGTAAGCCTATCAACAGAAAGGATAAAATGGTGTTCTTCATATTTTTCGTGTATTAATTGTCTGTTTTAATCTGAATTAAATATTCTTTGTAGAAAGGCTCTATGAGTTCCCTTTTTTGTCCGGGGCAGGTTTCGTGGAAGGTTCCGCCATGATAGAAGCAGGCATATCCACCGGATACGGTACCCCAGGCAATGGCTTCTTCCATATCTAAGGGATTGTTGGGGGTATTTACCATTTGGCTGGCAACCGATGCAATCACTCCTCCTGCAAAATTATCTCCGCAACCTGTTGTGTCGCCAGCCTGTTCGGGATGTTGCAGAATGGTAGTCCTTATCTTCTCCGAAACCGGGCGGGAACCTTCCGAAGTGCCGAATAGCCGGCTGTTGCAAAAGAAGCTGGTCGGTTTGGCTCCGTGTGTAACAATGACTGCCCCGGTACCCATTGCCTTGAAAAACGACATCGCTTCCTGAATGGTTGTTTTTCCACTTAGCCGGAGCGCTTCTTCCCTGTCGGTGATTAATAGATCTATATACCGGTAGGTTTCCGAAGAACTCCCCAAAGGCCAGGGAGCTTCCGGTTTGCTTTTCTCATTCAGGAAGTCGTAAACCGTATTGACTATGGTCACGGCTCCTTTCTCTTTCGATTTTCGGAGCAGTTCCGATAAGGCTTCATGGATATGGGGAACCAATGCGGTTGCCCCAAAGACTACGATATCACTTTCGAAGAAGTTTTCATCCAGTTCCTCCGGATAGAAATCCCATGCGGCACCGATGTTATTGATAAAGATACGTTCGCCATGTCCCTGGTCATATTCCGGATCTGAAAACACATCGGAGAAAGGGGTGTTTTGACTGGAGGTCTTGTACAACCCTATCTTCAATGGGGTTTGTTTTAATTTGCTGTCGATAAAAGCGGCTGCATCGTCTTGTCCTTTGCTTCCGTAAAAGCAGACTTCCACCGGAAGGCCTTCCAGCAGTTGGGCAGCATGGATCAAGGAAACGATAGACGGGCCCCCGATATTGGTAGTTACCGGAGGCTTCCCGTTGGTAATCAGTTCCCTTACTTCCAAATAATCTTCTCCTGAGAATCTTTCGAATTCATCCCGGAAGACCAGTTTTCCCGGTGATAACCCACCGTCACCGGATTGGACAGACAAATAGCGTCGGAACGTTTCACTGCTGAAGTTCACCGGTGTATAAAGATAATCCACCAGGGCACAGCCGATACCGGATATTTTTAGTTTTCTCTTTTCCATCAGCCCAGGAAGTTTGTATAATCCGATACTAACAGATGCAGGGGTTTCACATCTTCTTCAATGGTAGGAAAACGCCCTACCGTTTCGTGGAAGCGATTGTCTGCGGTATCATCGTTTACCATGCTGACTTCGCCTACAAGAACGGTTCCTTTGCCCGGTTCACCATAGAACCGGTGATAAATCCGCTGTTCGAAGCATACGCTTTCCCCGGGCTTTAGTATGATTTTTCCTCCTGCGGGAACGGTTCGTTTGATTCCGTCTGTTTTCAGATGTACCGGCGTGCCGGACAGTTCTTCATCCGGGGTTGCATTGTAAACTTCAATCACGAGGTTTCCTCCGCCTCTGTTGATAATATCTTCCATTTTAGACCAGTGGAAGTGCATGGGAGTTTCCTGTTCTTCTTGTACGATCATAATCTTTTCGGCGTATGGCTTTTTATCTACATTGAATTTTCCGTTCCGTAGCGTAAACAGGAATAAGCCTCGCTTATAGAAGTCGCCCGAGCCAAAGTCGGTAATATCCCAGCCAAGCATATTATTTATTACTTCTGCCGCATTTTCTTTGTTTTCCTTCCAATCGTCCAGACTCCAATAGGCCCAGGGTGGCAAGTGGAATTTATGTGTTTCCAGAAACTCTTTTGCGTTTGCTATAATCCGGTTGATTTCACTGCGTTTCATATATTGTAGGTTTTTAATGGTACTAATTAGATTTTTCCTTCACTTTCGAATAAGCGGATATGGCTTGCCACAACTTCTTTGGAGGCTTCTACTATTTTATATTTCATTTCTATGTAGTTGGGCGTACGGCTTGTAGCCAGATAGGTTTGTATTTTCTCTGTTACTCCTATCTGGATGGCCGTTGCAACATTAATTTTGCTTACACCGTTGTGGACACATGCCTTGAAATCCTCTTCACTGGTTCCACTTCCTCCGTGCAGAACCAAAGGCATATCATTTTTTTCTTTTATCTCTTTCAGCCGTTGTATATTAAGCGTAGGGGTGGCGATATATTTTCCGTGCAGGTTGCCGATGGCTATAGCCAGTGCATCGATACCCGTTTGCCGAATGAAGTAGGCGGATTCTTCCACATCGGTGAATATATTCGCCGTATCAGCATTTCCGGTGCCTTCGCCTTCACCTGCTCCGGTGTCTCCAACTTTACCTAATTCGGCTTCTACATCCACTCCGAAAGCCTTTGCCATCCGGGTTACTTCCCTGGTCACGCGGATGTTCTCTTCCAAGGGTAATGAGGAACCATCTATCATAACGGAATTGAATCCCAGCCGGATCGCTTTGGCACAGGTCTCGAAACTTTGTCCGTGATCCAGATGTACGGCTACCGGAACCGATGCTTTATGTGCTGCATCCAAGAAAACAGGAGCCATCATGTCGATTGGGGAATAGGGGAACTGGACTTCCGCCAATTGCAGGATAATAGGAGAGCGGAGTTCTTCGGCGGCTTGTATAGCTCCTAATACGTTTTCTAAACTCAGGCAGTTGAATGCGCCTACTGCATACCCGTTCCTGTATGCATGGGTCAAAATGTTCTTAAATGGTACTAACATACGATGCTTCTTTTATATTTAATAATTTAAGGTCTTATAAGTAGCTATTTGTCAATATATTTTATTTGTTTATCCTTATCTGTTCCAACCGGCAGGTTGTGATTCGAATCCGACTGACATAAAATGCAAAACCGGTTAACTAAATAAAGACAATTATCTGCAATAATTAAAAACGGATTGTTTCCGGTAGCTGAAAAACAATCAGTGATTACCCGGGTCTGTTATCAACAAATCCAAGTTGTGCCTCTAATGTATATTGCTGAATAGCTTTTGAGCCATTGATTTGTTCCATCAGGATATCGACAGCCTTTTCACCTATTTCGCGGATAGGTTGTTCGATATAGTGGATGGGTATATTGGCGATAGAGAATGTTTCGATTTTGTCGAAACAAACCACCTGTATATCTTCCGGTATCTTTATTCTCTCTTCATACATATATTTCACTCCGGTAATGAATACCCTGCGGGAGCAGAAAAATATGGCATCGACCTTTTGGGGTGCTTTATGCAGGTCGATTATGGTTTGCTTTATTTCTTCTTCCTGATTCTCATAAGCAATAGGCTTGACTAACGATTCGTCGAATAGTCCATACTGCTTTAACATATCGGTACAGCCGCGTTGCCTTTCTATTAAAGCATTCAGATTAATGTCATAACAGACAACTGCAATTCGCCGGCAACCTTTTTGAATCAGTAGCTTTGTTATCTCGGACGAACTTCTGTAATTATCAATAATGATGTAATTAGCAAGGAAATCAGGATAACACCGGTCTATCTGTACCAAAGGAACGTGCCTGTCTATTACTCTTTGGGCAATCTTTTGCCCGCCGTCGACAGGAACCATGATAATGCCGTCAATTTGCCGGTTCAGTAATATGCTTACGGCGTCTTCAAAATCTTGAAGGTTCTCATTTGAATTTGTGGAGATTACCGTATAACCATATTTTTTAGCCTGTTCTTGTATGTGGAATGTCAGGCGTCCGAAGAACTCGTTCGATATATCCGTTACTATAATGCCGATGGACATCGTCATGCCGGTACTCAGGCTACGGGCGATTTCGTTTGGCTGGTAGTTCATCTTTTCCGCCATCTCCTTCACCTTCCTGCATGTTTCCTCACTTATGCGGCCTCCTTTTGCTTTGCCGCTAAGTACTAAAGAGACGGTTCCTTTTGAAACGCCTAACTGATTGGCTATGTCTTGCAGAGATGTCTTCTTCATGGTTGTATGTATTTTCCGGATAGAATTTGCTAAACCGGTTAACAATCCTCAGCTGCAAATATATAAACTTATTGGAAATAAAAAATAATATTCGGTTTAATTAATGCATATTGGATTTTGAATATCAACAGGAGCGAGAATCGATTCCATACAATAAGGGTTGCCTGCCAATAAACAAGCAACCCTTATCTGGATTATGCGGGATAAATATTTTTAGAATAATTCGATAATCTTAGGAATGATGCCTAACTCGTTCAGAAAAACGATACCGATGGCAAACGGGGCGATGAATTTCATAAAGAAAGCATATACGCTGAAAAGCCGGAAGGTAATGGTACCTTCGTTTGTCAGTTCTGCTTTTAATATTTTCTTGTCTACCCGCAATCCCACAAAGAGACAGGTCATCATACCACCCAAAGGAAGCATGATTTTGGCTGTCAGGTAATCCAGGGCGTCAAAAAAGACAAGTCCTCCTATGGTAAAATCTTTCAATACTCCGAATGAAAGGGAACTCAATACTCCAAGGATTAATACTCCTGCGGAAACAAACCAGGCAGCTTCTTTACGGGTTATATGAAATTCTTCATGTATATAAGCTGTAACCACTTCATGCAAAGAGATGGTGGAAGTCAGTGCTGCCATCGCCAATAAAATATAGAAGATAAAAGACCATAGCCCGCTTAACGGCAACTGCTGGAATACATTCGGCAAAGTAATGAATACCAGTTCCGGGCCGGCTGTAGGCGCTATACCAAAACTGAATACGGCAGGGAAAATCATTATACCCGCCAGAATCGCCACAAATGTATTGATAACGGTTACCTGCCAGGCTGTAGACAACATATTGGTATCTTTCCCGAAGTAAGAGGAATAGGTGATTAAACATCCCATCCCTAAACTTAACGAGAAAAATGCCTGTCCTACCGCACTTAGTACTACCGAAGAAGTCAGTTTGCTGAAATCCGGTTTGAAAAGATAAGTGAGCCCGGCGCTTGCATCCGGCAAGGTTACAGAACGGATACACATCACGACCAGGATACCGAACAGCAAAGGCATCATAATTTTAGAAGCGCGTTCGATACCTTTTTGTACACCTGATGCGATTACCAGATGAGTCAATCCGATAAATATGGCAGTCCAGAGAATAGGACGGAAGGTTCCGGATGAGAAATCCCGGAAATCAGCCGTATAGTCTATCGGTTCGCTGCCATAAAGCGTCCCGTTTACTGTTTGCATGATATATTCGAGCGTCCATCCCGAAACGACCGTATAGAAACCGAGTATAAGGAAAGCGGCAAGGATTCCGTTATATCCGATATAGCACCATTTTGTACCCGGTGCCATTTTCTTGAATGAACCGACTGTGTTACTCCGGGAATACCGGCCGATAAAGAACTCGGTAATCATCACCGGGATTCCCAGGAAAATCATGAAAAGGATATAAATCAGCAGGAAGGCAGCCCCTCCGTTCGCTCCCAGCATATAAGGGAAACGCCAAATGCTACCCAGTCCTACAGCACATCCTACTGTGGCAAGGATGACTCCCATTTTATTACTGAATGTGGCTCTGTTGTCTGTCATAGGAAGTTTTTTCATTAATCTGTTTTTACTTATTGATTGTCTACCACGAGCCCGTCCTTGATATGAATCACCCTGTCGGTATCTGCCGCCAGTTGCTCATCATGTGTTACAATAACGAATGTCTGTTGCATTTGGTTACGCAAGTCAAAGAAAAGGGCATGTAATTCTTCTTTGTTTTTTGTATCCAGACTACCAGACGGCTCGTCGGCAAGAATAACCGAGGGCCTGTTTATCAGGGCGCGCGCTACAGCAACCCGCTGCTTTTCCCCTCCTGACAGTTCGTTCGGTTTATGCGACATACGGTCGGTTAGTTTCAGGAAATCCAATATCTCTTTTGCACGTTTCTCGGCAGTGCCTGCTTTTTCTTTTGCAATTAATGCCGGAATCATTACGTTTTCCAGAGCTGTGAATTCCGGAAGCAATTGATGGAACTGGAATACAAAACCAATATGTTTGTTACGGAAAGCCGCCAGTTTTTCTTCCGAGAGTTTTCCGGTTTCCGTACCGTTTATATAAAGTTTTCCGCCATCCGGCGAGTCGAGTGTTCCTATAATCTGGAGCAAAGTAGTCTTGCCGGCACCGCTCGGACCGACAATCGATACGATTTCTCCTTCATTTATGGTCAGATTGATACCTTTCAGTACTTGTAAGGTACCAAAACTCTTGGTAATACCTTCTGTTTTTATCATGTCAGTTGATTAATAACGTATGATGCCAGATAACATCCGAAAATGGCAGGCATATAAGACACCGTTCCGGCTGTGCTTCTTTTGCATTGCTCATTGTCTATCTCGATAATAGCGTCAGGATTTGCCATTTCCGTAGAGAAAACAGCCGGTATGCCTTTCGATATTCCCATACCGCGTAAACGTTTGCGTACGGCTTTTGCCAGTGCACAACTGCTTGTCTTGGAAATATCTGCAATCCGGACCTGCGAAGGGTCTGTTTTGGCCCCGGCTCCCATAGACGAGACAATCGGAATTTTCCGGTTATAAGCGTGAAATAAAAGATATACTTTAGGACTGAGCGAGTCGATAGCGTCTACTATGAAATCATAGGTTGCTTCCGATAATATTTCTTCTGTCCGTTCGTCACGGAGAAACTCGTTCAATACGGTCAGCTTCAGTTCCGGATTTATATCCAGTAAACGGCGTGCTACCACTTCGGCTTTCGGCATTCCCAACGTAGAATGCAATGCAGGAAGCTGGCGGTTTATATTGCTTTCGTTTACAACATCGGCATCGACAATTGTCATACGACCGATTCCGGCACGGCATATCTGTTCGGCTGCATAGGCACCTACTCCGCCTAACCCGACCACAAGCACGTGGCTATGGGCAAGCCTTTCCATCCGGTCGGCTCCCAGTAAAAGTTCGGTTCGTGTATTCCAGTTGCAGCTCATTTATATAAATTTGTAATTTTGGGTACAAAAGTAATAAATCCTCGCCAAAGACCGCCTGAATCTATGCATCTTTTAACCAAACCGCCTAATAAGGTTGCAGTTCCTACTGGAATGTTGTAATATTGTGACTTCATTTATGAAACATTCATTTTTAATTTAATCTTAAACGTATAAAATGAAGAAACAATTTTACTTCATGCTTCTGGCTGTGTTAACGTTTCTGCCTGTAACACAGGTGAGTGCCCAAAACAACAAAAAACCTTTTGTCATTCCGGAGTTACAGGAATGGATAGGTGGAAAAGGGATGTTTACCCCTACATCGACATCCCGGGTGGTCTATACCGGAAAAGATCCCGAAGTGGCACGGATTGCCCGGCAATTTGCCGACGATTACGAAACGATGTTCGGGCGTAAGCTGATGGTTGTGCAAGGACGTGCGGCTGCCGGTGATTTCGTATTTTCTTTTTCTTCGGACAGTCGGCTGGGGGCAGAAGGGTACACCGTGCGGATTACCGACCGTGTTTCTGTTTCCGCTCCGAAGAGCAGGGGATTGTTCTGGGCTACCCGTACTTTATTGCAAATGGCGGAACAACAGAGTGAATATGCCCTGCCGAAAGGAACGGTACGCGATTATCCCGACTATGCAATCCGTGGCTTTATGCTGGATTGCGGCCGGAAGTTTATTCCGATATCTTTCCTCAGGGATTATGTGAAACTGATGGCTTATTATAAGATGAATACCTTCCAGGTTCATTTGAACGATAATGCTTTTGTACAGTATTATGAACACGACTGGAATAAAACCTATTCCGGTTTCCGTTTGGAATCCGAATATTTTCCCGGTCTGACTTCCCGCGACGGTTATTATACAAAGAAAGAGTTTATTGCCTTGCAACAGCTTGCCGATAGCCTGGGTGTCGAGATTATTCCGGAAATAGATGTTCCGGCGCATTCGCTGGCGCTTACCCAGTACCGTCCGGAGATTGGCAGCAAAGAATATGGTATGGACCATCTGGATTTGAAGAAGCCCGAAACCATCCAGTTTGTAGATAGTCTGTTCCGTGAATATCTGGAAGGCTCCAATCCTGTATTTGCCGGTAAACGTGTACATATCGGAACCGACGAATATTCCAACAAAGACCCGGAAGTTGTAGAAAAGTTCCGTGCTTTTACCGACCATTATATCCGTTTTGTGGAAGGCTTCGGCAAACAGGCCTGTGTCTGGGGCGCTTTGACGCATGCGAAAGGCACAACCCCGGTGAAGTCTAAAAACGTACTGATGAATGCCTGGTACAACGGCTATGCCGATCCGAAAGAAATGATTAAGCAGGGTTACGATTTAATCAGTGTGCCTGACGGTGAAGTATATATTGTTCCGGCTGCCGGTTATTATCATGATTATCTGAATACGGAACGTTTGTATAAGGAGTGGACACCTGCCCATATCGGAAAAGAAGTATTCCCGGAAAAACATAAACAAATCCTTGGCGGGATGTTTGCTGTTTGGAACGACCATGCCGGCAACGGTATCAGTACGAAGGATATTCATTACCGTACTTTCCCTGCCATGCAGACATTGGCCGTTAAGATGTGGACGGGTAAGGATTGCAAGGTGTCGTATGATGAATTTAATGCAAACCGTTTGGCTTTGAGCGAAGCTCCGGGAGTGAATGTTGCCGGACGTATCGGCAATAAGCCGCGTGCCGTTTATAATCTTGCCGCTTTACAACCCGGAATGTCTACCGGTTTACGTGAGATTGGCTATCACTATACGGTTTCTTTCGATGTACAGGCTGTTGGCGAGGAAAGAGGAACCGAGCTGTTCCGTTCGCCCGATGCGGTATTTTACCTGTCTGACCCTGTAAGCGGTAAACTGGGCTTTACCCGGGATGGCTATCTGAATACGTTTAATTACCAGTTCTATCCGGGAGAAAGAACCTCCGTCTCTATTTCCGGTGATGAAAAATCTACCCGCCTGTATGTGGATGGCCAATTGAAAGAAGAACTGAATATCCAGAAACGTTTCTTCAACGGGGGCAAAGATTCCATGAATTATGTCCGTACATTGGTATTCCCGCTTGAAAAGGCCGGTAATTTTAAAAGTACGATTACGAATGTGGAAGTGTTGAACTACTGCAAGCAGTAGTTTAATTGACAGTTGACAAGTGACAGTTGACAGTTATTTCCGGCTTTCAGCCGATTGGTATTCCGGACGCGAAGCCTAACTGTCACTTGTCAACTGTCACTTGTCAACTCAATAACCGAATTCTGCTTGATTACGCTCATCCGCCGAATCCAGTCCTACCCATAAATGGTAGTTGCCGGGTTCGGCTTTTTTCTTCATATCCTTGCCGTAGAAGGCGATTAATGCTTCGTCGATGGTAAATGAAACGGTCTGTTTTTCTCCCGGTTCCAATGCCAGTTTGTGGAAACCTTTCAGTTCTTTTACAGGACGTGTTACGCTGCCTACCAAGTCGCGGATATAAAGCTGTACCACTGTTTCGCCTTTGATATAACCGGTATTGGTAACATCGGCTGTAACCGTGATTTTACCGCCTTTATCCAGCTTGTTCGTATCCAGTTTCACGTTGGAAACGCCGAAAGCCGTATAGCTCAAACCATATCCGAAAGGATAGAGCGGTGTGTTCGGTGAGTCCAGGTAGCTGGATTTGTAGTCCGTATTCGGTGCATCGGCAGGCAAAGGTCTGCCTGTACTTTTATGATTGTAATAGATAGGTAGCTGACCCACATTGCGAGGGAACGACATCGTCAGGCGGGCGGATGGGTTATAATCGCCACTGATTACATCAGCCATACCATGGCCTGCCATTGTTCCCAAGTACCATGCTTCGAGGATAGCATCTACATTTTCATCTTCCCAGGAAAGGTCGAGCGGTCGTCCGTTTACCAAGATAAGGCCGACCGGTTTGCCTGTTTTCTTCAGTTCTTTCAACAAGTCCTGTTGTACACCGGGAAGCTGGATATTTGTACGGCATGCAGCTTCTCCGCTCCAGTTGAAATCTTCACCCATTGCAGCGATAACGAGGTCTGCACGGCGGGCGGTTGCCACTGCTTCGGCAAAGCCGGATGTATTGTTGCTTGTCAGGTCGCAGCCTTGTGCATAGATGAATTTTACGTTTGTGCCTGCATATTTTTCGGTCAGTCCTTCAAACAGGGAAACGCTCTGGTTACGGTCTCCTTTTCCTGCCCATTCTCCATTCTGGTTGATTTTGTCTTTCACCATCGGGCCGATTAAGGCAATGGTTACGTTTTTATTTTTGGAGACAGGGAAGAGCTGGTTGTCGTTTTTCAGCAGTACGATGGCGCGGGCTGCCGATTCGCGTGCTTCCTGAAGAAATTCCGGTTTCATGATGGTATTCTTTTCACGCTCCTTATCCAGATAACGGTAGGGGTCGTCGAAAAGTCCGAGCAGGAATTTCATTTCCAGGATGCTGCTGACCGCTTTATTGATGGTCTCTTCGGAAACCTTGCCTTCTTTTACGGATTCCAGCAGGTATTTGCTGAATACGGCTCCGGTCATGTCCATATCGATACCGGCATTTACCGCCAGTTCGCCGGCTTGTTTCTCATCTTTGGCAACGCCATGTGCCACCATTTCGTTGATACCGGTATAGTCGGTTACAACGAATCCGCGGAAGCCCCACTGGTTACGAAGCAGGTCGGTCATCAGCCATTTGTTGCCTGTGCAGGGAACGCCGTCTATTTCATTGAATGCAGCCATAAATGTTGCGACATTGGCATTCTTTGAAGCTTCGTAAGGCGGCATATAGTAATTCATCAATGTATTCTGCGAAAGTTCGGCAGGATTATAATCACGCCCCGATTCCGCCGCTCCGTAGGCAGCAAAGTGCTTGCAGCATGCCAACACCGTGTTCAGTTCATTCAACGATTTCCAGTCCGTACCTCCCTGAAACCCTTCAATGCGCACTTTGGCTATCAGGCTTCCCAGATAAGGGTCTTCGCCGGCTCCTTCCATCACACGTCCCCAGCGGGCATCACGGGTAATATCCACCATCGGGGCAAATGTCCATTGGATTCCTTCGGAGCTGGCTTCTGCGGCAGCTATGGCTGCACTTTTCTGCATACGTTCCAGGTCCCAGGAGCAGGATTCAGCCAATGGCATTGGGAAAATCGTCCGGAAACCATGGACCACATCGTAACCGAAGAGCACAGGTATTTTCAGCCGGCTTTCCGCCAGTGCCATTTCTTGTAATTTGCGCACGCCATCTACGGTATAGGCATTGAATATACTGCCGACCAACCCTTTTTTCAGGTAAGGCTCAAAATCGTCTGTCATAACAGGACCCGTAATATCCCAGTTACAGGAATATTGTGCCATCTGTCCTACTTTTTCTTCCAGTGTCATTAACCTGAGTACGGAGTCTACCCGTCTTTCAATGTTTTTGTCTCCACTGAAACTTTTCCATCCCGGCACAACCCGCTGTTCGCATCCTGCAAGGGATACCAATAGCGCCGTACCTGCAATTAAAGATTTAATTCTATCCATTATTAATAGGTTTAATTGTATTCCTGTTTTCAATCTCCTCTTTCCCATTGGCAGAGAGGTTGTTAATGGCTTTCCAGTTTCAAACTGTTCATCTCTGCTTTGGAACTTTCAGTTTCATCGGGTGAAACTTTTTGTTTCCACGGGTGGAACTTTTAGTTTCAAGCTTTGAAACTTTTTGTTTCAAAAATTGAAACTGACTTGAAACTAACTGTAATTCTTTTTTCCCTTCGTATGAATCAGTTTATACTGAAGCCTAACTTCTTTAATCCTGCCTGTATTTCCGGACAACTCATAAACAAGTCCCATAAAAGACCGGTGCGGTAGTTCTCGATCATCGGCGCAATCGTACACTGGTCTATAGCCAGATAGCGTTGTGGGAACCAGTTGTCCTGTATGCTGAATGCATCGTAGAAACCATATTTGCCCCATAAGCTGTCTCCTAAATTATAATAAAAATGTTTCATGGCTCCCATCGATTCTTCGGGTGTATAAGGATAACTGCTAAGTGAGGCGGTCGGGGTGATTACTCCCAAATCGTTGCCGGGCATATGGGCATTGTATCCGTTTACCGAGTAGCTGGCGGTCAGTCCCCAGCAGTCGGGTCCGTATCCTTTGTATCCCTTCGGATTTTCTACACAATAGCTATAGTCTATCAAGACCTGGTTCCGGTTCAGGTCCCAGTAGTTGGCATAGGCATCCGACAATCCTCTGGGGTTCAGTCCTATGTAGGAATAGTGCGCCCAGAATAAGGGACCTCCGTACTGTTCCGCCCCGTTGAATTTAAGGATAAGCGGATAGCCGTAGGCTTCCGCATCGCTTTTGATTCCACCTTTGCGCGCCCAGCCGTTATGATAGGCGGATGCCGGTATCGGGTGGGTAGGGGAAGAAGCGGCAAGGATGTAGGTAATCAGGCATTCGTTATAGCCTTCCAGCGGGAAGTTCATTTCCCAGCCGTAGTTCGGGCTCCAGTGCCAGTACAGGACATCCTGTCCGTTCAGGTACCAGCTCCATTCCATTTCGTGCCAGAGCGTATCGATTTTAGCGGCTAATGCCTGCTCTTCTTCGTTTCCATTGGCAAAATACTGGCGGGCACAAAGTAAGCCTTGCATCAGGAAGGCGCTTTCCACCAGGTCGCCCCCGTCATCCTTTTTCCCGAAAGGTTTTACTTTTCCGGTCGGGCCATGCAGCCAATGCGGCCATACACCGTGGAAACGGTCTGCTTTTGCCAGGAAATCGGCAATCTTATGGAATCTTTTTACACCTTCTTCGCGGGGGATAAAACCGCGTTCAATGCCGACCAGAAGTCCGGCAATACCAAAACCGCTGCCTCCTGTGGTAATTACATCCGCATCATTTTCCGGATATATCCCGTCCATATGGATACGTTCACAGGCAAGACCGGAATTAGGTTCGGCCCCTTCCCACATATAGTTGAGGTGCGCATTCTGTATATAGGTCAGGAAAGCATCGTCCGACTCGAATTGAGTGGGACGACCGGCTTCCCCGGTATTATTTTTTTTGCCTGTGCATGCTGCCATCAAAAAGATTAGCAGCAGTGCCAGGATTCTTATCGGCATGGAACTGTTCATGAGATGATTTATTGTTTGGTAAATTTATTGATAATCCGGGTTCTGCACTAATATACCGTCGGATTTATCTATTTCATCCTGCGGCAGAGGCAAATAACGGTGTTTGTGCTGGTAGTTGGTTTTACCTGCGGCATGCAATACCTGTGCTGCCGTACCCCAGCGAACCAAGTCGTAAAAGCGGTCCGGTTCCAGTCCCAGTTCCACACGGCGTTCGGCATGGATCGCTTCGCGCAATTCGGTCGGGTTGGTAGTTGTTATTTTAGGCAGGATGGTATTATCACCGCCACGTGCGCGTGCTCTTACCATTTCCAGATATTCCAGTGCAGTACTTACATTTCCCAGTTCGTTCGCTGCTTCCGCTGCCATCAGCAGAACATCGGAATAGCGGATCAGGCGGATATTTACCCAGAAACCACCTTTCGTAAATTCCAGACGTTTTGCCGGATTGGTATAGGCTTTCTTATTAAAGAAGGCTCCCATAGCCGATGATACCGGAGATTCCCCATAAGGCTTATTGGTATTTTCCGGGGTAATAGGATCGTTGGGTGAACGGCGGAAATAAAGCAAGGTAGCATCTTTTCTCGGGTCGCCTTTTTCATAAGCTTTTCCTATCAGGGAAGTTCCCATATGCCAACCCCAGCCCATGTTCCATTCACCGGAACCGCGTACGCCCTGTACTTCACAGAACTGGCTGCCGATATCCGTACTTGCTGGCTTTGCCGGGGTTGCGGTACACTGCAGTTCGAAAACAGATTCGCCACAGTTTTCGCCTTCATCTGTAAATACCTGGTCATAAGGTGTATCCAGGTTGTATAATCCGGAACTGACAACATCGTTTGCCGCAGCATACATATTGTTCCAGTCGTTACGCATCATATAAGTACGGGCCTGCAAAGAACGTGCTGCTCCCCAAGTAAGACGTCCGGTATAGGGGGCGCCCCATTTCTGCGGTAACAATTTTACGGCTTCTTTCAGGTCGGCATCAATCTGCGCATAGATTTTGTCGACAGTTGTTTTCGGGATATTAGCCTCCGAAGCATCATTGATATGGAAAGTTACCAAGGGCACTTCACCGAAGGCACGTACCAGGTTGAAATAGGTATAAGCACGGAAGAAATAAGCTTCTCCTTTGTTCCGCTGTGAGCCTTCATCGGTAAGGTTTCCTTTTTCAACGGTTTCGATAACGGAGTTGCATTGGTAAATAATGGTGTAGTTCTGTGTCCAGTATGCTTTTACACTACCGTTGTTGGTCGTGTAGAAGAAATCGTCGAACATGGCAGCCTGGTCGGCCCCGTCGCCGGCGTCACTTCCTTTTTCAGAGTCTTCCGAGCGTACGTTGTGGATAAGGAAAGCCGGGATGCCTGCTGTAATGTTATAATTACGCATCAAGGTATAAATATTAAACACCTGGCCGTCGAGGCTACCTCCGGGTTTATCGTCTTCTGTAAATTCTCCGAGCGGACTGCGGTCCAGGAAATCGTTGCAGCCTGTAAAAGTGAAGGCTGAAGAAGCGATCAATAATGAGACTATATATTTATTAAGTTTCATAACTTATTCGTTTAAATGGGATTAAAATGTAAGGTTCAAACCGAATGTATAAATAGCAGGTATCGGATAACTTCCGTTGTCCACACCGAAAGCAGTAGCTTTACCTCCTAATTCGGGAGAGTAGCCTGTGTTGTTTTTCCAGGTTTTCAGGTTCTGCACGTTCACATATACTTTCAGTGCCTGCATGTAGATTTTCTTCAACAGGTTTTTATCGAAGTTGTAAGCCAACTGCACGTTGCGGATACGGAAGAAACTGCCATCCTCGATATAATAATCCGAGTTCATATTGTTGATAGTATGCGCTGTATTCAGGATCGGTTCGCTATTGGAAGTACCTTCCCCGTGCCAGCGGTTCAGGCGGTGTGCCATATAGTTGAACTGTGCCCAGTTGTAGTTGTCCCAGGTACGGTAAATCTGGTTGCCGCCCTGTCCCATCATGTCTATGCCCAAATCGAAGTTTTTGTAGGATACACCGATGTTGATGCCGTAAGTTACCTTCGGTGTCGGGTTACCGATCATTGTACGGTCTTTCGGGGTTATTTTGCCGTCTCCGTCCAGGTCTTCGAATTTCAAATCACCAGGAGTTACGTTTGCCAGTGTGTTTTTCGGAGAGTTCTTGATTTCCTCTTCATTCTGGTAAACACCTGCCACTTTGTATCCGTAGAAGTATCCGATCGGATAGCCTGCCGTAGTATAGCTCATGCTCTTTTCGCCATCGATAATTGAGTAGCCTTCCTGTACCAGGTTAAGCACTTTATTGTTGATAGTGGTAAGGTTTGCTCCGATGCTGTACCCCCAATCGCCGATACGGTCATTCCATGAAAGAGACAATTCGACTCCTCTGTTGCGGATTTGCCCGAGGTTACCTAAGCCCGGAACAGTACCGGAAAGTCCCGGAACGGTTGCCAGCAGGTCTTTGGTATTCTTATTGTAATATACTCCGCTGAACTGTAAACGGTTGGCAAACATGTTCGCATCGAAACCGGCTTCCCAGGCTTCCACTTTTTCCCAACGTAGATTTGCATTCGGAAGATATTTCAACTGGTATCCCGGAATAATCACATTCCCGAACACGGCAGATGAACTGTTGGTCAATACCGGTTGCGCCGGATAAGCAGATTCCATGTTCTGGTTTCCTAATGAACCCCATGAACCTTTCAGTTTCAGCATATCGAAGAACTTCTGGTTCTGCATAAACGGTTCTTCGGAGATTAACCAACCTGCACCGATAGAATAGAAATTCTGCCACTGGTTGCCTGTATAATAGAAAGCGGACGAACCGTCACGGCGGAAAGATGCATTCAGCAGATATTTGCTCTTGTAGTTATAAAGTACACGGGCCAACATAGAAACCGTAGTACGTTCCCATTGTGAGCTACCGTTGGTTGCGGTTGCAGCATCACCGATACTTATATACCATTTGTCCGGATTGTCGGCAATAACCAGTCCGTCACCTTGCTGGCGGGCTGCATTCAGGTTGCTGAAAGAATTGTAATAAGTGGTGAAACCTGCTGTTGCTGTAATGCCATGGTCGTTGAATTTATTTACATACGTCAACAGATAATCGCTCTGTACTTTCAGTTCATTCTGTTTCAACTGGCTGATAGCCGTCTTTTTAGTACCCAGCGTCTCTACTTTGCCTTCTACCTCGGCGTTGTAAACCTTAACGATAGGGGTATAGGTACGGCTGTTGTTTGAACCGTAATCCAACGAGAACATCGCTTTGAATGTGAAATTCTTCAGAAAGTTCAATTCACCGTAGATATTACCGGAACCTCTGTAGTTTTCAGCACGGGTGGTGTTCGCTTTCAAATCCACGTCGATCATCGGGTTATTCATCTGGGCTTTCTGGAAGCTGGGAAGTACACAGTACAAACCGTATTCTTCATTGAATACCGGCGCTACTGGAGTGGTGCGGAGGGCACCTAATACTTCTTTTGCATCCGTAGGCAATGTACGGGCTCCGTTAAACTGGAAACCGAATTTAAGGTTTTTGGTCACTTTATAATCGCTACCCAGGCTCAATGTGATCTTGCTGAACTTTTCATGTTTGATATTCCCTTGTTCGCTGGAATATCCTACACCCATATAAAAGTTGTTTCTTTCGGATGCACCTGTGATACTGATGTTATTGTTTGTAACGAATCCGGTCTGGAATATTTCGTCCTGCCAGTTCGTATCCGCATTCCATGCAGAGAAGTCGAATACAGGGTTTCCCTGGTTCTTCAACTGTTCGTTATATAATTCTTTGAACTGGTCTGCATTTACCATGTCGATTTTATCGACCACTTTTTTCCAACCGAAAGAAGTATTGATATTAACCAGCGTCTGTCCTTCTTTTGCCCGTTTGGTCGTAACGATGATTACACCGTTTGCACCACGTACACCGAAGATAGCAAGAGAAGACGGGTCTTTCAGGATTTCCATCGATTCGATATCCGAAGGGTTCAGGAAGTTAATATTATCGTTGAAAAGGCCATCCACAATATATAAAGGAGTATATCCGTTGATGGAGTTTGTACCGCGGATACGGATTTCCGGGTCGCTACCGGCACGTCCGCTGTTTACCACCTGTACACCGGCAATTTTACCTTGCAGGGAAGAAAGCGGGTTCATCGCCGGTTTATTGGCAAGTTCATCCCCTTTGATATTTACCGTAGAACCGGTCAGGTCGCGTTTTTTTGCCGTACCGTAACCGATAACGACTACCTCGTCCAGTTTTTTGGTGTCCTCTGCCAGAGCGATATCTATTTTGGTTTTTCCGTTAACAGGAATTTCCTGAGTTACCATTCCGAGGTAACTGAATACTAAAGTGGCGTTAGACGGTACATCCGTTAATGTATAATCTCCGTCAATAGAGCTCATGGTTCCGTTTGTTGTTCCTTTTACAACAATATTTACACCGATAGCCGGTTCACCGGTCGCCTCCTCTGTTACGATACCCGAAACGGTCAGGGGTTTCTGGGCAAACACAGATGTTGTAGTTAAGAGCAGGCATAAACAAAGCAATAATCGAGCTTTCATGCATTTCATTTTTAAGTTTAACAATCTCTGATTTTTCTTTTCGGCAAAGGAAATGTCTCCCTTAAAAATGATGAAATTTTAATGTACTGTAAAGTTACTTCATGGCTAAAAAGTAGATTGTTTCAGTACGCTTTTACTACTGCATGAAAGTATAAGCGTTTATTAATCAATGAGTTTGTTTTGTTAATCAGGAAAACGGAATACCTGTGTTATTAAACATATTAAAACAAAAGAATGTGTCCGGCATTTAACTAAACTGAATCATGAAATCGACCAGGCTCTGTCCTTCCGGCAGGTTCAGCTTTTTCCGCAGACGGTAACGTGCCGCTTCAATACCGCGTACAGAGAGGTTTTGCATGCTTGCCATGTCTTTAGTTGGCATGTTCAGACGAAGCAGGGCGCACATACGCAGGTCGCCCGGAGTTAAGTCCGGATATCGTTCTTTCAGCTTGACGAAGAAGTTCTCGTGGATACGGTCGAAATTTGCCTGGAACACCGCCCATTCGTCATCTTTGGAGATACTATCGTCTATTTTCCTCACTAATTTATCGAAGAAACGTTTGGTATAGTTGCCGGATAGTTGTTGTTCCTGTATCTCTTTTTTTAATCCTTCCAGAAAATCATTGTGAGAGATAACGGAGAGTGTGGCACTTGCCAGTTCCTTGCTTTTATAGCTGAGTTCATCCTCCAATTTCTCATTTTTCAGTTTGGTAATCAACTGCTCCTGGGCTTTCAGTTGCTCAGCCTGCCGGCGGCGTTGCTGTTCCGCCTGTTTGTCCTTGCGGGCTATTTCCCAGTTGATATACATTTTTACCAACAGGAAGATAATGCCTGCCAGCAGGAAGAAATAGATGGCAAATGCTGTGGCAGACCGGTAGAACGGGCGTTTAATGGTAAAAGGATAAGAGCAGGCCGATAAATCAGAGCCTGCATTATCCTTGATTACAGCATGCATGATATATTTTCCATATGGAAGGTTTGAATAGTTTTTACTGAAGTTCGGAGAACCTTCCGTCCATTCGTCGTCAAATCCTTCCAGCTTGTATAAAATATGGGAAAACCGCTCCCGGTAATCCGGGTAGGAGAATTTGAAGGAGATATTATTATATTGATAATCGAACCGGACCGGTGTATTCGATACGCTACAAGGTAACAAATGGCTTCCGCTGTTATGGCGGTTGTGTATCTCTACGGATGAAAGGGTCAGTGTTATCGTTTTCTTATCCGGCAGGGCATGTTTCGGATTGTATTTGGCAAAACCTCCGTTCAGGCAGAAATAGGAGATGCCGTCTGTATCTACATAAATGTTTCCGCGATCTTCGATTGTAGGGTCGTCGAACATACTGAAGGGGATGCGTAGCCTGGTATGGAATGCTCCATGGTCGTAGCTTAACAGCACATATTCGGTATTTCGTATGAACCAGAATAAATCGTTGTTGCAGGATACGATACGGTACGTATCCGATAATTCGGGGAAATCGCGGTTTAATAAATCATAGGGTACGATACGGGAAGAGATGTCTTCATAGGTATAAAACTTATCCCCGTCCGAAAACACGATACGTCCCCGTAGTTTCATTACATTAATCGTTCCTTCCTTTTTTGCCGGATTCAGCCGTCCGATATATTCTATCTCTTTCAGTTTATGCAGGCTTTCGTCCAGCCGGATGCGGTACATACCTTTATACATGTGGCTTGCCCAAATCGTACCGGAGGGATCGACTTCGAATGTACGGAGCAGATTGTTGAACCCTTCCACATTATGGTTGAACTTCCAGCCTTCCGCCGGATGCCATTTGAAGATACTCAGAAAGTTGTAGGATACCTGCAACAGGACTTCTTCTCCATGCAAGGTACATTTACGGAGAGCTGTGCCTCCTCCGCTCGGGTCGGGAGCCGGAATGGCTTTTTTGTCTTCAATCAGTAGTGTTCCCCGGTTGTGGCCGACTATCAACTGATTGTCTATGTTGGTGATAAACCAGCTTTGTTCTTCCGTACCCGGAATCAAGTAAGGATGTTTATCTGCATCGGATAAAACATAGACACCCTGATTTGTCGCCAGGTAAATATTGTCGTTGTAGATCGCCATATCGTGAACCATGCCGACCTGTACCTCATTCGATTCATAGAAATAGATAGGGGAGTTTACCTGTATATGGGAGATGCCGTTATCCATCGTTACCCAGAGATTGTCCGACGAATCGACAAAGATTCCTAGTACCGTATTGTTTATTAGCTGGTTCGCCTTATTGATATGCCATAGGATACGCCCCGCCCTGTCAACGGCTACCAGGCCTTCGGATATGGTGCCTACGATATAGGAAGAATCTTTCAGGGAGACGGCACGATTGGCGATTCCGGACTTTAGGATTGAATTTGCCGGAGTGTCCCATGTGGAAAGTTTTCCGTCGTCATACATATAAAATCCGTGTTTGGATGTCACCAATAAAAGCTTATCGTCATAGGGGAGGGCGGCAACAACATGGTCGTTGTTCAATTGCGAATGGGATGCCAGTTCTGTAAAGCTGTCTTCTCCGGTGGCCTTACAAAAGCCCTCACCGATGAATTGTACATATAAGTCTTCGTTTACCAGAAAGAAGTACAACGGTTTTTGCGTACCTGCCCCTTTCCGTATCTCTTTGCCGTCATAAATAAAATAGGAGGAGAAAGACTGGAAGTATAGTTTGCCTTTGTATTTCCGGATAGTCCATATCTCGTCGTTGAAAAACTTATAGCCGGTAACCTGCTCTTTCAGCGAATGATAGATCAGCTGGTTCTTACTATCCTGTTCAAAATAGCCGAACTCTTCGAAGGAACCTACATAAATACGCCCGTCATCGTCGATAAAAACGGAACGGACAGCCAGGTTGTTGGGTAATTTATACAGATTCCAGCGCACACCATCGAATTGCAGGAGTCCCCGGTTGTTTCCGAAATACATTTTGCCGTCGGCCGCCTGTGCTGCCGACCAGTTCTGGTTGCCCGCCTCATACTGGTTGACGGTATAATTGGTAACCTGGGGGATATAGGGTACTGTGACTGCTTCTATGGTCAGACAGGAAAGTAAAGAGATAGTGGATGCTATAATAAGTCGGAATATTCCCATAAAACTGATAACGTTATCGCACGGTTTTCACAAAGATAGGATTAAAAAAAAGGTTGCGGTAAAGTTTTATATTCTTTAACCGCAACCTTTCGTTTTTATTTACGTGTCTTTGAATCCGTTACCGTACGGGGAATTCGGTGATACGCAGTGTCGTGCAACCATAGGGGATTAGCTCGATCGGTTCTTCCGGCCCGTAGTCGTCTCCCTGCTGGGTGAAGTAGGGGATAGGTCCCGTGGAACCTCTGTATACTGTCCATCCGTTCACCCGGCAACCTTTAGTCTTGATGGTAACAGGCGCATTTTCCACATTCCAGGGATAAGGAGCGATAGTGGCTGCCTTTTCCACAATAAAATTGTCTTTGAGGGCCTCGGGACGGATGTTTTTATGTCTCAATGCATAGTTCCATGGCGAATCGGAAGTTACTTCATAATACCACTCCCCGTAGTTTTTCCGTTTCTCCGGTTCGAATGTTTTCTTTTCCCATTTTTCGTTCATCTTCAACGCGTACAATAGCGGTCCGCGTTCGATGACGGCAGAGTTTGCGTACCATCTGCTGGAGGCTACCTGCATCGGTAATTCCAGCGTAACCATATCTTTATTGCTCCATTCCCTGTTGATACGGGCAATTTCTCCGGGGTAGGCATCCACCTGGATTTCTTCGCCGTTCACACGGATAACCGGGTTCGTACACCATGCCGGAATACGTACATGGAACGGGAAGAAGGCCTTTTTCACTTTCTTGTCGGCAAATGAGATATGGAAACGGATACTTTCATCAAACGGATAAGCCGTTTCTTCCTGAATCTTAACCTGAATGCCGTTGGCCACTTTAGCCGTTACGTTGGATGGTGCATAAACAAGTGCTGCAATGCCATTGTCGGCTGTTGCATACCAGAGGTTCTGGACAAACTTCGGCCAGCCCTGGTGAAGGTTGGAAGTACAGCAGGGATAACCGGTCAGCACGCCGAATAGATTGTCCGTATCGTCATGCGGTGTAACGAAATTGCGCCAGTTTCGTGTAATTGCAACCTGATTCAACTGCTGGTAGTACTGGCGTGCCGAGTAATCGTCTGTAACCTGGGTCGGCAGCGCATTGTAAGCCACCCGTTCCAGATGGTCCGCCCATTGTACGTCGCCGGTTATTTCAAGCATCTTTTCCAGCGAGTACATCATTTCCACGGCTGTACAAAGTTCCGAACCCTGAATCGGGTCGCCGAACTGCAACAACTCGTCGCCCGCCCATAAACCGGTAGGATAGCCGATGGTATGGCGCATGGTCTGTACAGCTTTCTTTACCGCAGCAATATGTTTTGCATCCTTGCTTTGCTGGTAATAGATAACCGGCTCTTTGAATCCTTGTGCAAGGTTTACGCAGTGCAGGCTGTATTGGCGCGACAAATGGTTCTGGTGCAAGAATATATCCGTCCAGTTGAATGTCTGTTTGTGGATAAGTTCGCCCAGTTCCAGCAGGAATTTATCTCCGGTGATATTATACAGCCAGTAAACAACCAGCAGATTGTCTCCTCCGCGTTGTTCGCCCCAGAATGTCCATTTGCCTAACGGATTTTTGGGCAGTTCTGCCAACTGGTATTTGAAATAGTTGGTAAGGAAACCGATTACGCGCTGGTCGCCGGTAGCCGAGTAATACTGTTGCATGATTTTCAACATCACCATTTTGGGCCACCAGTCTTGGGAGTTGTCCCTTTGCAGCCCCGGTTCATAGCTCCGGTCGGTATCCGGTCCGAAATATCCGTTCGGCTTCTGGGAGGCAAGCGTCCATTCTATCCAGGGTTTTACTTTTTCGATAAGTGTCTCGTTGTTCAGGATATAAGCCAGCGGAAGAAGCCCGTCTATCCAGTATGGACCTCGTTCCCATACGTCACCGTCGCCTCCGAGCCATCCGTTGCGCGAACCCATTACATGTTCGTATACTTTATCCAGATTGCCGGTCATACCGTCCTGCATGCGTACCAGTTGCTCATGCAGCCATCCTTCGGGACGGATCGTTCCGATCGGTAATTCGATGTATGGTTTTTGTACCAGCGGATACCGGTTGTTTCCGTAATTCCCGGAAACATTCGTTTGTTGTGTCGGCAGGTCTGCAGCCGAAGCAATGGAGGTTGCCGCAAAGGCTGTCAGGAAAATTTTAATCAGTGTCTTCATGTGATAATGATTTTAAAGAGAGAATTAAGAACTGCTTCATATTTAGAATTTAAAGTTAGAAAATATGCTTGGTCTGTTATTTATGGATTACAAAATAAATATATTCCAGGCATTTGAAGGCGTTGTTTTGCATAATTTAAGGATTTGTTATCGAATTCGAGAAGTTTGGAAAAGAAGACGGTGAAATCGCATTTACAGTTTCACCGTCTGAATATTCATATGTCATTTATAACCCGTCGCGTTCCAGTATCGCCAGCCGTGCCAGCATTTCGACACAGGCGCCTTCGTGCAGGATGTCCCATTTGGATTGTGTGGTACCTCCGCGGAAGTCTTCGTTCATCAGGTTGGTATCCCTGTTCCTGCAATCGGACAGCCATGCATGGGAGAGCGTCTTTTCGTATGCAGAGACATAGGTGCGGTCTCCGTCAGTTTTATACAGTTCGATAAAGCCCCTCAACAAAATGGCTTGAAACCATACATGCCCCGGGTCCAGGATATTGAAAGTCTCGTTCAGGAAATAGGAATGGAAAGGAACGAACCATTTCTTGTAGGCAGACTTGGCTATATCCTGTGCGTCGGTCAGGTATTGCTGTTCGCCCGTTATCTTGTACAACAAGCAGGCTACCTGCATCGGCTGACCGGCATTGTAGCTGTATTTGGCTTTCGACGGAACCATATCGGGACCGATGCAATCCCAGTAAAGGTAATCATCCGGGTCTTGCAGGTAGGTTTGCAGCCATGTATATAACTCTTTGGCTACATCCAGATACGTTGCATCATTCGTCAGCAGATACAGTTTGCATCCGAGTACGGCGGCAGGAGCGGTGGAGCAGGTATGTTTCGTGTTTGTCGGATTATTCATTTCTCTCCAGTGGATGCCGCCCCCGCAGGTATCGTCTTTGCCGTGCATCAGGTATTTCCATACCAGAATTGCTTTTTCGAGGAAACGGGTATCGTGGGTTTGTTCGTAAAGGTCTGCCATGTCCAGTCCGATCCAGGCATTGTCGTCGTAAAGGCGGTCGTTGCCATTGGCAGGATATACGGCATAGGCTTCTATATTATTATCCGTAGTGATGAAGCGGTTGATGCTGTTGAACATCCGGTCGGTCAGCCCGGTATATTTCTGTTCGTATTTACCCATGCCTAAAGAAGCAGCCCGGATAGCGGTATATCCTGACAGGCCGCCTCCCTGTCCCCATACCGTAGCGTCGCCATCCCAATAAGGACCTGTGGCATTCGGGTAGGAAGCGTTCCAGCAGTCCCGTGCCGACTTGCCGAAGAACAGCATCTTTACAGAGCTCATCAGCGAGTCCGCCCGTTCCATGAATACAGATTTTGTATCCGGTGCATCCCCTTTGCGTGGTGCTGCATTTACGGATTTTGCCGGATACCGTTTGCCGGTCTTGTCGATGGTAACGGCTGTTATCTCGTAAACGGCAAATTGCGGAACAAGTATCTTTATCTCGCTGTCGGAAGCCGGCGTCACATCCACCAATACCGGGGCAGGGGTGATGCTTTGGGCTTTTGTTTGTTGGGAATACGACAATTCCACCTTTATCACATCCTTATTTTCAGGGTTCTTCCATTTCACATGGATTTCATTGACGGTTTCAGTGGCCAAGGCTTCGAGGGAAGAAACGGAGCTCAGGCTTTCGTCCGGAATCTCATTCTTATTGCTGCATGAGGTATGGGCGAACAGGAACGTGCCGAGTATAAAAAGGGTATATGTTATTGATTTCATAGATTCTGTGTGGATTTATGGGTTAGGTCTTTTTACAAATACATCTTTCGGGACGATAACGGGCGAGTATCCGCCACCTGCAACCGGAGCAATGATAAGGTTCGTTTCATACTTGCCCCCATTGATGTCCTGGATATAGTTGGTTTCCACTCCTGCCGAGAAAATCCAGCGGGCCAGCAACCCTTCCGGTTGTGCGTCTTTCAGGTCGTGCATGTTTTCCCGTATCTCTGTTGCCGTACGGGCAGTAGTCCATACCCTTGCTTCGGCGGCAATTCCTCTCATGGCACGGAAATCTTGTCCACAGGCGCGTCCTATTTCGAAGCGGTCGCCATCGTTGCTGGATGCCAAATCGACGGAAGAGTGGGTCTGTTCTTCCTTGTTTATTTTCAGTTCGTCCTGTACGCCGTTTATATACAGTTTATATTTCCCGGCGGTAGTTTCCTGCGAGCAGTCTACTACCAGCGCCAGGTGCATCCATTCGTTCAGGTTGAAGCTGCCGGTACTTTCCAGCATCACCTTGTCGCCTAATCCGGCTATTTCGATGGGGTGTGTTTCTTTGTAATCGTCATATTTTCCGCGCATGATCAGTTTACCTTCCAGTCCCATAAAGGTTTGCAATCCGCGGTACCCGTCTATCTTACAATAGATTTCGAAAGTGACTTGTTTGCAGTTTCTGATGAAATTGTCGTACACGCCGATTTCCTTGAAATTGGCATAGCAGAAATATGCGGTACCCAGATTCATGGCATATAGCGGACCGTCTACCGTTACGGTAACCGGTTCGGAAATTTCCCCTTTATCGTCTTTTACCGTAAAGGTCGTTGTTCCGTTTCGTTTGCCGGTGATGGTCACCCGGTTGTTTTCAACCGTAGCCCTGATGATGGCGGGATTGGCAACTTCCGTCCGGTATTTGCCGTTTCCGGAAAGGATATTCAGGGTATCGCCGGCTTGCATGGCTGCTAATCGGATGTCGTGTTTATCCAGTTTCAGTTCCGTACCGGTTTTTACGGAGATATGGATATTCGCCCTGCGCTCGTATTGGTCGGAGACTACCAGCAATGCTTCCGCTTCATTTTCACGGGTAGGGGCGGTAATGGTAATCACATGGTCTTTTACTTCGGCTTTTACTACATTTTCGTTGGATGAAATAACGGTATAGGTTCCGTTGCCGCTGATGATGTTTACTGATTTTGAACTGCCGTGGCGGATAACGAGTTCCGTTTGGTCTACAGTCAGTTCCTTGAGGTCTTTGGGAGAATTGTCGCTGTCCTTGCATGCTGCCAACAGGAGGAGCAACGACAGTAAGACTGTGGTCGGTTTGATTTTCATTGTATGTTAATTAATAGTTCGAATTATCAACACATTGTTAAAGGTACAGGGTGCCGTTTGATGGTGCAAAGATAATTTTTTATCAGTATAAATTCCTGAAAAAAGGGGGTAAATCGGGGTGGATGGTTTTGTTGTGTCAAGAGTTACTGCCTTGCGTCGACGGTAGACGCCGAGGCGCGTCGATGATAAACGCCGGGCGCCGTCGACAGCAGACGCCGAACGCCGTCTACGATAGACGCAGGGCGGTGTTGACGGTAGACGCAGAAATTAGGCACGAAGAAAAAGGCCGTCTAAATGTTTTTTAGACGGCCTCTTCCGGATAACCTAATATAATACCTAAACTTATTCTTTCTGGAATTTGCGGCTTACTTTCAGCAGGTTTGCGGTGAAGGAAACCACGTTCTGTGCTTCCTGTACCATATTCAGGTAAACCATGCTTACTTTCGTACTGCCGCTCTGTCCCTGGATACGTTTCAGCTCTTCTTTCTTAAGCATTGTCAGTTTGTTGGTCAGTTCCACAGACTCTGCTATCATATCATCTATGCGATGATAGTCGTTCTTCTCAATCATAGCGGAACCACGGTTCAGGAAGGATACGATTTGTTCCGTCATCTTTCCGAAATCCTTCTTCTGGACATCACTCAGCGGGCTGAAATTATTATCGACATGCTCTTTGTTTGGCTCTGTCATACGGCGGATACTGAATACGATTTCACTGGCGAAATCATTCCCCTGGTAATAATATAACCCCTTATCGATTGCAATATTATGTTCCAACTGTGTAACCCCTAAGGTGCCGACCCGTTTTACCTGTTTCAGATAGGTCTTTTCCTCTTCGATGGCAATCAGCGCACGGCGCAATTCTTTCAGGTTCTCATCCATAAAGCCGTGTACCGAGCGGTTGAATGTGTCGGCGGCAAAATGAAGTACCTTGCACAATTCTTCGCGGCTATGTTCGCGGAACAAAGAAAGCGCTTCCCGTTTATCTGTTGTTTCACGCAGTTTGCTGACAGTCGTGCTTACGGCTTCCCTCATGGCTTCTTTTTTCTGTTTTCTCTTGTACATAAGCTGGTTATGTATCAACATATAAGCAGCCAGACATACTACACCGACCATTGCGGCAATGCCTCCCACGTAAATCAATAAAGCAGCGAGGAAACAAACGGTAAATGCAGCACCGGCCGTAATAAACCATCCGCCGATTACGGAGAGTACGCCGGTAATACGGTATACCGCACTTTCGCGTCCCCAGGCACGGTCGGCAAGCGAGCTACCCATTGCTACCATGAAAGCAACATACGTAGTGGAAAGAGGCAGTTTCAGTGAAGTACCGACTGCAATTAAAAGTCCTGAAAGAACTACATTAACGGAAGCACGCACCAGGTCGAAACTTGCTTTATTCTCCAATATCACCTCGTCGTTATTGAAACGGCTGTCTATCCAGTCTTTCATGCGGGGAGGTATGACGCTCAATATCGAACTACTCATATTATTGCAGGTACGAACCAGAACGCGGGCAACCGGCGAGGTTCCGAAGTTCTCGTTTCCTTCCGACTGGCGGGCAAGGTCGACCGAGGTTTTAACTACATTCTGCGCTTTCTTTGATGTTGCCAGCGCAATCACCATTACCAGGCCTGAACCGACAAGGAAATACCAGGGAGTCTTAGCCGGTCCGAGCAGCGAGTTCATCAGGAAAGTATCCGGTGTGGTAGTTCCTCCCTGTGCCATCAGGTCCACATAAGAAGAATACCCTACCAGAGGCACACCGATAAAGTTTACCAGGTCGTTGCCGGCAAAGGCAAGTGCCAGGGCGAACGTACCCATCAGGATTACAATCTTGAACACATTCACTTTCAACCAGTGCAGGCATTGCATCAGGATCGTGAAGAAGATTAATGAACTCCATATAATCAGGCTGGTATCGTTATAGATAAGGTCTTTCAGGGGGCCTTCCATAAAAGGGCTGCCTTTTAACCCTTTTATCAACATGAAATAAATGATTGCCGTAGCAGCCAGGCCACCGAAAAGACCTATGAAATATTTGGAATGCTTTTTATAATTGAAAGTAAAGATGATACGGGATATGTACTGAACTATGGCGCCGAAAAAGAACGCAATCGCCACGGAAAGGAAAATGGCAAGAATCACGGTAAAGGCTTTATCCGTATTGACCAGGTCGCCCAATTGCAAGGCTCCGTTGGAGTTGATTATTTTCATCATCGACAAGGCGACGGTTCCTCCCAGCAATTCGAAAACTAACGATACGGTCGTGGAGGTAGGCATCCCCAGGGAGTTGAACACATCCAGCAGTACCACATCCGTCAGCATCACAGCCAACAGGATACACATGATTTCGGAGAAGAAGAAGTGCTGCGGCTGGAAAATACCATTACGCGCTACATCCATCATCCCATTGGAAAGGGATGCCCCGACAAAGATTCCGACTGCTGCTATCACCATGATTACTCTGAAAGATGCGGTTTTCGAGCCTATCGCCGAATTGAGGAAGTTCGCTGCATCATTGCTGACACCCACCGATAAATCAAAGACAGCCAGTATGAACAGGAAGATAATAAGAATGAGATAAAACGTTTCCATAAATTAGTGTTGCTTATTCGGTTACAAAAGTCTGAAATAAATATTACACACAAATTACACGGATGTTACAAACCTGTTACAATCTTTATTTTATCTCACTTTGCCAATTCAGCAAACATTTTAACCGGAGCTGGCACTTCCTTTACCGTACTTATGATATAGCCCGGGTATACGACAAAACGAACGTATATCCGGGCTATTTGTATTTCTGCTAAAAAGAGTTCTATGTAGACTCTGTTAAACTTGACAAATATATAAACATATTATTACATATTAACTGCATAATCCTTTGATTTTAAACGCTTAATGTGTATAGAAAAACGACCAAAAGCCGAGAATATATGATTCTTAACAGCTTTCACGGCACGAGTTTTTTTAATTTACTCCGGTTTTTAACGTAGTCTACATAGTACTCTTCTATATCTCTTTAAAAACATACAATATTGACAGTTATAAGGAATGAATCAGACACTACGAAAAATCAGGTTCTTCAATACATGTAAGAAACAGTGTAATAACAAACACAAACGATAATATATATGAAGACGAGGACAAAACTACAAAATCGATCTCCCTTTTTCAAAATGGTGTTGGCACTTGCCGCAAGCGTATATCTGCTTGCTACCTGTACGGTTGAGGCGGATAAAGCAGACCGAG
>MJGMD1__coassemble_1811_pt1 | contig 135097 bp, 106 predicted proteins | sample MJGMD1__metabat2_low_PE_010 | metagenome-assembled genome bin MJGMD1 | reverse complement strand
AGTTCTTTTAGAACTAAAGTAACAAATGCTACAAAAGTAAACGCTAAACCTAAAAGTCTCCATATTTCAAGATATATAGCATAAAACTATTGGACAAACACAATTATATCTCTTTCAATAAATAAAACACAAATTATGCTGAAAAAATTCAAACCTATTAGCTTAATTCTATTGGCGGGTGCATTTTGCCTTCCTGGAAGTATTTATGCTTCTTCGGAGTCAGCCAATCTTGGTACAAACGTTTCCCAACAAAGCGGAAAGGTTACAGGTACAGTTGAGGATGCTTTCGGTCCTGTAACCGGGGCATCTGTAGTTGTAAAAGGAACTACCAATGGTAACATTACTGATATGGACGGTAAGTTTACATTGGAAGGCGTAAAAAATGGAGATATTATTCAAATATCTTTCATCGGTTACGTAACTCAGGAAATCAAGTATACCGGACAGTCTACACTGAATATCAATTTAGTAGAAGATACTCAGAAACTGGATGAAGTTGTGGTAACGGCTTTAGGTATCAAACGTGAAAAAAAGGCATTGGGATATGCTATGCAGGAACTTAAGGGGGATGAACTGGTTAATGCCCGTGAAACGAATGTAGCAAATGCATTATCGGGTAAAGTTTCCGGTGTACAGATTATCCGTTCAAGTAATGGTCCTGGTGCATCTTCTAAAATCCAATTACGTGGTAGTAACTCTGTTACCGGATTAAACCAGCCTTTAATTGTTGTGGACGGTATCCCAATGGATAACTTTACCGGTGGTAGCAACAATGATTATTGGAACCCTTCAGCGGATATGGGTAATGGACTATCGGATATTAATCCGGAAGATATTGCGAGTATGTCTGTTTTAAAAGGTGCTTCTGCTGCTGCTTTGTATGGATCCCGTGCTGGTAATGGTGTTATATTGATTACAACAAAAACAGGTAAGAAGACTGACGGATTAGGTATTACTATCTCAGGTTCCGTGTCTGCAGAAACTATTTTTATGAATCCGAAAATGCAAAATAGTTTTGGACAAGGTTCTCTGGGGGTATATGATGAATTGAAGTCTACCAGCTGGGGACCTCAGATAACAGGACAGTCTTATAAAAGATGGGATGGAGTGACTGCTAATATGCAGGCTTATGACAATGTTCGTAATTATTTTGATACAGGTACGAATATAACTGAAAATATTTCATTTGCCCAGCAGTATAACAATACTTCTGTTTATACTTCTGTAACGCGTATGGATGATAACAGTAAAATACCGGGAGCATCTCTGGCACGTACGAATTTAACAATGCGTGCTTTATCTAAATTTGGTAAAGACGAGCGTTGGACATTGGATGCAAAAATCCAATATATCAATTCAAATGCTGAGAACCGTCCTATCTCCGGAGATAATAGTTCGAACGTATTCAACACTATTTATCAGCTTCCGCGCTCAATGGACATTCGTGATTTTTCTGCTGCAAGGGATGAAAACGGAAAGATGATTTGGTATGGTGGTGGACAGCAAATTAACCCATACTGGGCATCACGTTATATTTATAATCAAGATGTTCGCGACCGTTTCCTGATGTTCGGCTCCTTGAAATATCGTTTTACAGATTGGCTGAATGCGGAAATTAAGGCAGGTAGTGATATGTATTTCACCGATTTCGTATCTAAAACATATGCCGGAAGTTCTTTAACGAACAGTGGACGTTACAGTATCGGACAGGATCGTTTCTATGAAAATAATTACAGTTTTTTGATTTCTGCTCAAAAGGATAATTTATTCGGCAAGTGGGGTGGATCGGCAACTTTTGGTGGTAACTTGATGATGCGCCAGAAAAAGAAAGTCTCAGCTTCGCCTGACGAACTGAATGTTCCTGATTTGTTTACTTTAGGAAATGCGAAGAACAAAATTAACGGGACAGAAGAGTTTAACCGTAAAAAGATTAATTCATTGTATGGTACATTGCAGGCAAACTTTGACGGATATCTGTTCTTGGACGCTACTTTCCGAAATGACTGGTCTTCTTCTTTGAGTAAGAAAAATCGTTCTTTCTTCTATCCGTCTATTTCTGCAGCCTGGATTATATCGGATATGATGAATAAAATAGATAAACCGTTACCGGACTGGTTTACTTTTGCTAAAGTACGTGCTTCTTTTGCACAGGTAGGTAATGATATGGATGCTTATCAGTTGTATAATACTTATACTATCGGTAACGATCCGGAAGGAAATGCAACAGTTGGAACAAAGGATACTTTATATGATCCGGATGTTCGCTCTGAACTTATTTCTTCATGGGAAGCCGGTCTGGAACTGAGATTTTTTAATAACCGTTTAGGCTTTGACCTGGCATGGTACAAATCGAATGCACGCCGTCAGTTATTAAATTTACCGATGGACCCGTTGTCCGGTTATAAGAATAAGAAAATTAATGCAGGTGATATTCAGAATACTGGTGTCGAATTGATGGTAAATGCCCGTCCGGTTGAAACTGCAAGTGGTTTTAGCTGGGATTTAATGGTAAACTTCTCTAAAAACAGCAATAAAATCATTGAATTAACTCCGGATATCAGTTTATATTCTTTAGGTGGTTATGATAATGTGCAGATCTATGCAACTGCCGGTGGTAACTATGGCGAAATCTGGGGTACACAGTTTAAACGTGTGACAGATGAAAGCTCTCCTTATTATGGTAAAATGATTGTAACAAAAGACGGTCTGCCAACCGGTGACACGGAAAAAGTAAAGATTGGCGATCAGCAACCGGATGCTTTATTAGGTATTACTTCCACTTTTGCATATAAAGGATGGTCGTTTAGTTTCTTGATCGATAGCCGTTTTGGTGGTGAGATATTCTCCGGAACAAACCGTGCTATGCAGGCATCGGGAACAGCTGCTGCTACAGTTGTTAATGGCGAGCGTCCTGATATGAAATTAGATGCGGTATATGTTGATGATAATGGTGCTTATCAGGTAAATAATTCATCAATTACTACTCAACAATATTGGGAAGCAGTTACAGGTTCTACCGGTAACTTGGGTATTGGTGAAGCAAATATTTATAGTGCGACCAATGTTCGTTTGCGTAATCTTTCATTGAACTATGCGTTTAATAAAAAAATGCTCTCGAAAACCCCGTTCCAACAAATTAAATTAGGTGTTTCTTGTAATAACGTATGGATGATTAAGAGTCATCTGAATGGAGTAGACCCGGAATCTGTGTATGCAACAAGTACAAATGCTACCGGTTTCGAAAATGGTGGTTCTCCTACATCACGCAGTTATTTGTTTAACGTAACACTTGGTTTCTAATTACATAAAAAATAAGCAATATGAAAAATATAAATAAATTAGTTTATACACTTGGCATAGGGTCTTTGCTGTTAACGGCATGCTCGGACTTTGATGAAGTGAATACTGACCCTACAGCGGCAACGATCGACCAGGCGCGTGTCGAGTATGCTATAAATGCTTCAATTACAGGTGCCCAGATGGATCCTGATGTGGCGGAACGTGCATTTGTTTTAAACTGGAAAACGGCAGCTCGCCAACATTTTACTTCCGGTATAGCCGTAGGTTCTTATAATGACGCATGGATTTCCGCTTACTATGATAAATCGGCAAGCTGGCAGAAATCTGCAACATTGGCTATTACATTGGCTGATGATAAAATATCCAAAGGAAATCTGACCGGACATGATGCTGTAATGATTCCGAACCTGAAACAGGTTGCCCGCATTTGGCGTGCTTATTTGATGAGTGAATTTGTGGATAATTTCGGAGCTCTTCCTAAAGATGCATTTCAGGGAACGAACCCGGAATTTAACAGCACAAAGGATATTTATTATTTCCTTTTTGATGAGTTGAAAGATGCTGTTGGCAAATTGGATGTAAATGTTACTCCGGATGATACGGAAAAGAAGTATGATCGTGCTTACAATTTTGATTTCAGCAAATGGGTAAAATTCGGTAACTCTTTGCGTATGCGTTTGGCTATGCGTCTGTCTGAAGTGGAACCTGCCAGAGCACAGTCTGAATTTGAAGATGCTGTCAAGGGGGGATATATTGCTAATAACAGTGATAATTTTACAGTCGCAGAAAGACCGGGATGGGATGATTTGACCGGAGTTATGTCACGTGAGTGGAATTCGCAGCAATTGTCTGCAACGTTGAATAACCTGATGATTGGCTTGGGAGGTATCAAAACATCTGACCAATTGACAGATGAAAGATACCAGTCACATATCAAAGCAGAAGATTATATGGGACAACGTTATGAAAAACACTACTCGTTGTATACAAACGAGCCAGGTGCCGGTTTTTGGTTCGATGGCTTGCGCAATAAGATTGATCCGCGTGCATATGCTTTATTTTATATTCCGGGAGATTTTGACAGCGAAGGTTTCTGTAATTATCCGTCATGGGATAATACGGCAAAAACCGTAAAGCGTGATTTGTTACAAGATGACAAAAAGACAAAATTGGAAGAAATAGATGCCTCTTATACATGGAATGCCCCGGCTATCGGTTCGCAGGGAGATAAAGGTGCGTTGAATCAGGTTTATAGTTTTAATGGAACGAATCCTCGTTTGGTATTGAAATATAGAGATAGTAATAGTTCTCGTATATTCTTCGGTGCTTGGGAATCTTATCTGTTGATTGCAGAAGCTTCTATAAGAGGTTGGGCTGCTTCTATGGGAGGCAAAGATGCTTATGAAGCTGGTATCCGTGCAAGTTTTGAATACAACGGTGTTTCCAAGTTTGTGGATAGTTACCTTGCATCGACAGATTTTAATAATGTAGGAACTTCTGTTGCCTGGGATCATACGGCAGAACCCCCTGCAACAAAGACAATGAAAATGATCGATGGCTATACAAAAGCAGAAGGTACATTTACATATAAATATCCGGTTGCTTCTCAAACACTGTACGGTAAAGCTTTGAACGATCAGTTGACTAAAATTATCACACAGAAGTTTATTGCCAATGTGCCTTGGGTGCCGATGGAATCATGGAGCGACCATCGTCGTTTAGGACTTCCGTTCTTTGAAACGCCAGCTGTAGAACAACCATTGATTTATATGCCTACTTTAACACAGAGCAACTATATGGAACAGACATATAAGTTCTTCCCGCAGCGTTTGAAATTCCCGTCAAGTTTGGCCAACAGCAGCCCGGAAGGCTATGATCAGGCTGTTAAGGTATTAGGCGGTCCGGATGATGTATTTACACCATTATGGTGGGCTAAAAGTTCGAAATAAATATAGGTTTCTATAGTTAATCTTTTAACCGAATTTAAAGAGAGGTATATCCTGTTTGGGGGATATGCCTCTCTTTTTTTAACTAAAACTTTTATAGAAAGGACTGAGTGGCTAAAAAGAAGTTGTTTTTAATTTTTTGTTTTGAAAATAAAAAAAAACTTATTGAGTACTGGCTCTTATTATTTATGGGAAATCCTTTTGCCCTTTATATTTCATGTGATGCCTTTTGATTCAAATAAAGAATATAACCATGCCTTACATTTTCACACATGTTAATGACAAAAACAAATTCTCTTTTTTTGTGTTACATATATCAAAAAAGATATTGGTGTCAGCCATGTAAAATATCATGTTATAATAAACAAAAAACATCAGTTATGTTGAAAAAAATCAGACCTGTCAGTATGATACTGCTTATGGGTTCGTTATGTTTCTCAGGAAATATATTCGCAGCCCCGGAGACGGAAAATCAAATCACTGACGTTTCCCAGCAAAATGCAAAGATTTCGGGAACAGTGGAAGATGCTTTGGGACCTGTAGCCGGAGCATCCGTTCTTATTAAAGGTACAACTAACGGAACTATAACCGATATGGATGGTAATTTTACTCTTGAAGGAGTAAAAAAAGGAGATATCATCCAGATCTCCTTTATCGGATTTATAACTCAAGAAATACCTTATACCGGACAATCGACCCTGAATGTTCATCTGGAAGAAGATACTCAGAAACTGGATGAAGTAGTTGTAACAGCTTTAGGTATGAAGCGGGATAAGAAAGCATTGGGATACGCCATGCAAGAGTTGAAAGGAGACGAATTGTTGTCATCACGCGAACCGAACCTGGCGAACTCTCTTTCCGGTAAAGTTTCCGGTTTACAAATTGTCCGTTCCAGTAATGGAGTAGGGGGCTCTTCTAAAATTGTACTTCGTGGTAATAACTCACTGACCGGTTCCAACCAACCACTTATTGTTGTAGATGGTACGCCTATGGATAACTTTACTGGTGGTGTAGATGATGTATGGGGGAATTCCGGTACCGATATGGGTAACGGACTTTCTGATATTAACCCGGAAGATATCGAATCTATGACGGTACTGAAAGGTGCGTCGGCTGCAGCATTATACGGGTCTCGTGCAGGTAATGGTGTTATCTTGATTACTACTAAATCGGGTAGAAAAAATGAGGGTCTTGGCATTACCGTAAATGCCGGTATCACGACTGAATCTATTTTCCTGAAGCCGAATATGCAGAATAGTTTTGGCCAGGGTTCTGTAGGAATATATGATAACCAATCCCGTCTGAGTTGGGGACCGAAGGCAGAAGGACAAACCGTGAAAGACTGGTTAGGACGTGATGTCTCTCTTCGTACTTATGATAATATCGATGCATTTTTCCGAACAGGAGTATCTTTCAATGAAGGGGTCAGTTTCCAGCAAAATATAAACGGAACATCTGTTTTTACTTCAGTAAACCGTTCGGATGACGCGGGGATTACCCCTGAATCCAAATTGAATAAGACAAATATCACCCTTCGTGCCACAACTTTCCTGGATAAAGCGGAAAAGTGGAAAGTGGATGCAAAGGTGAACTATATAAATATGAATGCGCATAACCGCCCTATTCAGGGAGTAAACCCTTCCAATGCGTTCAATACGATTTATAATTTACCCCGCTCTTTGAATGTAGCTGAATTTAAAGATTGTGTGGATGCAAACGGCAATATGATTTGGTGGGATGCAGCAAAGAATCCACAGGAAAACCCTTATTGGGTAACCCAATATCGCCAGAATAACGATACACGTAACCGTTTGTTGGGTAATGTTTCTTTAAAATATGCTCCGGTCGATTGGTTTGATATCGAGTTGAGAGCCGGTACCGACTATTATACAACTACAAAAAATCAAAAAGTATATGCCGGAGGTAATACTTCTCCCCGTGGTTTGTATAGCGAAGGTTCTGAAACATTTTATGAAAACAATTATAGCTTTCTGGCTACAGCACGTAAAGATAATTTAATCGACCGTTTGGGCGGTTTTGTTACTTTTGGTGGTAACTTGATGTTGCAAAAAAGAACGAAAATGGATGCTTCAGCTGGCGACCTGCTCGTTCCGAACCTTTTCTCCCTGAACAATGGTATTAATAAACCGACAGTCACATCCGAACTGACACGCCGTAAAATGAATTCTTTATATGGTTCATTGCAGTTGAACTGGGATGGTTATCTGTTCCTGGATGTGACAGCACGTAATGACTGGTCGTCTACCATGTCGAAAGCGAACCGCTCCTATTTTTATCCTTCGGTAAGTTTATCCGGTGTTATTTCGGAGATGTTACCGAAGTTAGGTACCGAAATGCCGGAATGGTTCTCCTTTGCAAAGGTAAGAGCTTCTTATGCCGAAGTCGGTAATGACCTCGACCCGTATCAATTATATAATAATTACACAGTAGGGAAAGATGAAAACGGCAATACGATAGCCAATCCCGGTAAAGTCCTGTTCGATTCGAATGTACGTAGTGAGTTGATTAAGTCATGGGAAGCCGGTTTTGATGTACGTTTCTTCAATAACCGTTTGGGATTGGATTTTGCCTGGTATAAATCAAATGCGACACGCCAGTTGCTGGACTTGCCGATGGACCCGTTCTCCGGATATAGCTCACGAAAAGTAAATGCTGGTAATATTCAGAACGAAGGTGTGGAAATCTCTTTGAATGGCGGTATCTTCCAAAGTACTAATCCGCAAGGATTCAACTGGAATGCTTCGGCACAATTCTCTTTGAATAGAAATAAAATTATAGACTTGTATCCGGGCGTTACACTATATGATATTAAAACATTGGATGCGATTCAGATTGTTGCTGCTCAGGGTGGTTATTATGGTGATATTTATGGTCAGACATTTGTTCGTGTCACCGATCAGAATAGCCCGTACTTCGGAAATATAGTAGTAGGTGATGATGGTTTGCCATTGATTTCAACGGAAAAAACGAAAGTTGGTAATCAGAATCCAGACTGGATGCTGGGTATAACCAACAATTTCTCGTATAAAGGTTTTAACCTTAGCTTTTTGGTGGATTTCCGTATTGGCGGCGAGATTTATTCGGCAACAGCATCCAACCTGTATGTCCGTGGTAATGCCAAGGGCACAGTTGTAGACGGGGAACGGCAGAATTTTGTAGTACCTAATTCAGTAGTGAAACAGGGGGATTCTTATGTGGAAAACAAGGTGGCTGTCACTCCTCAGAATTACTGGGAACGTATCGGTTCTACCGGTAATTACGGTTTGCCGGAAGTCTTTACTTACGATGCGACCAATATCCGTTTGCGTAATATTACATTGGGATACGATTTCAACCGTACGATGTTGAAGAAAACACCGTTCCAGCGCTTGCGTTTATCAGCAACCTGCAACAACGTCTGGATGATTCACTATAATATGCCGGGTATTGATCCTGAATCTGTTTCGGCAACAAATACCAATGCTACAGGTTTCGAGAATGGTGCAGCACCGACAAGCCGTTCGTTTACATTCAACGTAACAGTCGGATTTTAAGGCATAAGCAAGGATTAATAAAAAAGAAACGAAAGAATTATGAATACGAAAAATATATTACTGGCAGGCTTTTTCTCAGCAGCCGCTTTATTTTCCTCCTGTAGTGATTTTCAGGAGTTGAATGAAGACCCGAACCAGGTGGACGAAAGTAAAGTGAAGCCTGAATGGTTCCTGAATTCTTCAATCATAGGCGACCAGATGAATCCGGAAATCGCAGAACGTATGTTTATCCTGACATGGAACCGTGCTTCCCGTTTTAACAGGGGAAGCGGTTTTACCATCGGAACGGATAATAACGATTATATCACTCTTTATTTGAGTAACGACTATTCTGTAAAATGGCTGAATGCAGCAACAAAAGCTGTCCAGCTAGGAGAGAAAAAGATAAAAGAAGGTGAAGGTGACCTGTATCCTTATTATAAAAATGTGGTGCAAATGGCACGTATCTGGCGCGCATACCTGAATTCGGAAGTCTCGGATGGTTTCGGGCCAATTCCGGCTTTGGATGCTTTTTCCGGTGTCCCTGCTGAGTACAACAGTGTGGAAGAAATCTATACATTCATTTTGAAGGAGCTGAAAGAAGCGGAAGCCGCTCTCGATCCGTCTATTACAATGACACCGATGGCAGCCGAAGACGCGTTTTATGGCGGAGATGTCAATATGTGGAAGAAATATGCAAACTCTTTGCGCATGCGTTTTGCTATGCGTATCTCGGGTGTTGCTCCGGAGTTGGCTAAAGCGGAATTTGAGGATGCGGCATCTAAGGGCTATATTTCCTCACTTGCAGAAATAGCAGCCGTGCAGGAAAAGGATGGTTGGGGCGACCTGACCAGCGTAATGTCCCGCCCATGGAATGGTCAGGCAATGTCTGTTACCTATAAGAACTTGGTGGTCGGGCTTGGCGGCGAAGAGTTTCCGTTGCCTGATTCTTTGAAAAGCCATCTGAAAGACCCGCATACATATTTAGGTTTATATCTGAATAAACATTTCCCATTGACAACGAATGATCCTTGTGCCGGTTTCTATTTTGACGGGGTTCCTCAGTATGTAGACCCGCGTGCTCCTAAATTGTTTAGCGTGGTAGGTTGGGATGATGGCGTGATTTATTCGGATTATATCGGTGCTGCCAAAGAGGTTGGTCCGGTTGCCTTGCTTGATCCGAATGACAATACGACACCAATGTTGACTATTAACCCAAAATATACTTGGGAAACCTGGGTTGCCGGCGAATGGGATGTGAAAGGTGGTTTGGTCAGTGCTTTAACTGGAAAGAATTACAATTATCCATCTCTCTCGAAACAATACCGTCTGAGTACAAAAAAACGCGTGTTCTTTGGTCCTTGGGAAAGTTATTTCTTATTGGCTGAGGCTGCAGTAAAAGGATGGAATGTTCCGGGTACTGCCAAATCAAATTACGAAAGTGGCGTTACTTCCAGTTTTGAATATCATGGATTGTTGAGCCAGGTAGGAAGTTATCTGTCGTCTACGGATTATAACCGTGTAGGAACATCTGTAAGTTTCGACCATACTCAGGAAGCTCAACCTTATTCAATTAATTATGTGGATCCTTATACAAAGGAGAATAAAACACAAACTTATACTTATCCGAAAAACTCCATTTACAGAGGTGGAGCTTATAATAACGATGCTTTGACAAAAATCATCACTCAGAAATATCTGGCTCAAATGCCTTGGCTACCGGAAGAAGCATGGAGCGACCATCGTCGTCTCGGTTTGCCATTCTTTGAAAATCAGGCTGTGGAAAAAGACTATAACCCATTGAACCAGGTTCCTCTGACAGTGGCGACTTCTAAAGAATGCCGTTTGGAATTTTATCCGAAGCGTTATCGTTACCCTGCAAATATCCAGACAAACAATCAGGCAGGTTATAATCAGGCTTTGAAATTGTTGGGAGGTCAGGATTTGGTATCTACTTCCTTGTGGTGGAATATGAAGTAGGTTACACTCTCCATATTATATAAATGTTTACAGCGCTGTATATCTCAAACGTACAGCGCTGTTTTTTATTTTATTTCTGGCACTCGAAGCAATAATAAATACTGCCTCCCATGTAACTCTCTTTCCGGATAACTTCCCCGCAGACAGGGCAGGGTTTGTTGTTGGTCTCTTTGGATAGGACAGGAATATAGCTTCCTCTTTTCCCGAACAAATCCGTTTCCGAATTACGTCCGCCAGCCTGATAGATTTGGTTTAAGGTTGACTTCATACAATGAAATATATTTTCTTTTTGTTCTGCATTTAATGTATTGATACGGTTTTTGGGGTGTATCCGGGCATTAAACAGAATATCTTGTAAAACTCCGTTCCCAAGCCCCGGAATCGTTTGTTCGGTGGCAAGAAATGCCTTTGCAGATTTTTTTTGTTTCTCTTCGCTGTTTATCAAGCTAAGGAAATATTCCAATGTAAAGGCCTCTGACATAACCTGTGGTTTGTTTTTGGCTCCATCCCGGTATGGAGAGAAACTACATTCAAAAGATTCTACAGGAAAACAACATACGGCTCCGTACATACGGACTGAACCCACCAAGCAACTTTCATCTTCAAATCCGATTAATAGTTGATGTTTCTCCGGAATTTTTGCCCCGGGTTGGTAGAAACGTAAGTTTATGCCATCGCCTAATAATAAACGAACATCTTCTGCTTCGATTTCAATTAATCCGCCATAGGCATATGCCGTCCCCATTTGTTTATGAAGGAGCATTCCTTCATAATTTTGCGGATCGCCGTAATACCAGGCAAACTTATGTGGAGTAAATCCGGCACTGACAAATGTAATCTCTTTCCCTTTTATCGTCCGGTTTAGCTGTTCGGAGATATAAAGGGCTTCCGGTGCTTCAATCATATTCTAATTAATTGTATTTGGAAATTTCTCAATTAAAATACAAACATATAAATATTTACATTACGGAACTCTATTCGTATTGTCTTTATGTTTCAATATTAAAGAGTATAATCTTATGAATAATAAATATAGTTTTCTATTTTTGTTTTAAATAAAAACTCTTATATGGAAGAAAATAAAAAGCTTTACTCCCAAAAGGCAATTACTGTGGCTACTTTTTTCGGAGGTCCCCTTGCGGCCGGTATTTTAGTACGTAAAAATTGTATAGTATTGGAACGGGAGCAACAGGGGCTTTATGCCTTGATTATTGGCATCCTCTCTACTGTCCTGATTTTTAGCAGTATATTTCTGATACCCGAACCCGTGTTGGATAAGATACCGAATGTTGTAGTACCGACAATCTATACAGCTATTATTTATTTGATAGTAGAAAAAATACAAGGAAAAGATTTGGCAGCCCATCAGGCTGCGGGTAACCCGTTTTATTCAAATTGGCGAGCAGCAGGAGTAGGGACGGTTTGTTGTGCAATCATCTTTGCCGTGTTGTTGGGAGGTGTATATTGGGAAGAAAAACGTTTGAATAATTGGGACATAGAGCAGTATAATGCTCAAATAGACCGATTTGATCAAAATGATGCCTTGTCACTCGAGTTTTATGATATGATGGATAGCAAACCGGCAAAGCAGGTACTTAAGCATATTGAGACAGTCAGTATTCCTAAGTTGCAGGAAAATATGGATTTGTTGAAAGAACTGGACAAGATAGAGAATATACCTTCCGAGTACCGGGAATACAATAACTTGCTACGTGAATACTGTCAGATTCGAGTTGAAATATGTAAGTTGATTACTAAGGCTGTGGAGGAAGATACGGATGCGTATGATAAGCAAATGGAAGAATTAAATTTGAAACTGAGAGATGTTATAAATCGGATAAATGAGTGAATGGTTACCTGTCTTTTTTTGATTCATAGTTATGATTTTCCAAAACCATAGTTATGAATTGGAAAAACCATAACTATGGTTTGGTTTTAGCAAGATTTTTATTGCATACCTTCTGTTGTTACTTCTTTGTTGATTTTTTTCACCAACCCTTGCAGCACAGCACCCGGACCTAATTCGACAAAATGAGTAGCGCCATCAGCGATCATATTCTGTACACTCTGTGTCCAACGAACCGGAGCAGTCAATTGGGCAATCAAGTTTGCTTTGATTGTTTCCGGGCAAGTTTCGCCTTTTGTACTTACATTCTGATAAACCGGGCAAGACGGAGTATTGATTGGTGTAGCTTCAATAGCAGCAGCTAATTCAGCGCGGGCTGGTTCCATCAGCGGAGAGTGGAATGCTCCACCCACTTTCAGTTTCAATGCACGCTTAGCACCAGCAGCCAGCATCTTTTCGCAAGCAGCGTCTATCCCTGGGATTGAACCGGAAATAACCAGCTGTCCCGGGCAGTTGTAGTTAGCACAAACAACAACTTCGCCTTCGATGCTTGCACAAATCTCTTCCACTTTTTCATCCGGCAAAGCTAAAACAGCAGCCATAGTAGAAGGAGTTGCTTCGCATGCTTTCTGCATTGCCATTGCACGTTTGGATACCAATACCAGGCCATCTTCGAAAGAAAGAGCTCCAGCGGCAACAAGTGCAGAGAATTCTCCTAATGAATGACCGGCTGTCATATCGGGTTTGAACTGGTCACCTAATGTTTTGGCAAGGATGACAGAGTGTAAGAAAATAGCAGGTTGTGTAACTTTAGTTTGTCTCAGATCTTCGTCTGTTCCTGCGAACATCAGGTCTGTGATACGGAAACCAAGGATTTCATTGGCCTTTTCAAACATCTCTTTTGCAAGGGGATTGTTATCGTAAAGGTCTTTTCCCATTCCGACAAACTGTGCTCCCTGACCGGGAAATACATACGCTTTCATCGTTCTAATCTTTTTCTAATTTCAGTTTTTTAAGATGGTGCAAAGGTAATAAAATTGGAATAGATAGGGTACTATTCGTTACAAATTGTATCTTTGTCCCGTATAAAACGGAAACATTAACGATTAATTTATATAATATCATGAGTGAATTGCTATTTCTTGGAAATTTAGGAACAGGCGAAATTATCATTATCGCCATTGTAGTATTATTATTGTTTGGTGGCAAGAAAATACCTGAATTGATGAAGGGTATTGGTAAAGGTGTAAAGAATTTTAAAGACGGTGTAAAAGGACTGGAAGACGATATTAAAATAGACGATACAGATAAGAAATAAAGGAAATGCAACAAGATGAAATGTCATTCTGGGACCACCTGGAAGAACTTCGTTGGACTTTATTTCGATCTTTTTTAGCGCTCTTTGTTTTTACTATCGGAAGTTTTGCCTTTATGCGCGGAAGCGGGGGCATTTTCGATAGTGTGATAATGGCTCCCTGCTCATCTGATTTTGTTTTTTACAGGCTGTTGTGCAGACTGAATGAGTGGCTTGTCAGCGTAAGCTCATGGTTTGATGTACTTCCTGATTTCTGTAACGATAACTTTCATGTGCAAGTTTTCAATATCAGGTTGGCATCTCAGTTCTTTACTCATATGACCACTTCTTTCTGGTTGGCTCTGGTGCTTACTTTCCCTTATCTTATGTGGGAAATTTGGAAGTTTATCAGTCCGGCTTTATATGAGAATGAGAAGAAGAGTGTCCGTTGGGTATTTTTGTTGGGAACCATTATGTTCTTTATCGGATGTGCTGTGGGGTATTTCATGGTATTTCCGATGACATTGCGTTTCTTGGCAACATATTCATTGAGTGCTGACATTATCGAACAGGTATCTCTGGATTCTTATATGGACAATTTCCTGATGTTGATTTTTATCATGGGAATTGTTTTTGAAATGCCTTTAGTCTCCTGGTTGTTATCTCAGATAGGTTTAATAAACAGGTCATTGTTCCATAAATACCGGCGTCATGCTGTGGTTGGCTTATTGGTAGCAGCAGCATTTATTACTCCGAGTAGCGACCCGTTTACGTTAGGTATCGTGTTCTTCCCGTTATACGGTCTGTTTGAATTGAGTGCGTTCTTTGTGAAGAAAGCACCGAAAGAAGACCCGGATGATGACGATGATGAAGAAGACGAAGAAAGTTCTGAAATTGTGCAAGTAGCAGAATAAATAATAGAAAAAAGACAAAAGAAGACGTGATTCAGTGATGGGTTACGTCTTTTTTTATATTGGGTGTTAATCTTCTATATCTTCCGGTAGCATGATTGTTGCCGGAAAAAGTTTGATACCTTTGCTAAAGAGTAAAGAATCATTTAATATCATATTATGGACAACAAACTATTATTAGTCTCCGCTGCATCTGTTTTTTCGGTAGCTGGTATAGCAGCAAACTACACAAACTTTATTATTATAAATCTGGATGATGCCGGGTATGGAGATTTCTCTTATAACGGAGCTTATGGTTATACGACTCCAAATATAGACCAAATGGCTGCCGAAGGGGTTCGTTTTACCCATTTTCTGGCCGGACAGCCTATTAGTGGCGCTTCCCGTGCCGGTTTGTTGACAGGCTGTTATCCTAACCGTATTGGTTTTGCCGGAGCGCCGGGGCCTGATTCTAACTATGGCATCCATCCGGATGAAATGACATTGGGAGAGTTGTTGAAACAAAAAGGATATAGTACAGCTGTTTTCGGTAAATGGCATTTAGGTAGCCAGTATCAATTCCTGCCTTTGCAGAACGGGTTTGACGAGTATTATGGTTTGCCTTATTCTAATGATATGTGGCCGAATCATCCTCAACAAGGAGAAATATTCAATTTTCCGGACTTGCCGACTTATGAAGGTAATAAAGTCATTGGTTATAATACAGACCAGACACGGTTGACTACTGATTATACTACGCATTCTGTAGACTTTATCAAAAGAAACAAGAATAAACCGTTTTTCCTGTATCTGGCACATAATATGCCACATGTTCCACTTGCCGTTTCAGACAAGTTTAAGGGGAAAAGTCTGCAAGGTTTGTATGGGGATGTGATGATGGAAATAGACTGGAGTGTCAGTGAAGTGATGAAAACATTACGGGAATTAGGACTGGAGGAAAACACATTAGTCATATTGACATCTGACAATGGTCCCTGGACAAATTATGGTAATCATGCGGGTTCTGCCGGTGGTTTGCGTGAAGCGAAAGCTACAACATTCGATGGTGGTAACCGGGTTCCTTGCCTGATGTACTGGAAAGGAAAAACACAGCCTGGTACAACCTGTAATAACCTGGCATCCAATATTGATTTATTTCCGACTTTTGCGGAAATCAGCGGAGCTCCTCTGCCGGACCGTAAGATAGACGGCGTTAGTATTCTTTCATTAATAAGAGGAGAAAAAGATGCAAATCCTCGTGAATCGTTTGTTTACTACTATAATAAAAATGATTTGGAAGCTGTAACAGATGGTATGTTTAAACTTGTATTTCCTCATAAGTATGTAACTTATGGTGCTTATGTTCCGGGTAATGACGGGCAACCGGGGAAATTGACAAATCTTGAAATACAAAAAGCGGAGCTATATGATCTGCGCCGTGACCCGGGTGAACGTTATGATGTAATTTCACAATATCCTGAAGTAGCTGCTAAATTGATGAAGATAGCAGACCTGAAACGTCAGGAGTTAGGAGACAATTTGACCCGTGTAAAAGGAACGGAACGCCGTGAACCCGGATTAGTGCAAGGAAAAGAACGGCATGATTTGTGACTTTTAGTAGTTACATGAAAATATAATAGCCTGTATCTCTATTGAGGTACAGGCTATTATATTTTTCTGTGTATTGTATGATAAATGTTGAGGTAAAAACCGCGAAGAAAAAGTAAATTTAAAAAATTACATAATGTTAACATACTCTTTTTGGGGGTAAATCCGTTTTAAGGTGTTCTTTTATTAGGAAGTGATAATCTAAGAAGTATAAAAGCTATATCTAATTAAATTTATTAGCATGAAATTACCAATCGCGTTGCTTTCATTCGCCTTATTGACGGCTGGAGGTACCCTACAGGCACAAGATAAGCCTCAGGAAAAAAAAGCAAAAGCCTATATGGTGGCTGATGCCCATCTGGATACGCAGTGGAACTGGGATATCCAGACAACAATTAAGGAATATGTATGGAATACCTTGAACCAGAATCTGTTTTTGCTGAAACAGTATCCCAACTATGTTTTCAATTTTGAAGGCGGGGTGAAATATGCTTGGATGAAGGAGTATTACCCTACCCAGTTTGAAGAAATGAAGGAGTATATTAAAAACGGGCGTTGGCATATTTCCGGCAGTAGCTGGGATGCGACGGATGCGATTGTTCCTTCTCCCGAATCTTTTATCCGGAATATTTTATTGGGACAAACCTATTACAGGAATGAATTCGGGGTAGAAAGTACGGACATATTCTTACCGGATTGTTTCGGTTTCGGATGGACTTTGCCTACTATCGCTTCACATTGCGGGTTGATAGGTTTTTCTTCCCAAAAGCTCGATTGGCGTCATCATCCGTTTTATGGTAAAAGCAAACATCCTTTTACTATTGGATTATGGAAGGGAGTAGACGGCTCTTCCATTATGTTGGCACATGGTTATGATTATGGTAAAAGGTGGAAAGATGAGGATTTGTCCCAAAATAAACAATTACTGGAATTGAGTGGACGTACGCCGCTAAATATCGTTTACCGCTATTATGGTACGGGTGATACGGGAGGTTCTCCTAATTTGGCTTCTGTTCGTTCTGTAGAAAAAGGACTGAAAGGAGATGGACCATTGGAAATAATCAGTGCGACCAGCGACCGGCTATATAAAGACTTTATGCCTTATAAAAATCATCCGGAACTTCCGGTTTTTGATGGAGAGTTGCTGATGGATGTACATGGTACGGGCTGTTATACATCTGAAGCAGCAATGAAATTGTATAATCGTCAAAACGAAATACTTGGTAATGCAGCCGAGCGGGCAGCCGTTGCTGCCGAATGGTTGGGTGGTTCTGTTTACCCGAAGGAGACATTAACGGATGCCTGGAGACGCTTCATCCTACATCAATTTCATGATGACCTGACAGGAACCAGTATCCCGAGAGCTTATGAATTTTCATGGAATGACGAATTGATTTCCTTGAAACAATTTGCAGATGTGCTGACTTATTCGGTAAATGCTGTTTCCGGGCAAATGGATACACGTACAAAAGGAACTCCGGTTATCCTTTATAATGCACAGGCTTTGCCGGTATCGGATTTAGCAGAAGTTATTCTGGATATGCCCGTTGCACCAAAAGGTTTTACAGTATATGACCAGAATGGCAAAAAGGTGCCATCACAGTTTGTCACTTATGAGAATGGAAAAGCCCATTTGCTGATTGCTGCAACCGTTCCAGCTGCCGGATATGCTGTTTATGATATTCGTCTTGGTGGAACAGATACACGGATAAGTAAACCGGCAGAAGCAAATAGGATTGAGAATTCCCTTTATAAGATTCAGTTGGATAAGAACGGAGATATAGCTTCTTTGTTCGATAAGACAAATAATAAGGAATTGGTGAAAGAAGGAAAAACAATACGTTTAGCCCTCTTTACGGAAAATAAATCTTATGATTGGCCTGCTTGGGAAATAATAAAGGAAACAACAGACCGCGAACCGGTTTCTATTACAGATGATGTAAAAGTTTCTTTGGTAGAAAACGGGTCATTGAGAAAAGCGCTTTGTGTGGAAAAACGTCATGGAAAATCAGTATTCAAACAGTATATCCGTTTGTATGAAGGTGCACGTGCCGACCGTATAGATTTTTATAATGAAGTGGATTGGCAGTCTACCAATGCTTTGCTGAAAGCAGAATTTCCTCTTTCCATATCTAATCCGGATGCCACATATGATTTGGGCATCGGTAGTGTAAAACGAGGAAATAACACAATTACAGCTTATGAAGTCTATGCCCAATATTGGGCAGACCTGACAGACAAGAATGGTAGTTACGGTGTATCTGTCCTGAATGACAGTAAATATGGTTGGGATAAACCGAATGACAACACCATTCGTCTGACTTTGCTCCATACACCGGAAACAAAAGGCAATTATAGTTATCAAAACCGCCAGGATTTTGGTCACCATACATTTACATATAGTCTGGTTCCCCATGCCGGAGCCTTGGATAAACCTGCTACCGTATTGAAAGCGGAACAATTGAACCAGCCTGTATTGGCATTCAAAGCTCCGAAGCACGCTGGAGTATTAGGCAAATCATTCTCTTTGGTCAATTCAAACAACAAGAATGTTGTTGTTAAGACCGTAAAGAAAGCGGAAGTTTCCGACGAATACGTTGTCCGTGTTTACGAAACAGGAGGGGAGCAAGCACAACAGGCTAAAATTACATTTGCAGGAGACATTCTGAGTGCAAATGAAGCGGATGGAACAGAAAAGACTATTGGCAATGTTTCTTTCAATGGCAATAAATTGCAGGTATCCATATCTCCGTATTCTGTGAAGACTTATAAAGTGAAATTAAAATCTTCCGGTAATCCTGTAGCTAAATTGCAGTATGCAGCTTTGCCGCTGAACTATAATCGTAAGTGTGTAAGCTGGAATGCTTTTCGCAATGAGGCTGATTTTGAATCCGGTTATTCGTATGCCGCAGAACTTCTGCCTGAGACGATGACCATAAATAACGTGCCTTTTACTTTTGGAGAGAAAGATTCTTTTAATGGAATGACTTGCCAGGGGGATACACTGTATCTTCCGGAAGGTTCTGCATATAATCGTGTTTGTTTCCTGGCAGCTTCAACAGAAGGTGATTCTGAGGGGTGTTTCCGCATAGGAAAGAGTGAACAGACTGTTTCTGTTCCTTACTATAGCGGCTTTATCGGTCAGTGGGGACATCTGGGACATACCGAGGGCTTCCTGAAAGATGGTGAGATTGCATATGTGGGAACACACCGCCACGCTCCGGATGGGGACCAGGCCTATGAATACACTTATATGTTCAAAGTCGGCTTGGATATTCCTAAAGGAGCAACCAGCATTATCCTGCCGGATAATAAAAAGATTGTTTTATTTGCCGCTGTGTTGGCGAGAGAAAACTATCCGTCTGTTGGTGCCGCTTCTTCCTTGTTTCATACAGCATTGAAGCCGGGAGTGGCAACAGAAAAGAAAGCACCGAAGATAAATATATTGAAAGATGCCAAGGTGATTGGTTATTCTGCTTATGTGAATAAGCGGGAATCTCCGGAACGTATGATAGACGGTAATATGGAAACGAAATGGTGCGACGTTACGGATACTCCTAATTATGTAGATTTTGATTTAGGCGTTTCTGCCCCAGTTTCAGGCTGGAAACTGGTAAACGCCGGACGGGAAAGCCATTCTTATGTAACAGCTGCTTGTTTTTTGCAAGGCCGTAATAGCCTGACAGAAGATTGGAAGACGCTGGACCGTATTGCAGGAAACCATAAAAACGAAGTGGTCCGGGAACTGTCAGAACCCGTGTCCGTACGTTATATTCGTTTGTATATTACACAACCAATGCAAAATCCGGCAAGTTCATGCGCCCGCATTTATGAGCTGGAAATTTACAAATAGTGTTTTATTTTATAGGGAGAGTTGAGAGGCCGCCGGATAATCCGGTGGCTTTTCTCTTTGATAACGGTAGCTTTCACATTCATTTGGAATGTATTATAAAATAGTTCTTAATGGAGTTGCCGGATGTATTTGTTTTATTGTATATTTGCGTAAACTGCTGGTGAAACTACCCTATGAGACTTTAACATGGATATAAGTATTAGTGATTTAAAATCTGGAAATGAACAGACTTTCAGACAAGTGGTTTCGATGTATAAAAAACGCTTGTTCATGTTCTCTAAAATATATGTTCTGAAAGCAGAAGTAGCAGAGGAAATCGTACAGGATGTTTTCCTCGTTTTATGGGATAAAAGAAAAAAATTGGCGGATAACACAAACCTGATTCAATACCTGATGGTCGTTACCCGAAACAAATGCCTGAACCATATACGCAATGAGAAGCTGGAGATGGTACCCATCGAATCCCTTACCGAAGAACAGATTTATTTGAGAAGCAACGCCTATGTGCTGGACGATGATGCTTTGTGTTCTCTTTTTACAAAAGACCTGGAACAATCCATCCAGGCTTCTTTATCAAAATTGTCTCCTAAAACCCGGGAAATATTTTGGATGAGCCGGAAAGACGGACTTAAGAATAAAGAAATAGCCGACCGGCTACAGGTAATAGAAAAAACGGTAGAATATCATTTGGCAAAGGCTCTCAAACAGATAAAAGGTGATTTGCCGGAAGCCTATAAAATCCTTTTCATTTTATTTTATGGTATATTTTAAAAAAAATGCAGTTTGTTTTTAGGGTAACCTTTTCCAAATGGTGTTCTTCTGTTTGAATGAACGTATATAGAATGGAAGACGTATTATTAATAAAATACATAAAACATGAATGCTCACTGGATGAGGCACGGAATGTTTTACGCTGGATTGAAGCAAGTGAAGAGAACAAATCACGCTTTAAGGAACTGCAAGTAGCCTGGGCTTTAACTGAAATGACTTTCTCCGTAAATAAACAGGCTGTCAAACCTTGGAGAAAATATATAGGATATACGGCTATTGCTGCTGTCGCAAGTGTGGCTGCCGCTTTATTATGGTTTGTTATGCCTGAGCGGCAACTTCCCAAATATGACTACAAAACCTTATTAGGCAATTTTGATAAGCAAAAGGAAATTGTCTTGATGGTGAATAATAATAAGCCGATAGTCCTTTCCGACTCTTCTGCTGTAATTTCTTATAACCGTCAGGGACAGGTTCTGATTAATGATACCATTCAGATAAAAGAGGAAGGAAAAACAGTCCTGAACACGCTTTATGTTCCTTATGGAAAACGGACTAAGATGATTTTAGCCGATGGAACGCAAGTCTATCTGAATTCCGGCTCTACACTTGTTTATCCTTCCTCTTTTGATGGAGTGCAAAGGGAAGTGTATCTGGAAGGGGAAGCCTATTTTTATGTACAAAAGGAAGAAGGCAGCAGGCGCTTTGTTGTGCAGACTGCTTATAAGGCAGTAGAAGTATTGGGTACCCAATTTAATGTACTGGCAGAAGAAGGAGAGATGTTTGAGGCTGTTTTGGTCACAGGAAAAATTGCTCTGGAAAGCGAGTCGGGGCAAGTGATATTGGAACCGAACCAATATTATGGATATTCTCCGAAAACCGGAAATGAACAGGTTAAAGAGGTGGATGTCTCCGATTATGTCTCCTGGATAAACGGGAAACTGAAATTTAGTAAAGAGCCTTTGTCCAAAGTGCTTCATAAAGTAGAAAAGATATATAATGTAAAAGTAACCTTACTTTATCCCGAATATGATAATTATAAAGTGTCGGGAAGTCTGGATATGAAAAATACCCCGGAAGAAACACTGGATGTCCTGATGCAAACCCTTACGCCTGACGGAGAAAAGAAACAACTATATAGACTGAGTGCCAGGTAAGAAAAGAACCGATTGTTAATTAATATATTAAATCTATCTTTATGAAAAAGATTGGAAATAAACAGAAAAGCCCTTATCGAAAAAAAGAACGATGGAGAAAAGTATTGACTATAGGCTTATGTAGCTGCATGTCGATGAGTATATTCGCAAATGTATTGAAATCGCAAGTCAAACTATCGTGCACTAACACTACGTTAAAAAAAGCCTTGGAAAAGGTGGAAGAGCAGACTGGCGTCAGTATTATTTATTCGAATAATGTATTGAATGATGAAGCGTTGGTTACCTGCCATACACAAAATGCAACCTTGGAGGAAATTCTTCGTATTTTATTGGAAAACCAGTACTGTTCGTATAAGATAGAGAATGGGCAGGTGGTCGTATTCTCTTTGGAAAAAAGTATGCAGGATGTGAAGTCTGTTGTCCAGGAAGGTTTCAAAGTAAAAGGTAAAGTGTCGGATGAAATGGGGTCATTACCCGGAGTGAATATCATGGTAAAAGGTTCGATGACCGGCGTGATAACAGACGTAAACGGGAATTATGAGATTATGGCTCCCTATTCGAAAGCCAGCCTGGTATTTTCGTATGTCGGTTATCAGCCAAAAGAAGTTCCGATAAACGGCCAGCATGTACTGAATGTGGATTTGGTGGAAGATACCAAGGCGTTGGAAGAAGTTGTTGTTGTGGGATATGTTACCCAGAAAAAGGCAACGATAACCGGTTCCATTGCAACTATAACAACCAAAGACCTGAAACAGAGTCCGACGGCGAACCTGAATAATGCACTTGCCGGACGTATGCCGGGATTAATGGTAAACCAGTTTAGCGGGGGAGAGCCGGGGGTAGACCGGGCAGACCTTAGAATACGAGGATTGGCAACTTACGGCGACCAGTCGCCGATTGTAATTGTAGATGGTGTGGAACGGGACATGAGTTATCTCGCACCGGAAGAAATCGAAACGTTTACTATCCTGAAAGATGCTTCCGCAACAGCTCCTTATGGTGTGAGAGGGGCAAACGGGGTAATTATCGTTACTACCAAACGAGGAAAGGCTTCGGAGAAACCGAGTGTGAATTTCAAAGGTTCTATCGGAACGAACCGTCCGGTTAAGTTTCCGGCTTATTTAGGTTCGGCTGATTATGCCGCTCTGTATAATGAAGCAATGGTTAATAGCAACCCGAATGTGGACCCGTCCAAATTGACTCTGTTTAGCCGGGAATCCATTGAGAATTTCCGTCGGGCAAAGGGGGATAATTCGGATGGGCTCGGTTATAACTGGGACTATTTCAAAGAAGCATTCAAGACGGGTATGCAACAGGATTATAGTCTGTCTGTCCGAGGTGGGTCCGAAAGGGCGCGTTATTATGTAATGGCAAACTATTTTTCACAGGATGGGAACTATAAGCATACGGATGTGACGGAACATGATACGCAGGTTCATTTCAAACGCTATAATTTCAGGGCGAATGTGGACGTGGATATCACTAAAGATTTTTGGGTAAAAGTAGATTTGGGTGCACGTATTACAGACCGCCATGCTCCGGGTACTACCGCCGGGCGTGTAGTGGCTATTTGTAATACGCAACCTCCTTATTTGCCTATTACTTTGCCGAATAATGGAAATACCGAAAATAGCGACTATGTTTTAAATAACCCTTACGGACTGTTATATGGCGATTCCAAGCATCGTTTCAACTTATTGGGGGAACTTTCCCGTTCCGGATATCTGATTGATAAAAATACGTATCTGAATGGTTCATTTGCTATTGGGCATAAGCTGGATTTTGTCACAAAAGGGTTGAAGATTGAAGGTTCCTTTTCATATGATGCATCTGAAGGAAGCTGGATACACCGTAATTTTGATGAACGAAAAGATGGTTATGCCGTTTACAGCCGTTATGCGACATTCCAGCCGGCCGAAGGGACGCATGGGGATTATTATATGAATCATACCAGTTATTCAGGAAAATATGTCAAGGGGAACCCATGGTATGATAAAGATGAAACTATCCGTAATAGTTTTAGCCATAAGCCTTCGGAAAGCAAAACTTATTATCAGTTGAAACTGGACTATATGCGTTCTTTTGGAAAACATGATGTATCTGCTATGCTTTTGGTAAACCGGTCGAACCGTACATATGATAACCGTGTGGCATATCGCTATCAGGGTATGACCGGACGTGCAACATATGCTTACGACAATAAATATCTGGCTGAATTTAATATCGGACGCAATGGCTCCGAAAACTTTGCTCCGGGTAAACGCTATGGGACATTTCCGGCAGGTTCGGTCGGATGGGTAATTTCGCGTGAAAGTTTTATGGAGAGAACCCATAGTTGGTTGGAGAGCCTGAAATTGAGAGCGTCTTTCGGTATGGTAGGAAGCGATAAAATATCGAATAGTGATAATGACCGTTTTGCTTATCTGCAATTTTACCAGGGAGGAAGTAGTTATTCGTTCGGTATAAATGAGTTTGGAAATGGGTACGATGGTTTAAGCGAAGGCAATTTTGCCAATCCCAGCCTTACCTGGGAAAAAGCACGTAAGCTGAATGTCGGTTTGGATGCTGCATTCTTTCAAGGACGCCTGACTTTGAGTGTAGATTATTTTAATGAACACCGGTTTGATATAATTACAAGCCTGAGTGATAATAATAAGTTAGGTTTTCCATATGTTGTAGGAAAGAGCGCACCGTATATAAATTCCGGTATTGTAGATAATCAAGGAATCGATTTTGAAATAGGATGGACCGGGCAAATCGGAAAAGAATTCCGTTATTATATCAAACCCAACTTTACTTTTGCCCGCAATAAAATCAAATTCATGAATGAAGTGCATTATAATAATGAGTGGCGCAGGAATACCGGCAAACGTATTGATGAATATTTTCTGTATGAGGTAGACCATTTTGTACGTAACCAGGAAGAAGCAGACCGGTTGAATGCCATGAATAACGGACAAGGCTTCCAACCTTGGGGTAAACTTTATCCGGGGGATGTCGTCTATAAAGATTTAAACGGAGACGGCAAAATTACAGATGAAGGTGATAAACGTGCGATGGGAAATCCGCGTACTCCGGAAATACAGTTCGGTATACCTATCGGTTTCCAGTATAAAGGCTTTGATGTCAGCATGCTGTTTCAGGGAGCAGCAAAGAGCAGCCTGCTATTGACGGGGGCTGCAACATGGGACTTCCCGGCTTATGAACAGGACCAGTTGGGTAAAGTAAAATCGATGCACCTGAAACGCTGGACGGAAGCAACAGCAGATGAAGCCACCTATCCGCGTCTGACTATCGGAGCTTATGAGAATAATAAAAACGGAGCAAGCAGCCTGTTTTTATATGATGCTTCGTATCTCCGGTTGAAAAATATGGAAGTGGGGTATACACTTCCGAAAAGTGCAATCCGTTTTGCCGGATTACAGAATGTACGTTTCTATGTGCAGGGAATGAACCTCCTGACTATCGACGGTTTAAAGAATGTGGATGTAGACCCGGAAACCCAAAAAGGGGATGGTGCCTGGTATCCGATACAACGTGTATTTAACTTTGGAGTAGATATTACATATTAACCTTAAAATGAAAACCAGAATGAATAAGATTCTATTATTTGCCGGATTATCCTCCTGTCTCGCTTTCTTTATTGCATGCGACGACTATCTGGACCGGCAACCGGATGATAAGACAACAGAGGAACAGGTGTTTTCCCGTTATGAAAAGGTGGAAGCCCTGGTGACCGATTTATATGCTAATAGTAAGTCTGCCAATAGCCCGCTGCTTTTCCTTAAACATTTTAGTATAAGCAGTATCACGGATGAATGTAGTGCCAGTAGTCATGAAGAGGCTATCCCACATCAGTTTCATGTGGGCAATTATGGAGCTTCCCAAGGTCTGCCGGGCAACAGCGAACAGGGGCAATATTGGAATGGGATCTATTCCAAAATACGTAAAGCGAATGTTATCTTGGAAGGAGTTGCCAAATATAATACGCCGGACAATCCCCAGGATGGACGGACCGGTGATTTGAAGAGGCGACTGGGAGAAGTTTATTACTTAAGGGGGTATCTTCATTATTTATTGCTTCGGGAATATGGGGAAATACCCTATGTCAGTCATGTTGTTAATCCAGGCGATGATATGGATTTTAAAAAGATATCCGTCCATGATGTCGTAGAAAAGATTTGTGCAGATGCCGATTCGGCTTACTGTCGTGTAGATGGCTGGAACGGCGGGCAATATTTTGGTCGCGTAGATAAAGGCGCTTGTTTAGGATTGATAGCGATGGTTCGTTGGATGGCTGCTACTCCGCTTTGGAACGGGGGAACGCTGTCCGACGATACTCGCCAGTTTAAAGAACAATATACATATGACCCGCAACGTTGGGAGAAAGCCAAACAAGCCGCCAAAGCTGTACTGGATTGTACGAAAGATGACGGCTCCATCCGCTACAAACTGTATGAAAAATATGATAAGGATGATTTCAGGGACATCGATGGCAAATCCGATACCAACAATAAAAAAGTGCAACATCGTTTGTGGCAGATGTTGTTTGATATGGAATCTATCCAGAATGAATGGGTCTGGTTTGTTACGAAAGATAAGGACAGCGGATGGAATGGCGATATGATGCCTCCTTCGCAAGGTGGCCATGCGCGGCAGAGACCATTACAGGAACAAGTGGATGAATACGAATATATAGCTCCGGACGGATATGGTTATCCGGTTTATGCCTCCAGAGCAAAAACGGATGGTTACGATGACGAAAATCCTTATGAAAGCGTACAACGTGACCCTCGTTTTTATCGTGATATCCGCTATCATGGTTCCTGGTATGGCGGAAGCCAATTGAATACAGCCGAAGGTAATGATGCCGTAAGTGGCAGTTATCTGGATAATGCTTCCCATACCGGATATTATATGCGTAAATTCTTTAAGGACGGATGGAACCGTAGCATGGGCAGTTATCAGATAAATGGCCCGGCAATCTGGCGTCTTCCCGAATTTATTTATATTTATTCTGAGGCAGTGAACGAAACGACCGGTCCGAATGCGGAAATTTACGATTTGATAAATGGAGTTCGTGCCCGTTCCTTTATGGCTCCGATGCCTCCGGAAACGAAAACGAATAAGGAACTGATGAAGGAGTATATACAACGTGAGAGACGCATAGAATTATTTTATGAAAATAACCGTTATTGGTTGAGCCGTCTGTATATGGAACCTGATAATGCTGCGGAAATAACGAAAGAAAAAGCATATAGGGATGCGAACAACTGGCCATATCCTAAAACACAACGTTTTTCCCATGGTATGAAACCGGTTGAAGATCCGAACGGGAAGATTGTCGTAAACGGCAAACGTTATAAAATGATACGTTTTGATGCGAAAGAAGGACGAACTTTCAGCAGTCCCCGCTCATATCTTTTCCCTATCTTGCAGGAAGAATTGAAACGTTGTCCCACTTTGGTACAAAATCCGGGATGGTAATTTGACGGAGATTGTATAAATTCGGAATTAAAAGAGGCGCAATGACTTTGTTTGTTGCGTCTCTTTTTCGTATTTTTGTTCAAAACTAAACCAATTAAACATGAGGCACATGTCTTTATTGGCGGTCTCCTTGCTGGCTTTGGCAGCCTGCACGCCTGAAAAACAACAGGAGGCGGATTATACACAGTATGTAAATCCTTTTATCGGAACCGATTTTACAGGTAATACCTATCCGGGAGCACAAGTTCCGTTTGGTATGGTACAGCTGAGTCCGGATAATGGACTTCCCGGATGGGATCGTATTTCCGGTTATTTTTATCCTGATTCGACTATTGCAGGATTTAGCCATACTCATCTTTCAGGGACAGGGGCAGGCGATTTATATGATATATCATTTATGCCGGTAACGCGCCCTTATAAAGAAGCTCCGGCTCCGTTAGGCATCTATTCTTCATTTTCTCATAATGAAGAAGCCGCATCTGCCGGTTATTACCGTGTGTTGTTGAAGGATTATAATATCAACGTGGAACTGACGGCTACGGAACGTTGCGGTATTCAACGGTATACATTCCCGAAAGCGGAGTCTTCCGTATTCCTGAACCTGAAGAAGGCGATGAACTGGGATTTCACAACGGATTCTTATATAGAAGTGCTCGACTCGGTAACTATCCGGGGCTACCGTTTCTCCGACGGGTGGGCGAAAGACCAGCATGTCTATTTTAAAACACGCTTTTCCAAACCGTTTGTAGCCTGTCATATGGATACAACGGCAATTAATACGAAAGAGAAGGGACGTATCGGCACTGCTTATATCGCCCGTTTCGATTTCAATACGGAGAAAGATGAAGAGATACTTGTTACTACTGCTATTTCTGGAGTGAGTATGGATGGTGCCGCACAGAACCTGCAGGCGGAAGCTCCGAAAAATGATTTTGATTTGTATCACCGGCAGGCTGTGGCTAATTGGAATAAACAACTTTCAAAGATTGAAGTGAAAAGCCCGGTTACCGATGATTTGGTGAATTTCTATACGGCTATGTATCATTCGATGCTTGCCCCGACTATTTACAGTGATGTGGATAATTCGTATTATGGACCGGATAAGAAAGCGCATAAGACGGATGGCTGGGTGAATTATTCCACCTTCTCTCTTTGGGATACTTATCGTGCTGCACATCCGCTATTTACTTATACACAGCCGGAACGTGCCAACGATATGGTAAAATCATTTCTTGCATTTTATGAACAGAACGGACGTTTGCCGGTATGGAATTTCTATGGAGTGGAAACGGATATGATGATTGGATATCACTCTATACCTGTAATTGTAGATGCCTATCTGAAAGGTATTGGCAGCTTTGATGCGGAAAGGGCATTAGCGGCTTGTGTGGCTACGGCCAATATTGACGATTACCGGGGTATTGGTTTGTATAAGAAATTGGGATATGTTCCTTCTGACGAACATTGGTCTTTATCCAAGACTCTGGAATATGCTTATGATGATTATTGTATTGCACGCATGGCAGAGAAGATGGGCAAAAAGGAATTGGCAGATGAATTCTATAAACGTTCACAGAACTACCGGAACGCCTATAATCCTGTAACTTCTTTTATGCAGCCTCGTAATAAAAAAGGTGAATTTGCATCTAATTTCAGTCCGGATGATTATACGGAAGATATTTGTGAAAGTAATGGCTGGCAATATTTCTGGTCTGTACCGCAAGATTTGGATGGTTTGATTTCGCTGGTAGGAGGAAAGGAGCGCTTTACCCAGAAACTGGACAGCATGTTTACTTATGTACCTCATACAGATGAAGAACTTCCAATCTTCAGCACTGGAATGATCGGACAATATGCACATGGTAATGAACCGAGCCATCATGTCATTTATTTATATAATAAAGTGGGGCAGCCCTGGAAAGCCCAGCAATATGTAGCGGAAGTTCTTCATGAATTATATAAGAATGATCCGGCAGGTCTTTGTGGTAATGAAGACTGCGGACAGATGTCTGCGTGGTATGTATTCAGTGCAATGGGCTTTTATCCGGTAGATCCGGTAAGCGGCCAGTATGAAATAGGAACTCCGCTCTTCCCGGAAGTCAAGATGCATTTGAATAATGGCAAAGTCTTTACGATTCTTGCTCCGGCTGCCAGTCATGAAAATATTTATATCCAGTCTGTGAAGTTAAATGGTAAACCTTACGACAAGAGTTATATTACTCACGAACAAATAATGAATGGTGATACATTCGAGTTTGAAATGGGCAATAAACCGGGGCCGGTTTGGTATACGAATAAATAGAAAGTGTGTCGGGAGGATATTGCAAAAGTTTGTTTTACAATATCCTCCTTATAGTATATATCCTTATTAATTACTTATATTATGATAAAACAACTACTTTTCAGTGCGGCATTTCTGCTTTGCGCTTCTGCTTTCTCATCTGCTCAAAACCGGGAATATGTTATTGTAGTACATGGTGGTGCCGGTAATATGGGACAACTTCAAGAGGATCCGGTTAAATCGGCCCTGTATTATTCAGCATTAGACAGTGCTTTAATGATTGGAGACCGTATTTTGGCCTCCGGTGGTGAAGGACCCCAGGCTGTAATGGCTGTAATCAATTATTTTGAAAGTAATTCGCTTTTCAATGCAGGAAAAGGAGCAACTTGTACGGCTGAGGGTACATTTGAATTGGATGCTTCTATTATGGAAGGTAAGGATTTGTCGGCTGGTGCTGTTGCCGGAGTAAAGACTGTAAAACATCCGATTAATGCGGCATATGCAGTAAAGACAAAGACTGCCCATGTGATGTTGAGTGGAACAGGAGCAGATGCTTTTGCTGCAGAGCAAGGGTTGGAGTTGGTGGATAATATGTATTTTGCTACTCCTAAAACAATGGAATGGATAGAAAAACTAAAACAGGAAAGTAAGAAAAATGGAACGGTAGGCTGTGTTGTTTTGGATAAACAAGGAAATCTGACTGCTGGAACCAGTACCGGCGGAATGTTTAAAAAGAAATGGGGCCGTATCGGAGATTCGTCTGTAATAGGTGCAGGTACTTATGCGGATAATAATAGTTGTGCTGTGTCCTGTACCGGACATGGTGAATACTTTATTCGTCATGCTGTGGCTTTTAATGTTTGTGCCCGTTATAAATATTTGAAAGAACCGGTAGGGAAAGCTGCCGATTATATTATTCATACCGAACTGAATACAAATGCAGGCAATGGAGGTCTAATTGCTGTAGATAAGGAAGGGAATATTGCTATGCCATTCAATAGTACGGGGATGTTCCGTGGTTATTTATATAAAGAAAAAGGAACAGGTAAAACTGAAAAGAAAGTTGGAATAGGAGATAAGATGGTGGCATTTTAGTTTCCTATAGGATATCCGTTCTTTGATAGGGTAGTAATCAGGTATTTTTATATAGTTGTCGATCGCCCGTTCTTTTTATAGTATTGGAGGTCGACAACTTTTGGGGAATAAAATCTTAATGTGAAATGAATAAGTTGTTAATAATCAGTAATGAATGAAGGCCTAATAGAGGGCTTTTAATTGTACCGACTGGAATTTAAATTACACAAGATTAGGGTTAAGACCAGCTTGCCTAAGACTTTTAATTGTACCGACTGGAATTTAAATTAGTCACGTTTTAGTTGAGGGAAGTCTTGGAATCCTTTTTTAATCGAACCATTTGGAATTATTTGAAGACTTTTTTGTTATCTTGTTTTTGATATCCTGTAAAATGAACGGGTGATAAATTGGATTAGTTTGTCCGGTAAAATCCCTTTGCAATAGGCAAAAGCAACTTGTCCTATCGGACCTGTTTTTGTACGGAAGGCCGGGTGCTTTGTTTTTACCAGTTTGCAGATGGCACGTCCTAATTTATCGGGAGAAGAGCCGTTCTTTTCTGTATCTTCAATCACTTTCAATGTTTTGGAAAAGAACAACCCATAATCTTCATGTTCAAGTGAAGCAGAAGAGAGATTGCGGTTCGTTGTAAAATTTGTTTGGAAATCTCCCGGTTCCACCAAACAGACTTGTATTCCAAAAGGATGAACTTCCATCGCCAATGCTTCACTATATCCTTCGACTGCAAATTTGGATACAGCATAAAAACCTTGAAAAGGAACGGCTATAAGTCCACCGATAGAGCTGATATTAATGATTTTTCCTCCTCTTGCTTTTCTCATAAAAGGAAGTACGGCATTGCATACATTTACAACTCCTTTGAAGTTCGTATTCATCTGCCAGTCTATTTCGTCCTGCGTTGCCAATTCCAATGCGCCGCTAATACCTACCCCGGCATTATTGACAACAACGTCTATACGCCCTTCATCTTGTGTAATCCGATTGATTGTTTTTGCAATGGATAAGGTGTCGGTAACATCCATTTTCAGCATACGTACATTGCCGGTTTCCAAATTTGTAGCTTTCCGGCTGGTGCCGTATACAATGTGACCTTGTGCTGCCAACATGGTTGCTGTAGTCAGACCGAACCCTGAGGAAGCACCGGTCACAAGGATAATTTGTTTATGCATTCATTCTGTTTTTAATAATTTATTAGCTTCTGCTGAATGACAAGCTGACGAATTTCAAGACTTCCGGCAATGCTGAACGCCAATAGCTCCAGGAATGACCACCGTCGCGTACACGAAATTCGTGAGGAATCTTCTTTTCCTGCATCAATTTATGAACTTGGAAATTACCTTCTAATAAATAATCATCGTCTCCACAGTCGATATAATAACGAACTCTCGGTAAGTTGTTTTCATTTGATTCGGATAAGATTTGCAGGACACTGTTTTTTTTCCAATACTCTAATCCTGGTCCGAATAGCCGGAAGTATAGGTCTTTATGGGAATTACTCTGCCTTGCTTTCATTACGTTATCGTCAAATACGGCGGCACTCAAAGGTGCACATGCACTGAACATTTCCGGATGATGTAAGCTATATAGGAAAGAACCGTATCCGCCCATCGATAATCCGGCTATAGCCCGGCTTTCTTTAGTGCTTCGGATACGATACGTTTTTTCCATATAGGGAATTAATTCTTCAAAAAACATATCTTCATATGGTGCTTTTCCATCATACTGGTTGACATACCATGTATCCCAAGCGTCAGGCATTACGATAATCATAGGAACAGCCGTTTCATTAGCAATCGCTTTATCTGCAATTGTTTTAACTTGCCCGGACTGAACCCAATTCGTTTCATTATCGCTGTATCCATGTAGGAGATACAGTACCGGATAAGTACGTTGTGACGTATTGTAATCTTCCGGTAAATAAATGGAGTAAGCAACTTTCTTCCCTAATTTGTCACTCTGGAAGGATAAGGATTCCATAACAGTCCCTTGGGCAAATCCTGTAAAGTTTACAAGGAAACACAGGATGAGATAAAAAAACACTTTGTTTATCATAAGTATATAGAATTAAAATTGTGATTCTTTTTTAGTGGGAACGTTTTCTTAACGCCTCATACATGAGTTGATAGGTGGGAACTTCTATCCCTGAATCCGTAGCGGTTTGTATAACGTATCCTGTCAGAGTTTCCACTTCTGTCCGGTTCCCTTTTATAAAATCCGTATGCATGGATGTTGTGGAGTGGGGTGGCAACATCTTTTGCAACTCGATGGAAGTAAGTGTATAATTCTCCGGCAATGCAATGCCTTTTGCTTTTGCGATGCGTTCCAGTTCATTGCCTAATGCAATAAACTGGTCTGTATGATTTTCCAGCACTTCGCCGATTGGTTTGTTGAAATAAGAAGTGATGGTTGCAGCTGTGGAAATCATAAAGAACTTCTTCCATATTTCCAGGTCGATATCCTCCGGGTTGATGGAGTGTATACCGGCATCGATGAGTATTTGTTGCAATTGTTCCTGGCGGGGTTTATCTCCGGTCTTGCAACCAAAAACCAAGCGGTCTTTTAAAGAGTACTTGTCAACAAATCCGGGTTTCATCAGACGGGCACCGATATAAACACATCCTTTCCATACTTCACTGTCCGGAAGAAGTTGTTGTATCTGTTCGGATATGTTTGCTCCGTTCAAGAATGGGATAATCACTGTTTCCGGGGAAATAACCGGAAGTAACTGGGTGAGATTCTTTTCCAGGTCATAACTTTTCGTACAACAAAAAAGGTAATCTACAGGACCGATTTCTGATGGATTATCAGTTACCAAAGCCGGAATTGCCAGAATATCTCGTTGAGGTTCTTTTATTTCCAATCCGTTGTTCCTGATTGCTTGCAGATTTTCTCCTCGCGAGATAAAATAAATATTTATATTATCTGCATCTTTATATCTGGCAGCCAGTAATCCTCCGTAGTAACCTCCGACAGCACCGATACCGGAAATAGCTATTTTAATTTTCTTCATGTTTTTATTTCATACATACATCTAAATGCAAAGCTACTAAAAAGATTTGTCAGAAATATAAAAATAGGGTGATGTATGGAGGGGATTGGGACGAATCGCTTTTTCTTATTATTACAGAATGTTACTCTTTGATGTTAATGTGTGACACTTTTAAAGAATAAAGCCTTTTATACTAACTTGTATAATGTGTATAATATGTATTTCAGGTAGAAATTCACACTCTTTTAGTGCTGAAAGGGAGATATTATGCACTATCCGGGGCTTTTTTTCATCTATTCGAAGTATAATTTCAACTGTTTCTGCAACCAATTCCAACTGTTTGCGCACTAAAATATAATTATCCGTGCAGGTAAAACATGTATATTTTGACTTCAAAACATATATGTTTCGATTTCAAAGCATATATGTTTTGTTTTTGGATGTTATCAGGCAGGATAGCCGTTCTGGAATGGTAAGAAAATCAAACCGGATGCAGATGTTAAATAGATTGTTATTCCCCATAAAATGCAACAAAATGTTTAGAAGCGGATTTTAGGAAAATGTGGATGTAGCATTATTGGCATTTGGTAAATACATTTCAGTGTCGTATTCAATTAGTAAGCTTAGTGTTGTTTCCAGCGATAAATTGGTAAAGCTAAACCTCGTGAGAGCAGCGTATTGGTAATGTCTCTCGAACTTTGCCCCGTACAAGCGAGTCTGGGCTAGATTATTTGTCTTTTTGTCAAAATGAGAAAAACTCCGGTAAATCTTTTGGATAAGAATCTACCGGAGTTTTTCTTGAGGTTCCTGGCGGATTCGAACCGCCGTACATGGTTTTGCAGACCACTGACTAAGCCACTCATCCAAGGAACCGGCTTTATTAAAACTTGAAAAATAGATAATTGAAAATTAAGAAGAATAATTATCTATTATTTTGAGGTTCCTGGCGGATTCGAACCGCCGTACACGGTTTTGCAGACCGCTGACTAAGCCACTCATCCAAGGAACCATCATTTACCAAACAGCCTTTCCGTTTAGCGAGTGCAAAGTAAAATAATATGTTTGGAATATGCAAATGTTTTTGCGTCTTTTTCCAAGAACGAAAGGTTGCAGGACTGAGGAAAAAACAGTTACTTTGTCCTCCGTTATCATATAATAAAAAAGAAATGACGTATATAGAAACAGAAATCCCCGGAGTATGGATTATTGAACCTAAAGTGTTTGAAGATGCACGCGGGTATTTTATGGAAGCCTGGAAGAAGGAAGAGTTTGAACAACATGTCGGCAAAATTAATTTTGTACAGGATAACGAGTCCTGTTCATCGAAAGGAGTGTTGCGCGGTCTGCATTATCAGTTGGCACCTTATTCACAGTCTAAACTGGTGCGGGTGATAAAAGGGACCGTTTTGGATGTGGCTGTAGATTTACGTGTTGGTTCGCCTACTTTCGGTAAATATGTGTCAGTGGAATTATCAGGAGAGAACAAACGTCAGTTCTTCGTTCCGCAAGGGTTTGCCCATGGTTTCCATGTATTAAGTGATGAGGCTGTTTTTACTTATAAAGTAGATAATCCGTATACACCCTCACATGAAAGAGGCATACGTTTCGATGATCCTTCCGTTGGAGTGGATTGGGGAATCACAGACCCTGCTGTTGTAAATTTGTCGGATAAAGACCGGAATGCCCCTCTATTGAAAGATGCGGAATTAAACTTTACGTTCTAAAAATACAAACTAAAGAAATACAGATATGAAGACTTACCTGGTTACCGGTGCTGCCGGTTTTATTGGAGCTAATTTTGTTAAGTATATGCTGGCAAAGTACCCGGACATCAAGATTGTTGTGTTGGATTTATTGACCTATGCCGGTAATCTCGGAACAATTGCAGAAGATATCGATGGAAAGCGTTGTGAGTTTGTAAAAGGAGATATCTGCGATCGTGCTTTGGCCGACGAACTGTTTGCAAAGTATAACTTCGACTATGTAGTGAATTTTGCAGCAGAAAGCCACGTAGACCGTAGTATCGAGAATCCGCAGTTATTCCTGCTTACAAATATATTGGGAACCCAGAATTTATTGGATGCAGCCCGCAAAGCCTGGGTAACGGGAAAGGGGACTTCCGGTTATCCCGAATGGCGTGAAGGCGTGCGTTTCCATCAGGTATCTACCGATGAAGTATATGGCAGTCTGGGAGCTGAAGGTTATTTCCATGAAACAACCCCGTTGGACCCGCGCAGCCCGTACAGTGCCTCCAAAACAAGTTCGGACCTCTTTGTCAAGGCTTATTCCGAAACCTATAAAATGCCGGTAAGTATTACCCGCTGTTCCAATAACTACGGTCCGTACCACTTCCCGGAAAAACTGATTCCGCTAATCATAAAGAATATTCTGGAAGGCAAATCGCTTCCTGTATATGGTGACGGTTCGAATGTCCGCGACTGGTTGTATGTGGAAGACCACTGCAAAGCCATCGATATGGTAATCCACCAAGGTAGGGAAGGAGAAGTATATAATGTAGGCGGTCATAATGAAAAGCAGAATATCGAAATCGTAAAACTGACTATTCAAACCATCCGCCGGTTGATGACCGAGAATCCCGAATACCGTAAAGTATTAAAGAAACAGGAAATCGGAGCCGACGGGCAAATATCCATCGATTGGATAAATGAAGACCTTATCACCTTCGTTAAAGACCGTCTCGGACACGACCAGCGTTATGCCATCGACCCGACAAAAATTACGAATGAGCTGGGTTGGACTCCCGAAACCTCTTTTGAAGTAGGTATCGTAAAAACAATCCGCTGGTATCTGGAAAACCAGAAATGGGTAGAAGAGATAACCGGAGGAGATTATATGAAATATTACGAACGCATGTACGCCGGACGGGAATTATAAAACTCCCCGGTCCGGTTCCTGCTGTTCGTCCTCATGCTGATGCATAGGAACATTATTTACCTCGAGGCTGCCCGATAATTCCGGTGCAGCCTCTTCTATTTGTTTACGGATGGCCGCACGTATCTCTTTGCGAATGTCTATACGTATGCTATCCATTTCTGCTTCTCTGGCCGGCTTAAAGATATCCTTGTATTTGCATTTGGTTATCTTGTATTTGAAATCATCCAGATTGCCGGTGATATCGATTCCCAGTTTAAACGGAACGGGCGATTTAAGAACCGACAGATGGTAATTGAATGTCATATCCATGTTGTGCGTACCACCAACTGCCACCCGGTAGCGGTCCATTTCTATCAAGAAGGGGAACACATCTATTTTATTGTCCTTTATTGTAAAGTCTACAGCAATATGCTCTATTATATTCCGCTTTTTGTTTTTAAACATCAGCGTTTTGGATATTTCAGTGAAGGTTTCGCCATCCAGAAGCACCATATTCTTACCATTCAGATAGCAAGCGGAATTTAGCGACGGAAGGATAAGAGACATGGTCGAGTCTATCTTGCAGGTAGCAGACATCTGGCAGTCTACCACACCTTCAAATGAACGCAACATAGGAACCAGCGTATCAATAGCCGGAAATAAACCGATCAGTTTATCTACCAGTATATCTTCCATATCCAGGTCGAAGCCGGTGGTAGCCCCTGTTTTGTCTTTTGCCGTGTAAGCCATTGTGAGATGTCCGCAGCCGATATTGGAGTGCATGTTCAGTTTGTTCAAGTTGATGCTCTGGTCCCGGATGACCACTTCCCCTTGGACATTTTCCAGTTTCAAGTCGTCGAAGTCTATCTTTTTTGCATTCGTATTGAGGGTAATGTCCAGGAATGCGGGGATGATAAACAATTGGCTGGTTGTATCGGCTTTCGTTTCGGCGATTGCTTCTTCAACGTGTGTATCTATTGTGGCAATATTCTCATCAGTCACTCCTGCCAGGTCAGAATTGTTTGTCGATTTCTCAGAGAACTCGAGCCCTTTGTTCAGGGCTTTCATCAATTGTTCGCAATCGATGTAATCGGAAGTGAGGTTGAACTTACCTGTCAGTTTTCCGCCTCTAAGCATAGCCCGTCGTATCTGGCTTATTTCGCCACTCAGGGTGAAATTACTTTTTCCTGCATGGAGACAGGCATCTGTAAGAGTTACATTGTTCGTGTTAAACTTCAATGTCGTCGGGTCCATTCTCAAAGGAAGAGGGAAGAGGCGGCTGAATCCACGCATTTGCTGGAAAGACAGACTTCCCCGTGCTTCCCACTTACGCAGGAGCGAACCATTAGCTGTGCTGTCTGTTGCTGTCCTGTTGCGTCTGGCACGGTTGACAGCCAAAGAGGTTGAATCGCGGCGGGTAGAATCCCTGCGTGTACGGTATGCCATCATCTGTTTGCGGGCATCCCGGTAAGGGAGTGCTTCAATAACAAATTTGCTGCTTGCCAATACGACTCCCGAACGTAACGGAATACTGATATATTTTAATGTATCGACCATGATTCTTGCAGCGGCCGTAGGTATTTGTTTGTTAGAGGCGGAAGCTTTAATGCCCCCTTCTAAGACAGTGCGACCGGTAACTAACCAAGTCGAATCCTGCATGCGTGTCCGTAAATGGTTGAAGGTGATGCTGCCTGTCATCGGTATAACTGCCGTTGTATCTATGACAGGCGAGGTCTGTGCCTTCATTACCAGTTGGCTGATGTTGGTCCGGATATCTTCCTGATATTTCACATTCATGCTGTCGATGGACATTGTAAAACCAAGCAAGTCTTTCTGCTTCAGGTAACGGCTGCTGTCCTTGCGCATAGAGTCGATGGCAAAGCGTGCACCGTTTACAAATATATCCATAGCCAGCGGCTGGCTGAACGCTTTCAGAGAATCTACCCTCAGACTACCGTTTGCCTGGATTTTGTTGAAGCGGCTGTCCAATACATCGTTCAATGTAAACTTTGTAGAGAAATCCGCATTCATGGAACCTTCCACCAGTAAAGTATCCGGATTCAGGAACTCTTTACACAGGCGGGTAAAGTCCACGTTACCTTTCATCTTTGCCTGGATAGCTGGATTTTTAAGTAGGTTGGTTGCTTCTCCCTGCATGGTGAGAGAAGTATTCAGGCCCTTCATTGTCAACTCTTCCAAAGAAATAAAAGAGGAGTCCGGATATTCCCCGTTTAAGTGGATATCCATGTCCATTTGGAGAGTGTCGATGCCATGTTTAACATCTTTGATGTGGTAAGAACCGTTCTCCACTTTACAGCATAGGTTTATTTTGGGGAAGATACTGTCGCTCAGGAAACCATGGATGTCTCCTTCCAACAGAATGGAGCCTTTGGCTATCGTTTTGTCCCGGTTTTGGAAATACGCGTCGGGAATAAATGCCAGCAGGTCATTCATATCCGAAATCTTCATCCCCATATCGAGGTCTATCCTCATCCGTTTTTCATCCGGCAGGTTTACTACGGAACCGTTTGTGGTGAATGGCAGATTATTGATTAATAGTTCTGCACCCTCGAGCGTTACCGAATTATAATTGTCTGCCAGCAGGAGACGGCTTTTAAATTGGAGGGCTAAATCATTCTTTAACGTATATCCCGGGCTTTCAAACAGGATGGAGGCAGTTTTTGTTTCCACATCCAGCTTGTTTTGTCCGTCCGTAAGCGAGCCGTCTAATTTCAGGAAGAAGCCGCTTACCTCGGCAAAGGTTTCCGCTTGCCGGTCGTCGTAAACGAAGAAACCGTCTTTTATACGTACTCTCTGTATGTCGATGGGAGGGAGCTGAGTCTCGCTCCCGGTGGTGTCTTCGCTTTGGTAAATATCCCAGTTTGCAGCACCTTTTTCATTCACATATCCGAAGAAGCGGGGAGTGTCCAAAGAGAAATTTTTAATTGTGACTTTGCCGCCAAATAAGTAGTCCAACGGTTGTATGGACAGTGTTGCATGGCGGAAACTGAACAGCGAGTCGACAGACATAACCATGTCTTCATCCGGCTCTTCTATCGTCAGCGAGTCTTTTGCCATGTGGGAAATCAGTCGTCCGTTTGTAAGTTTGACCCCTAAATAAGGATAGGTTTCGAAGTAGGTCAGTTCTATTCGTTCGCATTCCAGGTGCGCTTCAAGGAACTTGTTTGTTTGTTCGATAACGAGAGGTGTCAGTTTCTCCGGAGGCAGTACCCCCCAGTTTAATACGGCGAAAAGGATAGACGGTATAATAAAAATTAAAGATAACAGTGTGACGGCTGTTATAATAAGTCCTTTCTTATAACGTTTCATAGTACGAATGCAAGTTTATTTTTCTACATGTTCTGTGGTACAAAGGTATTAAATAATGCAGTATCTTTGTTCCCATTGTCGGATTAAAAAGCATAAAGCATATGGATTTCCGTTTAAAGGTATTTCACAGTGTAGCTACCAACCTGAGTTTTACTAAAGCGTCGAAGGAGTTGTTTATCAGCCAGCCTGCCATCAGCAAACATATACACGAACTGGAAACCCAGTACAAGATTCCTCTTTTCAACCGGACGGGGAATAAGATAGCCCTGACTGTTGCCGGCGAGTTGCTTCTTTCCCATACAAACCAGTTGCTATCGGCTTACCGGCAGATGGAGTTCGAGATGAACCTGCTGACGGACAACCTTTCCGGCGAATTGTCCATTGGTGCCAGTACCACTATTGCCCAATATGTTCTGCCTCCCGTGCTTGCTTCTTTCATTCGTAAATTCCCGGATGTCCGTATCACTTTGCTTAACGGTAATAGCCGGTACATCGAGCAGGCTCTGTATGACGGGAAGATTACCTTGGGAATGGTGGAGGGCAATATCCGCCAGAATACGCTGCGCTACCAGCCCTTTATGAAGGATGAACTGGTGGTTGTGGCACATACCGGCAGCTCTTTTGCCCACTACGACGAACTGACGCTGGAAGAACTATGCCGTATGCCACTCGTTTTGCGTGAAAACGGTTCCGGTACGCTCAATGTTCTGGAAGACGCCTTGGCGAAACATCAGATAAAAATGACCCAGTTGAACGTACGTATGCAGTTGGGCAGTACGGAAAGTATCAAGTCCTTTATCGAGAATTCGGATACGCTTGCCATCATATCCGTCCGTGCCGTAACACGCGAACTGATGTCCGGTCAATTGAAAGTAATAGATGTGGAAAATTTCTCAGCCGAGCGGATGTTCTCTTTTATTCAGTTGCAGGGGCAGAGCGGAGGTGTGGAAGAGAGTTTCATTCGGTATATGATGAAACAAGGGTGATTCCTGTTTCTTTAATCATAAATTGTTCATCAAAGAACGATGGTGATACCTGGACCAGCGCACGGACGTCGGGGCGAGCGGCTTCTCTGTTCGCTGTTTGCAAGAATAAAAAAGGTCGGCGAATTAGCTAAGGCAGAGCTGCGATTGCCTACCGCATTCGATTGATAGCAGAAAACAGCACCACATCCCCATTCCGCTGACGAGCGAAAGCAGGATACAGCACTGTTTGATACCTCCGCGCGTAAGCGAAGCCATAAAACAGTGCTGCAAAACCGCTTCGCGCATCAGCGGACGCTTCAAACAGTGCTGCAAAACCGCTTCGCGCATCAGCGGACGCTTCAAACAGTGCTGCAAAACCACTTCGCTCGCAAACGGAGGCATCAAACAGCACTGCAAACCCCTTTCGCTCGCCAGCGAAGGTATCAAACAGTGCTGTATCCTGCTTTCGCTCGCAAACGGAACTATTTCTTTTATTAAATATCCATACTTTAATCAGGTGACAGTTGACAATTGACAGTTGACAGTTGGGCTTCGCGCTCGGTATGCAAACCGACTGAAAGCCGCCGATAACTGTCAACTGTCACATGTCAACTGTCAATTGTTTTTTATTGTCTTTAAAACCTTAACTTTTTAGGCCATGGGTTGTTCTATAAGGACTAAACGCCTTGGTATGAAACGTGTGATTGGCATATATCTTGTCTTGATGACTCTGGGGTTTATCTCCTGTTCCGGCAAAGATGAACTATGGGTGGAGGAAACAGTCCGTTTATCAGTTTCGGCTCCTGTATTCGATGCGGAAGTTCATTCGAGGACAAGCATGACAGGAAGCAAAGCAGCGTTTACCGCAGGCGACAGGGTAGGTGTTTTTGAAATGTTGACCGGTAGCAATAATGTCGCTTTTTTATATGATGGAACATTGTGGGGAACTACAACTCCTGTTTACTGGCGCAATAATACTTCCATACATACATTCTACGCCTATTACCCGTATACGGTTTCCAGCCAGGGATTATCCGTTGCCATTCCTGTATTAAATCAACAAAAAGTATCCACCGTTCCGGATGCCGCCTGCGATATGCTGGTAACGCCTGTTGCTACAACCCAGACACGAAGCAGCAGTACCAGTGTAGGTCTTACGATGAGCCATAACTTTGCCCTGCTGCGGTTCGATATTAAAATGAGTGTTCTGAGCCTTTTGAATCCTTATGTACTCGATTCATTGATTGTCCGTGGCGGAAATGCACAGGGGGGAACCGGTCCTTATGGCATGTTTAATACCACGAATGATATAAACAGGGTTAGTTATAACCTCTCGTCCAAATCCTTTAATTTATCACCCAATAATAGCACGACTTGCTCCCAGTTCCTGAGAGTTGCCCCTCCTTCAGTCAATATCCAGACCACGGCTGTTTCTGTGTATGTACTTATACTTCCCGGTGAATATGAAAATCCGTCTCCAGCTATCAACCTGAAACTTTCCACATTGGGAATCCTTCCTAAAAATACAGGTTTTCTGGTTTTACCGGGTTCGGCTTCTTTTAAAGCCGGTACTATGTATGTCTATCAGGTATCGGTCGGTTTGAATCTTTTAGGAGGTACCAAAGCCGGAGGAGGGGAGAAAGAACCTGTTACGCTATCGGTGGCAATAGACCGGTGGTTTCCTTAATTAAAAAAAGTGTTTTCCTTATTGATTGTTCAATTTTAAAAAAGTAATGAGATGAAGCGACTAATGATTTATGCAGCTACAGCAATAACCCTGATGGGATGTAGTAATGATCCGGGATGTGATTGGGACCGAAGCCAAAAACCGGATGTAGACCTTGGTAGTGAAGATATTCGAATTGAGGCACTGCTTGCAGATGTGCAACCTGTTACGCGAACCTCCATTGACGGTACCGGCAAAGCCTCGTGGATAAACGGAGATGCTTTGGGACTGTTCTGTCCACCGGCAAAGGCTCCGGCTGTTAATGTAAGTTATACTGTTTCGGGATTACCGGCATCCCCGGTATGGGCTCCGGCCACCGGTATTTATTGGGCGGATGGAACTACTTCGCATACATTCCTTGCCTATGCGCCGTATGCAAGCGGAAATACTTCGGCTGCCAGTGTGAAGTTGCCAGCATTGACGCCTCAGACAGGTACGGTAAATCCGGCACAGGATTTTCTTATCTCCAATAATTATGGTACAACCGGGATTGTACGTCCTGTAAGCGGTAATGGTAATGTGGGACTTATCTTTACGCATGCTTTCGCTCTGGTTCAGTTGCAGTTTACCATTAATGCGAGTGTCGCTTCCGGTACTACTTTACAATCGTGCGTATTAGCCGGAGGTACTTCCGATAAGCTATATACATCGGATGGTAATTCAACGATTTCTTTGTCGACAGGGGCTATTACAGCTGCAGGAACAACAACAAATACATTGACAGTTTCTCCCACTACACCTCCGGCACTGAGCTCAACAGCAACCAGCCTTTTCTTTGTTATTCTGCCGGGAACGTTTGCTCCTACTGTACAGATTACTTTGAGTGAAGGAGGTTCGACCATCACGGTACCTACAGGAAGTCTAACTTCGACAACTTATAATGCAGGTTCCAAATATATGTATACCGTGAGCATATCCCGTACGGCAATCAGTCTTTCCAATCCTACCATTACAGACTGGAATGCTGTTTCTTCCGGCTCTATAAACGGTGGCATTTAAGCCATATGATTGTATAAAAAAGATAGGGTGATGTGTCAAAAGCATATATTAGGGAACGCAGACTACGCAGACAGAGCGCAGACCATATTTTTCAATAAATAATCTGCGTGTTCTGCGTAATCTGCGTTCAGTAATAGCTTTTTGACACATCCCCCTGAATACTGTCCGGGAAACTTTTACCTTGTTTCTTTCAAAGCGTCTTCCAGACTAATACCTAAAGCATCGGCAACACCTTTGCCATAGGCCGGGTCTGCCTTGTAACAGTTGCGTACATGACGCTGTTGGATGAACAGTTCGGCTCCTCCTATCTGACGTGCCGTGTTTTCAAACAAGAATTGTTGTTCTTCGGCAGTCATCAAGCGGAACAGGGCGCCGGGTTGGCTGTAATAATCATCATCGTATTCGCGTTCGTTGTAATTGTAGATGTCTCCATTAGCCTTGTATGGCGGTTCTTTGTTTTCGGGAGAGTCTTTCCATTCTCCATAGCTGTTTGGTTCGTATCCTTTCGCTGCACCGTAGTTGCCATCCACACGCATGGCACCGTCGCGGTGATAAGCATGGAACGGACAGCGAGGTTTGTTTACCGGAATTTGTTCCAGATTAACACCCAGGCGATAACGCTGTGCGTCTCCATACGAGAATAATCTTCCCTGCAACATCTTATCCGGAGAGAAGCCGATACCGTCCACGATATTCATCGGGTTGAATGCGGCCTGTTCCACTTCGGCGAAATAGTTTTCCGGGTTGCGGTTCAGTTCCAGGATACCTACATCCTGCAACGGGAAGTCTTTGTGGGGCCATACCTTTGTCAGGTCGAACGGATTGATGGGATACGTATTCGCCTGTTCTTCGGTCATTAGCTGTATCTGGAACTTCCATTTCGGGAAATCCCCTTTTTCAATGCTTTCGAAAAGGTCGCGTTGGTGGGATTCGCGGTCTTTGGCGATGATGGCTTCTGCCTCCTGGTCGGTCAGGTTTTTGATGCCTTGCATCGTCCTCAGATGGAATTTTACCCAGATACGTTCGTTGTTGGCATTCAGGAAGCTATACGTATGGCTTCCGAATCCATGCATATGGCGGTAAGAATAAGGAATACCGCGTGTGCTCATCGTAATGGTTACCTGATGCAATGCTTCGGGAAGCAATGTCCAGAAATCCCAGTTGTTATTGGCACTGCGCATATTCGTTTTCGGGTCTCTCTTCACAGCGTGGTTGAGGTCCGGAAACTTCAACGGGTCACGCAGGAAGAACACAGGAGTATTGTTGCCAACTAAATCCCAGTTACCTTCTTCCGTGTAGAATTTCATGGCGAAGCCGCGAATGTCGCGTTCCGCATCGGCTGCGCCACGTTCTCCTGCTACGGTAGAGAAGCGGACAAAGCAGTCGGTTTTCTTGCCCACTTCGCTGAAGATGGCTGCTTTGGTATACCGGGTAATATCATGAGTCACGGTAAATGTACCGTAAGCTCCGGAACCTTTGGCGTGCATGCGTCTTTCAGGAATTACTTCCCGGTCGAAATGTGCAAGCTTTTCAATTAACCACGGGTCTTGCAGTAACACTTGCCCGCGGGGACCTACTGTCTGTGTGTTCTGATTGTCTGCAACGGGGCGTCCGTTAGCAGTAGTTAGCTTTTTGTTGTCCATAAGAATGTTTTTTTTGTATTAGTTCAGATATTCCCTATATAATTAACTGATTTAATACGTTTTTTGTTTATAATTATATCACAAAAATAGAATATTATATAATGACTATCAAATAGTTAATTTTGATGATCAGATAGACCGGGTTTATGTTTCCTGTCTAAAACTTTCTCCTGGAACAACTGTAACAGTTCATAGAAGCTGGGTATAAACATGGTCGCGAATATTGTGTTTACCGCCATCCCGAACACTACGGCTGCACCGAGCGAAATACGGCTTTCGGCTCCTGCTCCGGTAGCAAACAACAAGGGCATCACACCCAAGACGAATGCAAAGGATGTCATCAGAATCGGACGCAAACGGACGTGCCCTGCTTCCAATGCCGAGTCGCGTATCGGATTGCCGGCTTTGTGATAGTCGCGTGCGAACTCTACTATCAGGATACCGTTCTTTGCCGAGAGGGCGATAAGCAGGATGATACCGATTTGTGTATAGATACTGACCGGTATTCCCATAACGAAGCATCCCAATAATGCACCCAACAGGGCGATAGGTAATCCCATGATGGCAGCCAGCGGACTGGTCCAGCTTTCATATTGGGCGGATAGCACCAGATAGGCAACGAGCAATGCCATGATAAAGATAATCGAGGTGGTGGAGCCTGCCTTTGTCTCCTGATAGGCCACAGAGGTCCATTCGTACCCGAAGTTACCGCCCAGTTGTTCCTGTATGAGTTCTTCCATTGCCTGTATCGCCTCGCCTGAGCTATATTCCGGATTGGGAATGCAGGTGATGGATGCGGATGAATACATATTATAGAGGTTTATCTGGTCCAGGCCCAATGTCTCTTTAATTTCTGTAAAGGCGGAGAAGGGAACCATCTTGCCATCGCTGTTTTCGATGCTCAGGTGCAGTACGTCGTCAATCGTTTTTTGTGCCTGGCTACCGGCTTCAATCTTCACCTGATAGATACGCCCGAACTCTACAAAGTCGTTTACATAGGCTGCTCCCATATAGTAACTTAAGGTAGAGAATACCTCGTTGAGTTGCAGACCGAGCAGTTGTACCTTGTCCCTGTCGATGTTCAGCAGGTATTGCGGGACATTCGCCTGGTACATGCAGGAGAGGCTGAGCAACTGCGGTTTTGTGCGGTAGGAAGCTTCCAGCGTTTCGATGGCACGTTGCATCTCCGTAGGTCCGAGGTTCTTGCGGTCTTCCAGTTGCAGTTGCAAGCCACCGGAAGCTCCCAGTCCCGGAATGGCAGGGGGAACCATGGCGAATATCTGTGCTTCTTGGATGCCGTATGCTTCGCGGTTGAAACGATTCACAACAGACTGCGCCGTGTGCTCTTTCCCTTTTCGTTCCTTCCAGTTCTTCAGGATGACAAAATAAGTCCCTGCATTAGAGAGTTCCCCGCCGCCCATAATGGAGAAGCCGCTAATCCCGATATAGGTCTTGACCTCCGGGTAGCTGTCCAGTATCCGGTTGATTTGCTTGCTCACCGCTTCCGTCCGATTCAGGCTGGATGCCGGAGGCAATTGGCTGGATACAAGGAAATAGCCGTCGTCTTCTTGGGGAATAAAGGTAGTCGGCCAACGCATAAACATCAGGACTGCCGCAGCCGTGATGATGCCGAATGCTATCAGGGTGGGTACCGGCTTCTTGAGCATCTTGCCGGTGATGTCGTCGTATATCTGCTGGGTTTTTCCGAACCCTTTGTTGAAAGCTTTGAATACAAAGAAGTTGGAACCCTTGTTCGTTTGCAGGAACAGGGCGCATAGGGCGGGTGTCAGTGTCAGCGAGTTGATACCGCTCAGCACAGTAGCTGAAGCGATAGTCAATGCAAACTGTTTATACAGTTGTCCGGAGATACCACTGATAAAGGTAGTCGGGATAAATACTGCCAATAACACGAGGACTACGCCTACGATGGGTCCGGTTATTTCCTTCATCGCCTCTGTCACAGCTTCCCGTGCTGTGTATTTTCCCGTATCCATCAGACGCGAGGAGTTCTCGACCACCACGATGGCATCGTCCACCACAATAGCAATGGCAAGGATTAAGCCGAACAAGGTCAGAGTATTGATGGAGAAACCCAATGCCGACATCACAGCCAGTGTTCCTATCAGGGAAACAGGGATGGTGATACATGGGATGATAACGGCACGGAAGTTCTGGAGGAAAAGGAAGATAACCAGAATAACCAGTGCGGTAGTTTCGAGGAAAGTAACCAGCACTTCATCGATAGAGGCGTTGATTACTTCGGTGGTGTCCAGAGTGACTTCATATTTTACCCCATCGGGGAGGTTCGCTCCTAATTGCGCCATTTTCTCTTTTACAGCTTTTGCAACATCCAACGAGTTGGAACCGGGAAGCTGATAGATGGCAATGGCTGCCGTTTGTTGTCCTTTCAGGTTGGAGGTGACGTTGTAGGAAGAACTGCCCAGTTCGATACGCGCCACATCTTTCAGCCGGAGCAGTTTACCTCCCTTTTCTGTGCGGAGGATAATGTTACCGAACTCTTCGGGAGTTGTCAGCCTGCCTTTTACCGTCAGGGTGTATTGAAATGGATTATCGGCGCTGGCGATAGGTTGCCCTACATAACCGGCGGATACTTGTGTATTCTGGGTAGAGATAGCCTGAAACACCATATTGGGGGTCAGATTGCGGATACGCATGGCGGAAGGGTCGAGCCAGATACGCATACTGTAGCTGCCGGCGCCCATCACGCTGACGGAACCGACTCCGGGAAGGCGGGTCAGCTCGTTTGTCATATTCAGGCTGGCATAGTTACCGAGGTAAAGACCGTCGTAGACCGGATTATCTGATGAAAGTGTGAGCATCATCACAATGTTGGACGACTGTTTGCGCGTTGTGATACCCTGCACGATAACGGCTTCCGGCAGGCTTCCCTGTGCAATGCTTACACGGTTCTGCACCATAACGGTGGCCATGTCGATGTCGGTACCTACGGCAAAAGTGATGGTCAATGAATACGCTCCGGAACTGGAGGAGTTGGAACTCATATAAAGCATTCCATCCACACCGTTCACTTGCTGTTCGATGGGTAATCCTACGGTTTGTGCAACTGTTTCCGCATTCGCTCCGGGATAGACCGCAGATACCTCGACGGTAGGCGGTGTGATTTCCGGATATTGGGCAATGGGTAATATATGGAGTGTGACTAATCCGGCTACCACCATGATAAGTGCGAGGACGGTAGCGAATATGGGTCTGTTTATGAAGAACTTTACCATAGCTTCGTTTATTTAATTGGCTTAATACTCATTCCGTCCCTGACTTTCAGTAGTGCGGTGGTGACGTACCGTTCGCCGGGCTTTATCCCTTCCAGAACTTGTCGGAGGGTGTCGCCTACCAGTTGGCCGGGTTCTATATGACGGTATTTTACTACGTTGGAGTCGTTTACGATATAGAGGAATTTCCCCAACTGGTCGGTACCGATGGAGGCGTCGCGTACGAGCAGAGCGTCTTTTTGTTCGCTGTAAGGGAGGGTGATGGTTACATACAGGCCGCTTTTCAACTTTCCGTCTTTATTGTCGAGATTGGCACGTACGGTCAGGGTTCCGGTGGAAAGGTCTATGTTGGGGGAGAGATAATCGAGCTTTCCGATATAGCTTTGCCCGCTTTCGTGTCCGAGACGGACGATAACGTCACTGGGCATCTTTACTGTGGAATCGTTTTGGGCGGCGACCATCATCATCTTCATAAGCTGATTATCTTCAATGTTGAAGTATACGTACATCATGTCATCCTTATATAAGGTAGCAAGGGTAACAGGTTGCACGGAACCGTTGATATAGTTTCCGACATCATAACTCGCCTTGGTAATCCGTCCGTCGAATGGAGCGCGGATATAGCAGTAACCGAGGTTTGTCTTTGCCGTATTTAACTGAGCGGTCGCATTGCGCACGGAAGCTTCCATTTCTGCTACGGTCGATTGTGCCTGCAATACCTGTATCTGGCTGACGGCCCCGCTTTTTGCTGCTTCTGTCATTCGTTCGTAATTGCTGCGGGCATAGGCGAGTTGGGCTTGTGCCGTTTTGAGTGCGGCTTCTGCCTGTGTTACATTATCTTCGTAAATATCCGGTTCGATGACGAATATCAAGTCGCCCTGTTTCACTTTCGCTCCGGCTTTCAGGTGGGACGCACGCAGGTAACCGTTTACACGAGCCACCAGATTGACTGTCTTATTCGAGCTTAGGTACCCCGGATAGTCTTTCGTCAACGTAATATCCTTTACCTCCGGAGTCGCTACGCTGATGGCTGGTGCCTGCATCGCTTCCTGGTTGTCTTTTTTCTTACCGCAGCCTGCCAGAAGCAACAGTGTAAACATCACGACTCCTGTCTGTATTAATTTCCTGTCCATATGTCTTTATTATTTTAGTTCTTAACTGTCAATTGTCACCTGTCAATTGTCTATTGTAACTTGCCCATCCTCCGCCTAACGCCTGGTATAGTTTGATAAGGCTCAGCAGGGAGTTTCCTTTGGCCTCCGTAAGTTGGTTCTCGTAAGTGAGCAGGGAGCGCTGTGCATCCAGCACATTCTGGAACGGGGTCAATCCCTGTTTGTAGAGGTCGAGTGAGAGGTTGAAGGTCTCTTTCCCCTGGTTCACGACTTCCCGCAGGGCTACAATTTGCTTGATGGAGTTCTTATAAGCGCTCATCGCATTCTCTACTTCCTGCACGGCAGTCAATACGTCTTGGTTGAATTGCCGTATCGATTCATCCAACTGGGCTTTGGCAAGCCGGGTAGCTTGTATCAGCTTGGTTCCCTGGAAGAAGTTCCAGGTGAGGGAAGGGGCTATCTCGTATGTCAGGCTTTTGTGGTTGAACATTTTGTCGAAGTCGTGCGAAGCAAATCCTATAGACCCGTTTACGAAAACCTTCGGCCACCAGTCTGATTTGGATGCGCCTAAAGAGGCCGCCTGTGCATTCACCTGTCTTTCGGCGGCACGTATATCCGGACGACGAAGTAACAGGTTTGCCGGAATGCCTATGCCGACCATTTCCATATATTCAGGTAATGGTTTGGACGGCTCGGTAATGGGACGGATGTCCGAAGGGTAAATGCCAAGCAGAACACCTAAGGCATTGGTATATTGGATTATTTCAGCTTCAAGCATAGGTATGGAGGCTTTGGTACTGTAATAGACGGATAGTGCTTGTGCTACGTCGAGTTTGGAAACCAAGCCTGTTTCGTATCTCTTTTCCGTGATTTTTACTACGGCCTGTTGTGAGGCACAGTTTTTTACCACCACTTCCATTTCCTGTTGTAATTCTCTCAGATTGATATAGGCAGAGGCAACCTGTGCACAGAGTGATACCATGACTGCATTGTAATCTTCCTTGGAGGCGGCAAAGTTTTCTTTCTGTGCCTTTACACGGTTGCGGATACTGCCGAAGACGTCTATCTCCCAGTTCATGGAAAGGCTGGCATCACTGTATTGGGTAATGGATTGAGGGATACTGGTTGTATTCCCGCTGTTTTGCTGCCGTGTCCATCCGGCGGATAGTCCCAGTGTAGGAGAGTAGCTGCCTTGTTGGATGCGCAGGTTGGCTTTTGCCATGGCTATACGGTCTATCGCCATTTGCACGGAATAGTTTTGCTTGACAGCCATGTCGATTAAAGAATCCAGTACCGGGTCGTTAAAGTTTTTCCACCATTGGTCGTCTACCGGCAGGATTTGCTGGAAATTATCGCCTTCCTCTGTCCATGTATCCGGCAAGGCATGTTCCAAATACGTATGTTCTGTCTGTGCGGAAAGCCTTAGGGTAAAGAACAGGCAGAGCATAGCATAACACCATATACGTTTATGCATAACTGTTTTTGTTTAGATTTAGCGCATAAAGAACAGTTATAGTCGGAGATTTGTTGATGTCTGTCCGGAATGTCTTTATCTTTGACGGCAAAAAAGAGACCGGTCATATGGCAAAGAAAGAAGAATATAAAGAAAAGAATCTGCAGTTTATAGAAGAGACAGCTTTGCAGGAGGGTGTCGTGAAACTACCTTGCGGAGTATTATACAAAGAACTTTTGAAGGGAAGCGGTACGGTCTCCCCGGAATTGAGTAGCGTAGTTTCGGTTCATTACCGTGGAACCCTGATTAACGGACGCGAATTTGATAATTCCTGGAAGAGAGGTTGTCCTGAAGCATTCCGCCTGAACCAAGTGATAGAAGGCTGGCAACAAGCCCTTCGTCAGATGCATGTTGGTGACCGTTGGATGATTTATATTCCTTATACTTTAGGGTATGGAAGTCGCTCTTCCGGACCTATCCCCGGTTTTTCTACTTTGGTATTTGAAGTGGAATTACTTAGTATTGCCTGACCACCTTCCTTGTTAGGACAGAGAAGGGGCTGTTACTTTCTTTTTTAGTTTCCGGTATACATAGATAAATGCCGGAACTAAAAACAGGTCGGCTGCTATCCAGGCGGTCGGGTCACCGTAGCAAACTGCCATGAAGCCGAATACCGGTACGGCATAGATACTGACTAACGTACGGGCTATCATTTCGGATACGCCTGAAAGCATGGCCAGATTGGTAAAGCCGGCCCCCTGTATCGTATAACGCAGGATACAGAGCAGGCCTAATATCGGGAAAAACATAGAGGCGACATTCAGGAACAAGACGGTATTTTTCAGGATTTCCGTTTCCGAAGCGTCTACGAACATTAATGATAATTTATCAGAACCGAATCTCAATACGATAAAGGTAAATACGGCATAGACCATCATCATTAAAACGCTTGCTTTTATTCCCAGCCAGATGCGTTCCGGTTTTCCTGCTCCGAAATTCTGTCCGCTGTAGGTTGCCATTGCAATACCGATACTTTCAAAAGCACAGAGGAAGAACATCTTGATACGTACAGCAGCGGTAAAGGCAGCTACGCAAGCTGTTCCCAATGCATTGTTTGCGCTTTGCAACATGATACTGCCGATAGCTGTAATGGAGAATTGCAATCCCATCGGTACCCCGATATATAATAATGTGCGTGCCAGTTGCGGCCGGAATTTTTTATCGTTGGCAGTACCTTTCAGTATGGCGAAGTGGCGGTACATATAGAAGTAACATAATAAAGCCGATACCCCTTGTGAAATAACCGTTGCAATGGCTGCACCCAATACGCCCCAGCCTAAAACAAGAATACAGAACAAATCGAGCACGATGTTCAATACCGTAGAGAAAAGCAAAAACCAGAAAGGGGTTTTACTGTCTCCCAATGCACGTATGATACAGGATAGAAGATTATAGAAGAAAGTACAAGGCACTCCGATAAAAGTAACCAGCAGATAGTAGTAAGCCCCTTTAAAAATATTTTCCGGGGTTTGCATCACTCTCAGAATTTCATCACAATAAATACTGGTGATAATGGCAATCAATACGGACATCACCGTAGCAAGTTGTAAGCTGACTGCCACATACCGTCGCATCGTTTTGTAATCCTTGGCTCCGAATTTCTGTGCTACCGGAATACCGAATCCACAACAACAACCGTTGCAAAAACCCAGAATAAGGAACACAACGGATGTACTCGCTCCAACTGAAGCAAGCGAATGGATTCCCAGAAATTTTCCAACAATAGCAGCGTCGACAAGTGAGTAAGTCTGCTGAAGTATATTGCCAAGTAATAACGGGATAGTGAAGTTGAAGATAAGCGGTAAGGCGGCGCCCTCCGTCATTTCTTTAGTAGTAGCCATAAAGTAATAACCAAATTTGATGCAAAGATATGGAAAATGTGTTGCGAATGTATTCTATAAGTGTAAATATATCACACTTGTATAAATAAGATATGTTTGTGAATAGCGATGTGAGGAATAAAATCAATAGTTCTGTGTTTTTTTCGGAAATTCATGTTACGTTTGTTTCGGTCGCGTGTCTTTAGAATAGATATGGAACAAGAACAGTTTAAAATAGAAGTAGTGCCATTACGGGGAAAGTTGGTAGGGTGTGCCCGCCGCTTGCTGGACAACCCACAGGATGTGGAAGATATCGTGCAGGAAGTGTTCCTTAAATTATGGTATATCCGTGAAGAACTGGAACGCTATGATAGTGTTGAGGCGCTTGCCGTACAGATTACGAAACATTTGTGCCTGAACCGTATCCGGGCGTTTCAATACAGGCAGGAGGAACTTCTCGACTCGAAAATGGAGGCTACAGTCTGTAACCCGTATATCGAGCTGGAACAGAAAGACAGTGTTAGCCGGGTTTTGCATATTATGGAACAATTGCCGGGGCTTCAACAAACCATACTCCGCATGAAGCATGTGGAGGGTTTCGAGATAAAAGAAATTGCAGAACTGACAGGTAGTTCTCCGGAAGCAGTCCGCGTAAATCTTTCACGGGCACGTAAAAAAGTAAAAGAATTATTTTTTAAAATGTAACATGATGCAATCAGACGAATATACTTATATCGAGAATTTGCTGGAACGTTTCTTTGAAGGAGAAACTTCCAATGCAGAAGAACGGGAACTATATGCTTTCTTTGCTCGCCCGGATTTGCCGGAACATTTGAAGTCTTATAAACCTCTATTTGAATATTTTGAAACGGGAATAGCAGATGAGGTGAAAGAAGATATACCTGTTCCCAAACCTTCTCTGAAAGTCCCTTTTATGAAAAAGTGGTTATGGATAGGTATCGCTGTGGCTGCTTCTTTGTTGTTATTCTTATTATTGAATAAAGGTGATGGTGGCCGGGAGGAGGATTTTAATCCGTATGCCGGCAGCTATATCATACGAAACGGCGTGAAGACGGAGATACCCGAAGAGGTGGCGCGTGAACTGGATAAGGTAATCCGCGATTCGGAGAAACGCCAATATGAAAAGGAACGCCAAGCGCTTCGTCAGGTTCGGCAACACCGCGAAACGATGGAGAATATAGAGCGTATAGAGAATGAATCCGAACAATTGGAGAGACGGATTACCCGGTTGGAAGAACATCTTAATAATAAATAGATATATGAAGACAAAGAAGATTATTTTATCGATGGCTTTGCTTATTGCTGGAGTATCGGCAGGCGAGCTGATGGCTCAGGAGCATCTGAATGCCTTAATGAAGAAATGCGAATCGCTTGACAACGTCAGTGTGGAGGTTATTTACAACAAAGATCCGAAGACAAAGAAACCGGAAAAGAATGTTGTTTCCGTTACATTTTATCGACAGGAGAATGCGAAATTGTTGAATGATTTCCTGGATGCTTTTAAGAAGGATAGGGAGGTCGCCTACAGGGTGATGGAAGAGAAAATAAATGGCAAAGTAACGCCTTCACTGTACCGGTTTAGTGGAGCGGGGGATACGGATATTACTTATACGGTGGAAGAGGTGAAAAGTGTATTTCCTAAAAATTCTCCCCACTATAAGGAAAAGGGGGATATACGGATAACGAAGGTGGAACGGTTCAACTACAGTCAACAAGGAGGATGATACCTACTTTTGGCTTGACCCAAAAGTAGGCAAAAAGTCAAGGCTGCAGCGGTCAGGCTACTCCGGCGAAAGACTACGCTGTCGCAGCGGAACTCGCTTCGCTCAAACAGCCGCTGCTCTGGACGCTCCGTCTTTCACCTGCGCTTAACGCCTGACCGCTGAGGCCGTACTGTAGGAAGCTCTGCTTCCTTTTAGGATTGCCGATACTAATAGTTTTTGCTGTTAGTATCGGTTTTTTATTTACTTTTGTGCATTGTGTTGATTTTCTCGTTCTTAGCCGCTATTTGGCAAAACGATTTTGAAAAGAAGGAACAAATAACAAACAAATTCATAAGACTTAAAATGATGCAGAGTATTCAGCAATCCCAGCGTCTAAACGTTGTGGATGCCCTCCGTGGTTTTGCCTTGTTGGCGATTGTATTACTACACAATCTGGAACATTACAATATCTTTTATATTCCCGAATCTGTGCCTGTCTGGTTGCAGGCTGTGGATAAATGTATGTGGGATAGTTTTTTCTTTCTTTTCGGTGGAAAAGCGTATGCTACATTTTCTTTACTTTTCGGTTTTAGCTTTTATATTCAGTTTCACCATGCAGAGCAGAAAGGGATAGATTTCAGGGGACGTTTTGCGTGGCGGTTGGTATTGTTGTTCATGTTCTCCCAGCTTCATGCATTGTTTTACGATGGCGATATATTGTTACTTTATGCAGTTGTCGGTTTTGCCCTTATTCCGGTAAGCAAGTTAAAAGATAAAGTTGTTTTCTGGATTGCATTATGTTTGTTATTTCAACCCTTTGAATGGGGCAGAATGTTGTATGCGGTGATTAATCCAGAGTATATTGTAGCCGGAAACAATAATTCGATTTACGGCGCTCTGGCAGAAGAGGCTACTAAAAACGGGACGTTCTGGGAAGTATTGCGCAGTAATATCTGGAACGGCCAGTTATACAGTAATTTCTGGCAGGTAGAAAACGGACGGTTATTCCAGACAGCAGCCCTGTTTATGTTTGGCATGCTGTTGGGGCGTAGAGGATGTTTCATCAAAAGTCCGGATACGATTCGTTTTTGGAAACGTATTTTAGGCATAGGCATCATTGCTTTCATACCGTTTTATCTGCTTCGAACTTTAGTCCCTGCACATATTACGAACCCATCCGTATTGATCCCATATAATGTAGCAATCCCTTCTCTTTGCAATTTTGCTTTTATGCTTATTTGGGTATCGGCTTTCATCTTGCTTTGGTTTAAGAAGGAAGACGGATATAAATGGCAAAATTTTATTATCCCCTTTGGCCGTATGAGTTTAACCAACTATATCTCACAATCTATAATAGGAGGATTCATGTACTATGGCTTTGGTCTGGCATTGTACCGCGTTACCGGTGCCACCGCCTCTGTATTTATCGGACTATTCATCTTTACCCTTCTGTTGTTATTTAGCTATTACTGGCTGGCACGTCACAAACAAGGTCCTTTGGAATATCTGTGGAAGAAAGGAACTTGGATTGGAAACAAGAACAGATATAAATAATTTCATAAATATAAAAAAGAACCGATACCGACAGTAAAAAGGAGCTATGTCTATTATAACTGTCAGTATCGGCAATCCTAAGGCAAAGCATCGCTTTGCTATTTCCGGCCTCATCCGGTGAGCGTAAAGCGGAGCATCCGTAGTAAGCATCCGGAGCAGCGGTTGTTTGAGCGAAGCGAGTTCCGCTACGACAGCGAACGAAGGATGCGGAGTAGCTCACCGGATGGAGCCTTGAACTTTTGATTACTTTTCTTTCAAGAGAAAAGCATTTTCAATCTGTTCCTGTACAATCGCATCCACCACCGCAACCGTAGTCAGATTTACAATATCGCGAGTAGAACTTTCCACATCTGTAAAGTGAATAGGCTTGTTCAATCCCATCTGGATCGGGCCGATTGTTTCTGTTATTCCCAGCGCATCAAGTAATTTGTAAGCACTGTTAGCCGAGCTCAGGTTCGGGAATACAAGTGTATTAACATCTTTGCCTTTCAGCTTATTGAACGGATACATATCGTCGCGTAACTTCTTATCAAAAGCAAAGTTTACCTGCATTTCACCGTCGATCAGGATTTCAGGATAGTTCTTGTGCAGATAGTCGATCGCTTCATGAACTTTCAACGGGCTACCTTGTTTATCGGAACCGAAGTTTGAGTAAGACAACATCGCCATAACCGGGTCGTGGGCAAAGAACTTCACGGCATCATTTGTCAAGCGGGCAATATCAATCAATACTTCTGTAGAAGGATGACGGTTAATTAATGTATCAGCGATGAAATAGGTACCCTTCTTACAAGTAATAATATTCATAGCGCCGAAATGCTTGTATGACGGACGGATACCGATGATTTCTTCAGCCAGCTTCGTTACTTCCGAATAACGGCTGTATACACCGGTAACGAATGCGTCTGCATCCCCGGTTGCAACCATCATCATACCAAAAGCATTACGTCCGACCATCTTTTCGCGAGCTTCCGAGAAAGTAACCCCTTCGCGCGCTTTCTTTTCAGAGAGGATGCGTGCATAACGGTTACGGCGTTCTTCTTCACGGTCGTGACGCAAGTTGACAATTTCGATACCTTCAAGACTCAGGTTCTCTTCGGCTGCCAGCTTCTGCAAACGTTCTTCGTTACCCAACAGGATAGGATTACAGATACCTTCAGCTTTAGCCTCGACAGCTGCTTTCAGCATATTAACATGGTTCGCTTCAGCAAATACCACACGTTTAGGATTTGCTTTTGCCATATCGGTAAAAGAACGAAGCATCTTATTATCATACCCCATCATTTCACGCAGGTGGTTCGCATAACTGTCCCAATCTGTGATTGTTTTGCGGGAAACGCCCGATTCGATAGCCGCTTTGGCAACAGCAACAGAAACGCGAGTCAGCAAACGTGGGTCAAGCGGTTTCGGAAGGATATAATCGCGTCCGAAGGATGTGCGTTTCAGCTTATAGGCTGCATTAACAACATCGGGAACCGGCTCTTTGGCAAGGTCGGCGATAGCATGAACGGCTGCCAGTTTCATTTCTTCGTTGATAGCTTTTGCATGTACATCCAAAGCACCGCGGAAGATATAGGGGAAACCTAATACATTATTAATCTGGTTCGGATAGTCGGAACGTCCGGTTGCGAAAATAATATCGTCGCGCGAATCCATTGCGTCTGCATACGAGATTTCAGGGTTCGGATTAGCAAGAGCAAATACGATCGGGTTTTCGTTCATCGAACGAACCATTTCTTTTGTCAGTACGTTTGCAACGGAAAGCCCGAGGAATACGTCAGATCCGGCAACAGCTTCTTCCAGCGTAGTAATATCACGGTCTGTAGCAAATTCTTTTTTGGAAGCATTCAGGTTCGTACGTTTATTGGAGATAACACCTTTACTGTCGCACATAACAATATTTTCTTTGCGTGCTCCCAGCATCACATATAATTTCGTACATGAGATGGAGGCAGCTCCTGCGCCGTTTACCACAATCTTCACTTCCTCAATTTTCTTACCGGTCAGTTCCAATGCATTCAGCAGACCTGCGGCAGAGATAATAGCCGTACCGTGCTGGTCGTCGTGCATTACCGGAATGTCCAGTTCTTCTTTCAGGCGTGTTTCGATTTCGAAACATTCCGGAGCTTTAATATCTTCCAGGTTGATACCACCGAATGTCGGTGCGATTGCTTTTACGGTCTGGATAAATTTCTCCGGATCCTTTTCGTTTACTTCGATATCGAAAACATCGATACCTGCGAATATTTTAAACAGAAGACCCTTGCCTTCCATTACAGGTTTTCCTGCCATCGGACCTATATCGCCCAGTCCTAATACAGCGGTACCGTTTGAAATAACAGCTACCAGATTACCTTTTGATGTATATTTGTATGCATCCAGTGGATTTTTCTCGATTTCAAGACATGGTTCAGCCACGCCGGGAGAATAAGCCAATGATAAGTCTGTTTGTGTACTGTAGGGTTTTGTGGGAATTACTTCAATTTTCCCGGGTTTGCCTTCGGCATGATACCGGAGTGCTTCTTCTTTTGTTATCTTTGCCATAGTATTATATTTTATTGCTATGTGTTAGTTTATAAAAACCGACCACAAAAGTAACAAATTATTAGATATGTGGTGCTGTTTGCTTACATTTAGATGTAAATAAATCCTTTATTTGTTCGAATAATTATAAATAATTGTGATATGTTTGAGAAAATCGTAGTTATTGATCCTACGGGATTGAACCGTGACGCATCCGCACGTCTGTCTTCCTTTGCTACAGATGTTGTATTTTATAAAGATATACCTCAGACAGACGAAGAAAAAATCAACCGTATCGGTAATGCCGATTGTGTATTGGTTTCTTATAATACACAAATCCGCCGCAATGTAATAGAGGCATGCCCGAATATCAGGTATATAGGAATGTGTTGTTCTTTGTATAGCGAAGAAAGTGCTAACGTGGATATTGCTGCTGCCCGGGAACACGGGATAACTGTATTGGGTATTCGCGATTATGGCGATGAAGGGGTTGTGGAGTATGTCATCAGTGAACTGGTACGTTTGCTTCATGGCTTTGGCGGCAAACAATGGAAACATGAAGTGTATGAACTGACCGGGCAAAAGATTGGCATTATCGGTTTGGGACGTACGGGAAAGATGATTGCCGATGCACTCCGTTTTCTGGGTGCCGAAGTTTCTTATTATGGACGCAACCGGAAACCGGAAGCTGAAAAGGATGGCTTTGCCTATTATCCGTTGCATGGGTTATTGGAGCATGTAGACATCCTGTGTACTTGTCTGCCAAGAAATACGTTTATTTTGGGTGCGGAAGAATTCCGTCGTTTTGGTAACCGGAAAATCCTGGTTAATACATCCGTAGGTCCGACATTCCGTTTGCCGGACTTGCAACGATGGCTGAGTAGCCATACTCATAATTTTTATCTTTGTGACGGGGTAGGGATTGGGAATCATGTCGAGGCACTTACTATGTTTGATAATGTATTGTATACACCAAAAGTATCAGGACATTCCGTACAGTGTATGCAGCGTTTGTCTGAGAAAGTGATTGCGAATATAGAATCATTCTTACAACTCTAACATTGCATGTTTCAGTGATTTGTTGTATCTTCGTCCCCTCAATTGTGATCGGGGCTCGATGAAACAGACAATGGTAAAATATATGAAATGGCTGTTGCCGGTATGCTTTATTGTGTACTACAGCAGCATTTCGATGTTTATGCATGCTCATATAGAGCATGGTACGACTATTGTCCATTCGCATCCGTTTAAAAAAACGTCCGATGGTACATGCCATCATCACTCTTCTCTCTCTGAAATACAGTTATTCCATTTCCTGACGACTGTTCAGGTGGAAGACGGGGCTGTTCATCCGTTGCAATTGCATTTCTATGCTCAAAAGATTTTCAATATATTAAGCTATCCGGTCTCTCCGGAATACCTTCTCCCCATATTGGGGAAACTATCCCTTCGCGCCCCTCCGGTTTTTTCATAAATAACCAGAAATGAATTTATCTCATAGTTTGCGGTGTCGCAGATTATGGGAGAGGTATGATTGTACACGCTGCTATAAAAGTCTGTGAAGGCTCTTAGGCTTGTCTGCTTTATACCTTGTATAGTTACCTATATTCAATTATTATTTAATTAATCACCAATGAATAAAATTATTACACTTATGTTATGTCTGTGCTGTATCTTGTCGGTTGCACAGGCAGAAGATGCACCTGTGTTGAACCCGTCTGATGCGAATATCGTAGGACATGTGATCGACAAAAAGACAGGAGAGCATCTTTCTTTTATTAATATTTTCCTGAAAGGAACTACAATGGGAGCCTCGACGGATAATACAGGCCATTATTACCTGAAGAATTTGCCGGAAGGTAAATTTATTTTAATCATGAAGACCTTGGGATACAAAACGGTGGAAGTTCCGGTTACCCTGAAAAAAGGAAAGACATTGGAAATCAATTTCGAAGCGGAAGAAGATGCCGTTTCGTTGGATGGGGTAGTTGTATCGGCCAATCGTAATGAGACAACCCGCCGTCTTGCTCCGTCGTTGGTAAATGTACTCGATTCGAAAGCTTTTGAAACGGTTCATGCTACTTCACTGGCAGACGGTTTGAACTTCCAACCGGGGGTACGTGTGGAAAACAACTGCCAGAATTGTGGTTTCCAGCAGGTTCGTATCAATGGTCTGGAAGGTCCATATACGCAGATGTTGATGGACAGCCGCCCTATCTTTAGTGCCCTGACGGGTGTATACGGTTTGGAACAGATTCCGGCGAATATGATTGAACGTGTAGAAATTATGCGTGGAGGTGGTTCGGCTTTGTTCGGTTCATCTGCGATTGCCGGAACTATCAATATTATAACGAAAGAACCGATGCGCAATTCAGCCCAACTTGCCCATTCGCTTACTGTGATTGGAGGTAGCAGTCCGGATAACAATACGACACTGAATGCTTCGTTAGTTACAGACGACCATAAAGCTGGTGTTTATCTGTTCGGTCAGCATCGAAACCGTGCCTCTTTCGATTATGATGGTGATGGATTTTCCGAGTTGGGACAGTTGGATGGAAAAACGATCGGTTTCCGTTCATATTTGAAAACGAGCTTATATTCCAAACTGACATTCGAATATCATAACATCAGTGAATTTCGCCGTGGCGGTAATCTGATAGACCGCCCGCCCCATGAAGCAGATGTGGCAGAACAAACAGATCATAATATTAATGGGGGAGGGCTGAAATTCGACCTTTTCTCCAAAGATTACAAGCACCGCCTGAATGCTTATGCTTCCAGCCAGCATACCAAGCGTAAGAGTTATTACGGTACCGGACAAAATCCGAATGCCTATGGAAGTACTACCGACCTTACTTTTATCGGTGGCGCACAGTATTCCTATGAATGGGATAAGTGTCTCTTTATGCCAGCGCAGTTTACAGGTGGTGCCGAATATAGTTTCGACGATTTGCGTGACGAGATGCTCGGCTATAACCGTGTGATTGCGCAGAAAGTCCATATTGGTAGTATGTTTCTTCAGAACGAGTGGAAGACCAAAAAATGGAGTTTCCTGATCGGTGCCCGTCTGGATAAGCACAATCTGATAAATCATGTGATATTCAGTCCGCGTGCTAATGTCCGTTTCAATCCGACGGAAAATCTTAACTTCCGTGTTTCTTATTCAAGCGGTTTCCGTGCCCCGCAGGCGTTTGACGAGGATTTGCACGTTACGGCAGTGGGTGGTGACGTAGCAATTATTCGCTTGGCAGACAATCTGAAAGAAGAAAACTCGCAAAGTATCAGTGCTTCTGTGGACTTTTACCATCGTTTTGGTGCAGTACAGACTAATTTTCTGGTGGAAGGTTTCTATACGGATTTGAGAAATGTGTTTGTGCTGGAAGAAATAGGGCGTGATGACCAGAATAATATTATTATGGAACGTCGTAATGGGAAAGGCGCCCGCGTGATGGGGATTAACCTGGAGGGTAAAGTTGCATACGAATGGATGCAGGTACAAGCTGGTTTTACCTTGCAGCGTAGTCGTTATAAAGAAGCAGAGAAATGGAGTGATAATGATAATATTGTTCCTCAGAAAAAAATGTTCCGTTCGCCGGATTTATACGGTTACCTGACTTCTACTTTCACTCCGGTGAAACGTTTTACCGCTTCGTTGACAGGTACTTATACCGGCAGTATGTTGGTTCAGCACTTGAAAGGATATATTCCGGAAGACCGTGAAGAGAAAACTCGCGACTTCTTCGATATGAATATTAAACTGGCTTACGACTTCCCAATCTTCAAGTCGGTGACTTTGCAGGTAAACGGCGGCGTACAGAATATCTTCAATGCATACCAGAATGACTTCGATCAAGGTAAAGACCGTGACTCGAAATATATCTATGGTCCGGGTATTCCGCGTAGTTATTTTGTCGGTTGTAAGATAAGTTATTAAAATAAGCAACATCGCAGATTACAATCAAAAGCAGAGCGTAGCGAATCAACTGGATTAGTGTTTTCTACGCTCTGTTTTTAGTCTATGAGTGGCACAAAAAGAACATCACAAATGTACCCTCCCCATAGATATTTACGGAAGAAATACCATAATCCCGGACCGTATCTCAATTATTTGCTATATTTGAGGGTGTAAGCCTTGAGCTATCAGAAGCTTGTAATAAAACGGTACCCGGCAACTGCGTTATGGAATGAAGTATTTCATGGATAAAAAGTAGCTTCGGTTAATCGAAGCTATAATTGAGTAAGTGGCAAGCCGCCGACACTTGGATAATGAAGTAAAAAAAGAGAATTTAATAGGAATAATATGAGATGAAAAAAACTATATTACTACTGTCAGTCGCTTTGTTGATTATTCCCTGTCCAACAAGGATAAACGTTGCTTCTGTGCGGAAAGGCGAACATTTGAACAAAGCAAAAGATTATCCTGCCGACAAGCTTCAGTTTTACAATATCGAAGAAAAAATAAACTGGCTGACCCTGCATAAAGCAGACTCCCTATTAACTGTTTGGTTTGCCAAAAGCCCATCAACTTTTTTACCGGACAGCCTTCTGCAACAGGCAACCATTACCCCGAACCTTATAAAAACTGAAAATGAAGAAATTATTCCACCAAAGCCGCCCAAGATAGACCCCATTTTTGAAATCCCTGAACGTGTAAAGCAGCAAAGGCAGCCCAGAACAACACCTGCAAGAGATATAATTGTTGAAGTATTTGATACAATACCTACAAATACTGAAATTTACTATTATTCGCCCCGGATGGAAAGCAAGAGTTATTCATACCGGAAAGAATTGGGAAGTGATAATAATTTTCTTGATGTTACCGATAACAATAAGACCGTGATTACCGTTCCCGATACTTGCGAGCAGGGTACAAAACTATTATTTCGTGCCCAAGGATACGAACCGTTGGATTTGCCAATGAACGAAGTGTACGGTAAAAGTCATATAACTATTCAGCTAACACCTAAAATTTATAATAGTACGGTAATATTGGAAGAAAAAATATTCCGGGACACTATTTCGATAATTGAGATTATTAATTTGCATGAAACACCTACAAAAGTTTTTTATGGGCAATGTCTTCCTATTTACGATGACGATGGAGTAAATCATGGCGACCCTTATTGTGCTTTTGCCTGTATGGGTTGTTATCCTGAATTTAATGTCGCTAAAGAATATTATTCAGGGGAATTGGATGAATTAAAAAAACTGCATCAGTTTTTGAAAAAAGGAGGAGATTGTGCCTTAGTCATTTCCGTGGATAAAAGACAAATTAGAGATATAGAAATAGAAGGATGCTCCAATAAAGCATTAGACAATATTCGAAAATCTTTGTTAACTACACCACAAGGAAGTTATCAAGGAACTTATGACGGATACCGATTTCAGTACCGTATAAATTTTGCCGCACGTTAAATAATATTCCAATGAAAAACGAAAGTAAAAATATCAATATATAATATGTGTCAGAATGCGAAGAACTGTTACCCGGGTATTGAAAATGCTATTCGCAAAACAATAAAATAAACCTGTAATGAAAACGATGTTAATATTTATAGCCATAGTCTTGGCGGGAATACTCGCCGGACCATTGTTCGATGCAATCGCATCGCTATCATTTTCCTCATCCACCAATTATGATCCGCAAGGAGGTAGTGCTTATGGTGATGTTATAGTCGGATTCATTGTAACCGTCTTGCTGCTTGCCGTTTTTCTAACGGCATTGATTGTTGCGGCTTGTAAAATACCCAACGGATGGGTACTGACCGGGGTGTGGGCTGTAATTATCCTCTTATTTGCAACATATCCGACTATTCATTATATAAAAGAGTATCCATATAAAAATCGAGCCAGATTGTATAAAATGCTTGAAGACGGAGCGCCTGATGAAAAAATAAAACCACTTGCGGGAAAAGCGGCCAAAGGGTGTAGCGGGTGTGTCTTTGAGCAATTGGTTAGATACTTCAAGTTCGATATGGCTCGTGAAATTCTTGAGAATGGATATGATATATCGGAGTCAAGTTCTTTATTGAGCGACATGGTAAAAGAAGACGGCTATAATACCGACACAGAATTTACGAGGGCTGTTTTCCTGATTGAAAACGGGGCGGATGTCAATGCGAAAACGATTCGCGGCACTCCGATTTTTTATGCTATCAGATGGGGAAACATAAAATCAGTAAAACTATTATTAGACAATGGAGCAGACATAAATATTAGAAACCAAGAGGGAGATACGCCATTGTCTTGGGCTAAAAAGTTAAGGGAAAGTACGGACATAAATATTAAAGACCAAGAAGTTAAGGCTGATGCATTAAGAGAAAGAGATGAAATAATAGCGGTGTTACTCAAATATGGGGCAATCGAAGACAATGAATAACGCTATATAGTTATGGTTTTTCCAATTCATAGTTATGATTTCAGAAAATTATAACTATGAGTTAGAAAAATGGAGGGTCTGTGTGTTTCGTCTACGGCTTAATTTTATCCTGTTTTTTACGCCGTAATTTACGCCTGATGAAACGACCCCCTAACCAGATACCTGTGGCAGATACGGCTGTACCTCCAAGGCAAAGGAACCAGATAGCAAAAGTCCATAAAGCGGGACGGTCTATCAGGTACTTTATGTTGAGGTAATGGAAACCGCTGAATATCCATTTCTTCGCCATTTTATTTTTATTGAGGTACCGGATGTAGCCAGTTTCGGGACTGATATAATAACGGCTGCGGTCGGTATCATCAACAATTACCTTATATGCAGGTAAAGGTAATTTGTTATCGCGGGATAGATAATAATCGTCGTATTCATTCATCAATGCGATTTGAAATACAGCCTTTTCTCCGTGTATCTGGCGGATGCCTTCTTCTATTGTTTTTTCGGGGATAAAAAGTTCTTTTGCTGTAGTGGAAGATGCGTCGATAAAACGTTCTTGCTTGCCTTCTATGATTTTGTAAACCGGAATGTTCCGGAAATGAGTCCAGTTTACTTCTTTTAATTTCGGGTAGGTTTTCCGGAGTTCCCTGTAATCGAGTTTGTAGGCATCTGCCGCAAGCGGTTTCTTTCCCCACATGCGTGAAGGGCTGAAAATATAATTTCCATTGGTATTAATTATCCATTGCGGAATGCGTTGCATGGACATCATACCGCTAATGCCCCAGGTTACCAGGAATATGCCGAACATAAGTCCCATTATATGATGAATCCGGTACCACGGTTTACGGTAAGGGCTTTCGAATGTTTTTTTATTTTTATATCGTTTGACCAGTGCATAAATACCGACATAAAGCCCTGTTAATGCGGCAAGCAGACAAATGGCTCCTCCGATAGTAATACTCAGTTCCCAAGTATCGACATTTCTCCGGATACAAGGTAGATAGAATTTGTGAGGGATAGCACCGAGCCATGCCCAGAAGCGTCCGGAAGCATCTGTAAACTGTTGTACTTCACCGGTACGTCCGGAGATGAATAACTCATGTTTTTCTTTGTCGGCGAAGTAGAATTTGTAGATAGGTAAAGCACGTTCATAGCGAGAATACAGAACCCATTGTTCGCGTTGATGCAGAGTGTCTGTCTTCAGGATAGGTGCGTTTACCCAATTTTTTGCTGTTTGTTCCAGAAAGGGAAAAGTAATGGGTTTAATCTGTTGTTGTGTGTCGGCACAAAAGGTATAGGTACTGTCTTTTGTGGTTAAGGTGATAAGGGTTTGTTCCTGAAATTGGCGTACCCGGATGTTTTTAGCAGGTTCGGGTACGCATTTCAGAAAATCTTTTATATCCGGTAATGAAGAAGGAAGCGATTCCATTTTTTCATAAAGCTGTTCGTCTGTTACATTTGGGTAGGGATGATAAATGAGTACCAGTCCTGAAACGAACCACATAAAGAAAAACAGGGATATGATACAACCGGTAATACGGTGTGAACTGAATAGAAATTGGCGACACTTCTTCATTACAATCTGAATTTATTTTGTATCTGCGTTATCTAATAATGTGATACGATTGAATGTATAGCCTTCGGTAATCGTCAAGCCTTTCTCTACACTGCCCGTTTTATTATCATAAATATAAACACAGGGGCTTACATCTTTAGGATTGACCCCGATATAGGTTTTATCTGTGGTAACAAGTGAACGCTGGGAGAAATTGCCACTGCTGAATGGTAAGTTTTTTCCTTCATATTGAATCTCTCTTTTCTCATCTGAAGCTAAATCCAAGATAGCATAGTAGCAATTATAGGTAGAACTTCCCCATTGATTCGTGCCGGTATAAGTAGGGTCCATAATGTAAAGAAGAGCTTTGCCTTGTACTAAAAAGCTGGCAGTTACAATCTTTCCCTGATTATAATTATATCCTATATAAGACTTATCAAAGTCCAGTTCCCCTTTTTTTATACGAAGTAAACGGCCATATTGTTGGGTCGTACTTGGTGCATTGGGGATTACATTATTGCAAGCCAGATACAGGTTTTCATTTTCGTCGAAGAACATTTTGTCCTGAAGCAATTCGCCATAAGCTGTTCCTGCCATTTGGTCTGCACGGTCTTCTTTTACTTCTTTTTCAATGCTCATATCCTTAGCATTGATGAAGGCTGCGTAAAAGTTTTTCGTTTCTTTTTTGTGTTGGAAGAAATAAATAATCCGGTTATCGGATTTTCTATATGCAGCCAGACCGGAAGAACTGAACTTATCACCTTCGGGTATTTCTAAACTCAATTCTCCTTCATCCAGAATACTCATATCTTCTGCATTCAGTTTAGTCCATATTACTTTGTTTGCAGAACCGTTTGCAGCCATAATCAGCAACGTATTGTCATCCAACCAGGCATGTGTATAAAAACGGGTTTTGTATGTGTTTTTTTTGAATGGTTGTTCGGCTATGACTTTTAATTGATTGTTTACAATCTGGTATTTGGCAAAGCGGTCTGAAGCAACGGGAACCTGATAGTAATACATCCCTTTGATTATCGTTTCCTGTTTAATTGTCGCTGTTACATCTATACCGTCATTTTTGAAATCGATAATAGGCTGAACAGTTAATGAGTCTACACTCTTTACTAAAATTGTACTGGTGGAGCCCATCCCTCCAGAACCTCCTACAGTAACCCAGATATCAAAATGAGTAGTAGAAGCTTCCGGTGTATCCGGACCGTCTGGCATCTTTGGATCATCTTTCGAACATGCGTTAAAAGAAAGACAGAGTAATGTCGCTGCAAAAGCGCAGGCAAGTGAATGAAACTTTTTCATCGATATATGATATTAATTAATGAATAATCTGAATTTGCAGAAGAACGAACGTCCCGGTTTCTGGAGCATATAGTTGTCGTATACAGTTTCATCCAACAGGTTATTGCATTCCAGAGAGATGTTATACCGTTCCTTATCCCATGAATAGGAGAGTGCAGCACTATGCAAATGCTGTGTCGGAATCTTGGATTTGCTGTCCAGACTGCCATAGCCTTCCCAGGTCAGGAAAAACCAATGGATATACTGGTAATTGTAGCTCAGGCGCAGTTTGCTGTTTTTTAAAAACAGGTTATGCCGGGTGAAACTGATTTCTGCATTGCTGAATAACCAGGGACGATTGGGTACTTTATTATTATAGGTGACAGATGGTTTTCCATCTGCTTTGAGTTCTTGTTTATCACGGGCATCTTGATAGCTGCAATTCACAATTGCTTGCAGACAGTCTTTCCAATTGTACCGGACTTCACCTTCTATTCCTTTAATGTTTACGCTGGATACGTTGTCGTATTGCATCATGCCTTCCATTTCCGAAACTACGGCATGGATATAATCATCAACATTCCGGAAAAAAGCATTGGCTTCGTAGTACAGGAGATGTCCAGGAGCCAGATGAATATTTCCGTAGGTTCCCAGGTTTACATTGTTACTGTTTTCCGGACGCAGTTTTACATTTGCATAGATTGTTGTTCCGTTTCCGAGTAATTCCCTTGCCAATGGAAGGCGAACGCTATGTTCAAAAGACACTTTAAAAGCTAATTCTTCCAGAAAAGAATAGCGGGACCCTATGCCATAGCCGACATGATTTTTTGTGGAAGAAGATGCTATTTCGTCGGAACCGGTAATCCAATACAAGTCTTTTTGCTGAATATTCAAGTGGTTGATATAGTCTTTAACGAAAAAGGTATTGTTCATTTTTCCGTTAAAGAATGACTGGTTGTAGGAGAGACCTAAAATATGTTTTGCCAGTATGTCATTAGTGGGCTCAAATTCGGTATCGATTTCATCATACCGGTTGTTTCCCGTGCGGTTTAGCAAGTAGTTCAGATTGAAGGAATGATAGGTGTTTACTCTATAATCGAAGTTTGTACGGACAATGGTAAGCGGGCGTTTGTAATGGCGCAATGAGCGATCGCGTCCGGTGATTTCATTGCGTGCGCTTTCAATGTAAGTTCCATCCCAGGTATATTTACGGAATGCGGTATCTGTTGTAAGCGAATGATCCCATGTGTGGGAGAGTGATGCGTTTAGTTGCAGGTTCTTTAGAAGGAAGTTTTTCTTTTGATAGCGGGCGGATATATTCCAGGCATCAGCTTCCCTTTCAGCCATTCCATATACTTTGCTTTGGATAGAACCTGTTTGTAATTCCTTATTTACTTTTGAATATGAGGCGGCAACAAAGAAAGCATCTGCCCACGATTTATTGACAACGCCGGCTTCCAGTTGAGCCAGTAATGAGAAATAGTCATCGTGAAACCGTTTACGGTCTGCCAGGATATATTTGCGGCTATCTGCATCCCAGACTTCCACGCCTTTCATGGTGTAATCGTTTTTTGAATAATTTACACCGACAGTCGGTTGTAGAATAATTCCTGTTTTCTTTTCCACATATTGTGCGTTTAAATCAGCTTTATGCGTATGAAAAGAACCTATCCCATAGGAAGCATCCAGATAGTTTTGTTTATCTTGTTTAGTGATGATATTAATGGCTCCACCCAGAGCGTCTGCTCCCAAGCTGGCAGGAACGACTCCTTTATAAATCTCGATCCGGTCAATAATATTGACAGGCAAATTTGCGAGGGAGACACCGCTTCCTTTTGTGGAAAGGGGCATGCCGTCGATAAAGTAACGAACGGAATTACCGGACATTCCGTTGATGGAAAGATCGAAGTCCGAACCGACACCACCTTCTTCCCTGACTTTGATGCCGGTCGTTCTGTTTACTATCGTGTTCAGGTTATTCAGTGAATTGATGGTTGGTTTTATATCCAGTGCATTTACTGCGAATACACCCTCTTTTACCTGTTGGCTCTTGGATTTGCCATATACTTCGACGGAATTCAGGTTTACAGTACTTTCTTTAAGTATAAAATCTTGTTTTTTACTGTTTCTGAGGTCTATGTTTGTCCTGATTGTTTCATAGCCTATATACGAAACGGTAATCGTATATTTTCCGGGAGAGAGGGATAAGGAGTACTGCCCGTTGTCTTTCGAGTAGGTTCCGGCAGTTGTGTTTTCTATTGCAATTGTAACTTGCGGGAGAGGGGAGCCGTTCTTTTCCCTGACAGTTCCTGATAAACTTACTTTTGTTTGTGCGTTTATATTTACCTGAAATAAGCCGGTAAACAGTAGTAATACTAATAATGCAAGACCTTTCATTCTTTCTGTTCCATATTAATTTTCAACACCGGCTTTCGGAGGAAACGCAATGGAACATACCATCAGATAAAACTTTCTTGGTAAATAACGGAAAATTCTCTGTAATGATTGTTCGTCAGCTCTATTCCACGAAAGCTTGTAACGATAATTATTCTGGCAGGTCTTCTGACTTACTCCATTTCCGGATGACCTTCCCGTCCTTGCAGGACAGTGGTAATGAGTATTATCCGAAAATTTTGGTGGAGCTTACAGCAGCGGGTCTGTTCAGGATTTGCACCTGATTCCCTTTTCATCACTTTTCCGAAGATGAGGAATCGTGACACCAAAATCGTTACAAAGGTAAAAAAATATATGAAATAGGATAAAATAAAAGAATTTTTTTAGACATAGTACCGGTGGCAGGTCAACTGTACTCGGCGGGGCGGGGCCCTCTCGGAACCGTTATTGGACAACAGCTCCGGTAAAGTTGTTGGCGATTTCCAGGCCACCTGTACTTTTCTTCACCCCCTAAGTTGTCGTTGAAGTATTATAATGCTTTATTAATAGTTTCAATGTAATTCAGGATTTCATCCCGCCCGTTTTTCTTTTCGGAAGAAGAGAGCAGCATGGGGGGGAGTTCTTCCCAGGTTTCGAGAAGTTTTGCCTGGTAAGCCCTGATATTTTCCTGTAAACGTCCTTTGCTGATTTTGTCGATTTTAGTGAATATGATGGAAAAAGGAATGCCGTTTTCTCCCAGCCATTCCATAAATTCAAGATCTATTTTCTGTGCCTCATGACGGCAGTCTATTAGAACGAACAGGTTGGTGAGTTGTTCGCGTTCCAGGATATAATCTTCAATAATACGCTGGATATTCTCGCGTCCTTCTTTCCCGCGTTGTGCAAAGCCGTAACCCGGAAGGTCCACCAGATACCATTCGTTGTTGATAATGAAATGGTTGATAAGCATAGTTTTTCCCGGTTTCTGCGAGGTCATGGCAAGACCTTTTTTACCCGTCAGCATATTGATAAGGGAGGATTTGCCAACATTGCTTCGCCCGATAAAGGCATACTCCGGCAAGTTTCCTTCGGGGCATTTCTTTACGTTTGTATTACTGATAACAAATTCTGCACTTTTAATTTCCATATTATGTTGTTTTTATTGTTTTATGTTTGACAGAAGATAACCACAATCCCAGAAATGTAAGCCCTCCGTTTACCATCAGCATTTCATATCCGAAAGTATATCCGGTAATCTGTTTTATCGAGTAGCCCATCCCATAGCAAATGAAAGGGGACAAAATACAGATATAGGGTACGTATTTATCACGCGGTACCTTCTTGGTAAATAGCCCGAAAACAAATAATCCCAGCAGAGGACCGTATGTATAAGAGGCAATTATGTAAATGGCATCTATAATGCTTCGGTTGTTTACGGCTTTAAAGATAAGAATAATTATTGCAAAGAGAGCAGAGATAAGCAGGTGTACTAACAACCGGGTACGTTTTGCCTTGCTGGCTTCCTCCTTTTGTATCCCCAGAATATCCACACAAAAAGATGTGGTCAATGCTGTTAATGCCGAGTCCGCGCTACTGAATGCCGCCGCAATAATCCCTATCGTAAAAAAGATAAGGATGGAACTTCCCAATATACCGGAGGTACAGAACATCGGGAGGATGTCGTCGTTCAATGTCGGAAGCGCGATGTTTTGCTGTGAGGCAAGGGCAATCAGCAAGACTCCCAATGAAAGGAACAAGAAATTTACGGGGGTAAATGCAAAGCCGTAAGTGTACATATTTTTCTGGGCGTCTTTCAGGCTTTTGCAGGAAAGGTTTTTCTGCATCATATCCTGGTCTAACCCGGTCATGACGATAGTAATAAAAATACCGCTGAAAAACTGTTTTACGAAATGTTGCGTGCTATGCCAATCCTTAAATTCAAATATCCGGAAATGGGGACTATCCCGAAGTGTCTGCACCATGCCCCCGAAGTCCAGTTCCATTTTATCTTTTACCTGCCAGATAATGACGAGAAGCATGGCTACGAGACAAAGTGCCTGTAATGTATCTGTCCAGATAATCGTTTTAATACCGCTTTTATAAGTATACAGCCAGACAAGGAAGATACTGATAACCACCGTTACGCCAAATGGAATGTTCCATGTGCTGAATACGTAATTTTGCAGGATAAGTACCACCAGATAAAGCCTTGCCGCCGCTCCGACAATCTTGGACAGCAGGAAGAAGGAAGCACCGGTTTTATATCCCCGCCGTCCGATTCGTTCATCCAGATAGGAATAGATAGAGGTAAGTTGAAGTCTGTAATAAAGGGGCAGCAGCACTTTTGCAATCAGGATATATCCGAAGAAAAAACCGAATACAGTTTGCATATAAGTCATATCGATGCTACGGACCATTCCTGGCACGGAAACAAAAGTAACGCCGGAAAGGGATGTCCCGACCATGCCTATCGATACAATATACCAGGGAGATTTCCGGTTCCCTAAAAAAAAGGCTTCGTTGCTGGAACTTTTTCTTCCAGTAATCCATGCAATCAGGAGAAGGAGGCTGAAATATGCCGCTATAATGAAAAGGATAATATAACTATTCATGCTTTATGAGAAATTTGGTGCAAAGATAAGATTTACTTGTTTAGCAGCCAATGGCAGCAAGAAGGTTGTTTGGGCGATAAAATAGCCTGTTTTAAAGATAAAATCGGTTTTTTTATCTATATAATTTGGAAGGTGAAGATATTTGTTATTCCTTTGTAATCGCTGGAGCTCGTGAGAGTTAAGGCAACCGGTTTACACAGAACCGGAAAACAAATAGGTAAACACAAGAAAAGTAAGGGCTGTAATCGGAGACGATTCACAGCCCTTATCTATTTAATATCGTTTTTCTATTACAGCTCCTTTGAAATAGTGGGAGAGGATTTGCTTGTAGTCGTAGCCTTGTGTGCTCATTACGGCAGCACCAATCTGGCACAATCCGACTCCGTGCCCCCAGCCGGCACCATAGAAGGTGAATCGTTGGGGAATACCATGTTGCAGTTCTTCCTTGTCTGCTACAAATGCCGAACTGTATAAATGCGTTTCAGACAGCGAACGCCTTATTTCCAGTTCCTTTCCGATTGTGAATGTGCGTCTTGAACCTACAATTTTCAACTTTTCAATGCGGCCGGATGTACCTCTTTGCAGAGGAATCAGGTCAAGTATATCGCCGAATGTCATTCCGGTTTTACGATGCAGCAGGTCAGAAAGTTCCTTCTGTGTGTAGGTAATCTGCCAGCGGTAGAAATCAGTTGTTTCCTGATCGTAGTTGTTTAATATCTGGCTAAGGATATTTTTATCAGCTGTGTTGCAGAAGGCATTCGGTGAGGTTCTTATCCATTTGTCCGCTTCTTCTTCGTTGGTAAGGTCCGGAAGTTCATTTTCCGCGTTATCTCCGACCGCAATCAGGTAGGAGTGGGGAATGGGTTCCCAGCAATGTTCGAACTGTTCGGTTACGCCTCCGCAACATTTGGAAAAGCGGGCATCGCAAATGGATTCGCCATCGGTCAGTACCTCTCCGCGGGTTTCGCGGACTACTTCTTCGACAATAGGCAGGGAGGCACGGGTTATTCCCTGGTAACGCTGACAATGGTCGTCGGCACAAACATCGAAATGTATATGGTCCTCGCGGTCGTACCAACGGATGAGTTGCTCGTTGTCGCGATAGTAGCTCTGGTATTTCTTCTTACTTTGAGCCAGATAAGCATTCTTTTCCACCTGGGCTAATAACCAACTGCGGGAGATGACAGCATGGGCTTTCAATAATTCCTTGGAAGCTGTAGCGCTCATTTCGGAAGAGATAACACTGGTAAGATATTCTTCCGCATCAACCTGGTTGATGAAAAGAATCCCTTCATTGTCTATGATCAGGTTCAGGGCTCCCCTGAAACGTTGGTCCTCTTTCCGTTCCCAATGGAAATTAACGCCGATGGTAACGGCTTTCAATTCAAAAAATGCAGAAGGGGAAGCCGGCTCAAAAAACAGTTCCTTATAAAGTTTCCCATTGTACACAATATTACCGTTAACAAACAACACTCGCTGCTCGCCTTTCAGAAAGTTTCCCGTTTCCGTGTGGATATATTCCTCATGAAAAACGAAAGAGACAGCTTTCTCCGTCATAATTCCTACGTTAATAATTGGTGCTTCCATTATTCACTATATTAAAGTTGTTTTATTCTCTTCACCCGCGTTTTCCCATCTGCATCATTATAGAATATTTGCGTCTTATTCTTCCTTCTTAGCTTTTAATGAGCTTACAGCCAAATAGCCTATCAGGGCGATGTACATTACGACTGCCAGTATTTCCGCTAAATTGCTTTCTGCCCATTCTACATTAACCAGGTTGACTCCCGCAAAACGCATTGCTGCACTGACAACGCCCATTAATGCTCCCCCGGCAATGAAACCGGAGGCCAGTAAAGTACCTTTTTCAAGACGGATGCTATTTAATGCCTGGTCCTTGCTGCGACTGCCTACATACCAGCTGATGGCTCCACCTATCAGCAACGGAGTGTTTAGTTCCAGTGGAATAAACATACCCAAAGCAAAAGCCAAAGCCGGGATTTTACAGAAGTTCAGGATAATTGCTAAAACGGCTCCAATCGCATATAAAGCCCAAGGCGCTCCCGAGCCGCTCATCAACGGTTCGATAACTGCTGCCATGGCATTAGCCTGCGGAGCGGCAAGTTGACCGGTCGTGAAACCGTATGTCTGGTTCAATATCAGGATTACACCGCCTACGGTTGCTGCGGAAACCAATGTTCCCAGGAACTTCCAGCTTTCCTGTTTCTTTGGTGTACTGCCCAGCCAATAGCCGATTTTCAAGTCGGTAATAAAACCTCCCGCCATGGAAAGTGCCGTACAAACCACACCCCCGATAATCAGTGCGGATACCATACCCGCTGTTCCTTTCAAACCTACGGCTACCAGAATGATGGAGGCAAGGATTAATGTCATCAGTGTCATACCGGATACCGGGTTCGTGCCTACAATCGCAATGGCGTTGGCTGCAACTGTTGTAAACAAGAATGCGATAATTCCTACAATCAGTAATCCGATTAATGCATAGTACCAGTTGTCCAATACGCCAAAGTGGAAGAACAGGTAAGTGACGATTAACGTAGCAAATATACCAATGGCAATTACTTTCATCGAAAGGTCTTTTTGCGTACGTATTTCTTCTTCCTGTACACTGTTGGTCTTTCCTTTCAGTTCTTTGGCTGCAAGTCCTACAGCACCTTTAATGATTCCCCATGAATTGATAATTCCGATTACACCGGCAGTCGCAATACCCCCGATACCTATGTGACGGGCGTATGTCGTGAATATTTGTTCTGCACTCATGCTGCCTACTGTTGCTGTAATGGCATCATTGCCGAATGTCAGTACATCCGGACCGAAAAATGCAGACATCAGCGGGATAATGATAAACCATACGAGGAATGACCCGGCACAGATAATTGCCGAGTATTTTAATCCGATGATATATCCCAAACCGAGCACTGCTGCCCCCGTATTTACTTTGAATACGATTTTCGCCTTATCGGCAAGCATTGCGCCGACACCCACAATACGGGTGCTGACCGTTTCACTCCACCAGCCGAATGTGGCAATGATAAAATCGTACAAACCACCGATTAAGCCGGCATAAATAAGCGGTTTCGCCTGATTGCCTCCTTTTTCACCGGATACCAGTACCTGGGTAGTTGCCGTTGCTTCCGGGAACGGATATTTTCCGTGCATGTCTGATACGAAATATTTACGGAACGGTATCAGCAAAAGGATGCCGAGGATACCTCCTAACAGGGAGCTCATGAATACTTCAAAGAAGTTGACGGAGATTTCTGGATATTTATCCTGCAAAATATAAAGCGCGGGCAAAGTAAAGATTGCACCTGCCACGATTACCCCGCTGTTCGCTCCGATAGATTGTATAATGACATTTTCCCCTAATGCATTTTTCCTTTTGAAGCCACTGGACAATCCTACGGCTATAATAGCAATCGGTATGGCAGCTTCGAATACCTGTCCGACTTTCAGTCCCAGGTAAGCGGCTGCGGCACTGAATAATACAGCCATTAAAAGTCCCCACAGGACAGACCAGCAGGTTACTTCTTTGTATTGTTTATCCGGAGACATCAGAGGTTTATACTCTTCTCCCTCTTTAAGCTCTCTGTAGGCATTTTCCGGTAGCCCGCTTACCTTTTCTTCATCTTCCTTCTTCACGGTGTTTTATTTTTTAGTTTGTTAGATTTAATCAGTCCTGCTTATCGTTTGTTATTGATATCGCAAATCTACATTATTTATACTAATGAAGCAAACCGAAATCTATCATCCGGCAGTTGCTGATATGATTAAGGAAGAATTTGCTTATCTTTGCTCAGAATAAGCGAATATAGGCTGCGCCTCGGCAGAATCGAAGCAAGCTTTGCTTCTGCACTCGGTTTGCACTATCTTTGCCTCAAAGAAGTAAAAAAGAATGATACAAAGATATCCATCTGTTTTATTGGAGAATGCAGTAAACGAATTGGCTTCATTGCCTGGGGTAGGGAGGAAGACGGCTCTTCGTCTGGCTCTGTATATGCTTCGCCGTGACGTTAATTATACGGAAGGTTTCGCTTCAGCATTGGTTGCTCTTCGTAAAGAAGTGAAATATTGCAAGGTGTGCCATAATATATGTGACGATGAAATGTGTTCTATCTGTGCCGACCCCCTACGAGACCACTCTACCGTTTGCGTGGTCGAGAATATAAAAGAGGTGATGGCTATCGAGAATACCGGACAGTTTCGTGGTGTATACCATGTGTTGGGAGGTATTATTTCGCCAATGGATGGTATTGGCCCGGGCGATTTACAGATAGACAGCCTTGTCAAGCGAGTGGCTGACGGAGGAGTTAACGAGGTCGTATTGGCACTGAGCACAACGATGGAAGGTGACACTACCAACTTTTTCATTCATCGTAAATTGGCATCCTATGATATAAAAGTTTCAGTTATCGCCCGCGGAGTGTCTATCGGAGACGAAATAGAATATGCAGATGAAATTACGCTGGGGCGTTCCATTGTTAACCGTACAAGCTTTAATGATTCGATTAAAATATGAAATTATCAATTCTCATCACCAATCCTAATGGGAAAGATTCTTCCCTGTGTCTTTGCTCCGTAAAAGCTGCCCTGGCAGAAATGGAAGCTGAAATTCAAACGGTAGAGACGAAAGAAGGACAAACTTTGGCAGAAACTATCGGGCAGGCAATCCGCCGGTCTACAGGAGAATATGTGCTTTTATTGGAACCGGAGGCAGTCATAGGCGAGGAGAGTATCCGTTTGCTTTGCTTCTTTATGGATGAACATCCGGACGCTGGTGCCATAGGGTTGAAAATGCTGAATAAGCATGGCGTCTGTTTGCCTGAACGCCAGGAAGAATCACGGTCTTTATGGGCATCACTTCGTAAGATGTTCGGAGGAAATTCCGGTAAACAGAAAGTTTCTGTTTTTGATACATTTGATTTTTCCTATTTGACCAAAGAGGAAGAACAACGGGTGGATATACTTGCCGGTGGCTGTATGATGTTTCGCCGTGAAGTATTTGAGAAGATAGATTTTCAGGAAATCATTTCGGAAGATGAAGATGCGGGCTGGCTGTGTAAAGGTTTGCCGGAAGGATATAAGAGTTATTATCTCCCGGAAAGGGTTATCTATTATTCCTGGGGAGCTTCCTATACATCAAAAGCAAAGAAGCAGAAACACCGCCGGATGTTGATTATTTGCCGTAAAGAGGATTATAAAAAGATAAAAAACGTTTGCCGGGAACAAATACCGGAGCTGGAACGTGTAGGTCTTTGGAATATGAATGAAGAACGTGTGATAGATGCTATTAGCCGCAGGAATCAGATGGAAGGTTTTACAGATTATGTATTCTGTTGGCCGGATACCCGTTTCGAGCAGATGTCCTTGCTGATGGACAGAATGGTAAACAAGCAGATTACCTATCATATTTATAATAAAGAGAGTAAACATTTAGTGTCTCCCGGTAAATAAAAAAGAAAAGAAAGATGGGATTGCTGCAAAGTGAAAGACTTCTTTTACGTGCTCTGGAACCGGAAGACCTGGAACAGTTGTATCGTTGGGAAAATAATCCGGAATGGTGGGACTTCGGAAATACATTATCCCCTTATTCCCGTTATTTGTTGAAGGCGTATATTGCAGATTCACATCGTGATATTTATGAATCGAAACAATTACGCCTGATGGTCATTCTCCGCTCTACGGGAGTGGCTATCGGCATGGTAGACCTTTACGATTTCGACCCGCATCACAAACGTGCTGCTGTAGGAATACTTATCGATCCACTCTACCGGAACAACGGGATGGCTGTGGATGCATTAGGTATATTGCAGGATTATGCTTTTTCATTTCTGAAATTACATCAATTATATGCTTATGTTTCTGTGGACAATGAAGCAAGTAAAAACTTGTTTTCCCATTGCGGTTATGCCATAACAGGAAAATTAGCCGATTGGATAATTGAAAAAAACGGATATTCGGATGTATTAATCATGCAACTGATATCATCCGAGTGATGAATTTTAGGAGATAGGTTAGTTTAAACAGGGTTCTTTAGGATATTTAGTCCACGCTTCATACTGGCTTCCCAATGCTTCGAGCGAATGTTTCCATAATTCTTCCCCTTCCCCTTGCAGGATATTATAATTGGTGGTGTTTCCTACCACCCATGAGTTCTCTTTAATCTCATTGATTAGTTGTCCTTCGGTCCAACCTGAATAACCGAGGAAGAATTTCACTCTTTTCTCAATGGAATGTCCTTCCTGTATATATTTCTTCAGAGTTTCAAAATCTCCGTCAAAATAGAGGTGTTCGTTTATCTTTAGAGAGTTGGGAAGTGCTAAATCCGGAAGCGAATGAATAAAGAATAACCGGTTAGGACTAACGGGACCGCCTAAGTAAATAGGCATTTCCGGAAATTCTTCGAGGTCTTTAAAAAATGAATTTACAATTAGCTCTGTCTTTTTATTCAAGATAAATCCCATAGATCCTTGTTGATTGTGCTCGATAAGTAATACTACGGAACGTTGGAAATAAGCCTCCTGTAGAAAGGGTTCGGATATTAGAATGCTTCCCTGTGCAGGCAGGACATTATTATGTTTTATTTGGAATATATTATTGTATGTTGCCATTTAAAGAACTTGCTTGGGTTATTAAACAGCGACAATATATGGTATTTAGCTAAAAGAAGCAAATAATAAACCCGGCTTTCATGTTAAGTAAATATAAATGAAAGCCGGGTTATGTTAATTAGACCGTATGATTTTCTTTAAATTGTTTCAATCGTTCTTCAAGCAGCGCATATTGATGAGGCTTGATAAACGAGGTGCAGGCACGAAGACCTTCCTGGTTACTTCCGGTAGTGCTCAGGGATATAGCACTTACCCCGTAATAGATTAGTTCTTCCATAAGCTCTCCTCCGGTCATGCCCGGATAAGCAATGGTGAAATAGAATCCGTCTGCAATCGGTTGATCCAAATCGTGGTCGTAAACGATTTGAAATCCGTAATCCGTAAAAATCTTTTTTAATTTCTCTGCACGATGCCCGTATTCCTGAACTTCGGATACGAAATCGAAAGTACCGTCGGAAGCTGCTTTAAACATAGCAGCTAGAGCTATCTGTGCTGAATGGCTGGTTCCGGATGAAAGGGCATATAATACGCGGTGGGTATAAACGGTTCCGAATGTACCTCCGCCATACCGTTTGGTCAGTCCCGGATAAGCACGGTGATATAGTTTATCGGAGATTGCAGTGACACCGATACGTTGCCCGGCATAGCTGAATGCTTTCGAACCGGAAATCTGTAAGATATAATTATCTGTATAACGGGCTACACTTGCCTGAAACGGAGCCTGGAACGGAGTTCCTAATGGCTTACGGAAGTCCATGGCAAAATAGGCGAGGTCTTCGATAACGATTGCATCGTATTTATTGGCTGTTTCACCGATTATCTGCAATTCTTCTTCCGTCAGACAGAACCAGGCCGGGTTGTTGGGGTTGGAATAAATCATAGCGGCGATATTGCCTTTAGACAGGTACTTATCCAATATCTCGCGTAATTTCTCTCCGCGGTATTCATAAACGTCGAATGATTCATATTTATATCCCATTACAATAATCTGTTGCTTTTGTACGGGGAATCCGGGGTCGATAAACAGGATGGTGTCTTTTCCTTCCTCACACTGTCCGCTGGTTAAGAAAGAGGCGTATGTTCCCTGCATGGAACCTGTTACCGGGACACAGCTTTCCGGGGCAATGTCTATATCGATAAAAGCTTTGATGAAGCGTGAAGCCTCAGCTTTTAATTCTGGGGAACCGTTAATATTCGGATAGATAGAGGCTACTCCGTTCTGAAGCGCTTTGATTTCGGCATCGACTCCTACCTGTGCGGCTTTCAGTCCGGGAACGCCCATTTCCATATGGATGAACTCTGTATTTGTTTCCTGTTCCAGTTGTGTGGATATGGCAACAACTTCGCGTATTGTGGCTTTCCCGAAGTCGGGTAGTCCGTAGCCTTCTATTATTTGTTTGGCTTTCTGATAATCTACAGGAGTATTCTTCATGTCTGTCTTTGTTTTATATGTGGCAAAAGTATGAAAATATTTTATCCTTCCTAAACTTTTTTTGTCGAAAGTATTGTGTAATTGAATTTATTCTATACCTTTGCACCGCAATTGAGAGCAATTGTAACAATAAAAACAGAATGGTGCGTTAGTTCAGTTGGTTAGAATACATGCCTGTCACGCATGGGGTCACGGGTTCGAGTCCCGTACGCACCGCGAAAGCAAATAGCAAATGAAAGCAAAGCTCTGAAATCCTTGAATTTCAGAGCTTTGCTTTTTCTCCGTTTCGGCAAAAAACAGTGGTTTAAAGCAGTTCTCACGTGGCTTATTCGTGGGACTTTTTGAAAGCTGTTTTTGCTCCCACGAATTGACGCATTTGTCTTTGATTGTCAGCTTTTTGCGTAGCTGGTTTTTGAGTGTAGCAAACTAATTTTGTACCACTTAAAAATCAAAGAATTATGGGAGCAGTGAAAAGAAACACACTAAGCGTATTGTTCATCATCAAGAAAGCGAAACTTCTGAAAAACGGTGAAGCTCCTATTTGTATGCGCATCACCGTAAACAAGCGAGTAGCCGAAGTTATGATTAAACGGAGCATTCCTGTTGATTTATGGAATCAGAAAAAGGAATGTTCCAAAGGAAAAGACCGTGTAGCCACCGAACTGAATCACTATATTAATACGGTTCGTGCCAAAGTATTGCAGATACACCGTGAACTGGAAATAGACAACAAACCAATAACAGCCGATATAATAAAGGATTGTTTCTACGGACGAGACAAGGTACAGCGTAGCTTGCTGGAAGTGTATGCAGAGCATAACGAAAAATGTCGTGCCCTGATTGGCAAAGAATATACGGAAAGCACAGTTACCAAGTTTGATACGTCCATAAATCGCCTAAAAGAATATATCCGCAGTTGTTACCACCGTGATGATATAATGCTGGCAGAACTGGACGGGCAGTTTATCCGTGATTTTGATTTTTGGCTGAAAACAGAGAAGCATTGCCAAAACAATTCCGCATTGAAACATTTGAAGAACTTGAAAAAGGTTGTTCGCATTGCTTTGGCTAATGACTGGATAAAGAAAGATCCGTTTTACGGCATCCACTTCAAGCAGGAAGAAGTAAATGTAGAATTTCTCTCACGTGAGGAACTGGATATTTTAATGAATAAGGATTTTGCTATCAAACGTTTGGAACAGGTAAGGGATATTTTTGTCTTTTGCTGTTTCACCGCACTTGCTTTCGTTGATGTGCAGCAGTTAAGCCGTGAACACTTGATAAAAGACAATAACGGTGCTTTATGGATACGCAAGGCAAGACAGAAAACCAGCCAGATGTGTAACATTCCGGTTTTGTCTATCCCCCAAAGGATATTAAGGATATATGAAGATAATGCAGAGTGTATAAAGAAAGGTGTACTTTTGCCTGTAATCAGTAATCAGCGCATGAATGCCTACTTAAAAGAAATCGCTGATTTATGCGGCATTACTAAACGCTTAACTACGCATGTTGCACGCCATACTGCGGCTACAACTGTATTTCTAGGCAATGAGGTATCAATGGAGAATGTAGCTAAGATTTTAGGACACTCTAATATAAAAATGACGCAGCACTATGCAAAGGTGTTGGATAGCTCAATTATGCGAGATATGATTAATGTAGAAAGGAACTTTCTTAAATTGTAGTCTCTATATTTCATATTATCAAAAAAAACTTCTATTTTTGAAATAAATTAATCATGTGTATTAAATCATAATATTATGGAAGTAAAATCTATATACGAAAATTTAATCTTTACGACAGTACGTATTGAAACTGTAATGAAAGACGGAGGTGTAAGCACTGGTACTGGCTTTATTTTTGAATACAATAGTCAAGATAAACAATATCTATTTCTTGTAAGTAATAAGCATGTTATAAAAGATGCTGTGATAGGAAAACTGGAATTTAATATAGCGAAAAATGGAGAGCCAGATTTAGGAAATAAGCACACATTACAAATTAATAATTTTGAAGATAGTTGGATAGGACATAGTAATCCAGATATAGATATTGCAATAACTCCATTTGTCCCCATTATTAATGAATTGGGGAAAAAGAATGTAGAAATTTACTTTCGCTCTATTCCAGAAGCAATAATTCCTAAAAACGATGTTCTAACCGAAGTTGATGCTGTAGAAGATGTTATCATCATAGGTTATCCTAATGGAATTTACGATAAAAAGAATCTACTTCCTATTGTAAGAAAAGGAATAACAGCAACTCCTGCCAATATTGATTTCGAAGGAATGCCTACTTTCATCATAGATGCTTCTATATTTCCTGGCTCAAGTGGAAGCCCTGTATTCATATGCAATGTTGGTAGTTTCACTAAAAAGGGAACTAATGATTTGTATGCAGGAACAAGATTAATGTTTATGGGTATAGTTGCTTCTGTTTTTATTAAGCAAGATGTAAATACATTAGAGGTAATCACAATACCTACGAAAGACATTCCTATTATTAAAACTAGTCAAATGATAGATTTGGGTATAGTATTTAAATCTTCATGTATAGTAGAAATTGTAGAAAGTTTTCTGAGAAAGCATAATGAAATACAATAAATTCTTCCAAAGCAGACTAAAAACATTAACAAAGGTAAGCTCCGTATTCCGTCCGTTCAAGCCCAAGCCCTACGGGTTTGAAAGAAAATCTCCACACCTGCGCTACGCTCCGGGTAGTATTTTCTTCCAAAGGCTTGCACAGACTGAATACTACACTGATAGAGTTAATGTTCTTAGTCAGTTTCGGAAAAAATGTGTTTTTTTAGGACGGTGGGTCATTCCTGCCGTTCCTTGTTGTAGTAAGTCTGCAAAAGCCGTTCTATATAGCTTTGACGGTAGATTATTTTGCCTTTTATCTGAATGTAAGGGATAACGCCCGTATCTCTCCACTCTTGCAGCGTGCGGATGCTTACTTTCAAATATTTGGATGCTTCCCGGTTGCTTAAAAACTTTTCGCCGTTCAGGTGTGGTTTGCTTTCTTTTGCCAGTTTGCCGATACCCTCTAACATTCTTTCTATAGACTGAAAGAAATCCTTAATTATCTCACTGTTGCCGTTTATCAGTTCCATACTGTTATATCGTTTTATTGGTTTATAATCCGTTTGAATGATGACAGGCACACACCTGTCAGTTACGCAGATACTCGCCATAGTAAGATATGGAAAGGCTATCTTTTACCTTGTCATAGCCGATATAAAGCCGTTTAAAGGCTGAAACGATGAAATAACGGTTATCTTCTTTTTGTATCTCGTAAACGGCTGGTTTCGCCTGCCCGTTATCCGATACATGAAGCATCGAAAGGAAATGCTTTTTCCCACTTTGGTATATCATCACCGTAGGATGAAGATTTACACTTTCCCATATTCCGACAATAGCAGACAAGTTGAATGACTGCTTTACTTCCGTATTATTTTCTTCTTTCTTTTCCATAAGACCATCTTTATTTATTGTTTGATATAAAATTTGTTTTCTTGTTTTCCGTACATTCAGCCATCAATCTTTCTATGTCGGCAGATTTATAGTACAGTTTGTTACCAATTTGGGAATAGCCCAGTTTACCGCCGTCCCGGTAGTTCTGCAAACTTCGGATGCTGATACCGAGCAGGGCGCACACTTCACGACCTGACAGCCATTTGTCAGGCTGACGGGTATTCTCTTTGCAAATCCTTTCCACTTGACTGGCGAATCCGTAAAACCGCCCGCACACCTGTTTAAAGGTCTGTTCCTCAATAGTTACGATATTCATACGTTTTTCTCTTTTGACTGGTTGAATATTCCTTTTTGCATTTCTTCCCGGTAGATAGCCGAAAGGACATCATTGTGCGCACCTAAATGTTCTTCCAGTACGTTATCAATGAAATTTCCGATGCTTACTTGTTTGTTTGTAATCACACCTACAATCTGCATAATACGTTTTTGTATCTCTCCGCTTATGTACACGCTTTGACGGTTGCAAACCGACCGTTTTTTAAGGAATACCGATTTATAACTTTCCCGTTCCTTGCTTGCTGTTTCCTGTAATGATTGTTTTACTTCTTCCATACATTTAATTTTTAATGATTTATAAATAGGTTGATTGCTTCCCGATACTGATTGAAAAAATGTAAGCCAGTTTTATAACTATGTCCCTTTATCTTTAAATAGCTTTCAAACATGGTTTAAAACTATATTCAGACCTTGTTTTACTGCCTTATATATTGCCACCATTCAATCATTTTTCAGCAAAGAAAGGGGTAAAAACAGACGCTTTTAAAAATGGGGTTATTTTGTCCGTTTGTGTCGTGATTTGGCGCAACATCTTATATTTCAGGGGGAAATTGCTGTCTGTAATTTTGCAACTGATAAACAGACAGAGGATAAAGCCAAACCACTTGCTTTGGCAATCTGACTGTAGGGAAGATTTTTATGTTCATTAGAACATAGCAAGTTGTGTTTTGAGTAACAAGAAATGTAATTGTAATCTATTGAATAATATACTTTTGAAGAAGTAGAGTATAACAATGGGTAACGATGTAGAAACGAGCGAACTTCTTTAGTCTGCTATATTTTTCCATTGCTTCAAATAACTCTTGCACAAAGATAATGCATCTTTTTTAAAGAATATACTTACTACTAAGTAAATTTGATTATATTTGCATCATGAATGATACAAGAAGTGAAATAATACGGTTAGGGAGTGAATTGATTCGTTCTGTTGGCTACAATTCTTTTAGCTACGCTGACATATCTAAAGCGTTGAATATAAAGAATGCAGCTATCCATTATTATTTCCCTTCAAAGTCAGATTTAGGAGTGGAGATAATAAAGAGGAATCTTAATGCTTTCAACGAACTAACTAAAACATGGGAAGGCTTAGATTACAAATTGCAGTTTTCCAATTACATTCATATGCACGATAGTTTTATTGGTAATCACTGGCTTTGTATAGTTGGTTCACTTTCTCCATCTTATGACACTTTACCTGAAAACATGCAGAAAGAATTGAAGGGATTGGTAAATACAATCCTAAAATGGCTAACAGCATTATTAGACAATGGACTAAAAACTAATATTTTTTCATTTACGGAAACACCAAGAACAAAGGCTTTCATAGTTCATTCTGCGTTACTGTCTTCTTTACAAATGAATAAAGTATTAAAAAATGATGTATATAAGTCTATACAGGAAGGACTATTAAATATCTAATATTTTTTTATCCAAAAAACTTACTTACTAATAAGTATATAAATTCATAAAGATGAGAAAGATTGATTTTTTAAGAGAACAGATTATTGAATCGAGGAATTTTGTAAATCGTTTGATTTCCGAAATTCCACAAGATTTATGGTACACAATTCCTGAAAGCACAGATTCAAACTTTGCTTGGCAAATTGGACACTTGATGATTAGTCAAAACTTCCACGCTATCACATGTATCACTGGAAGAAATCCTAAAATCGCTGAACTAATACCTATTGTTGATTATGTGAAGATATTCAATGGTATGGGTACTTTGCATAGGTCAGTAGAAAAGAACTTGATTTCAGCATATAAGCTAAAAGAGCAGTTCGATGCTATTCACGAAATATGCATAGATAATTTAACGCAATTAAATGATGATATATTAATTGAACAATTAGAACCTATCCCATTCAAACATCCAGTAGCTAATAATAAATATGAAGCTTTATCATGGTGTTTCAAACATGAAATGTGGCATAGTGCTGAGATGGAAGCTATCAAAGTAGCTTTAAACTATCCAATAGTATGGCTAGAAAAATAGAGTTCTAAGATAAGCTCAATATAGCTAAATCATTCTGCATAAAACAGATTATTTAATCTGACAATTAATATTTACATTAAAATTTATGCGTATGAATGAATTATTAGGTATGAGGTTTTTAAGACTATTGTCTGAATCCTCGCAAGAAGTAACTAACGAAAAAATGCAAGATGCTTATGGCGAATTTGTCGAACAAATAAGAATAGTGGGGGATGGGAATGATTACTCCACTATTTACCGTATTCTTACAGCTACCCGTATTGAGATAGCTTCACTTGAAACAGCACCTCTTTACGGGCAGGGGGAAAAATGCGCTTAAAAAGCGGTTCTTACAAAAAACACAGGCGATTATTAACGCAGAACTGGAACTGCTAAATTTCAAAATCACACATCCCGAATCGTTTCCTTTGGTAACTCCATTGACATTTGAATCTTCTTTATCGGTCATACCTAAGTTTCCTAATCTCGGAATCATGGGTATGACCGAAATTCTTTCAGCCCTGATGCTGTTGGGTGGCATCACCGACAACATAGGCAAGAATCCAACTATCATCGCTTTTTCGGAAGTCTTTGAACAGGCTTTCGGATTTAGTTTTAACGGTATCTATGACCGTCAAAGCGAACTTTTCAAACGCAAGCCATGTAACCTCACTAAAACACTGGATGCTTTAAAAACAGTCCTTACTAAAGAATACAAGCAACGGCAAGCGGAAGCACTAAAAAAATAAAGATGAAAAAAGATAATTTTGCAATAGATTGATAAATAGCTATTTGTGTTTGTGATATAGAGGGGTCAATACCGGACTCCTCTATTTTTAGTTCTTTATTCTGCCGTCCTTTGCTTCATCAATCGGTTGAGAACAATAATGTTAAACTTAAAATTGAAGCAAAATGTATGTAGATAATGAAAATTTCGACAAGTGGATGGAAAGGTTATCAAAGAAGCTCACCGAAGTTGGGCAAGACCTGAAATCACTTATCAATACTGACAAGGTAATGGGTGAGAACGACAAACTATTAGATAATCAGGATTTAGCGTTTCTACTAAAAGTATCTTTCCGAACCTTGCAACGGTATCGAGTAAGTGGCAAACTTCCTTACTTTACGATAAGTCATAAGACCTATTATCGTTCAGCCGACATTCGGGCATTTGTTCAAGAAAATGCTGATAGCAAGACCTATGAGCGATTTAAAAAGGAAAATCAACTTGATAAGCAAACCGAAGCAAAATAAGGTGGGTAATGTTACCGCCTGATGGAATGTTACCATTCCCCATTTAGCAGAAATCGCCTCGCTCTGTAGCTCGGCTCGTTTCGCTAAATGAAGCAAGAGGGAACTGGACAAGTCCTGTTCTTCCCTCTTGCCCTGCGGGGCAAAGCCTTCGGCTTTAATAGGTTACGTTCGTAACCATTTATAATAGTGATTATAAGACAGAAATGTATTTCGCTTATAATCAACTAAATGAATCTCATTTTCCTTATAAAAAAGTTATAATCATGGATAAGACTAATAATATATCTACTCTTACCACCATCGGGATAGACCGACAAACGGGTAAGTTGATAGACAAGCTCTGCAAACGCTATTCGCTGAAAAAAGGGGAAATAGTCAGGCTGGCATTTAGCTATATTGATAAAGCGTGTATCAACCCCTCGGAAGCACCGGAATCCGTAAAATCGGAACTGGCGAAGATAAACAAACGACAGGACGATATAATTCGTTTCATCCGTCACTACGAGGAAGAACAACTGAATCCAATGGTACGAACCGCCAATTCTATTGCCGTTCGCTTCGATGCTATCGGCAAGGAATTAGAAAACCTTATCCTTTCACAACTGGCAGCCAGTCAAGAAAGGCAAACAGCCGTACTGCAAAAGGTAAGTGAACAGTTCGGCAAGCACGCCGATGTAATCAACCAGCAGGGGAAACAACTCACCGCCCTGTATCAGATACACCAACGGGATTATAAGAAATTGCTCCAACTGATACAACTCTATTCGGAGTTATCAACTTGTGGCGTGATGGACGGCAAACGGAAAGAAAACTTAAAGACGGAAATCGTCAATTTGATAAATACATAGAACCATGCACATAGATTTTGCCCCGCCATCGGCAGGAACATATAATAATACGGGTAGTTGTCGGCAATTAGCTTCATATATGGAGCATGAAGACTTGGAACGGATGGAGAAAGGAATCTATACCGATGGCTTTTTCAATCTGATAGAGGATAACATCTATAAATCAAAAGTTATAAAAGATATAGATACTAATACCGGGCAACTATTGAAAACGGATGCTAAGTTTTACGCTATTCATGTCAGCCCGTCGGAAAAGGAACTTCAAGCGATGGGTAATACAGAACAGGAACAAGCCGAAGCCATGAAACGGTATATCCGGGAAGTGTTTATTCCTGAATATGCCAAGAACTTCAACAAAGGACTATCCGAAGCGGATATAAAGTTTTACGGAAAGATACATTTTGACCGTAGCCGTTCCGACAACGAACTGAATATGCACTGTCATTTGATTGTGAGCCGAAAAGACCAAGCTAATAAAAAGAAGCTATCACCGCTTACCAACCACAAGAACACCAAGAACGGAGTAATAAAAGGTGGTTTTGACCGTGTGAACCTGTTCCAACAAGCGGAACAGGGCTTTGATAAGCTGTTTGGCTACAACCGCCAATTATCCGAATCGTTTGAGTATTCCAACACGATGAAGAACGGAAGCATTGACGATAAACTGAAAATGCAGGAGCAAGAATTGAAAGAGCCAAAACAATATTTTACTGGCGAAAAGAAAAAAGAAACATTCCAACCCAGTGAAAAAGAAAACAATATTTCTTGTAATCTTGATAACAAGCAAAACAATGAACAATCTTTTAATCAGGTAAATAGCAAAACTGGAAATTCTTTACTGTCTATCTTCTCATTAAGAGATAGCAATAATTACGATGCAACATCGGCAGAGGAATTACAGTCACAGAAACGTAAAAAGAAAAAGAAGAAAGGGATTAGACGATGATTGAATATGAGGAACTAAGAGCCAATATAGACCGCTATCTGATGGAGCGTTTCAAGTATCGTAAATCGCTTGTATACTTAACGATAGACAATGTTATCACCACCCGAAGAAACAGCCGTATAGAGATGTATTTGCGTATCAGAAAGTTTGAAAGCCTGTTCCCACCTGATTGCCTTGTCATTGCCCGATTAGGTTTTAGCAAGGAGCGGATAGGGCATGGTACGCACTTTCTCCAGTTCTTGACAGGGGTAGCCTTAAAGTATGGATTCAGGTACATCGGAATTGAGTATGCTAACGACAAAAGCGGTGCTTTTGCCAAGAAGTTAGGTTTTAATTCAATAGATGGTGAAAACTATTTTATGACAGTTGATAATCTAAAATCTTATTTTTCAATAGAATGAATGTAATCCTTTCTTTTTCTAAGTACAAGTGTTACCTATTTATTTTCTCCATATATGAGATGTTTGTCATTGAAAAAAAAGAAAAACATGCTGTTGATTGATATTTTGAGTTTTTGGTGGACATGAAGATATGTTTTTCAGCCATAAATCTAGCTGTATCACAAATATTTGCTAAATTTGTAAACGATAAAGTACTCAGCATTTTTTTGATTATTACTTTTGTTCATTGTACACTTTTGATAAAGAGTACAGTTTAAGAGTTATCAGTAACTCACTTATGAAAAGTAAAGATTGATAATAAAAATAGATAAATAAATATGTTTCATATACAGCAACCAACAGAACAATGGATTGACGAAGTTGTGAATGTTATTAATGAAAATCAGTTGAAACCTGAAGAATCAAAATTCATGATGGCATTCTTTTCCTCTATGGATTCTGAATTTGTAGAATACTTTCAGAACAATAAGACGCAAATTTCATCTTTTAGTGGACATAATTTTCATATTTTCACCCCTCTTATATATGAAGATAGAGTTATTCCAGATGAAGAATGGAGAAAGATGAGAAATGAATTCAAATCTTTCGGGATTCCTATTGGTACAGAACCTACATTCATCTTCTTTAATATTTTTAAATCAAAGCAAGATAAATATGAACCAACATTTTTTGCAGGTTTTGAGTGTAATACGTTTAATGAATTTCCGAGAAAGCTTAAAAATGCCATAGATAAAAGTATTGAAACTAAAGATACAAAGCGATTGGCAAACAAACTTTCTGAAGTTTTTCTTAGCAAAAATATTATCCCAATTGATAAGGTAAATAATATATTGAAAGAAACCATAAGTCGAAAATTACCTCAAGCAAAAGTATTTATAAGCCACTCAAGTAAAGACAAGCCATTTGTTCATAAATTGAAAGAAGAACTTTCCAAAGACAATTCATTAAAGTTTTGGATTGATGAAAATGAAATACTAGCAGGAGATGATATTCAAAAAACAATTTCTGAGTCATTAAAAGAAATGGATTATTTATTGCTTGTTATTTCCGAAAATTCGATAAAATCACCTTGGGTAAATTTTGAGGTTTCACAGTTTATGGGGATTGCTGAAAACAAGAGAATAATTCCTATTATTTTATCAAAAGGACAGAGTTTCTCAGAACCAATAGATAATTTGGTTAGGCGATTGAATTATTTAGATTTTTCAGATAAAAAAAACTGGCGTAAAAATATTACTTCAATTAAGTCAGCACTATTAAAAGGCACAGGGATTGATTGCCAATCCAAAGAAATAAAAATTAACTTCAATAATACTGTTGATAATGCAGTTATTGGAAATAATAATAAAATTGTTATTAACCAAACGAGGAAAAAAGTAGTTCAAAAATATCCTGAGGGTTGCATTGGTTCAGATACAGTCAAAGCAAATTATATTGGACACCTAATTAGCCGCTATAATGAGTATAAAGAATACGAAGTCGGAAAAGGTCAGGTAAAATATGCTGTATTTGCAAGTCAATTAAAGAAACGTTACAAAATTGCACCTACGAGAACTTTGTATAATCTACATATCAACAAATTTGATGAATTGGCAAGTTACATTCAAATGAGAATAGATGGAACAAAACTTGCAAAAATCAAAGGAAAAGAACATAAAAACTACTCAACATTTGAAGAATTTGAGAAAGGACAAAAATAAAAAAAGCACCTGTTAATTACTGATTCAATATCAAGCTTAATTTATTTATTCTTAATAGTTTAGATATTAGTAACAAGAAAACACAATAGTAGTATATAAAAAGAAAAAAATGAATATTGACTTGAAATTTTTAGAGCCATATTTAATTTATATGATTTTCGCATTTCTAGGATTGCTTATCCTGTATATTAAAACGTATACGACTGAAAAAGCAAAAATGGAAGTTCTAAAAAGCGAGAACAAGAAATTAATAGAGGAAACGGAAAGAATAAAAAAAGACTTTCAATTGGAAATATCTAAACGGAGATATCAATATGAGAGTAAAAAAGAACAATATATATTATTTTTCAAATTATTAGACCAATTTACCAATGAAGCAAACAAAAGTACTCAAGAAAAGCTGTTGCCTATTTTAGATGAATTTAATAGAAATTTTTTGAATTCTTCCAGCAGGAATGATAAGAAAGGCGAAAATAATGCTACATCTGTAATGTCAAAGAAAATCCAAAGATTGACATTTGAAGCAAATGAAAGTCTAATAAAAATTAAGCAAGAGACAAATACAATCCGCTTAATAGCAAGTGATAGAATAATACAAAAGTTGGATTTATTAGAACTTGCATACGACAAGAATATGGAGCAAGCAATTAAAATGATGAATGATTTACCAAAGCAAATGATGTCTAATGACCAATATGGGATGAAAAAAAGTCAAAGGGAAATTGAAATTTCAGCATTAGTAATAAAAGAAATTAAAGATGAAATTATAGAATTAATGAGAAAAGAATTAGATGAAATATAACTTCCTGCCATCAACATATAATTTGGATTTTGTTAGTATAAACTTGAGGACAAAGTGTTTCGAAAAGAGCGACTTTATCATTGGACTATCAAGTGTTCATGTACTTCTTCAAAAAGTAATGTTTTTGTTGAAAAATTAGGCTTTAATTCAATAGGTGACAAAAACTATACCATAACAGTCGATAATCTAATATCTTATTTTTCAATGGAATAATCTTAATTAATTCTTTCTTTCTCTGAACACAAAGGTATATTCCAAGAATAAAACGGCAACACTTTTTGAAAATTTCTTCCTTTTTCGTTCCTCAAAAGAGTAAATTTCCAAAAAGTGTTGCCTTATTTATTCTTTCCATATAGGAGATGTTTATCAGAGAAAAAAAGGGAAAAAATATGTTGGTTGTGATGTGCTTACTTTACCAATTCATATTTTCCCTCAATCCGTTCTGCAAGATTTGTCATATCCTCATTGATTTTGGTACGTGTTATGTCCGCATAGATTTGAGTAGTGGAAATGCTTCGATGTCCCAATGTCTGGCTAATCGTTTCTATCGGAACACCCATTGAAAGACAAAGGGTTGCATAGCTATGCCTTGCCATATGATAGGTCAGCCGTTTCTCGATATTGGCTGCTTTGGCTATCTTTTTCAATTGAATATCAGCGTTTTCTATTGTGCATAACCTAAAGACCTTTCCATCAAGCCCGGCAAAAGCCGTATTCCGGTATTTCTCGATAAGACGCAATGGAATATCAAGTAGGGGAATGTAGGAAGTAGTTCCAGTCTTTTGGCGGTTTAAGACAATCCACTGTTTGCCATCTTCTTGCCGTACAATATTATCATGCCGTAAGTTTTTTAAATCCACGTAAGCAAGCCCCGTAAATGTCGAAAACAGAAACATATCACGAATAAAATTAGCACTTTCATGTTTCATATCTATTTGCATCAACCGTTCTATCTCATCCATAGATAGCCATTTCCGTGTAATGGTTATCCGCTGGGGACGATAGCCAAAGAACGGGTCTTGATACATCAAACCTTTATTTAAGGCTCGCATTACAACCCTGCGCAATGGTTTTATGGTATTGTTGGTTGTGCTTGCGCTTAATTGCAAATTGACTTTTAGATAGTAAACATACGATTCTATAAAATCAAAATCAACTTGGGTAAACGGAATATCCGTTACCTCGTATTTATACCCCAAAAACTCTTTCAAATGTAGATAAGCACGATAAAGATGTGTATAAGTGGTTTTTACTATCAAAATGCCGACAGACTGCCTTTTCTCTTCAACTAAGGCTGCAAACTCCTGTATTAAACTGTTTTGTTTAATTCCAATTCCTTTGATAGCGTTTTTCAGGATTTCAGCCGTAATGTAGCTTTTGTTTTCCAGTAAGGTTTTATAGTGGCGGACAAGTTCAGCCCGATAGTTTTCTATCTGCTTGTTGATAGTTGTTTCTTCTTTTGATTTGCCTATGGCTATTCCCTGTTTGGCATCCCATTTTTCGGGAGATAACTCTAAGCCCGTACTGAAAGCCGAGCTTTTTCCGTCCACGCTGATACGCCCCATGACAGGGCAATTACCTGATTTTTTCTTTTTGCTGGTATTCAGGTAAAAGAGTATAGCGAAAGTGCTTCTATTGCTTTGCATAATATCTGTATTTTGGATTGTTAAAAGTTGAATTTAGTGGCAAGACGTGCAGATAGTTGCTGCATATCGTTGCCTATCTTCTCATTGTTAAGACGTGCGTAGCGTTGGGTTGTTTCAATATGCTTGTGTCCTAACATCCGGCTGACACTCTCAATCGGAACGCCTTGTGAAAGGCAGATTTGAGAAGCGAACGTATATCTCGCCATATGGTAGGATAATTTCCGGTTGATACCGCAGTTTCTTGCAATTCGTTTTAAACCGACATTCACCTGTCCTAAACTCATGTGGGGAAATACTTTTCCATCGGGAGCAAGCCCCTTGTAATACTTCATGATTCGGATAGGAATATTCAATAGTTTTACATTAAACTCCGTATGCGATTTTTGCCTGTTGGCTGAAATCCACAAACTACCGTCGTCTTCGGTGATAATATCTTTCCAAGAGAGTTTATGCACGTCTGCATAAGCCAAGCCGGTAAAGGTCGAAAACAGGAACATATCACGGATAAACCGTTGCGTGCCTGATTTAAGGGGAGTTTTCATTAACAAGTCCAGTTCGTCATTGGTGAGCGACTTGTTTTTAAGTTCCGTCTTTTCCAATTCAAACCCGTCAAAAGGTGGACGGGTGATGATTCTTCGATGCAATGCCAAACGTATTACTTTATTTAGCAAGACAATCCGAGCCTTAACGGTTCTCGGCTTCATCTTGCGTTTTACACGGAAAAAGAAATTCAATGCTTCAATGAAAGGCAAATCTAACTCGGCAAGGGGAATATCCTCTATATGGTATTCTTCCCGAAGGAATTGTTTAAGCTGTTTATAAAGGACTTCATACTGCTTGTAGGTGGATTGTGCCCTGTCGATGCCTATTCTCCCTTTGAAATTTTCCATCATTTCACCGAACAGGACAAGCAGTGTTTTTTGTGCAGTGGCAATTCCTTGAAAGGCGTTCTTCACTTCGATAGCGGTTACTTTTCCGGTTCGCTTTAGAATGTCCTTGTAGTGCGCATGTATGGAGAGATTAATTTTATTAATCTCTCTGTTGAGTTCAACGGCAACATGGCTTTTGCCCATTGCCCGACCTGATTTTACACTCCAAAGCCGCTCTTCGATTTTTAACTTTGAGCCGAATTGTGCGATGGTGTTGCCGATGATGATTTTCCCGACAATTGGGTAAATGGCATCGGGATTTGTTTCTGTTCTCTCCGTGTTCCCCTCTCGTTTGAGATAGAAGGACACCTTTAGTTCGTTGTTCATTACGCTCACATTTTTAGTTCGTAAAATTACTTTCAATATGAGTTATCCGAACAATGTAAACCACAGACAAACAACGCTATAACCAGACGTTTAACGTCATCAATTTGCTGTATTTTTCGCCTGTCAGAACGGGTAACGGTTTAGAAATGGAAAGTTTGCTCTAATCCGCTTTTTCTTGCTATTTCGCTACTCGGCATCCAAAGACACTAAAAGACATACATTTCTATTAGTCAATCAATTACCCTTGTTTTCTCTCTTTCTCCTTTTACACTCCTTGTTTTCAGAGGCACGCACTTCGTTTTTTGTGCCTCAAAACGAAGTGCGTGCCTCAAAACCTTGCCACCTTAAAAGGTGGTTAGTTTTACTCCGAAGTCGTAAAACCAGTAAACAATTATCATTATGGAACAGAAAAAGAAGTCATTTAACAAAGGTGGGCGCAAGCCTAAACTTGCCCCACGAACACACCGTTATTCCCTGAATTTGGACGATGTGGAGAACGCCAAGTTTTTAGCCTTTTATGACCAGTCGGGCTACAGGGTAAAGGCGCATTTCATTAAGAACTGTATTTTCGGGAAGTCGTTTAAGGTGCTTAGGATTGATAAAAGCAAGGTTGATTATTACATTCAACTCTCCCAACTGTTTTCACAATTCAGGAGCATAGGCATACTGTATAACCAAACGGTAAAAGAGATTCATTCTAATTTTACGGAGAAGAAAGCGTTTGCCCTGCTTTACAAATTGGAACAATACACTGTTGAACTGGTAAAGACGAACCAGCAGATTATTGCACTTACCAAACAGTTTGAAGCATCTTATAAGCAGGAGGGAATAATATCGGCAGGGAAATAAGTACAGGCTTGCCAAAAGAAAAACATCCCGAAACTGCCACGTGTACAGCTCCGGGATGAATTTCATTTTTACTTATTCGCTCCGTGTTCTTTCTCGAACTTTCGGAGCGTGCCCCCATCGAACCGTTCCTTTATGAACTCACGCACATCGGAAGCCCGATAGTAGGCTTTTCCGCTAATCATCATAAAGGGCAGCAGTTTCTTGCTTCTCAACCGTTGCAATGTCCGGGTGCTGACCTTGAACAACAGGCATAAATCCTGATTATCCAGTAGTTTATCACCCGGCATTACTTCGGGATTGGTTTGTAAATTCTTTACATCTTTGCCTACTTCATCCAGTTTATCAAGTAGTTTTTGCATCCAGTCTTTGAACTCGTAATTATCTATATACATAATTTGCTTCATTTTTCAGGTTATATACTAATGATTACCAATCGATTGATGAAGCAAAGTTCGGAAAAGGGAAGCAAACAAACTGTAGGGTAGCATACGCTACCCCGTATAAATTGATGCTAAATGCCTGATTATCTATACCCTTTATTTTCGTGTTCTTTTCGGATAAGGGTTGCCAATTCGTTAAGGAACTCTGTTAGCTTTGTTGGCTTTCGCTTGATGACATCCATGTACTTTTGGTGATAATCACCCAATTTGATATTAAAAAGCCATTCAAAGGCTTTGCCTAAGTCCGTCAGGTGAACAGGTTTTCCATTTTGATATATTATACGTTTGGAGAGGAATAAGCCACTGACAATTTCCATGATATTGATAAGGCTTGTTTTGTCAGATAAATGGAGAGGGGAAAGGAATAGCTTATTTGCGTGTTGCTGAAACTGTTCCGGATATTTTATGCGCAGTTTGATAATACGTATTTCATTATTTAGTAATCCTATTACTTCATCAATTAAATGCAAATAGGGCATTTTTTTCTTGCTCAAACCGTACACGATACGATTTAAGTCGATGCAAACCAAAGGAGAAATAACGAAGTAAAACGCTATAATCCTGTTCTTTGAAACTGGAATCAGCTAAATGTGTAGCCAATTCCTCAATAGCCTCTGTAAACTCTGTTACAGAAACTTTACGCTGCGAGCATTCCAATAATAATCGGAAAAATCTCTCTTGTAATATATCTTTCATGTACTTATATTTAATAGCTATCGAATTGATAGCCTTATTCACTTACTTTGATTAGCTTGATTAGAAGATATATAACTTTTTAATTGTGCCAGATTAGAAGTTGCAACAGCATATTTTACACCACTATTTATTATATCATCTATCATTTGCCTTATTTCAGTAGGAGAATGATTTATATGTCCCTCAAACATAAGTTGCAGAGCATCATTACTATAAATTTTCTTTGCTATTGGCACACTGATAAATAGAGGTAAAAGATATAATCTGTTTGCTTTTTCTGTTTTAGGATTGATACCCATTCTTTTGCAAATAGCTAAGCCTTCCCGAATAGCTTTCATTGTAGTTTTAATAATAGCTGTATTTTGTATAAAATTAGAGGCACTTCCGGCACTCATTATTCCCGCTGAAAGACCGGCAGCGACAGCATAATGTGTGATTAGCCATACTAATATTTGATTAGAAATGGCAGGCTTCAAATTTGCTTTATCCAGTATTATAGAAAGTTTTTCTACTCGTGGAGTTATCCGCCCGTCTTTTTCTCCTAACGGGGTATTGGAATATTTTAAACCTGAAATGGCACAATGTATGCTTTTATCTTCTTTTCCGCCTCCCACCATAAAGGGAAAGGCAAAAAAGTATTGTTCAGGTTTTAAATATTTATCTATTTCTGTAAAAACATCCCAGTTATTTTGGAAAAATACAACATTTGCTTTTCCTGCTGACTTTGAAAGACTTGGCAATATAGTTGATAATTGCAATTTATTGGTGGAGACAATAATATATTCAAAATCATTGTTTGACGAAAGTTCGTCTATTACTGTAGGCTTAAAGATTACATCTATATCTTTTCTTGCTTTCCCTCTAAAGTCCGAACAGATAATATGAATGCCATCTTTTTGTACAAATTCTTTTTGCCCTTTACGCACCAATACGGTAACGTCACATCCTGCTTTGGATAATTGCCAACCATAAGTACAACCCACTACGCCAGCACCGTATATCAATATTTTCATAAAGCGATGTTATTAAGTTTTTTATTATCGTTGATAAATACAGAGTTGAATACCGATAGATTTTCGGTATAAGTATCACAAATATCAAGTAGCTGTTTGGGGGTATAACCCGTGAACATTTTAAACTCCTTTATTAGATGTGATTTATCATAATATCCACAATCATAGGCAACTTTACTTATACTGATTTGTGGAGTTGATTGCAAAACATGAAATGTCTTTCTAAATCGTGTGATTTGGATAAAATCTTTCGGATTCAGTCCTACATATTCGGTAAATATCCGTTTGAATTGCTTATATCCTAAACAAGCCGTTTGAGATAGAACGGATATATTTCCTTCTCCTTCATTGATATTTTGAACAGTAGTCATAATTCTATTGGCGTTACATGGAATATTTCTGCATAGCCTATTTAATAAATATTCTTCTATCTAACGGCTTGATATGTATCAGATGCTTCGTTTATTTTCTCTTCCAATTCTACTAAATAGGTATTATCCAACAAATCAATACCTATGTTTTGATTAGTAAATTCTTCCATAGGATATGGAAAAAACATCCTGCATCCGATAGGCTGGAATAGGATAATGACCATATCCAAGAATGAAAATTCTATATCTGAATAAGTGCTGATTTGCCCGCTTATATAGGATTGTGGCTGCGTACCCTTATGAAAAGAAGAAATAATTTTGTTTCCTTTATGAAAAACAAGTGCTACACAACCTGCCGGGATAGAACGTTGAAAGCCTTGCTTTACATCATCTATCCTTAAAAACCAATATTGCTTTATATAAGGAGCGAGCAATTTAGTAGGTTGTATTACTTGAATTTTCTCCATTTTGCCTTAATTATCAGGCAAAAGTAAGATTTCTTAGATTGATAATAGGTGTAAAAAAGGGACATTCTAACAAAAATACAAAAAACACAGCAGAAAGGTTAGAAGTTTGACACTCTGTTAATAAATCTTTAGATAATATTCCGAATGAACTATTTTACTAATTTTGCACCAACTCAAACAACCACCGCAACACCAAGCAATCTAAAGAATTGCACACGTGGGGTTATTAGTGGGGGAAAGAATTAAGAGCTTGCTAAGATATTGAGTACGTGAGGAATAGAATTAAGGTTCATCTTCCGTACGCACCGCAAAATATAAATGAAAGTAGATAAAAGCTCTGAAGTCTTTGGATTTCAGAGCTTTTGTTTTTTGCAAAATGTTAGGGATTTGTCGTATTTAATGACACTTTTGTGAAATAATGCCTTTTGTATTGACTTGATATGTAAATATAAAAGACGTTTTAGGTAGCATCCGGACTCTTTTTGACCGCAAAAAGGGGCTATTTGTGTACTATTTGGCACCTATTCCCATTTATTTGAGGGCTAATTTCAATAAATTGTACGGAAAAATCCAGTTATCTGTGCGATAAAAAGCAACTATCCGCGCAGGTAAAAGCTGTATGTTTTGACTTCAAAGCATATATGTTTCGACTTTAAAGCATATATGCTTTGTTTTCGGATGTTATCGGACATGGACGCGATTCTGGAATGGTTCAAAATCCGAACTTGATATGAATGTTAATTTGGTTATTATTTTCCATAAAGCATAACATTGTATTTAGACGCGGATTATGCGGAAAACGCGGATTAAGAAACAAATTGTATGTGTTAATCAGTGTTTTATACAAAATTAGCGTCTAATAAATTAATTTTTGTATCTAATCAATTGGTAAGCTTTTTGCTGTATAGGTAATAGAGTGATAAAACTAAACTTCGCGAGAATAGCTTATTTGCAAGTTCTTCCGTAGGTTGCTCCGTATAGAGAACGTAGGAACAGGATGTTTTGTCATTTTGTCAAAATGTCAATGCCGTTAACTCATTGTTGCCTTAAAACCCGTTCCAACCGACTCAAACCGTCTGCCAGTATTTGTCGGGGACAGGCTATATTGATGCGGATAAACCTTTCGCCGGCATCACCGTATAGATCACCTTCATTAACCCAAATCTTTTCTTTCTCAAGCAACGCCTTCACAATTTCTTTGGAGGATTGGTTCATAACCGAGCAATCCACCCATACGAGATAGGTCCCTTCAAGTATGGTTACAGGAAACTGCGGAAGGTATTTTTTGAAATAGGACTTCAGATACCTGTAGTTTTCCGACAGGTAATGGATTAATTCTTTCAGCCATTCCTCCCCGTTATTGTAAGCGGCAATCGATGCTTCGACACCGAAAGGATTTACATCACAGACTTCGTTTATATTGATTGCTTTATCCATTTTCTTGCGCCTGCCTTCATCTGCCGAAATAATATTTGCAATCTGTAGTCCAGCCAGATTAAATGCTTTGCTCGGTGAAACGCAAGTGACGGAATTCATTAAGAACTCTTCTGAAATGGATGCGAAAGGCGTATAGGTATATTCCGGGAAAACCAATTCGCAATGAATCTCATCGGCTACAATCAAGACATTGTTACGAATGCAAATCTCGCCGATACGGGCCAGTTCTTCCCGGGACCATACTCTTCCTGCCGGATTATGCGGGTTACACAACAGAAGCAACTTTGCTTTGGGGTCGGCTGCTTTTCTTTCCAAATCTTCGAAATCAATCCGGTAGGTCTCATTTGTATAAATAAGAGGATTGGCAATTATCTTACAATTGTTATTGCGGATGGAAGAAAAGAAGCAATTGTATACCGGTGTTTGTACCAATACATGGTCGCCCGGGACAGTCAGTGCTTTAATTATGGCGGATAATGCCGGAACTACTCCTGAGGTGTAGATAATCCATTCCCTTTCTATTTGCCAACTATGCCGTTGTGTGAACCAGTGTGTTACGGCTTCGTAGTAAGCGGAGGGTACTTTTGTATATCCGAAAATTCCATGTTCCACCCGTTTGTGCAAAGTTTCAATAATAGCAGGAGCCGTACGGAAATCCATATCTGCCACCCACATGGGCAAAACCTCTTCTTCTGCCGTATCCCATTTATAAGAGTTGGAACCACGGCGGGGAATTATTTCATCGAAATCGTATTTCATTGGTTGAAACAAGTTCTGTTGTCCCACAATTTTAATACGCAGTTTCCGGGAGCTTTGGTATTTTCATCAATGATGATTTTGCCATAGCTATCGGCCGTGATACTTCCGGTACGCGGATTCTTTACACTATGTACAGGCGTTTTGATTGTGGCTTGTACGCTACTGTATTCAAAACACAGGTCGGCATCTTCTGCCATTGTACAATTTTCCAGAATAAGATTATGAGCATAACATAATGCCTGCGTTCCTGAAATCTTACAGTTTACCAGACGGAGGTTATGTGAGTGCCATCCCAAGTATTCACCGTTTAGTTCGGAGTTGTATACGGTTACATTCTCGGTATTCCAGAAGGCGTCTTTGGAGTTGATGACCGCATGGCGGATTTCTACGTTTTTGCAATATTGGAAAGAGTAGTTTCCGTTCTGGCTGTAATTTTCGATACGAATATTTTCACCGTGCATAAAGAGGTAATCCGCTTTATCAATCTGGACATTCTTCAGTTCTACGTTGCGGCAATGCCAAAGGGTTTCCAATGCATTGGGAAGCTGTACGTTTTCCAGTTTGATTCCATCCATTTCCCTGAACATCTTTGGCGCTTCCACCACAGTGTCTGTCATTTGAAGCCCTTGGGAATACCATAAGGCGGCACGTGCCCCTTCTGTAAAGAAACAGTTCTTTATGATAAAGCCGTTGTTATGCCAGAAAGGATATTTGCCTTCGAAGCGACAGTTTACGGCTATGATATTGCTGCATTCTTTTAGTGCCGATTCTCCGGTATGGATGGTTACGTTTTCCAGTTGCAAGTCGTGTGTTGCAAATAAAGGGCGTTCGCCTTCAAATTCTTTATTTTTAATTAGTTCCATGTTTGAATATGTTTGTTATTAATTTGTTCAATAGTTTAATTACTGCAGTTCGAAAGTGACAGTAGTGTTTCTGTTTTATTGTTTCAGATATTTATTGAAAAAAGATTCCAGCTTATCGAATGGAATGAGACTTACACGGTCATACAGGTCTACATGCCCGGCATTGGGTACGAGAAACAACTCTTTTGGTTCGGCTGCCAGACGATAAGCCTCTTCACTAAATTCACGTGAATGGGCATTCTCCCCAGTGATGAAAAGCATGGGACGGGGTGAAATCGTTTCAATATCGGCGAAAGGATAGAAATTCATGAATTTCACATTGCTTGTCAATGTGGGGTGCGTAGTGGTCTGTGGTGTAGCTCCTTCCGGTGTGACTTCTCCTCGTGAGGTACGGTAAAACTCATAAAATTCACGTTCTATGGGATTTGAATTTTCAGTCAGTTCATGTACCGTACCACCTGTGTATTTAGTTTCTCCTCCGGAGAATTCAACATAGCGCTGTTCGGCTGCTTCGGCAAGGATTTGTTTTCTTTGTTCCAATGTCTGTGCATGTTTTAACCCGTTACGGCTGGCAGTTCCCATATTGTACATGCTTATGGTTGCGATAGCTTTTAGGCGAGGGTCTATCTTTGCTGCACTAATGGCAAAACTGCCACTGCCGCAAATCCCGATGACTCCGATATGTTCGCGATTAATGAATGGGCGAGTACCTAAATAATCTACCGCGGCGCTGAAAGCTTCCGCATAAATTTCGGGAAGGACCGCGTTGCGTGGTTCCCCTTCACTTTCGCCCCAGTATGACAAATCGATGGACAATGTGACGAATCCCCTTTCTGCCATCTTTGTTGCATACAGGTTTGCACTTTGTTCTTTGACTGCCCCCATAGGGTGCCCGACAATGATGGCGGGATATTTGTCTTCTGCTTTCATCCCTTTCGGTACAAAAAGGTTTCCGGTTACTTTCATTTTATACTGGTTGGGAAAGGATACCTTTTCCGTGTTCACTAAATTGCTTTTATAAAAGTTGTCCGCATCAGTTTGTGCGAAAGACAGACTTATACCAAGCGTCATGCAAAATACTGCTGCTAATAATCTTCGTGTCATTCCTTTTTTAGTTTAATGATTAATGGATTGATTCTCTTTTTACTACATTACAAAATTACGATGTATGGAAGACATTTTTTGTAGATGGATTACAGACATCATAACCCAAATTACAGATTCTGGATTATTCTTTATGGGTAGGTGGAGGTAAGGTTTCTGTAAATAAAGAATGGAGCTCTAAAAATAGAAAAGCAGCATTTGCAATCCTCTGTTACAATGCTGCTTTTACTGTCACAAAAATTATTCCTAACGGAATGATTTACGGAAAATTTCTACGCAATCTTCATGTCCCAATTCGTAAGGATTGGCAAGGAATAATCCTCCCATTGTTTCTTTTGCATTGGTAGCCAATGTATCAAATTCGTCGGGGGTGAAACCATAATCGCTCATCTTCAAGTCGGCTACGCCACACTCTTTTTGCAACTTGACCAGCATTGTGATGAAATCTTCCGGTTTATTGGCTTCCGGCATACCCATTACTTGTGCCATTTTTATGAAACGTTCATCGCAGGCATGCTTTTCAATGAAGAATTCATAGAAAGCTTTTGAAATCATAATCAATCCGGCGCCATGCGGCAGGTTTTGATGATAGGCACTCATCGCATGTTCCAGGGAATGCTCGGCTGTGGTACTGCAAAAAGTCATTACAGCGCCGGACAAGTTGTTTGCAAATGCAACTCTTTCGCGGGCTTCCATATCGTTGCCATCGGCTACTGCACGGGGCAGATATTTTGCAATGTTTTTAATAGCAGTCAATGTATACATATCACTCATCAGGCTGGCTGTTTTGGATATGTAGCATTCCGTAGAATGAAACAGGGCGTCGAAACCCTGATAAGCCGTGAACTTGGGAGGAACAGATTTCATCAATTCAGGATCGACAATGGAGAGTAGGGGAAATAGTTCGTCATATCCTCCAAAGCCGATTTTCTCATTTGTTTCATCATTGGTGATAACTCCCCATTGGTCGGCTTCCGAACCGGTTCCGGCAGTAGTCGTGATACAAACTAATGGCAGGGGTTTATTCTGCATCTTTTGTTTTTTTCCTGTTCCTCCATGTATATAATCCCAAACATCGCCCGGGTTAGTAGCCATAAAGGCAATTGCCTTGGAAGCGTCCATAACACTGCCTCCGCCCAATGCAACAATAAAATCACATCTGTTTTCCTTGGCAAAAGCTGCCCCTGCCATTACTGTCGATTTTAGGGGGTTGGCCTCTATCCGGTCGAAAACAACCGTTTCGATGCCCGCCAGGTGGAGTTCTGTTTCAACGGTGTTTAAATAACCATTGTCTTTGGTGGAACGTCCGTTGGATATAGCAACCATAGCCTTTTTACCAGGTAACTGCTGCTTGTGAAGTTCTTTTACCATACCGGAACCAAACAAGGTACGGGTAGGAATATAAATTCGAAAGTTACTCATAATTACTTGTTGTTTTTAATTTATCATTTTTATACTGCAAAGATACTTTACGGGTGACAAGTACTTTGTAGACAGATTACAGGTATTGATACCTTAATTACAGATTACTAATAGTATAACTTTATTTACAAGTTCTTGTTCAGGCCCGGATAAAAGAAAAGTGTATACAGATTACGGATTGTGTAACCCTAATTACAGGTACACCATACTACATAAAATAAGTATTCGTATCTTTGTTCTAGTTCAAATATTTACCTCATATGGATAAAATAATACAATTGGAAAATGTAGACCAGTATAATAATTTGTACGGGCTCGAAACACTGCATCCGTTAGTAAGTGTCGTTGACCTTACGAAAGCGACTAAAATGATAAATCATGTTCAGATAAATTACGGCTTGTATGCGCTTTTTCTGAAACAAACCAAGAGTTGTGACATTAAATATGGGCGTAAATATTATGATTATCAGGAAGGGACTATTGTTTGTTTTGGCCCGGGTCAGACAACCCAGGTAGAGATGTTGAAGGAGGATGTGGCACCTGAAGTTTATGGTATCGTTTTTCATCCCGACCTTATTCGTGGCACCTCTTTAGGGAAGAATATGAAGAACTATACTTTTTTCTCTTATGCCGTAAATGAGGCATTGCATGTATCTGAGCAGGAAAGATCTATTGTGATGGATTGCTTTGAGAAAATCAATATCGAACTTGAACATGCCATAGATAAGCATAGTAAATCGTTGATTGCAATGAATATAGAGTTGCTTCTTAACTATTGTATGCGTTTCTATGAACGCCAGTTCATTACCCGTAGCAATATAAACAAAGATGCTCTCACCAGATTCGAACAGCTTTTAGATGACTATTTTCAAGGTGATCAGCCTGTACAGGACGGCTTGCCTTCTGTAAAATATTTTGCCGACAAGATTTGCCTTTCGCCTAATTATTTTGGAGATATGGTAAAAAAAGAAACCGGAAAAACTCCACAAGAACATATTCAGGAGAAAGTTATCGCACTGGCAAAAGAATATATTGCGGAGACTGATGATACTGTCAGTCAGATCGCTTATGCGTTGGGATTCCAATATCCGCAACATCTTAGCCGTCTGTTTAAAAAACGTGTCGGCTGTACGCCGAATGAATACAGAATGCAGAATAATATGAGCCTTTGATGAGCCGTTTCTATGAAAGGAAAAGTGTTAAATATCAAGACGGTACATCAATGTAACTGTTGTTTGGGATATAAAACATTACATCCGTTGGTGAGTGTTATCGACTTGTCGGCAGCCAATCTTGAGCAGTGTGTTGTGAAGTTTGACTTTTATACGATCCTGCTAATTGAAGGAGATGTGGATGATTTTTTGTACGGACGTAAATATTATGACTATTCCAATGCTTCATTGGTATTCCTCACGCCGGGAGAATCGATCGAAATAGATAAAAGCGAAATACTCCTACGGAAGGGTTGGTTGCTGGCATTCCATCCCGATTTGCTCTCTCACACTTCATTGGATGAAACGATAAAGAATTATTCATTTTTCTTTTATAAACCGGAAGAAGCTCTACACTTGTCACTGCGTGAAAAGACGAAAGTAATAGAATGTTTGTGCAACATAAAAGAGGAATTGCGGCATGCGATAGATTGCCACAGTAAAACGATTATTTCACGCTATATAGAATTGCTGTTGGATTATTGTTTCCGTTTTTACGAACGTCAGTTTATTACGCGGTGTAACGCAAATAAATCTGTAATTTGCCGAACGGATGATCTATTGGATGAATATATCCGGTCCGGCAAATTGAAAAGTGGTGTATTGCCGTCTGACGAATACTGTGCGGACAAACTTCATTTGTCATCATATTACTTTAATGACTTATTAATTTTTGAAACAGGAAAAAACTTATATGAATATTTCCAGATAAAACGGTTGGAAGCCTCCAAGAAAATGCTGTTGGAACAAAACAAAACCGTCGGCAAGGTAGCAGAAGAACTGGGTTATCTGAATGTACAATATTTCAGCCGTCTTTTTAAGAAAGTAACGGGTATCGCCCCAAGCGAATATAAGTTGTCACAAAATTAGATAGCCTTATAAAAAATCTTTTCTATATTCGCAGCATTGATCTATAAGTTCTATATGCCATGAAAAATAACATCTTTACTTGTTTATTATCTCTTTGTCTGGTATTATGTGTATGCTGCTCGATGCCGGAAAATAAAAGTGAACGGCAGAAACCTCTGTCACCTCCAATAGTTGTTGGGGTTTTTGATGGTCATGGCGGGGCACAAAGTTGTATTTGGGAAACAGTGGCCGCTATCCGGCTCGATCCGGAGATGAGTGTACGTACTGTTACTACGGCTGATATAGCGAATCATGTACTCGACTCCATTGATGCGATTATCATTCCCGGAGGAAGTGGCAAGAATCAGTATCTGAATCTTGGAGCATTGAACCGACAACGTATAAAGGATTTTGTAGCCCGGGGTAAAGGTGCGGTAGGTATTTGTGCCGGAGCTTATCTTTTTTCAAATACACCCGGTTATACCTGTATGGGATTAAACGGAGAACAAGCCATCGATATCGAACATGATAACCGCGGACATGGATTGGCTAAGTTTACTCTGAATGAAGAGGGAAAACAGGTTTTTCCGGAATTGGCAGGCCGTGATACCAGTTATGTTATTTATTATGAAGGCCCGGTCTTTATAAAGCATCCGGAAGATACGATTCAAAATGTCACGCTTGCCATTATGGAAAGTGATGTGCATGAAGAAGGGAATGCCCCTGCCGGTATGACGAATGGCAAGCCCTTTTTCCTTGCCAACAGTTATGGGAAAGGACGGATCTTTAGCTCTATTGCACATCCGGAAGCTACCCCAGGGATGATGTGGATGATTCCCCGGATGGTACGCTGGACACTGAATAAGCCATTTATTCCTTATCAACAAGATGCTGTACAACCCGCTTTATTTGAAAAGGAACTATTAATGACCGTGGCCGATTTAAGACAGGAACAAGCCTGCTTCCAAGTGCTTTTAAATGGGGAAAGTGACCGGAAAATCTCGGCATTGGATTGGTTGGAAACTCATCATTCATGGGATGCTAAACGATGGGTACAAGGATTGCTTTATGATGCATCTCCGGCAGTTCGTATCCGGGCAGCCCGGTATATTGCTGATACCCAATATTTACCTTTCATATCAAATGTGCGTTCTGCTTACCAGACAGAAAAGGATGAAGCTACGAAAGCAGAACTTAAGTTGCAACTGGATAAACTGGAATCTTTGTTGCCCTTATTCTCTTCCAGCCTGTAAACTGCAATCGGTCGAGGAACTTTATCCTGATTCCTATTGTTTTATATTTAGTTAAATAAAAGAGTAGGAATATGGAAAATGGTGTAATGATGCAGTATTTTGAGTGGAATCTTCCGAATGATGGGAAGTTGTGGACACAATTAAAAAAGGATGCGTCGCATTTACATGATATAGGCGTGACGGCAGTATGGATTCCACCTGCATATAAAGCAGACGAACAACAAGATGAAGGCTATGCTACATACGATTTATATGACCTTGGCGAGTTTGATCAGAAAAGTACGGTAAGGACAAAGTATGGCACGAAAGAAGAACTGAAAGCAATGATTGATGAATTGCATAAAAATAAGATTTCAGTCTATCTGGATGTCGTATTGAATCATAAGGCCGGCGGTGATTTTACAGAAAAATTTATGGTGGTTGAAGTCGATCCGGCCCAAAGGAATAAGGCTTTGGGAGAACCGTTCGAGATACAGGGATGGACAGGATATCTTTTCCATGGGCGTAAAGATAAATATTCGGATTTTAAATGGCATTGGTATCACTTTTCCGGAACAGGTTTCGATGATTCCAAGAAGCGAAGCGGCATTTTCCAGATTCAGGGAGAAGGGAAAGCATGGAGTGAAGGAGTGGATAGCGAGAATGGGAATTACGATTTTCTTTTATGCAATGATCTGGACCTGAACCATCCGGAAGTGGTTTCCGAATTGAATCGCTGGGGTAAATGGGTTTCGAATGAACTGAATCTCGACGGCATGCGTCTGGACGCCATCAAACATATGAAGGATCAGTTTATAGCACAATTTATTGATGTTGTACGAAAGGAAAGGGGAGACAGTTTTTATGCCGTTGGTGAGTATTGGAACGGGGATATGGAAACGCTGAATAATTATATAGAGGCAGTAGGGCATAAAATCAATCTGTTCGATGTTCCGTTACACTACAACCTGTTTCAGGCTTCGCAGGAAGGAAAAGATTTTGATTTACAGAATATACTGAAGAATACGCTGGTGGAACATCATAACGAATTGGCAGTTACTTTTGTAGATAATCACGATTCCCAATATGGAAGCTCTCTGGAATCACAGATTGAGGATTGGTTTAAGCCAATGGCTTATGGTTTGATTTTTCTGATGAAAAATGGTTATCCTTGTTTATTTTATGGTGATTATTATGGTGTTAAGGGTGAAAAGTCCCCTCATACAAAAATCATCGATATTTTATTAGACGCAAGGCGGAAATATGCCTATGGTGAACAGGTTGATTATTTTGATCATCCGTCTATTATCGGTTTTGTTCGTTTGGGAGACGAAGATCATCCGGATTCCGGTTTGGTCTTTTTAATGTCAAATGATGAAGGCGGGCATAAAACGATGTGCTTAGGTAAAGAACACAAAGGGGAAGTATGGCATGAAATAACCGGGAGTATCCCCGTAGAAGTTGTTTTGGATGAAGAAGGGAATGGCGATTTTTCCGTGGGAGCCCGTAATTTGGCTGTTTGGGTAAAAAAATAGATGAAGAGAAAACGCGGATAAAATGAGTTGCATTCCAACTCATTTTATCCGCCGGACTTTTTTATGCTTCTATTTCTTTTTTTACCTGTTCCCAGTTAATTAGCTGATAGGATTGGCATATGCGTTTTAATTCGTTTCTTACCTCTATTAAAGCAAAACCAAGTAGGTTTTGACCTTTCCAAAGAAATGGATTATTGATTTGCGGATTGGCTTCCTCCATGCCGACTCCCCATATGGTATCGTATGGGCTTGCTTCCACTAAAATTTTATTTCCGGTACTTAGTAAAAAATCAAGAAGTTCTTTGTTTTGAAGGAATTTGGCATAGTTACCGTTCTGTTTCCTGATTTCTTCGTCTTCGAAAATACGTGCTTTTTCTGCCATCATATATTGTTCCATGCAACAGTAATCGTGCGTATCTACCCGAAAAGAAGCCTTCCACCATTGGCTAAAACAAGATTTGGATATCTCCTTTTTGGCATAATGTCCCCAAAAGAAGAGATACTCGAAATTTGTAGTCGGCTATTTTATTTTCAGTCCGGGAATCAATGCCGTACCATCAATAAGTTCCAGTTCCTGTACCATATTCAGTGTGCCTTGTTTATATTTTTGGAAATGGGGTGTTTGAAGATGGTTTTCGTAAGCAGCCTGGTCTGCATAAATTTCAAGGATCGTTATTTTATTCGGTTGTTCTTTTTCAGAAACAGCATATAACGTAAGGACTCCCGGTTCCAGACGTACAGATGCTTCTATTTCTTCTTTCAGATAAGCATTGTAGTTATCCAGTTGTGCCGGGTCGACAGTAATTCTTGAAATACGTACCATATTGTTTTCAGGAGAAGATAGCGGTGTTTCCTGAATAATCTTTAAGGCTTTTATTGCAGGCGGAAAACCGATGTAAGGAAGGCATTGTATGATTGCCGCAGCAAGTGTCTCCTTAGTGTTGCCGACGGCTAAATTTCCTTGAAGATGCGAACGAAGCTGACTTTCTGCTTCCAGCGTGGTAAGTACACAGTAAGCCAATAGTTCACGGGTTTTTATATCCAGTCCGTTACGAGTGTAAATATCGCCGAAACAATATTCGGTAAGGAATCTTTCCACATCGCTACCCAAACCTCCTGGGACGTTTTTCATCGCGTCTTTTATACCTTCCGGATAAAGTATGTTTTGAATGGCAGCCCCTTTTTCATTTCTGTCTTTCTCCGTCACTGTTTCCTGTGCTTCTAAAGGCAAGGAGACACCCTGTTCTTTAAACACATCATTAATAGTAGCCAATGCATTTAATGTTTTCGGGAAACCGATGAATGGAGCACAGAGGTAAACCGTTTCACGCAGTTCAACGGGAGTAACCCCCACATTCAAAGCTGCGGCAGCATGTGCTTTCAATTGAGGTAATGTCTGCATCGTTGCCAAAGTGATGCAGGTAATCATTTCCCGTGTTTTTATATCCAGTTCTCCGGTACGGAATACTTCTCCGAAAATAAACTTTTGGAGGATATCCATCATTTCCGGGTCTGTACCTTGTCCGGTCAGTGCTTCTCCTCCGAATAAGGTCGTATAGTTCTTTTTACATAATTCGGTTCTATCCATCTTTTCTGTTTCGTTAGATTCCGGATTGCCCTGAGCGAAAACGGGCAGGAATCCGGACAGGATAAATATTGATATTAAAAATGTTTTTTTCATATGCAGTGCTTTTTATTTTACAGCTTCGGCATATTCTTCGTTAGTAACTTCACCCAGCCATTCGGTAGTGTTTTCACATACTTTTGGAGTGATGCCGATGTGTGTAAAACGGCTATCGGGTGCTGCGCCATGCCAGTGGGCTGTGTGAGCGGGGATATTAACGATATCGCCCGGTTGCAACCGTTGAGCCGGTTTGTCTCTTTCCTGATAATAACCGATACCTTCGGTGCAGAGTAAAATCTGACCTACACTGTGTGAATGCCAGTAGTTACGTGTTCCGGGAGCGAAGGTTACATTATATACATTACAATCATATTCCGGTTGAGAAGAAAGTCTTTCCAGCCAAGCGGCTCCTGTAAAATTGTCTGTAATCGGTGAACCGAGTCCCAATATGGGTTCTTGTTCTTTTGTTGTCTTGTCCATTGTCATTTCTGTTTGATTATTACTACTATGGTTGTTGCATGAACTTATCCCCAGGGATAACAAACAAATGATTATTACTGTAAGGTTCTTTTTCATGTAGATTATTCATTTATGTATATTGCAAAAGTAAAAACGTTCTGGCATTCCGGTTGTAGATGAATTACGGAAGATTCTACCAGAATTACTGTTTTGGCATAAAACCTGTTGTAATCAAAAAAATCACATTACAGCCTTCTTCATTAAAGTTATTGTCATAGTATCGGCATCCAGTATTACGATTTTGTCTTGTAAATCAAGTTGATATGGTGTGCTTATTATGGAACAAATTACTGTTAGATTTCGTTCTTGGTCCGTTCCACTGAAATAGCCTTGTTTACCGAGAATCTTATTGGAATAAACAGGCTCAAATCCAAGCTGTTTGATCGTTTATATTGATAATTGTAAATCATTTTCAGTTATTAACCACGCAGGAGCGACCAAGCCAATTTTGTCGCCGTGATATAGCTTTGCAGGCTTAATAATATTAGGGTGTTCATTATTATTTGCAATATTTTAAGCCAATACTCCTTGGGACATCAAAAAAATCAATGATAATCCGATTGTTACTTTAAAAAGACTTACTCTATTTATGTTTATAGTTGTTTATTGGTAATATATAGATTGCATAATTACAAATTAGTTATTACCTATGCTTTTTTGTTTCAATAATCCTTTCAGATAGTTTTTCAAATCTGCCAATTTGACGTTATGTTTTTTTTCTATCCTCATTGTACTTATAAGCAATAAAACAACGAAACAATTAGTGTAAATATCTTTTAAATCAAAAACAAAATTGAGGTGCAATTTGAAATGAAGAAAATCCAGTACGCCTTTTTCCCAGACCAGCATACCCAAATATGCACAGATTACCGATGAAGTAAAAAAGGCAATTGATACATCGAGAGTTTTGTTATGTGGGTCTATACTTTTAAAAAATTTATATGCTACAAATTGGATAAACCAAATTATTGTAAAAAGGGCAATGTGGAATAATAAACCTGCATCCATTCCCGTTTTCTTATAAATAGAGTCGTTTACAAAGCTGTATTTACTATTGAAAGTAGGCTTAAAATCTAATACTCTGGGTATGATTTCAAAATTAGTATCTATAAATGAAGTATATATAATCAGCTTAACACTTTGGTCAATTAACACCAATAGTACAATTAACAGTATGATATTATGTGTTTTCATATAAATTCAATGAGTAGTAATTTTACAAATATACGAAAAGCTATGTGATTTTTTTCAAGCGAACACGTCTCATCATATTATCACACCAACCAAAATCGTTAGAATACGAAGAATAAAAAAAGTTTCTACCCGTTGAAACTTTTAGTTTCAAAATTTGAAAATAAAATGAAACTAACTGGAAAAGTAGTTTATGTCCGGTACTGTCTTTCTGTTACACCCTTATGTTTGGATTTGTAATAGATTGCTTGCTAATTTGTTTAGAATGAGAATAACTCTACACCAAGCTGCAAAAATCCTTTATCCCCTTTCGGATTCCATAGGGCACAGGTATAGATGGGTAACTTATATTTCCCGATGTATAGATCTTTGGTAACTTTTACCGTGACTTGCATGATACCCGGACCGGTACCGTAAAAATTAGAAGAGCTTCCGGAACGGTTCAAAGCAAAGCCTCCGCCTATACCCGTATCTACCCGCCATCCGTTCTTTTGATACACAGGATATTCGGCATAACAGAAACTCGAGTATTTGTTAGCTGTATTATCAGCATTCCGGTCACGGCCGAATATGATAGTCGACCAGCTTAATAATAAAGGAAATTTTCCCTGAAAACGATAGCTAACTATGGCGTCGAGGAATCTTCCGGTTTCACTCGGTTTATAATTGAAAAATTCTTTGTTATTGTATTTGGCTCCCGGCGAGAAATTGTAGGTATCCCAAAAAGCGATGGAGAATCCTTTATATGTATACGAAGCATAGTAATTAAATTCTTTATAGGAACCGTTGATATTGGTACCGCCCCATAGTCCGAGACGGAAGTGTTCTTTATGGTCGGTAACACTGAGATCGGTGGTAAAGACCAGACCGTCCGCTACTTCAATACCTCTCCATAAATGATTGTTTTTTGCATTGCCACTAAAATGTAGCTGGGCTTGTGTTTGCATCGCCAGGCATAAGCCAAGAATGAATAAGATTTTTTTCATGGTAAATTGTCGTTTTTCAATTGGGTTTATATGTATTTTAACTTCGGGTTATTTACAGGGTATTTGGTGTATGAAGTTAAGGCAGGGAAAATAGTAAAACTATTTTTTTCATAAATATTTTATGCAATCGTTCTTGGGAACGTTCCCAAAATCTGCAAACGTTCCCAAAAGCTACAAATATTTACAATAATTATATTGTTACTTTTTTATTTTCCCTTCGCTGATAAGTTCGGATAAAGCCCTTGCCAGTGAGGGACGGGTAACTCCTAATTTCTGGGCGACTTCTTGCTGGTTATGGATGGCAGGATGAGTTTCCAGGTATTTTAATAATCTTGTTTTCAGGTTTAGCAAGGCAAACTCATTCAGCTTTTTACTAAGGAAAACACTACGGTCGGAAATCTCTTTTAAGAAGTTTTCCATGACTTGCGGATGTTCGTGCATGAAAGTGAGAAAACGTTCTTTGCCTATAATGAATACCTCGCAATTGCTTTCGGCCTCTATGTTTACGGGAATACGGTTTTCGGTAGCGAAGATGAAAGCCGGGGCAAGCAGACTGGGACCCGGAATATTCTCAATAGTCAGTTCTTTACCTTCTTCATTAATCATACCCGCACGGACAGTACCGGTAGCCAATAAATATAAAGATTTGCATATGGCACCTTGCCTGGCAATAATATCTCCCGGCTCAAACTGTTTTAAGCTATTGGGTACGGCGAAAAGGAAGGGGAGGATATCCTCTTCTTTCATGCCTTGGAATGGGGATGATTGTAATAATTCAGTCAGGTCCATACTTAATCATTTAACAATATTTCGTGCTGGTTGTAACATATGGTACAGCTTCCGGAGAACATGCACTTTACATTTGCACAAAAATAATAGTAATCTTAGAAAGAAAAATGATTATGGAAAATAATATGTTTTGTTTTCAGTGTCAGGAAACCGCCAAAGGGCAGGGATGTATCCTGAAAGGTGTATGTGGAAAGGATGCCTCTACGGCACGTGCAATGGATTTATTACTTTTTGTAGTACGAGGTGTTTGTGTGGCAACCGACCAATTGAACCGGATGGTGGTTCCTGTGCCGGAAGAGGTGAACGGATTTGTAGTGGATGCTCTTTTCTCAACGATTACGAATGCGAATTTTGATGATGAAAGTATCCTGAAACGTATCGATAAAGGTTTTATTTTGCGTGAGCAACTAAAAAAACTGGCTGCTGAAAATGGAGTTGCCCTTCCTTCCGTAGATGAAGTGGAATGGACCGGTAACCGTGCCGATTATGACAGCAAGGCTGCCGAGGTTGGTATTCTACGCGAAAAAAATGAAGATATCCGATCCTTGAAAGAGCTGATTGTCTATGGGCTGAAAGGTATGGCGGCCTATTTAGAACATGCTGTAAGGTTGGGTTATGACGATGAACATATTCATCTTTTTATACATCAGGCAATCGCCGACATAACTGTGAAGGAATTGTCCGTGGAAGAACTTGTTGCATTGGTACTGAAGACCGGAGAGGTTGGAGTCCGGACAATGGCATTGTTGGATAAAGCCAATACTTCCAGATATGGCAATCCTGAAATAACAAGTGTAAATATAGGTGTCCGTAACCGTCCCGGTATTCTTATCAGCGGACACGACCTGCATGACCTGGAAGAACTTTTGAAACAAACAGAGGGAACCGGAATAGATGTCTATACACATGGGGAGATGCTTCCTGCACATTATTATCCGGCATTTAAGAAGTATGCCCATTTTGCAGGAAACTATGGTAATGCCTGGTGGAAACAGCGGGAAGAGTTTACATCTTTCAACGGACCGATTCTGTTTACAACCAACTGCATTGTACCGCCATTATCGAATGCAACTTATAAAGAACGAATGTTTACTATGAACTCTACCGGTTACCCGGGCTGTAAACATATTGAAGCTGATGCAGACGGACATAAAGATTATTCCGAATTAATAGAAATGGCCAGACATTGTGAAGCTCCGGTAGAAATAGAACGCGGAGAAATTATAGGTGGATTTGCACACAATCAGGTATTACAGCTGGCAGATAAAGTGGTGGAAGCTGTTAAGACCGGAGCTATCCGTAAATTTATAGTAATGGCAGGTTGCGACGGACGAATGCGCGGACGCGAATATTATACGGAATTTGCAAAAGCGCTTCCTAAAGATACGGTGATCCTGACAGCCGGCTGTGCCAAGTATCGTTATAACAAACTGGCTTTGGGTGATATAAATGGCATTCCCCGAGTACTGGATGCCGGTCAGTGTAACGATAGCTATTCACTCGCTGTGATTGCATTAAAACTGAAAGAGGTGTTTGAACTTCGGGATGTGAACGAGCTTCCGATAGCATATAATATTGCCTGGTATGAACAGAAGGCTGTTATCGTATTGCTTGCTTTGCTTAGCCTGGGGGTGAAACATATACATCTGGGTCCTACGCTCCCAGCATTCCTTTCTCCTAATGTGGCAAAAGTACTCGTAGAGAATTTTGGAATCGGAGGTATTACTTCTGTTGAAGAAGATATGAATATATTCGGACTTTAACTGTTTAGTTTGCCTCTGTCGAAGTTTTTGCAAATTTGCGTGGGTAATTGAATGCGATAGCGAGTAAAGCTCCTGCACCTAATAGATAAGGATAATATAGATATTGCATGATTTCGATAGGGGAGACTTGTCCCAGACCCGCCGCCATCAAAAGTTGTGCCCCGTAAGGAATAATTCCTTGTACGAAACAGGAGAAAATATCCAGCAGGCTGGCACTCCGGCGCGGGTCTATTTTAAACCGGTCGGCTATATCTTTGGCTATAGGCCCCGACATTATCAGAGCGATTGTATTATTTGCCGTACACAGGTTCGCGATGCTGACTAATGCTGCGATGCTGAGTTCCGCCCCTTTGGTAGAGCGGATATGTGCAGTCAGTTTAAGGATAATCCAGTCGATGCCGCCATTATATCGTATCATTTCCAGCATACCTCCTGCAAGTAATGTTACAATGATCAATTCTCCCATGTTAGTAATACCTGTTCCCATGGAGGAAGTCCAGTCCCAGACCGTAAAACTTCCTGTCAGTATACCGACAATACCGGAGAAAAGGATTCCGATTACCAATACAAGCATTACATTTACACTACAGATAGCCGTTACCAGTACGACCAGATAGGGGATAACTTTTATCCATTCGATCGGTCCGGTTTCATAACCGCTGTCTATACCACTACCCGTTAATATATAGATGATAGCTGTTACAATGGCTATCGGTAATGCAATACGGATATTTACTTTGAATTTATCACTCATGTTGCAGCCTTGTGTACGGGTTGCGACAATGGTGGTATCGGAAATGAAAGAAAGGTTATCGCCGAACATGGCACCACTTACAACCACACCGAGCATCAGTGCGTCCGGCATCCCTGTTTTGGCTGCAATCCCTACAGCAACCGGTGATAATGCAACAATCGTGCCTACGGATGTTCCAACCGAAATGGAAATAAAGCAAGCTGCCAAAAATATCCCGGCAGCAAGCAGGTTACCGGGTAGGAGGGACATGGCAAGGTTGACCGTTGCATCGACAGCCCCCATTGTTTTTGCAGTCTGTGCAAAAGCCCCGGCAAGGATAAAAATCAGCACCATCAGCATTATGTTGCTATTGGCTGCTCCCCGGCAGAATTGTTCGATGCGGTTACTTAATTTACCACCCTTAGACAAGGCGATGGCAACAATCGAAGCGATTACAAAAGCAACCGTAATCGGCATTTTGTAGAAGTCTCCGGCAATAATGGATACCGCCAGATAGGATACAAGGAATACTACCAGCGGTATGAGGGCAAAAGCATTCGGAGCGTGATTGAGTGGCGATTTTGTCGTATCTATCATAGCTGTTTCTTATCGCAAATCTACTTTAGAATGAGAATCTGAGGGCAATACGTACACCACCTTTCTTGATGTTCGGATTATCGAGATAAGTAAGACGGCGATAATAGTCGATACGCAATATCTTGAATATATTTTCCAGACCGACACTTACTTCCATGTAAGGAGTTTTGCCGAGCGGCTGGGTACCGTCAGGCAACAGGAATAAACCTGGTGTCAGGGTCGGGTTGTTTTTATCTGTCAGGCCTCCGTAGATACCATTGAATGATACGACTTCACGTAATCTCAACCATTTGATTCCCGGGATACGGTTCAGAATCCAGCCTTTCAGATAGTAAGTTGCATTGAACGATACATACTGGTCTGTCACAAATTCGAGTGCATTCATCATATGGAATGCTTCCGGCTGAATGGTAATGGATTGGTTGGTATTAGGCAATATCAATAAAGGGAACGGAACCTTGTTCCATACTTTACCTGCTTTCAACTGAGCATCTATATGTCCGAAAGATGATAACCAGATTCTTTTTTCAGCACTAATTTCAGTACGGTTATAATTATAATCGCCTCCAAGTACACCTTTGATACCCAATTGATGGGAAAGCCTGAATATAGGAGCGTCTTTTGACAGGTTGAATACTGAATTTTTTCCTGCACGTCCGTTGTAAGCACGTTCTCCCGGAGCAAAGCGCAACTGGGTTCCGATTTCGGATGTCGTAAAATCTTTGATACGGAAGAGATTACCCTGATCGTTCCGTTCGATATATTGAAGTGTTCCGGCAGCTTCATTGTTCTGGTTCATTATCCATGATTTCCAGGTAAGGCCATTCAACCATTCCTTTTCATATTGGAATAAGGTTTTCCGGATATATTGCATTTTGGTAACAGGTTCTCCTACCTTCCAGGCAACGAAGATATTATCCTTGCTGGTAAACAGGAAGTCCTGACCGGGTGTGTACAGGTCGTATTCCTGAATGAACGACAGATTATTCAGAGGACTTTCTCCCTCATGATATTCCTTTTTATTGAAACTCTTCGTCAGTTTTACATTATATTTTACTTTCCGGTCGTTCACACCATAAGCCAGATAACCACTGGCAAACCAGTAGGGGCTTAGATTCGCAGTAGTCATACCGCCGACACGCATACGGAAACCTTCCAGGTTATTGGCACTGAAAGTCGTATTCATCGGGCCGAAATCGAATTTGGATTTCTTTTTATCGGCCGAAGTCGGGATATATCCGGATATTAAGATTTCTGCTGTCTTGATGATTACGTTGAAAGCCGGGACTTTACGAAGTTGTGCCAATAACTCATCGAGCGCATTTTCTTTTTCTTTGAGAGGGATATGCCGGTGATTTACCCAAAACGTGTCGGTCTGTGCTATAGCCTCCGGCAGAATATGGTTCTGTCCAAGGAGGTTAAACACCGAATCGGCCTCAGCCTTGGCAAAGTCGAACTCATATTTGTCGTAATTCCTGAGTTGATGGGTATAGAATTGCTGTGTACCTTTTACGATATAAAAATTGATATACGTATTTTCATTGCTTAAAGCCCAGGTGCCATCCGGTAATCGTTTAAATTCTTGTTCGATACGTAGTTTATCCACCCAGTTCAGGTTGATGTTGGCAGGTGTATTCAATATGAATTTCTTGATGGCATAATCTCCGTCCAAAGTAATATAGAGCCGTCCTGTGAACCCATAACTTTCACTGTTGACCGGAACAAAGGCCAAATCCACACATTTATCTCCGCTGATGTCCAGCGTATCCATAATATAATACTTATAATAGGAGGTTGCCAGTGTGGAAGACAATGGACTGACGAAGCGGTTCAACAGAATGGTGATATTGTTGTCGAATATATTGATACCCTGGAATATCTCTTCCAGGTTGGCCGTAATACCTCCGCCATCATCCAGTGTTTCGTCAATGCCTTGTGTCTGTTTCGCTTTGGTAATGATTTTTTTTGTTTTAGGATTCTTACGATAATAAATATCCGACAGGTTTTCGCGCACGGAAAGCGTCAGGATAGGCTTACCGTTAAATTCGGATGTATCCAGATAGTTTTTTATAAACTTGAACTTTTTCAGGAATTTATTCTTATCCAGATTCGGGTTGAAATTATCCAACGACATACTGAGTTTTTCGTAGGCTTCGACTTTGTATTCTTCTTTAGCCTCGATGCGATTCTCATTTTTGTGTTCGATAACCTTTTTGATAAGTTCTACTGCTGGATTATCCTTACGGGAATATTTTTCCCTTTTAGGCTTGATAACAACTTCCGAAATTTCGAAAGCGGTAGGCTTTAACAGGATTTCCAGTCCATCGTTTTTACTTCCGGATTTTAAGTTGACGAATTTGGTGTCATACCCCAATGATGCGGCTGCCAACTTGGTATTTCCCTTGTCATTTTTTAAAGAGAACATACCGTTGTCATCAGTCATTACACCTATGGTTGTACCATCAAAATAGACGGATACGTATGGGAGAGGTTCTCCCGAAACGGAATCTTTAACGATACCGGATGCTGAAGTAATGCTTTGTGCATTTGAAATAGATAAACCTGTAATGCTTTGTACCAGTATCAGCAGTAATATATAACGGAATATTTTTGCCATGTAACTATTTTTCCCTTTTAGGATAATATGAGCGGCAAAGGTAAGGTTTTTCTAATTAACAAAGAGATGGTGGATATTAATAAAGTTTAATCAAAGCTGGGAGAAATCTTTAAAAAACAAGGGAAAAACGAAACAACATACCACAAAAAGGAACTCATTCCCCATACTCCTCAATCTGTCTGTAAAATCAGTTACCACTACCCGTACATTTAATCCTTGCTACCTGTACAGGAAGGCGGATGGTAGGTATAAGTAGTGGTAACTATCGATATGGATATTTTAAGTAGACTGCTTTGTCCGGTTTTTATAATGGACAGCCGTTTTGTTTTAGTTCAATGCTTTTAGATTCTCCATATTCAGAGGGTTTTTGCCTTCCGGTGTATATAGATATTCTATTCGTGAAGCATACGCTTTCTCTACTTTGCCGCGTACAATTTTCATCGTACTGTTTACCATACCGTTCTGTTCGGTGAAAGGTTCCGGTAAAACAGCGAATGTCGCAGGCAACCATCTATCCGGGAAAAGATTCGCTAAATCGCCTCCTTTACGGAACCGGTTGATTTGTCCTTGTAGGATACGAACAGCCTCTTCTTTCCCTTTTTCGGATGAGAAATCCAAATGGGAGTGGGTTAAAAGTTTTTTCAGACGTTCTTTATTCGGCACGATAAGCGCTACGGTATAAGGATTCTGATTATTATATAAGATAACCTGATCTATACAGGAGGAATGTTCCACTAATGCTTCTTCGATTCCTTCCGGGCTGTACTTTTCACCGTCACTACTGATAAGCAGGCTTTTGAAACGTCCCAGTACGTACAATAAACCGTCTTTTCCCATATACCCCATATCGCCGGTATATAACCAGCCATCACGGACTGTATCCGCTGTTGCTACCGGGTTTTTCCAATAGCCGGCCATTACGTTTTCACCCCGGATAACGATTTCCCCTTTTTCTCCTAAAGGAAGTTCTTTACCGTCTGCATCACATATTTTCAAATCGAGGGGCTGTACCAAAATACCACTGCTACCGAATGTATGGCGGCGGGGACCGTTGGTGGATATTACCGGAGTAGCTTCACTTAACCCATATCCCTGATACATGGGCAAGCCTATGGCATAGAAGAACTTTTGAAGGTCTTTATCCAATAATGCGCCTCCGCCGATAAAGAATTTTAATTGTCCTCCGAAATTTTTCCGTACTTTGGAGAACAGTATTTTATCAAATAGAGCTACCGCTGGTTTTAGTAGTATACGGTTGCCTTTTCCTTTGTCATCGCCACCGTTTCCATTATAAGTATAGGCTGTTTTCAATGCAAAGTGAAAGAGGCGGGAAACAGCCTTTCCTTGTGCCCGGATACCCTGTTCGATGCTGTTCCTGAAATTTTTGGCAAGGGCCGGAACGCTTAGGATAAGATAAGGCTTAAATTCCTTGATATTGACGGGTATGTTCTTTAAAGTCTCCATTCCGGTACGCCCAACCTGTACGGTTGCAACCGAAGCTCCTTTCGACATGAAAATATAGAATCCTACCACATGGGCAAAACAATGGTCCAGCGGGAGAATGACAAGAGTACGCCAATCACTGTCTATATCGATACAAGTAAGCGATTGCTCGATATTTGCCGTATAATTCCGGTGTGTCAGGATAACTCCTTTCGGGTCTGCTGTCGTACCGGATGTATAGGTAATAGTGGCATAGTCATCGTTCTGTAACGATTGCCCGATGGAAAGGAATTCTTCCAGCGAATGGCTTGCCAGATAATCCTTACCCATTTGCAAGACTTTGGATAAGGAAATTTCTTTTTCGTTGTATTCCTTTTGCTCATCTATGATTATAACCTTTTCTATTAAAGGCAGCTTGTCCAGGATGGCACGTATTTTCTTAAGCTGATTACCGGAGACCAGAATGTATTTAACCTCAGCATGGATTAAACGGAATAATAAATCGTTAGCCTCCTCCAACTTTATGGAGAGAGGTACGTTTGTCGCTCCGGCATAAAACATGGCCAGTTCTCCGATAATCCAGGCATTTCGTCCTTCACTCAACAGAGCCATGTTGTCGCCTTTCTTTACTCCAAGGGCAACAAGCCCGGCTCCTTCCATGTAAACTTGCTCTTTTACCTCCTTATAAGTGGTAGGCATAAATTTGTCCGTGGTCTTTTCCCATAAGAACGGGTTGTCGGGATATTGCTTTACCGAGCTTTCAAAAAGGTCTACCAGTGTTTTTTTCATATTTTGCTGTTTATGTTTATTTTTTCAATTTCATCCATGATGGCACAAGCCGTTTCTACTGTCGGGATATTCTTGATAACGATGCTTCGTTTTCCGTTTTGTTCCCGGAGATTGCATTCGCGCGGGTGTTTTTGGATATAGCCCAGTAGCTTGTCGAATGCCGTGCTTTGATAGTAAGGGCTGTCCGGGTTGGCAACAAGGAAAATACTCATCTGCCCTTTCTTCAGAACCGCTTTTTCTATACCCAATTGCTTTGCCATACGACGCAGGCGTACGATACGTATCAGTTCCTTCCCTTCTGCCGGTATCTTTCCGAAGCGGTCTTTCAAGCGTTCGGTGAAGGCCAGGATATCGCGCTCTTCTTCCATGTTGTCCAGTTCGCGATACAGGGAAATACGTTCGGAATCGTTGGGTATATAAGTCGGCGGGAACATTAGTTCCAAATCGCTTTCGATATAGGTTTCACGTACATACTCGCTGCCGCTGTCGGGATGTCCTTCCGTTGCATTTGAATATAAATCTGCAAATTCTTCCGATTTCAGTTCACTAACCGCTTCTTCCAGGATCTTCTGGTAAGTTTCGTAACCAAGGTCTGCAATGAAGCCGCTTTGTTCGGCTCCCAGCATATTCCCGGCACCGCGTATATCCAAGTCCTGCATGGCAATGTGGATGCCGCTACCCAGTTCGGAGAAATTTTCAATTGCCTGCAAACGTCTGCGGGCTTCCTGGCTCAGGCTTGAAAGAGGAGGAGAGAGGAGATAACAAAATGCTTTCCGGTTGCTTCGTCCCACACGTCCGCGTAGCTGGTGCAGGTCTGATAATCCGAATTGTTGTGCATTGTTGATAATGATAGTATTGGCATTCGGTACGTCGATACCGCTTTCAACAATGCTGGTTGCAATCAATACATCATATTCATAATTTACAAAATCGAGTATGATTCTCTCCAGTTTTTCCGGCTCCATCTGTCCGTGCCCTACGGCTATGCGGGCATCAGGCACTTCCCTGCGTACCAGAGCTTCCATTTCATAAATATTCTGAATACGGTTATTGATAAAGAAAACCTGTCCGTTACGGCTCATCTCAAAATTGATAGCTTCCCGGATAATCTCGGGATTGAAACGTTCAACCTCTGTCTGTACCGGATACCGGTTGGGCGGAGGTGTAGTGATACTGCTCAGGTCGCGTGCCCCCATCAATGAGAATTGCAAAGTACGGGGGATAGGCGTTGCTGTCATGGTAAGCGTATCCACATTCACTTTCAGTTGGCGGAGTTTTTCTTTTACAGATACACCGAATTTCTGTTCTTCGTCGATGATGAGCAAGCCCAGGTCCTTGAACCGGACGTCTTTGCTGACGATACGGTGTGTGCCGATTAATATATTAATCTTTCCTTCTTTTACATCTCCCAGTATTTCTTTTATTTGCTTCGGGCTACGGGCACGACTGATATAGTCGATACGGCAAGGGAAATCTTTCAAACGTTCGGAGAAGGTCTGGAAATGCTGGAAAGCCAATACCGTAGTCGGGACCAATACCGCTACCTGTTTATTATCGGACACGGCTTTGAATGCGGCACGGATTGCTACTTCCGTCTTACCGAAACCAACATCCCCGCAAATCAAGCGGTCCATCGGCAGGCTGCTTTCCATGTCTCCTTTTACTTCGGCTGTCGCTTTCATTTGGTCCGGGGTATCCTCATAGATGAAGCTGGCTTCCAGTTCGTGTTGCATAAAGCTGTCCGGGCTATAAGCAAAACCCTGTTCCTGTTTGCGTTTGGAATAAAGCAGTATTAAATCGCGGGCAATATCTTTAACCTTCGATTTGGTTTTTTCCTTCATCCTTTCCCAGGCACCGGTTCCCAGTTTGTTCAGTTTGGGTGGTTCGCCGCTATCTTTCCCTTTATATTTGGAAAGCTTATGCAGGGAATGAATGCTGACAAATATGATATCGTTATTCTGATAAATCAGTTTGATTGCTTCTTGTATCTTGCCGTTTACTTCGGTACGGACCAAACCTCCGAACTGCCCGACGCCATGGTCGATATGTACGATGTAATCTCCCGTTGTAAATTGGTTCAATTCTTTCAGTGAAAGCGTGATTTTGCCACTGCGGGCTTTCTCGCTTTTCAGGTTAAACTTATGGAAGCGGTCGAACAGCTGGTGGTCGGTAAAAAGACAAATATGCAAGGACTCGTCGGCAAACCCTTCATGTATCGTTTTATTCACAGAAGTAAACGGAATGTTATCTCCCCGGTCTTCAAAAATAGAACGGATACGGGTAGCCTGTTTTTCCACATCGCTCAGAATGTAGAGCGTGTAGCCGCTTTCCATATATTTGAGGAAAGACTCGCTTACCAAATCGAAGTTCTTATGGTAAATAGGCTGAGGCTGCGTGCTGAATGTCAGCGTTGTATCTGCGACTCCTGCCGGACGTACTCCGAAATGTATACGGCGAAAGCTCAGAGCAGAACGAAGGAAGGTCTCTCCGGTAATCAGCTTTTTACGCATCTGGTCGATGTCGGCAAAAGACTCTTCATCAGCTTTTACCGGCTCTTCGTTCCATATACTGTCGATACGTTCTTTTGTCCATGCCAGGTCTCTGGCGCCAATCAGCGTATTTTTAGGCAACGAATCCAAAAGGGAACTGTTGGAACGGTTGCTTTTGGTCATTTCCGGTACGATGTAGATACTGTCCAGTTTCTCTTTGGACAACTGGGTTTCGACATCGAACGAACGGATCGTCTCCACTTCATTTCCGAAAAAGTCTATGCGGTAGGGGAACTCATAAGAGAAAGAGAATACGTCGAGAATACTGCCGCGTAACGCATATTGTCCCGGTTCGTATACGTAATCAACTTGCTCGAAACCATATTCGTCCAATACATCCGAAACGAACATATTGTCCAGCTTTTCCCCGACACTGATTTTCAATGTGTTTTCTTTCAGCACTTCCTGCGAAATGACTTTTTCAGCCAGAGCATCCGGATAAGTAACAATAACGAAAGATTTGTCCGTATCCTGCAACGTGCTCAGGACTTCTGTCCGGAGTATTTCATTTGCCGGATCGATATGTCCGTATTTGATGGAACGACGGTAAGCCGAAGGAAAAAAGAAAATGCTGTCGTCTCCCGTCAATTGAACCAAATCATGATAGAAATAGCCGGCTTCTTCCTGGTCATTCAATATGCATACATAGCTCCCCCTTCTTTTTATAAAAAGAGAAGCTATCGTCATTGCAGCCCCTGAACCGTTCAGTCCTTTCAGAAATATATTACGGGACGAGTCGTTGTTTAACAGGGAGTCTAATGCCGCAACCTGAGGGTGGGCGGCATATATTTTTAGTAACTCTTGTACCTCCATTTATGTATAGTAAGACAATTGGCAAACAGCTCAGTCCGTTTATAAAAGCTGTTTGAAAGATTGCAAAGATAGCTTTTTTAAGTAAAAAGCGGGAGCATCTTTCATAAAGATAAATTAAAAATATGTACCTTCGCCCCTATCAAAGTGCTGACAAATTGCCAAAACAGCCTGAAGCAGTCCATCACTGTCAGCTGTCGATTGCCAATTGTCAATTAATTTAACAAGTTATGTCGGATAGCATTGTAATTATTCCAACTTACAACGAGAAGGAAAATGTTGAAAATATCATTCGTGCCGTATTCGGATTGGAAAAGGAGTTCCATATCCTGATTATAGACGACGGCTCGCCTGATGGTACTGCTGATATTGTAAGAAGGTTGCAGAAGGAATTTCCGGAACGCCTCTTTATGGTAGAACGTAAAGGTAAACTGGGATTGGGGACTGCTTACATATGCGGCTTCAAATGGGCTATCGAACATAAATACGATTTCATCTTTGAGATGGATGCCGATTTTAGCCATAATCCGAACGATTTGCCGAAACTATATGCCGCATGCACCGAACAGGGTGGGGATGTGGCTGTCGGTTCCCGCTATTGCAATGGCGTAAATGTTATTAATTGGCCGTTAAGCCGTGTGCTGATGTCATACTTTGCTTCCGTCTATGTCCGTTTGGTAACGGGATTGAAGATACAGGATACAACGGCAGGTTTCAAGTGTTACCGCCGTGAAGTCCTCGAAACAATCGACTTGGATCGTATTCATTTTAAAGGTTATGCTTTCCAGATAGAGATGAAATTTACCTCCTACAAATGTGGTTTTAAGATTGTGGAAGTACCGATTATATTTGTGAATCGCGTATTAGGCACCTCTAAAATGAATTCTTCTATTTTCGGAGAAGCCCTGTTCGGGGTTTTGAGATTGAAATGGTGGAGTTTATGGCGTAAGTATCCTCAAAAAGGATGCCGGAAAGCAATCGGTGATTAATGAAGTATCGTTTTTTCAGAAAGTATCCGCTCTGCGGGTTAATCCTAAGTCTATTATTCTTTTCTTGTACATCCGGAAAAGAAACCGCCCCGGATTTGAATGAGAAGGAGTTGTTGGGAAAGATGATTTTCTTTGATGAAAATCTTTCCGAACCGGCAGGGCAATCCTGCGCAACCTGTCATACTCCGGAAAAAGGATTTGCCGACAAATATTCACGTATTACTTCGGAAGGAGCCGTAAAAGGGTTATTCAGCAACCGGAATGCCATGACCTGCTCTTATGTGGCATATGTACCCGCCTTGTGTTATGATGAGGAGGATGAAACCTATGTCGGCGGTTTGTTCTGGGACGGGCGTGCTAATTCGTTGGAAGAACAGGCTGCCCAGCCATTTGTCAATCCGTTGGAGATGGGGAATAAAGACCCTGAAATGGTTGTTGGGAAAGTACGTAAAGCAGCCTATTATCCCGAATTGGTCAGGCTTTATGGCGAAACAGCCGAAGCAGATACCTTGTATTCCCAAATATTGGACGCTTTGGCCGCTTATGAGCGTTCAGTAGAAGTCAATCCGTTCAGTTCCAAATACGATGCATACCTTGCCGGGACATACCGGCTCACTACTCAGGAAGAAGAGGGGCTGGCATTATTCAAAGAAAAAGGACTTTGCGCAGAATGCCATATTCTGGAGAATGACGAACGTGCCGGACGTGTTTTGTTTACCGACCATACCTATGATAATCTGGGAATCCCGTCGAACCCGGAAAATCCGTTCTTTCATGTACCCCCTCCTTATAATACTTGCGGGCGGGATACGATGGATTTAGGCTTGGGAGCTTTCCTGAACGACAGTGCCGAATACGGAAAGTTCAGGGTTCCTACGTTGCGTAATATAGCATTGACTGCTCCTTATGGACATAACGGCTATTTTAAAACTTTGGAAGAAATAGTCCATTTCTATAATGCACGTGATGTGGAGGACTTCCCTGCTCCCGAATATGCAGCTACCGTAAATAAGGATGAACTGGGTAATCTTAAATTATCCAGGGAAGAAGAAGCGGCCCTTGTCGCATTTATGCATACATTGACCGATGGGTATCAGCCGGAGTGATTGATTCTGCAACTTTTCAATCCTGCTTTTAGTTATTTCTATACAGTGTAATTAAAAGTAAATACTATGGGTAAGAATATAGCAGACCAACTGGTCGAGACGCTTGAGAAAGCAGGAATAAAACGCATTTATGCCGTTACGGGCGACAGTCTGAATGAAGTAAACGAAGCCGTTCGTAAAAACGGTAAAATCCAATGGGTGCATGTACGCCATGAAGAAACCGGAGCCTATGCCGCTGCGGCAGAAGCACAACTAACCGGCTTACCTGCATGTTGTGCAGGCAGTAGCGGTCCCGGGCATGTACACCTGATTAACGGGCTATATGATGCTCAACGTTCCGGTGCTCCCGTATTAGCTATCGCATCCACATTGCCGACACATGAGTTCGGTACCGAATATTTCCAGGAAACCAATACAATCAAGCTGTTTGATGATTGCAGCCATTATAACCAGATAGCAACTACCCCGGAACAGTTCCCGCGTATGTTGCAGGCTGCCATCCAGTCTGCCGTATCATCACGTGGAGTCGGAGTAATCGGCCTGCCCGGCGACTTGACTTCCCAAAAGGCAGTGGAAGGAGCCTCTTCCGAACTTCCTTTCCCTACCAAACAACGGGTAGCTCCTTCCCGGAAAGAAATAGAAGAACTTGCCGATTTATTGAATAAGACGGAAAAAATAACCTTGTTCTGTGGTATCGGTGCAAAAGACGCACATAATGAGTTAGTGGAATTATCTAAATTATTGAATGCTCCGGTGGCTTATTCTTTCAAAAGTAAGATGGAAATCCAGTATGATAATCCGAACGAAGTAGGTATGACCGGTCTGCTGGGGATGCCGTCCGGTTATTACAGTATGCATGAAGCGGAAGTTTTGTTGTTGCTGGGTACGGACTTCCCATATGAGGCTTTTATGCCACAGCACAATACCATTGTACAGGTTGATATAAATCCGAATCGCCTGGGACGTCGTGCACGTGTAAAGATGGGGCTTTGCGGCGATGTAAAAGATACGCTGGCAGAACTGCTTCCGCTTATACAAAAGAAAGAACAGAATCTTTTCCTGAAAGACCAACTGGCGCATTACGAAAAGGTAAAAGAGAATCTGAGAACCTCGGCCGAAGTAAAAGGCAAGGAAAACAAGATTTCTCCCGAATATGTGATTTCCGTTATAGACCGGCTGGCCAAGCGGGATGCGATATTTACGGTAGACACGGGAATGACCTGTGTATGGGGAGCCCGTTATTTGCAGGCGACAGGACAGCGCAAGATGCTCGGTTCTTTCAATCATGGCTCTATGGCAAATGCTATGCCCCAGGCAATCGGTGCGGCATTGGCCTATCCGGACCGTCAGGTGGTGGCTCTCTGCGGAGACGGAGGCTTGTCGATGATGCTGGGCGATTTGGCTACGATTGTACAGTATAAGCTGCCTGTAAAACTGATCGTCTTCAACAACCGTTCTTTAGGAATGGTAAAACTGGAGATGGAAGTAGCCGGACTTCCTGACTGGCAGACGGATATGTATAACCCGGACTTCTCCCGCATTGCCCTTTCAATGGGGATGGAGGGATATAATGTTTGCAACCCGGATGATTTGTATCCTACCCTCGAAAAGATTTTTGCGTCAAGCGGTCCGGCTCTGGTTAATATCATGACAGACCCGAATGCTCTTGCCATGCCTCCAAAAATCGAATTTACGCAAATGTTCGGCTTTGCCCAGACCATGTATAAGCTGTTGATGGAAGGCCGGACCAAAGAAATTATGGATACGATCGATACGAACTTAAAACACTGGAAAGAAGTATTCTGATATCAAAAAGCGTTGGAAACTGCATTTTTTATTTACTTTTGTCTGACTAATTTAATACTAATAATCAATCAAAAGTAAGAAAAGATGAAGACACTGAGGTTTTGCTTGCTGGCCATGTTCACGATTGCCGCTTTCTCTTTGCAGGCGGCAGTTGTGGATACACTGCAAGTTTACAGTAACTCGATGAAGAAAAATGTACAGGTGGTGGTTATCTCGCCGGAAAAATCCCAAACCCCTAAACCCGTTGTTTACCTGTTGCATGGTTTTGGAGGTGATGCGAAATCGTGGATTACCATGAAGCCTGAATTGAAAGAAATTGCCGACCGCGATAATATCATAATGGTTTGCCCGGATGGTCAGAAAAGCTGGTACTGGGACAGCCCGGAAGACCCTTCCGTACGGTATGAGACTTTTGTATCCAACGAGCTTATCAAGTATATAGATGCTAAATATCCGACAATAAAGGACCGTAAAGGACGTGCCATAACCGGTTTGAGTATGGGGGGCCATGGAGCAATGTGGCTTTCATTCCGTCATAAGGATGTGTTTGGAGCTGCCGGCAGTACAAGCGGTGGCGTAGATATCCGTCCTTTCCCTAACAACTGGGAAATGAGCAAACAACTGGGAGAGGAAAGTAACAATCAGGAAGTATGGGACGACCATACGGTTATCAACCAGATAGACCGCCTTAAGAATGGCGATCTGGCTTTGATTATCGACTGTGGATACAGTGATTTCTTCTTTGAAGTAAATAATGATTTTCATAAGAAACTTCTGAAGTACAATATCGACCATGACTTCCTGGTTCGTCCCGGAGCCCATAATGGTGAGTATTGGAGAAACTCTATCGATTACCAGCTTCTTTTCTTCAAGAAGTTTTTCAACCGTAAATAAGAATAGGAGTAGCCTCCTTTTGCGTGTTACTGGCGCCACCGCTGTAGAAGAGGTGGCGCCAGTAGTGTGGAATGGGGGGCGCCTGAGTTAGGGAAGCCTCTTCCCTAATGGCTGGGAAGAGCTATCCCCAGTGGTGGGGAAACGGTTTCCCCGGTGGTGGGGAAGCCATGTCCCCAGTAGCTTAGCTCAATCCTTCTATCTGTCCGTTTACAATATCGATTCGTTTTGCCTGCGGATCTTTGGGCAGTCCCGGCATACGCATGATTTCTCCCATGATGACGACTAACATCTCAGCCCCGTTATTAATGATAATATCGCTCACCTTCAATTCAAAACCTTCCAGTACGTTGTATTCTTTCGGGTCTGAAGAAAAAGAGTATTGGGTTTTAGCAATACATACGGGATAATGGCCGATACCCAGGCTCTCTATCTGTTTAAGTTTTTTCTCTGCTAAATCCGTATAGATAATACTGGATGCGCCATATATTTTTTTCGATACCTTCATAATTTTGGTTTGTACCGGATCGTCATCTTTATAAATGTATTTTAAAGGGGTGGAAGGGGAGTTTTCTATAATATCCACCACTTGTTTTGCCAAATCCATGCCGCCTTTGCCACCTTCGGCAAAAACATTATTCAAGGAGAAGCCAACACCTATTTCTTTGCAATGTGTTTCAACAAGGGCGATTTCTTCATCCGTATCAAAAGCAAAACGGTTGAAGGTAACGATGATATGTTGCCCGAAACGCTTCAGGTTCTCCACATGCTTGTCCAGATTGGCAAAACCATGCCGTATTCCTTCCAAGTTCGGTTCTTTGATTTCTTTCTCGGGAACGCCACCGTGCATTTTCAAACTTTGAGAGGTCACGACAAGGACGGTTAATTTAGGGATAAGCCCTGCTTTCCTGCATTTGATGTCGAAAAACTTTTCCGCTCCGAGGTCTGCACCGAAACCGGCTTCCGTAATCGCATAATCCCCGTAGGTAAGCGCCATTTTGGTGGCTAAAACAGAATTACAGCCATGGGCTATGTTTGCAAACGGCCCTCCATGTACAAAAGCCGGTGTGTTTTCCGTTGTCTGTACCAGGTTGGGCAACAGAGCGTCTTTCAGTAAAACCGTGATGGCTCCGGCTATACCCAAATCATTTACGGTAAACGGCTTATTATCGTAGGTATATCCCAAAAGGATGTCGCCTACACGTCTTTTCAGGTCTTCAATGTCAGTTGCCAGGCAAAGGATAGCCATAATCTCGGAAGCCGGAGTAATGTCGAAGCCTGTTTCGGTGGTGACGCCATTGGCCGGGCCTCCTAATCCGGATACGATATTACGCAGGCTACGGTCGTTTACGTCCAATACCCGTTTCCATTTGATTTCTTTCAGCCCCTCACAGGTGTGCCGGGTCTGATATATATAATTGGCAAGCAGTGCCGTAATCATATTATGTGCCGAGGTTACCGCATGGAAATCACCGGTAAAGTGCAAGTTGATATTCTCCATCGGCAATACCTGCGAATAACCACCTCCGGCTGCTCCTCCCTTCATACCGAAACAAGGTCCCAGGGAAGGTTCACGAAGTGCAACAATCGCCTTTTTCCCGATACGGTTCAGCCCGAGAGCCAGTCCGATGGATACCGTAGTCTTTCCTATGCCGGCTTTGGTAGGAGTGATGGCGGTAACCAGAATAAGGTTGTGTTGTTTTATTTTCTTTTCGTCTATCAGATGAACCGGAATTTTAGCCATGTACTTGCCATAACTCTGTACCTCTTCTCCCGGTATGCCCATTTCTTTTGCTACTTCAGCAATTTCCCGAAGGGATGTTTCTCTTGCAATTTCTATGTCCGATTTCATGTTTTATATGTTTTGAGGAATGAATATAAACTATGTGATTTTTATATAATAACAGAATGTCAAAGTTGAATGTTTTTATACAGGATATGTCTTTTAACAGTTGCAGGTGTATTGGTGGATGGATTAGTAAGTGTCTTTTGGATGGATGTTAGTGATGTTTATATGACTTTTTGTGTGGTTTTTGCAAACTGTACTTGACAAAATATACATATTTGGCGGTTTATTGTATTAAAGAGTTTTAAAATTAACCATATAATGTGTTCTGTTTGATAATTTGATTAATTTTGTGTCGCGATGATGATAAAAAGAAAGTGAACGGTTGGGTAAAAGTAATAAAAAGAAACTTATGAGAGCCGAGGACTCTCAATTGTACTTATTAAAAGATATGGATTATGGCAACAGTAAGATTTAGTTTGACAGGAATTGCAGCAAAAGTTTTCGAAACAGAAACATGGTTAAGAATCGCATCGGAATGCTTTGGCTCCCGTAAAGTCTCCAAATCAATCTCGGATGAAAAGGAAACAAAGTGGGAGGTTTCATTGAAGAAACAGCAGGAAGAAGCTCATTCGCTATGCCATCATGCAATTCACAAACTAATTCCTATGGCAGGCGCTTATCAGCAGAAGATGCTGGATACCGTATCGCAGGCAAGTACCGTCTATATGCCGGAGGAGGCAGAAGCAATCTATTGGGAAGGCAGCAAAATGATGGAAGAGATGAACGGACATATTTCAGGAATCCTTTATAATGCCCGTAAGATGCGTGAAGCCAGCCGTGCAACCAATAAAATGGAAGATATGCATATGAAGGCTGTTATGTATCATAACTCGGTAATGCCTTATCTGGATACCCTTCGTTTCCATATCGACCGTTTAAAAGAGATTATGTGTATCGCATAAGATAAGTCAACGTTTTGTTTTTAGGTAACTTTTGAGTTGAATCCCTGCTATTGAAAGAGGTGCCCTTGTCCTCGGATAGCAGGGATTTATTGTATAATCATCAACGAGAAATAGGGGAATGTCTTTCCGGAAATCACCTTTGGGTCGGATGTGTAATATTCCTTATCTGTCCCTACATTCTCAAAATAGTGGTAGGCTTTGTCCGGAAACAGTCGGATACATGCATGCACTGCTTCTGTACATTGGGATAATTTCATGATGACGATTACATACCCGGCTTGGATTTTCTCCGATAGCTCGTCTACTGTCGGTGTTCCGGGTATCACAACAATCTGTTCTTCCTGTTTTACGATATGCAGTCCGGCAAGTGCTCCGGCTGCAATGAATGCGGGAATACCGGCTATCCGTCGGACTTCTATACGGGCAGCAATCAGTTTGTCATAAATATATTGGATGGAAGAATAAAAACCGGCATCACCTTCTGCTACAATAACAATCCGTTTGCCTGCATGATATTGTCCGGATGCTTCTTCAAATAATGTATCATAAGCTTTCCATGCGGCTGTCCGGTCTTTGCTCATCGGTAACATGAATGGAGAGATGGCAGACACATCGATTCCTAAAGCCTGTACAATATCCGCTGCGCGGGATAAAGTCTGTCCGTTTTTGCTTTTGGTAGCCGGACAATAGATAATATCAGCCTGTTGAAGCGCCTTCAACCCTTTTACAGTAATAAGTTCAGGTTCCCCCGGACCAAGCGATACAAAGTTTATCGGATTATTCATATTTTCTTTTTGGGGTACAAAAGTATGAAATAGATGTGAGAACTTCACTTTTGAAAACTTGTTGTCCTGTATGAATTTTAACTTAGTTCGATATGAACTATAGTAAAAAACATAAATATTTTAGTACAAAAATAGTTTTATAT